>Ga0302314_10000679_pt1 | contig 63065 bp, 55 predicted proteins | sample III_Palsa_N2_3_FD_200533 | JGI IMG/M metagenome (GOLD analysis project Ga0302314, IMG submission 200533) | Peat permafrost microbial communities from Stordalen Mire near Abisko, Sweden - III_Palsa_N2_3 | ecosystem: Environmental > Terrestrial > Soil > Palsa > Peat permafrost | place: Sweden...
CCATTTGCCGGCGGCGCGGCCCACACCAGCCACCCCCGGGATTGAGGCGCCGGCACCCGGCACCGCTGCCAGAGTCGGCCGCCCTTGATATTCAACGTATGTTGAAATAGGATTCAACGACCGTTCAAGCGAGGCCGTCGCTCGACGGCTCATAACAAACAAGTGTTTTCGGGGGGTGCACCATGATTCGCAGCTTCTGCTTGACCTTGATAGGCCTCGCGGCCGCAGTCTCCGTCGCGGCGCAAGAGACGGCCGCTACGGCGGGCGCGGGCGATACCGGTGGATTGCAAGAGGTGGTGGTCACTGCGCGGCGAGTCTCCGAGGACTTGCAGAGCGTGCCCATCGCGGTGACCGCGATCAGTGCCGCGACCATCCAGACGCAGAACGTCGTGAATCTCGAGGACCTCAACAGCTTCGTGCCCAATTTCAAGATCGCGGCTGACCGCGCCACCGACAGCACCATCAACGTATACATCCGCGGCGTCGGCCAGAACGACCCCTTGTGGGGATTCGACCCGGGTGTGGGCGTTTACGTGGACGATGTGTATCTCGCGCGGCCGCAGACGGCGCTGCTCGATGTCGTCGACGTCGCCGATCTCGAGATCCTGCGCGGCCCGCAGGGGACGCTGTACGGCAAGAACACCATAGCAGGCGCCATCAAATACGATAGCCGCGACATCGTCGGCCCGGCGACTCTCACCGCCTCGGTGACCGGGGGCAATTACGGCGAGCACGACGAGAAGCTCTACTTCTCGACGCCGGTCATCGACGACCACGTGTATTTCGGGGTCGCTCTCGCGCGCCTGGAGCACGACGGCTACGGCGAGGTCGTCCCGCAGGCGGGCGAGCCGCCGAGTCCCTACAACCGCTACGGCGAACCGGTCTCAAACAAGGACGTGTTCGCTGGGCGCGCTAATCTCACCGTCACTTGGGGCGGCAGCTCCAAGCTCAAACTCATCGCGTGGGACGTGATCGACGACTCCAATGCCGCGGGCGGCCAGCGGGTGAACGATTATCTCGCGCCGCAGCTCGGCAATCCGTTCGATACCCGCACCGACATGCCGGTGGACAAGGACTATTCGCATCGTGACGGCCAGCAGGCGATCTACACGCAAAGCCTCACGGACCAGCTGTCGTTGAAGGTCATCGGCGCCTACATTCACGGCAGAAGCCAGCAATTCATCGACTTCGAGGAGCTCGATGCGAACCTGTTCCAGGTGCCGGGCGCCTACCACGATCAGCAGTCATCGGGCGAAGCGCAGCTCACGTTCAAGAACGACCGAATCACCGCGGTCGGCGGGGTGTTCTACATGGACTCGACCGCCTGCGGCTCGTACAACGCCTCGATCGGTACGCTGACGCTGCTCGGCATTCCGGCATTCGACCTTTACATCACCGAGCTGGTCGACGGTTGCGTGCTCACCAAGAGCTATGCGGTGTACGGCGACACATCCATAAAGCTCACCGATGAGCTCAACCTCGATGCCGGCGTGCGCTGGAACGAGGACCAGAAGACCGCGCACGTCTATCAAGCCGATTACGCGAGCATCGCCCCGACGCAGCTGTTACCCAATCAGCAGTTCTTCAACCCCTCGAAAGTGCCGGCCGGATTTTTCCCCGATCCCGGCGTGGTCACCGATTACACCGGCAACCGGAGCTTCGTGAACGTGACGCCGCGCCTGGGTCTCGACTATCACTTCACGCCGCACATCATGGCATACGTGAGCTACAGCCGGGGCTTCAAGAGCGGCGGCTTCGACATGCGCGGCAATGCGGCGGTCTATCCCCAGACGGAGAACGGCTATGCTTCGGAGACCGTCGACAACTACGAAGTGGGCCTTAAGACGACGCTGCTCGACGATACGCTGATCTTGAATCTGACCGCGTTCTACGACCCCTACAAGAATGCGCAGACCCCCGTGCAGCAATTCGTGGAGTATAAGGGCGCACCGACCAACCTGACCGCCGTGCTGAATGCGGGTAAGCAGATCAACCAGGGCGTCGAGGTCGAATCGGTCTGGCGGCCGATCCGGCCGCTCACCCTCGGGCTCGCGGTGGGATACCTGGACTCTTACTACAAGGATTTCCTGGTTCCTTGCAACGTGTTCACGGCTGCACCGGGCTGCGGGCCGAGCGTTGCTACCCTTAATCTGGCCGACGGGAATCGCCCGCTGAACGCCCCCGCTTGGACGGTGTCGCCGAACGCCACTTACACGTGGGAGCTCGCCCCCGGCGTGCTGCTCGCGCGAGCGGGGTATGATTGGCGCAGCTTCACCAGGGTGGCGAACACCTCGCCGGGCGTCACTGATCAGCCGGCCTACGGAGTGCTCAACGGCGGTCTCGCATTCACCACCACGGGTAAGTCATGGCGCTTCTCGATCGACGGCAAGAACTTGACGAACCGCTATTACCGGGTGGCGGGTTACGACTTCGGCAATCCTCCGATCGCGGCCGCCAACTCGTTCATCGGCGGCGTCAGCCAGATCGGCTTCTACGGCCCTCCGCGCACTTACACGGCGACGGCCGAGTACCATTTTTGAAGGTGCTGCGGGATGAATCGCTCGACGGGTGAGCGCCCGGCAGCCGCGGGCGCTGACGCCGCGGTCGCCGCCGCCGTGGATCATTTCTATCAGAGCGCCGATGGCCTGCGCCTGTACTGCCGCGTCTACCCAGTCAAGGCGCCGGGTCGCCTACCGGTGCTATGCCTGCCGGGACTCACGCGCAACAACCGCGATTTCGCGCTGCTCGCCGCGCACCTGCAGCCGCTTTACGAGGTGCTCGCGGCAGACTTGCGCGGCCGCGGACGCTCGGACTGGGATCCGGACCCCGCCCACTACCAGATGCCGACCTACGTCGCGGACGTGGGGGCGCTGCTGCAATCGCGCTCGCTGGACCGGGTGGTCGTGATCGGCACCTCGCTCGGCGCGCTGATAGGCCAGGTGCTGGCAGCCCTGCAGCCGGCCAAGATCGCGGCGCTGGTGCTGAACGATGCGGGCCCGGAGGTCGACCCCGCGGGACTGCGCCGCATCGCCGGCTATGCGGGCAAGCTGCCGCCGGTTTCCTCCTGGGACGAAGCCGCAGCCCAGGCGAAGAGCGTGTACGGTCTCGCGCTGCCCGATCTCACCGATGAAGAATGGCTGGGCTATGCCCGCCAGGGCTACCGCGAAGACGCTCAGGGCAGGCCCGTGCCGGACATGGATCCGGCGATCTCCAAGGCCTTCAGCGTGCCCTCTGCCACTCCGGCAGATCTCTGGCCGCTGTTCGCGCAGATCAAGAGTGTCCCGATGCTGGTGATCCGGGGGGCATCGTCCGACATTCTGAGCGCCGCGACGGTCGAGCGCATGGCTCGCGAGAAGCCCGATCTCGAGACGCTGACGGTCGCCAACCGGGGACACACGCCGCTCCTCAGCGAGCGAGAGTGCCTGGCCGCCATCGATGACTTCCTGGCGCGGCACGGGCGCCCATGACCCGCAGGGTCAGCGAAGGGCGTCTCGACAGCCAGGTCGCCGTGATCACCGGCGCGGCCAGCGGTATCGGACTCGGCATCGCGCGGATCTTCGCGCGCGCCGGGGCGAGGGTCGCGATCCTCGATCTCGACCATGCGCAGTCCCTCGCGACGGCGAGCGAGCTCACGCGTCAGGGTAGCCAGGCCATCGGCCTCGGCGTCGACGTCGCAGACGAGGCGCAGGTCGACGCGGCGATGATCCAGATCGTCGAAACTTTTGGCCGTCTCGATGTGCTGGTGAGCAACGCCGGGATTCAGGTCGTCGCGCCGATCGAGCAGTTCGATCTCGCCGACTGGAAGCGCGTGCTGGCGGTGCATCTGGACGGCGCGTTCCTCTGCACTCGCGCGGCGCTCAAATGGATGTATCCGCAGCGACGAGGCAGCATCATCTATATGGGCTCCGTGCATTCGCACGAGGCCTCGGTGCTCAAGGCCCCGTACGTAACCGCCAAGCACGGACTGATGGGGCTTGCCAAGGTGGTCGCCAGAGAAGGGGCCAAGCATGGCGTGCGGGCGAACGTGGTCTGCCCCGGATTCGTGCGCACGCCGCTGGTGGACAAGCAGATCCCGGAGCAGGCGCAGGCACTCGGCATTGCCGAGGAGTCGGTCGTTCGCGAAGTGATGCTCAAGGAGACGCTCGACGGAGAGTTCACCACGGTCGAGGAAGTCGCCGAAGCGGTGCTGTTCTTCGCCTCCTTCGGATCGAATGCTTTGACCGGCCAATCCTTGACCGTGAGCCACGGCTGGTCTATGCGCTGATTCGATGCGCTCCGGGGCGGCCGCGGAGTCTCAGTTGCTGCGCACGCGCGCGAGCGCCGCGCGCCATCCGGCGATTTCGGCCTCGCGCTCCTCGTAGAGATGGGGCTCGAAACGCGCGTCGGGTTTGGCCAGCTGCGCGATATCCTCCAAGGAGCGATACACGCCGCAGCCGAGCCCCGCGAGGCAAGCCGCGCCGAACGCCGTCGACTCCGCGATCTTCGGCCGCTGAATGGCGACGCCCAGCACGTCCGCGAGACGCTGCATGAATAGATCGTTCATCGCCATTCCCCCGTCGACCTTGAGCACCGCGGGCTCGAGGCCGTCCGCCGCCATGGCTTCGAGCAGATCGAGGGTCTGATAAACCACTGAGTCGAGCGTAGCGCGCGCGATTTCAGCGCGGCTCGAGGCACGCGTGAGTCCGATGATCGCTCCGCGCGCGCCCGGATCCCAGTAAGGCGCACCCAGTCCCGTGAAGGCGGGCACGAGATAGACCCCGCCGCTGTTGCGCACCGAGCCGGCGAGCGCCTCGACGTCCGCTGCACGCGAGATGAGTCCCAATCCGTCGCGGAGCCACTGAATCGCGGTTCCCGCCGACAGGATGGAGCCTTCGAGCGCGTAAGTGGTCTCGCCGTTCAGTCGATAGGCGATGGTGCCGAGGAGGCGGTTCTTCGAGATCACGAGTTCCCGCGCGGTGTTGAGCACGAGGAAGGCTCCGGTCCCGTAGGTGCTCTTTACCTCGCCGGCCGCGAAGCATGCTTGTCCGATGAGCGCCGCCTGTTGATCCCCGGCAACGCCTCGGATCGGCAATGTCTCGCCGAGAACGGCGCGATCGACTGCGCCGAAATCGCCGGCGCAGTCGCGGACCTCGGGGAGGCAAGCGAGGGGAACCTCGAACAGCTCGCACAGCGCCTCGTCCCAGCAGCCCTTGCGCAGGTCATAGAGGGCGGTGCGGCTCGCATTGGTCGCATCGGTCGCATGCACCCGTCCGCCCGTCAGGCGCCAGAGCAGGAAGCTGTCGATGGTGCCGAATGCGATGCGTCCGGCTTTGGCGGCTGCGCGCGCGCCAGGTACCTTGTCCAAAATCCACGCGATTTTCGTGGCGCTGAAATACGGATCGAACAGCAAGCCTGTTTTGCGCGCGAGCTCGGCCTCCGCGGCGGGATGAGCGCTTTTGAGCGCCGCGCAGCGATCCGCCGTGCGCCGGTCCTGCCACACGATGGCGTTGTAGATCGGCGCGCCGCTCTTCTTGTCCCACAACACCGTTGTTTCGCGCTGATTGGTGATGCCGATGGCCGCGGTGCGCCGCCCACTCAACCGCTGCAATACCCGGCGCGCGGTGGACAGCACCGTCGCCCAAATGACTTCGGCGTCGTGTTCCACCCAGCCCGAGGCCGGATAGATCTGCTCGAAAGCCTGCTGCTCGACGGCAATCATCTCGCCCGCGGCGGAAAATCCGATGGCGCGGCTGGAGCTCGTGCCCTGATCGATCGCGAGCAAGATATCGTCGGACATGGCACTTCCTCAATCGGCCCGTCGCCGGAATGCTAACATTCCTCGGAGCCTCGAGTTCTTCAGGGGGTGAATGGACAAGCCTGCGCCGCTCGCCCGAATCTTGGGGCTCGGTTTCGGTCTCGCGATGGTGTTCGGCGGTACGGTCGGCGTCGGTATTCTGCGCTTGCCGGGCACGCTGGCGGCGACCCTGGGCGACTCACGCCTCATTCTGGTTTTCTGGATCGCCGGGGGCCTCTATGCGCTTCTCGGCGCCGTATCGGTCGCCGAGCTCGCGGCGATGTTGCCGAGTGCAGGTGGCTTTTACGTCTATGCGCGTCGCGCCTTCGGCAGCGGGGCGGGGTTCGTGGTCGGCTGGAGCGACTGGATCAACGAGGTCGCGGCGCTCGCCTACGGCTCGATCACGGCGATGACGTTCCTCGCCGCGCTCTGGCCGGCGGCCACGAGTTACGCGCGCTTGGGCGCGGTGCTCATCATCGCCGCCTTCACCGCCCTGCACTGGGTGGGGCTGCGCCTGGGCAGCTCGCTCACGCGGCTCATCAGCCTGTCGATCGGACTCATGATGCTCATCCTGGTCGTCGCGTGCTTTTTCGTGCCGCCGGCTGCGCAGACGCCCGTGCCCTTGCCGCTGAGCGCCGCGGCGTTGCCGCTCGTCTCCGTGGGCATGCTGGCGGCGCTCGTGAGCGCCATGCGCAATGTGTTGCTCACTTATGACGGGTGGTATTCACCGATCTACCTAGCGGAAGAGAACACCGACCCCGGACGCACTTTGCCGCGTGCGCTCATCGGCGGGACCGTCGTCTTGATCGTGCTCTACGTGTCGGTCAACGCGGCGCTGCTGCGAGTCCTGCCGTTGTCCGCGCTGGCCTCCTCGGATCTGCCGGCGGCCACCGCGGCACGCCTGGTATTCCCGCATGGCGGCGGGGAGCTCGTCACGCTGATCTCGCTCCTCACCGTGCTGAGCCTCGTGAACGCGACTTTGCTCATAACGCCGCGCGTGCTGCTCGCGATCGGCCGCGACGGCCTGTTCACCCGCAAGGCGGCCGCGGTGAGCGCGAGCGGGACGCCGCGCCTCGCGCTGGCGGTGTCGAGCGCGGCAGCCATCGCCCTCATCCTGTCCGGCACGTTCGAGCAGATCATCGCGCTCGCGACGGTCCTGTTTCTCGTCAACTACATCTCGGCCTACGCGGCCCTGTTCGTGCTGCGGCGGCGCGAGCCCGGCCTGCCGCGACCTTACCGCGCCTTTGGCTTTCCGTTCACCACCGCGATCGTGCTGGTGGGAAGCGTGCTCGCGTTGAGCGCCGCCGCGGCGGAGGATCCGCGTTCGGCGCTCGCCGCCGGCCTCTTGCTGGCGGCGTGCGCGCCCATCTATCTGTGGATCGCGCGGCGCAGGCGGCGCGTGCAGGCCGCGGTGGCGTCGCAGCCGCCGTGACCTCAATCGAAATCGGTGGGCAGCCCCGGCTCCTCGACGTGGCGGAACATGCGCTCGATCTGAGCGGCGGTGGTGCGTCCGACCGAGAGGGCCGGCAACTCGTGGCGCGCAAAGAAGGCCACTTCGCTGGTCTCGATGCTCGGGCGGGCGCTGCCTCCCGTGAGCTCGCAGATGAAGAACAGCTTGTAGATGGAATCGAGGTGTTGCGGACGATTGCGCTTGCGATAATCGTACACCGCGGCGAGCTTCACGGCCCGCGCCTCGAATCCGGATTCCTCGACCACCTCGCGCACGGCGCTCATCGAGGGCGATTCGTTTACATCCGCCCAGCCTCCCGGCAGCGTCCACAAGCCATCGCTCACCTCCCGAACGAGCAGCACCCGCCCTGCGGTGAACACCGCGGCGCGGACGTCCACCTTGGGCGTCGCATAGCCTGCCTCGGCGCGGAATGCTTCGAGCAGTGAATGCGAATCGTGCCCCGAGCCCTGCGCGATCAACGCGGCGGACAGCTCGCGAATGCGTTCGTATCGAGCGCGGTCATAGGGATCGCGGTTGAACGTGAGGCCGATCTGGGCGATGGCTTTGAGCTCTCGGCCGATCGCGAGCCAGGCCGGCTCGGCGGCAACATCTTCGCTCGGAACGTCGCCGTGCGGAATAGAGTCGAGATCGGTCATGTCACGGCACCGCCTGTAGCGCTGCGCAGCTCGAGTCGAGGAGCAGTTCGCCGGCCGCGCGCGCGCTCGCGAGCATGACGAAGCCTCGATCCTCGGACGGTGCGCCGGCCACCACCAGCGTGTAATCGCTCATGCCGCGATCGGCCTCCGGGGGGTGCGAGGCGAGTATCTTGAACGGGTCGTCCACGTCGAGATCACTCGAGATGCTTCGCACCCAGTAGCTCGCGCCGCCCAGCGTGACCGGTGACCATGATGCAGAAATGTGCCCCGCTTGCCGGGCGAGGGTCTCGTACACATCGGGCCGCAGACACTCGATGTGGATGTGCAGCTGATCCTGACCGCGCGCGTGCAGAGGATTGACGGCGAGGCCGACGAGCCGAGCCGGTACTTGCCGGCCGATGACGCCGTCCAATTGCGGGCGCGCCCGCCACGCGGCCTGGAAATAACTCGGCGCACTCGGCTCCTCGAGCATGGGACTCTCGATGCCGCTGATGGTTCGGGTCGGTATCAGCAGGAAGTGCGCTCCGCCCTTGCGGTCCGCGAGCACCGCGTACCCCGATTCGGCATGTGCCGCATCGTCGAGATGTACCTCGACGCACGGTGCGGCAGTGTGCTGCTCACGCCAGTGCGGCAGACATTGATCCTGCACGATCTCGCGCAGCGCGTCGCGGTTCGCGCACGAGGCCGCCGCGGCGAACAGTATCGCACCGACGCTCGCCGTCGAGACGGCCGCGTAGCGGCGCTTGCGCAATGCGCCGCTCACCGAGAACGAAGCTCGCTACGAGGGCTCCGCCTCGGGAACAGGCCGCAACGCCCGGGATGCGGGAATGCGCACGTCGAGGAGCCCGCCGGCAGGGGAGCCTGAAATGTCGAAGGTGCCGTCGAGCGCGCGAACGCGATGGCGCATGGAGGCGAGCACGTGGACGCCGCCGGGCGAGTTTGCACTGGTTACTCCGTTGCCGTCGTCCGTGATGCGAAACACCAGCATATCGTCATCGATGTCGAGCGTCACGTCCATCGTCTTCGCGCCCGAGTGCTTGATGAGGCTGGCGAAGGCTTCTTGCGCGATCCGGAACAGCGAGATGGCGGCGTCCGAGGTGAGCTTCGGCTCCTCCTCGGGAAAATAGTCGCGGCAGGTGATTCCCTCGCGCGCGCAGGTCTCTTTCATCTGCCAGCGCAGGGCCGCAAGAAATCCCACGTTGTCGAGTAGCGTCGGGCGCAGCTCCTCGATGATGCGGCGCTTGAGGTCGATGGCCGCCGCGAGGTTTTGCTGCACCCGATTGAGCCGGTGGCGGATGTCCGCCTCCGCCGTCGTCAAATGCTGCTCCGTCCAGGAGATATCCATGCGGGCGCCCACGAGCAGCCCGCCGAGCTCGTCGTGCAGCTCGCGCGCCAGGGCCGCCTTTTCCCGCTCGGCGAGGCTCTGCAAATGCGTGGAGAGCTCGACCAGCTCGCGCGTGCGGTCCTCGACCTCGTGCTCCAGCTTGAGCTTCTGCAGGCGCAGCTCCTCGGTTTGCGCGGCGCGGCGGTGCAGATATTGATAGATCAGGCCAGCCGCGAGCACGAGCAGCACGACATTGACGATCACCGCAACGGTCGCGAGCGAAAGGCTCATGCTCCGTACCGGCTCGTGGTGAAATCTCGCATGACCATTGGATGATTCGAGGTGTGATGGGTATGGAATCAATCTCGACGCAAATCGCAAAAAAATCAAGTCAGTATAATCCTACGAACACACCGGCCTTCGGCGCCGGCTGACCCTTCGGAATCCTGCATGCTCATCGCCCGTCTCGACAAAGTCTCGTTGCGCTTCGGCTTGAGTCCGCTCCTCGAGGAGGCCGATCTGCAAGTATCCAAGGGCGAGCGGGTTTGTCTGCTGGGGCGAAACGGCACGGGCAAGTCATCCCTTCTCAAGCTGTTGAGCCGCGAGATCGCGCCGGACTCGGGCGAGGTGTGGATTCGCCCCGGATCGAGAACGGCAAGCCTCGCTCAGGAAGTATCGCCTTCGAGCGATGTGCGCGTGCGCGAGGTGCTTCGGGAAGGCGTGTCCGCGCAGGACGAGGAGTGGCGGGGGCAGCTCGAAATCGAGCAAGTCATCGCGCGTCTCGAGCTCGCGGGCGATGCCCGCATGTCGGATCTGTCCGGCGGATGGCGGCGGCGCGTGATGCTTGGTCGAGCGCTCGTCGCGCAGCCGGACCTGTTGTTGCTGGATGAGCCCACGAACCATCTCGACATCGAGGCTATCGGCTGGCTCGAGGACATGATGCTGGAATTTCCGGGCGCATTGCTGTTCGTGAGCCACGATCGCACGTTCATCAGACGCCTCGCGCCACGCATCGTGGAGCTCGATCGCGGACACCTCAAGGGCTGGTCCGGGAGCTACGACGATTACGTGCTCGAGAAACGCGCCGCGCTCGACGTCGAGGCGAAGCACGCCGCCTTGTTCGACAAGAAGCTCGCCCAGGAAGAGGCGTGGATCCGCCAGGGCATCGAAGCACGCCGCACGCGCAACGAGGGCCGCGTGCGGGCGCTCAAGCAACTGCGCATCGAGCGCAGGGAACGGCGCGAGCGGCTGGGGCAGGTCGATCTGAAGGCGCAGGACGCCGCGCCGTCCGGAAAGCTGGTGTTCGAGGCGCGCGATGTGTGGTTCGACTTCGGCAAGAGTCCCGTGGTCGCCGATTTCTCGACCCGCATCATGCGCGGCGACCGGATCGGCATCGTGGGTCCCAACGGTTGCGGAAAGACCACGCTGATCAAGCTTCTCATGGGGGAGCTCGAACCGACGCGGGGCTCGATCCGCCGCGGCACCGCGCTCATGCCGGCTTACTTCGATCAGCAACGCGCGACCCTCGACCCGGCGGCCTCGATCATGGACATCGTCACGGGCGGCAGCGGCGAAACGGTGACCATCGACGGCCGCGCGCGCCACGCGTCCGGATATTTGCGCGATTTTCTGTTTCCCCCCGAGCGGCTGCGTGCGCCGGTCAGCATGCTATCCGGGGGCGAGCGCAATCGGCTGCTGCTTGCGAAGCTGTTCGCCAGGCCGAGCAATTTGTTGATCATGGACGAGCCCACCAACGATCTCGACGCGGAGACTCTCGATCTCGTCGAGGAGATGGTCGCGGATTACGCGGGCACGTTGTTGCTGGTGAGCCACGACCGCGCGTTTCTGGACAACGTGGTGACCAACACGCTGGTCTTCGAAGGCGCCGGCCATATCGACGAATACGTGGGCGGCTACAGCGACTCGATGCGCCAGCGCGCCGAACGCAGCGCATCAGCGCCTGCCTCGCGGACGGCGCAGGGCGCGCCCCAGAGGCCGCCGTCTGCACAGCGCGCGAGGCTCCGCAAGCTCTCGTTCAACGAGCAGCGCGAGCTCAAATCCTTGCCTGCGGTGATCGAGCGCCTCGAAGTCGAGCAAACGGCGCTGCAGGCGGTGTTGAGCGATCCGGCGTTGTTTCGCGATCAGCCGGTGCAAGCGCGCACGGCCGCCACGCGTTTGCACGATGTGGCTGCCGAGCTCGAGGCGGCGTACAAGCGCTGGACCACTCTCGAGTCCCTAGCCTAACGCCGCGGCCGTCCGCGACCCAAGAGATCGCTCGGACTCGGTATCGGGTCGCCCGCCGCGCCTGGAATCACGAGCCCCGAGGCCTGCTCGCGCCGCAGGTCTTGCAGCTCGCGCATGGTCTGCTGCACGGCTTGCTCTGCGGCTTCGCCGAATTTGGCAATGGCCGCGCCCAAGGTCGCCGCATCGAGGTCGAAGCTGATGGGCAGCGCGCCCATCGGTGTCATGATCTGCGCCTGTCCGACATAAAGGACCGGGCGGGTCGCGTCGGCCGTGCCCTCCGCGGTCACCGGAGTCAGGCAGCGAATGGTGCCCACCCTGCGATCGGTGTACGTCTCCTCGCGATAAATCTGAGAGGAGTCCATGGTGGCCTGGCGGGCGTCATTGGCGGAACTCATGTGCGATCACCTTTGTGTCTTGATCCTCGCTCTAACCCTAGCAGTTTCCGTATCGTGCTGGCGAGACCGCGAAACACGGCACCCCGTCTGCGCGGCGCCGCGGGAGCCCTGATACGATACGCGGCTTGACACTTCCGCACACAATTCGAAAGCTCCCGGCGTGGACGACGCTGTTCGGGATCGCCCTGTTCGCGGCCGCGCTGTTCTGGCTGCATCACATCATCGGTCAATACCGGTGGCGGGACATCCTCGAGCACATGCGGGCGATCCAGACCTCCCAGCTCATGGGGGCGGTGGTGCTCACGGCGGCGGGATACGGCTGCTTGACTTTGTACGACGCCCTGGGGCTCAGGTTCGCCGGAGCGCGCGTGCCATACCCTCGGCTCGCCCTGATCTCGTTCATGGGCTACGCCATCGGTCACAACGTCGGCCTCAACACGCTGAGCGGCGGTGCGGTCCGATTGCGTGCCTATTCCGTTCTCGGCCTCCCGACCAAGCAGATCGCGACGGTGGTCGCGTTCGGTACGCTCACTTTCTGCCTCGGCGCTGCCGCTCTGCTCGGATTATCGCTCTTGTCCGAGGCGCGGCTGTCGGCCTCGGTGCTGCACCTGCACCCTGCCATCATCGTGGCCGGCGCCTGCGTGTTGCTCGCGGGCGTGCTCGCCTACCTGGTGCTCGCATGCAGCCGGCACGAGCCCATACGCTGGCGCAAATTCTGTGTCCCGGTTCCGAGCCCGGGCATCGCCTTCGGACAAATCGCAGTGGCGTCCGGCGATCTACTCTGCGCCGCGGGTGTCCTGTACTTCTTGCTTCCATCCCAGGCACACGTTGGATTCGCACCGTTTGCCGCGGTTTTCATCATCGCCATCGCAGCGGGCATCATCAGCAACGTGCCCGGCGGTGTAGGCGTGTTCGAATCGGTGCTGCTGCTGCTGTTCCGCACGGTGCCGCCCGACCAACTGCTCGGTTCACTGCTCGCCTATCGCATCATTTACTATCTCGTGCCGTTTGCCGTCGCACTGTGCTTGCTGGGCGCGCATGAGCTGTGGATGCACCGCGGGCCCATGGTACGCCTCGCTCAGCTCGGCCGGACGTGGCTCGGCGCGGTGACGCCGCAGGCGAGCGCCATCGCGGTGTTCGCCGCGGGCGCCGTGCTATTGCTGTCGGGATCGACGCCCGGCATCGGCCATCGCCTGGAGCTGCTGCGCCGGTTCGTGCCCTTGTCGATCTTGGAGCTCTCGCATCTGCTCGGCAGCGCCGTGGGGGTCGGATTGCTCGTGCTTGCGCACGGCCTATACCGCAGGCTCGACGCCGCCTGGTACCTCACCATGTGGCTGCTGTGTGCCGGCGTGATCCTGTCGCTTTTGAAGGGATTCGACTACGAAGAGGCCATCGTGCTCGGTGCCGTGGCTGTGCTGCTCATTTCCGCGCGCGCGCGCTTTCGCCGCCGAGCATCGCTCATCGAGCAGCGCTTCTCGGTCTCGTGGGTGGTCGCGATGCTGCTCGTGCTCGGTGCCGCCGTGTGGCTGGTGCTGTTCGCGTATCGGCATGTACCCTACAGCAAGGAGCTTTGGTGGGAATTTGCCTTTCGATCGCCCGCGCCGCGGAGCTTGCGGGCCTTGCTGATGGCCGCCATGACGGCCGCCGCCTACGCGCTATACCGCTTGCTGCGTCCCTCCAAGCCGGCGATCCTGCCGCCGAGCGAGGGCGACCTCGAGCGCGCGGCGGTGCTCATCGAGAACGCGCACGATGCCACGGCCAATCTTGCGCTCCTAGGCGACAAGAACTTGCTGTTCAACGAGGATCGCACGGCCTTCATCATGTACCAAGCCTCGGGCAGCAGCTGGGTGTCGATGGGCGATCCGGTGGGACCCTCCTCGCTCTTCGAGCCGCTGGTATGGACCTTCGTCGAGAAATGCGACGACATGGCGGTGGAGCCCGTGTTCTACCAGATCACGCCGGACAATTTGCCGCTGTACATCGATCTCGGACTCACGCTCAGCAAGCTCGGCGAGGAGGCACGCGTGCCGCTCGACACGTTCTCGCTGGAGGGTGCAGCACGTGCGGACCTGCGTCACCCGCACCGGCGGGCAAAAAAGGATGGCGCCGAGTTCGAGATCGTGCCGCGCGAGCGGGCGGGTGCCCTCATGCCGGAACTGCGCGCAGTGTCCGACGCGTGGCTTGCCGAAAAGCACGCGGCGGAGAAGCGCTTTTCGCTCGGATATTTCGACGAGCGGTACTTATCGCATTTCGACATCGCCGTGGTGCGTCGCGCGGGCGTGATCGTCGCATTCGCGAACATCTGCCGCGCGGGGGCCGATACCGAGCTGTCCGCGGATCTCATGCGCTACAGCGACGCGGCACCCAAGGGCGTCATCGATTTCATGCTGGTCGAATGCATGCTCTGGGGCAAGGCGCAGCACTACCAATGGTTCAGCTTGGGGATGGCGCCGCTCTCGGGCCTCGAGGAGCACGCGCTCGCCCCCGCTTGGCACAAGCTCGGCCGCATGGTGCAGCGCTACGGCGAGAACTTCTACCCGTTCGAGGGCCTGCGCAAATACAAGGAGAAGTTCTTGCCGGTGTGGCGGCCACGTTATCTGGCCGCTCCGGGAGGGCTGGGGCTCGCCGGCGCATTGCTGGACGTGACCTCCCTCATTTCCGGCGGCGTGAGCAAGGTGCTCACCAAGTGAGGCCATGATCCTGCGCGAACTCAGCCCGATCTTGGGCGCTATTTCGGAGATCTTCGGCTAAAATAGTTCGCGGTGCTGCGTGCTCTGCGTCGTCCGCATGTGCGGATCGGCGCGCCCGGCGTTCCCCGCAGAGGCGGGACCATTCGGCTACAATTCCAGGGATTTTCACAACGACTTCGAGGTTAATGCGTTCATCATGTCGGATACTATCGAGGCGCCCGCCGCCAGCGAGGCGGCTGCCGCCCACTCCAACCACGTGGAAACCGCCATCATCGGTGCCGGGCCCGTGGGCATCTTTCAGATCTTCGAGCTGGGGCTCTTGGGTATAGGCTCGGTCATCATCGATTCGCTCGCGCAGGTCGGCGGGCAGTGCACCGAGCTCTATCCGGACAAGCCGATCTACGACATTCCGGCGCTGCCCGTGTGCGGCGCGCAGGAGCTGATCGACCGGCTCTTGGAGCAGGTCAAGCCGTTCAACGCCAAGTTCCACTTGGGTCAGGAAGTAACCGAGCTTCAGAAGCTCCCCGACGGCAAGTTTCACGTGGCGACCAGCACCGGCACGCGACTGACCGCGGGCGCAGTGGTCATTGCCGCCGGCGTCGGCTCGTTCCAGCCGCGCCGCCTCGCGCTCGAGGGAGTGGATCAGTTCGAGGGCAGGAGCGTCCATTACCGCGTGAAATCCGCAGCCGATTATTACGGCCGCGATCTGGTGATCTGCGGCGGCGGGGATTCGGCGCTCGACTGGACGGTCGCGCTATGCGAGAAGGCGCGTTCGCTCACCCTCGTGCACCGCCGCGCGGAATTTCGCGCCGCCCCGGCGACGGTCGCGCGCATGCGAGAGCTCGTGGCCGCCGGCAAGATGCAGTTCGTCGAGGGCCAGGTGATGAGCCTGCACAGCGACAATCACAAGCTCGCCGGCGTCGTGCTGAAGAGCAACGACGGTCACACGACCTTGCAGGTCCCTGCCGATCACGTGCTCGCGTTTTATGGCCTGCATCCCAAGCTCGGCCCGGTGGCCGGCTGGGGCCTCGAGATGGAGAAGAAGGCGCTCAAGGTCAGCACCGAGAATTTCCAGACCAGCGTGCCCGGCATCTTCGCCATCGGCGACATCAATACGTATCCCGGCAAGAAGAAGCTGATTCTCAGCGGCTTTCACGAGGCGGCGCTGGCGGCATTCGGCATTCAGCATCATCTCTACCCGCAGAAACGCCAATTTCTGCAGTACACCACCACGAGCCCCATCATGCAGAAGCGGCTCGGGGTTGGCGATTCGGCGGATTCGCATTGATCCTGACATGAATCGCCTGCTCGAGGATCTGCTCAAGGTCATGACGCTCGAGCGGCTCGAGCTCGACTTGTTTCGCGGCGAGAGCCGCGACATCGGCAGCCCGCAGGTTTTCGGCGGCCAGGTGCTCGGCCAGGCGCTCATGGCGGCCACCGCCACGGTGGAGGGCCGCGCCGCGCACTCGCTGCATGCCTATTTCCTGCGCCGCGGCGACTTCAATTCGCCCATCGTGTACGAGGTCGATCGGGCGCGCGACGGCAATCATTTCTCCACGCGCCGCGTGGTCGCCATCCAGCACGGCGCGCAGATCTTCAATCTGTCCGCCTCGTTCCAGTCCGCCGAGGAGGGGCTCGATCACCAGCTGCCGATGCCGCAGGTTCCTCCGCCCGAGACGCTGGACACGCTGGAGACACACTTGAAGGATGTCCTCGCGAGTTTGCCGCCGGTCATGCGCCGGGGCCTCGAGCAAAAACGTCCGTTCGAGTTTCGCTTGGTGGAGCCGCCTTTCTTTCTCAGGCAGGGACCCGTGGCGCCGCTTCGTCACGTCTGGTTCCGCGCCGTCGACCGGCTGCCCGACGATGACAGTCTGCACCGGTGCCTGCTCGCGTACGTGTCGGACTTCTATCTGCTCGACACGGCGCTGATGCCCCATGCCGTGTCGCTCACTCGCAAGCTCACTATCGCGAGCATCGACCACGCCATGTGGTTTCACCGCCCGGCACGCGTCGACGAATGGCTCCTGTATGCTACCGACAGCCCGAGCGCCTCCGGCGCACGGGGACTTGCCCGTGGCAGCGTGTTTTCGCGCGACGGGCGGCTGGTTGCGAGCACCTCGCAGGAAGGCTTGTTGCGAGTGACCGAATAGAGGCGCGAGCCGATGGCGCCGAGGCGGGGGTCTGCATGAAAGGTTTCATCATCATCGCGGTCGTGGTCGCCGCCATCGTGGGTCTATTGCTGACTCTGCGCACTACCCGCAACGCCGGCACCCCGAGCCGCGAGGTGCTGGACCGTGCGCAGGAGCGGGCGCAGGCGCAGGCGGCGAAAGAGAAGGACGACTAATCCGATTCCTTGGGCGAGCCTCGCGCCGCGGGCGAGCCTCGTGCCGTGCGCGAGGCTTCCCAGACGGCGCGCGGCAGCACGTAGAGATGACAGTCCCACCAGCGGTTCTTGGCGCGCCGATGTTTGCGAAACACGGCTTCCCAGCGCATGCCGATCTTCTCGAGCACGCGGATCGAGGCGTTGTTGTTGACGTCCACGGTCGAGATGACGCGCTCGGCGCGTAGATCCAGGAACGCGGCATCGATGAGAGCGAGGGCGATCTCGGTGGCGAAGCCCTTGCCCCAGTCGGGCGTTCCGAGCATGTAGCCGAGATCGGCCACGTCGCGCTCGATGAGGGACAGATCGCACGCGCCGATCACGCGGCCGGACTCATTTTCCTCCACGGCGAGCTCGAATCGTGAGCGCGGCACTTCGCGCTGCGAGGCAAGCAGCCCGTCGAGATATTCCGCCGTGCTCTCCTCGTCGCGCGGGCCGAAGAACAGGTAGCGGGTCACGCGTGGATCGGCGGAATAACTGTGGATCGCCGCGAAATCCGCCGGGACGAACTCACGCAACTTGAGCCGGGCGGTCCGGACCGGAAGATTGAGTGTGCGCATGCGGTCGAACGTGAAGGGCGCGGGTTACGCCAGCAACACTTTACCCGGGTTCAGGATCCCATTGGGATCGAGGGCAGCCTTGAGCGCGCGCATCGCCGAGAGCTCGACCGGATCCGCGCGCTTCGCGAGCTCGGCCGCCTTTAATCGGCCGATGCCGTGCTCGGCGCTGATGCTGCCGCCGAGGCTCTCCACCAGATCGAACATGGCTGATTCGAGCGGCTCAGCGCGCGCGAGAAACGCCGCCGTGGGGCTCCCCGGCCGTTGACTCACGTTGAAGTGCAGGTTGCCATCGCCGGCGTGGCCATAGCTCACCACATCGCCCTCGGGCGCGAGGCGGTGCACGAGCTCCGTACCGCGCTCGATGAGCATCGGGATGCTCGAGAGGGGAACCGAGACGTCGTGCTTGAGACTTGCTCCGTGACGGCGCTGTGCCTCCGGAATCGATTCGCGCAGCTTCCACATGGCCTGCGACTGCGCGAGCGAGGCAGCGAGGGCGGCATCGCGCACCAGGCCGTGCTCGGCGGCCGCCTCGAGCGCCGCGCTCAGGGTGTCGGTGAGCCGCGATCGCGCATTGGATGAAGTCAGCTCGACCAGCACGTACCAGGCGGCGTCCTGGTCCAGCGGATTGGCGACCTGAGGGATGTGCTCGACCGTGAGCGCGACCGCGATGCGCGGCATGAGCTCGAAGGCGGTGAGCGCTTCGCCTGCGGCGCCGCGCAGATTGCCAAGCAGCTCGAGGGCGCGCGCGGGAGAATCGATTCCGACCAGTGCGGTGGCGCTATCGCGCGGCTCCGGAAAGAGCTTCAGGCACGCGGCCGTGATCACGCCCAGCGTGCCCTCGGCGCCGACGAAGAGAGACTTGACGTCGTAGCCGGTGTTGTCCTTGCGTAGGCTCTTGAGTCCCGACAGCACACGTCCGTCCGCGAGCACCACCTCGAGGCCGAGCACCAGGTCGCGCATCATGCCGTAGCGTAAGACGGCGGTCCCGCCCGCGTTAGTCGACAGGTTTCCCCCGATCTGCGCCGTTCCTTCCGAGCCCAGGCTCAACGGAAACAGCCGCTGCTCGGAGCGAGCTGCCGCGTGCGTCTGCGCGAGGGTGCAGCCGGCCTCCACGATGAGGGAGTCGTTGGCCGCGTCGACCTGGCGCACCCGGTTCAGCTTGCGCATCGATAACACGATTTGCGACCCCGACTCGTCGGGAGTCGCGCCGCCGCAGTAGCTCGTGTTGCCCCCCTGGGGCACGACGCCCACCCGCTCGCAGTTGCAGATGGCGAGTACGCGCGAGACTTGGTCGACGCTGCGCGGCAGGAGCACGAGCGGGGTGACGCCCTGATACAGGCGCCGGAAATCGACCGTGTAGGCGGAGAGATCCTCGTGCGCATCGAGCCACCCGCCGTCGCCGACGGCCGCCTTGAGCTTTGCCAGCGTGTCCGCCGTCAGCACCGAGTTCCCCCCGAGCACCGAACTCAGAAGCGCTTGCCCCCACCCTCGCGAATCGCCGCCGGGACGGGCTTCAAGTCCCAGATGAGGCCGAGGTAGGAGAGAAGCTTCAGCACGTAAAACGTCATATCGAATTCCCACCAGTAGAAGCCTTGGCGCACCGAGGCGGGGTAATGGTGGTGATTGTTATGCCAGCCCTCGCCGAGGGTGATGAGGGCGAGCCACAGGTTGTTGCGGCTGCCATCGCCGGTCTTGTAGCGCTGGCGCCCGAACACATGAGAGAGAGAGTTGATGGTGTAAGTGCCGTGGTACACCGCGACCGTGGAGATGAAGAATCCCCACACCAGCATTTGCCAGCCGCCGGTGTGCAAGCCGGGTGCGAGGTGCTTGAGCAGAAGGCCGAGCAGGAACACGCCCACGCCGAGCAGGGTCGGCACGGCGATGTCGAAGCGGTCCAGAAAGCGCAGCTCCGGATACTTGAGCAGGTCCTTCACCCGGGAGAGGTCGGCGGCGAAGTGCTTGTGCGACATGAACCAGCCCATGTGGCTCCAGAAAAACCCATGCTGCCCCGGCGAGTGCACGTCCTCCGGCTTGTCGGAATACACGTGGTGATGGCGATGATGGGCGGCCCACCAGATCGGTCCGCGCTGCACTGCCGAGGCGCCCAGCAAGCCGAAGATGAACTGTCCGGCGCGCGAGGTCTTGAATGTGCGGTGGGAGAAATAGCGGTGGTAGAAGCCGGTAATCGCGAACATGCGTACGACGTACAACCCGAGGGTCACCGCCAAGGCGACCCAGCTGAATCCCACCCAGATCACCGCCAAGCATGCGGCGTGCATCGCCAGGAAGGGCGTGATGCGCACCCAGTCCATTCCCCGGACAGCAGCCTGCGGGACCGAGGGCTCTTTGGGGCGCGTAGAGAGCTCGCTGTTGTCGAACCAGCGCGACAGCTCGCGGCTCACGCGCTCGGCGGTCGGCGGCAGCAGACCTTCGTTTTCAGGCGTCATTTCGTCTTCCTGCAATGAAAAGCGTTGAGAGGGACCGAAGCAGCGCTCTGGGGCTGACGGCCTGCAAGGCCGCCGTGCATGTATCGATAGGTGGGAGCGAGTACCGCCAGGTTCGTCACGGTAGAGAGCAAAATGCGCTTCATGGACCCTTTAGTTTGGGGAAAGCAACCGCAATATGCTACGTCGCGGAAACCATGATCGGGACGTAACCAGTCATTTCAAGCACTTCGTTCGACAGCGTGCGCCGGATGCCAAGCGACCGCTGAGCGGACAGCTCGACCAAGGCCTCACCGCGCGCACATGATGAAGGGTTTTGAATGCAATTCAAGGACTACTACGACACTTTGGGCGTGAAGCGTGGCGCGAGCGCCGATGAGGTCAAGCGCGCCTATCGCAAGCTCGCCCGCAAGTACCACCCCGACGTGAGCAAGGAGCGCAACGCGGAGGCGAAGTTCAAGGACGTGCAGGAGGCCTACGAGGTCCTCAAGGATCCCGAAAAGCGTGCCACCTATGACCGACTGGGTCGCGACTATCGGCCGGGGCAGCAGTTCCGGCCGCCGCCCGATTGGGGGCAACATTTCGGTCAGTCGGGCAGCCAACGGTTCTCGGACCTGAACGGATTCAGCGACTTCTTTTCGAGTCTGTTCGGCGGGGCGGGGGTCGGCGGTGCGGGAGGCCCCAGCTTCGGCGGCGCCGGCGGATTTGCCCCGGGCGGCTCAGCCCCGGGCGGCCCAGCCTCGAGCGGCCCCGGCTCCTCGCGGCGCGCAGCCGACGCCGATGCGGGTGTAGTCGAGGTCACGGTTGAAGAAGCCTTCTCGGGCACGAAGCGCCGAGTCGCCATCAACGAGGCCGGCCGATCGCGCCAAGTGGACGTGCAGATCCCCGCGGGCATCGCTGACGGGCAAGCACTCCGCATCGGCGGGGGCCCGGGACGTTCAGCGCTCATTTTCCGCGTCAGACTGCTGCCGCACCCCCTGTACCAGCTGAATGGCAAGGACGTGCAGATCGAGCTGCCCCTCGCCCCTTGGGAGGCGGCGCTCGGCGCCCGGGTGGCGGTACCGACCCTCGGCGGGACCGTGGAACTCACCATTCCGCCGGGCGCGCAGAGCGGCCAGAGGCTGCGGCTGCGCGGCCGCGGCATGCCCGCAAGTCCGAACGGGGACCAGCTGGTGATTATCAAGCTGGTCACGCCGGCGGCGGAGACCGCCAAGGCGCGCGAGGCGTACGAGCACATGAAGCGCGAGCTGCACTTCGATCCCCGCGCAGGATGGCCCCCGGCTGAAGGGCCCCGGGCGGAGGGCCCTGATCGGGGTTGAACTCCGCGGCGACGGCCCCATGGAAGTGGGTCGATGCCCGTCGGGCCAAAACGCACGATTGAATCTCATGAGCACCGAAACACAACCCCAAATCAAAGAGTTCCAGTCCGAGACCAAGCAAGTCCTGCGGCTCGTCATTCACTCGCTCTACTCGCACAAGGAAATTTTTCTGCGCGAGCTGATCTCCAACGCCTCGGATGCGTGCGAGAAGCTGCGTTTCGAGGCGCTTGCCAATCCCTCGCTCCTCGGTGCCGATACACCCACGGTGACGTTGATACCGGACAGCACCGCGGGCACGTTGACCGTGCAGGACAACGGCATCGGCATGACCCAGGATGAGGTCATCGACAATCTCGGCACCATTGCGCGGTCCGGCACCAAGAGATTCCTCGAGGGCTTGAGCGGGGATTCCGCGAAGGATGCGCAGCTCATCGGCCAGTTCGGCGTCGGCTTCTATTCCGCGTTCATCGTGGCGGATCGAGTGACCGTGCTGTCGAAGCGGCCCGGCGCCGAGGCCGTGCGCTGGGATTCCTCCGGCGAGGGAACCTACGAGATCCAGCCCTCCGACAAGGCGGACCGCGGTACGGAGGTGATCCTGCACTTGCGTGACGAGGAAAAGGAGTTCCTCGAGCCCTCACGCCTCAAGCAGCTGGTGCGCAAGTACTCCGATCACCTGAGCGTGCCGGTCATGCTCAAGACAGGCGACACGCTCGAGACGCTCAATCAGGCGAAGGCTTTCTGGACGCGCCCGAAGTCCGAGCTCAAGGACGAAGACTATCAGGCGTTCTACAAGCATCTGACCCACGATTCGGAACCGGCGCGGGCCTGGTCGCACAACAAGGTGGAGGGCAACCTCGAGTACACATCGCTCCTCTATTTGCCCAAGCGGGCGCCGTTCGATCTGTTCGAGCGCGAGCGCAGCGGCGGCGTGCAACTCTACGTGAAGCGCGTGTTCATCATGGACAAGGCTGCGGAATTGCTGCCGCCCTGGCTGCGCTTCATGCGCGGTCTGGTCGACACCGACGATCTGCCGCTCAACGTGTCGCGCGAGCTCTTGCAGAACAATCGCACCGTCGAGAAGATCAAGTCCGCGCTGGTGAAGCGCACCCTCGACCTGCTCGAGGAGATCGCCGCCGACAAGCCGGCGGAGTATGCCGAGTTTTGGCAGACCTTCGGCGCGGTTCTGAAGGAGGGCGTAATCGAGGATCCGGCCCAGAGAGAGCGCATCGCGAAGCTCCTGCGCTTTCATTCGACCGCCTCGGCCGGCGATGCCGCCGAGGTCACGCTCGCCGATTATGTGTCGCGCATGAAGACCGACCAGAAGAGCATTTACTACCTCACCGCCGATACGCTTGCGGCGGCACGCAACAGCCCGCATCTCGAGGGCTTTCGCGCGCAGGGTCTGGAGGTCTTGCTGCTCACCGACCGGATCGATGAGTGGATCGCGAGCCATCTGCACGAGTTCGAGGGCAAGCCACTCGCGAACGTCGCGAGTGCGGGCGCGGATATCGCCTCGGCGATCGAGACGCCGGATAAGGCCGCCGCCGAATCCGCCTACAAAGAGACTCTGGAGCGGACGGCCAAGGTTCTGCTCGGCAAGATCGCGAGCGCGGGACTGAGCGCGCGGCTCACCGACTCTCCTGCGGTGCTCGTCGCCGGCGAGTTCGGGATGAGCTTGCGCATGAACCGCATCCTGAAGCAGGCGGGGCAGAACAATCCGTTCGCGACGCTGCCGATTCTCGAGTTGAATCCGAAGCACCCCTTGGTCGAGCGATTGAAGAGCACCGAGGACGAGTCAGCCTTCGCCGATCTCGCCCACGTGCTCTACGACCAGGCGATGCTCGCCGAGGGCGGAGAGCTCGACGATCCCGCGACCTTCGTTCAGCGCGTCAACAAGCTCATCGTCGAGGGGCTCTCGGCGGCGCCCAAGATCATCCTGAGTTGACGATGCTCACGCCGCGTTTCGCGTCGAGCGATGACGAGGCGCCGGGCGACGCGGCGCCGGGCGCCGGAGCGGCGAGCGACGACTCGGCGATTCTCGATGCCTATTCCGGCGCGGTGATCGGCGCGCTGGAGCGCGTCGCCCCGGCCGTCACCTTCATCGAAGTCGCGCACGGCGACTCGGCAGGCCGGTCACGCGGTGCGCGGCGCGCGAGCGGGTCCGGGTTTCTGTTCACCCCGGACGGCTATCTGCTCACCAACAGCCACGTCGTGCACGGCGCCGAGCGGCTGACCGTGCGCTTGAACGAAGAGTCCGGCATCGAAGCCGATCTCGTCGGCAGCGATCCCGACTCGGATCTCGCCGTGCTGCGCATCGGTTCGGCCGCGGCGCTGCCCTTCGCGGAATTCGGCGACTCGGCAACGCTGCGCGTCGGGCAGGTGGCCATCGCCATCGGCAACCCGCTGGGATACTCGAAGAGCGTCACGACCGGGGTGATCTCGGCGCTGGGCCGAACCTTGCGCTCGGGCTCCGGGCGGCTGATGCACGACGTCATCCAGACCGATGCCGCGCTCAATCCGGGAAATTCCGGCGGCCCGTTGGTCGACTCCAAGGGCCGGGTGATCGGCGTCAACACCGCCATGATCCCGCAAGCGCAATCCATTTGCTTCGCGACCGGCATCAACACGGCGAAGTGGGTCATAGGTCAGTTGTTTGCGCACGGACGCGTGCGCCGCGCGTACATCGGCGTGTCGGGCGCGAACGTGCATGTCGCGACTCGCATCGTGCGTCACTTCGAGCTGCCGAGTGCGGGGGCGGTGCATGTCGTCGACGTCGCGGCGGGAAGTCCCGCGGCCCGCGCCGGCGTCGCCGCGGGCGATCGGATCGTCGCGCTCGACGGCGCGCCGGTGGACGGGATCGATGGCTTGCAGCGCCTGCTCGATGCGAGCCGCATCGGGCGGACCTGCGAGCTCAAACTCTTGCGCCGCGCGGCCGTGCTGTCCCTGTCTCTACAGCCGATTGAATTGCCGGCGCGAGACGGGTATTAAGTCTCCACATGACGCCTTCATCCGCGCACGCGATCGCTCTGGCGGACCCGCCGGAGCCCACCGATCACTCATTGGGCTCCGACCACGCCCCGGTGACACTGGTCGAATACGGCGATTTCGAGTGCCCCGCCTGCAAGGTGGCGGTCTCGACCCCAAAGCTGCTGCTCGAGCGATTTCCCAACCGGATCCGGTTCATATTTCGCCACTTTCCGCTGCAGGAGCCGCATCCCCATGCGCTGCTCGCCGCCGAAGCGGCAGAGGCCGCTGCGGGGCAGGGCAAGTTCTGGTCGATGCACGATCTGTTGTTCCAGAATCAGGTGCATCTGAAGGAGCGGGATTTATACCGCTATGCGGGGGAGCTCGGGCTGGATCTCGCACGCTACAGCGCCGAGATGGATGACCACATCTATCTGCAGAAAGTGCGTGAGCACTTGGACAGCGGGCGCCGCAGCCACTTGCGCGCGACGCCGGGATTCTTTCTGGATGGTGCGGTGCTGGACATCTCTTACGGGATGCAGAAGCTGCACGATGCGGTCGCTGCGGCGGTGCGCCGCGCCAGCGAGACTTGAGCCGGCCGGCCGGGCGACCGGGGCGCGATCGCTGAAGGGCCGGGGGACGCGCGTTGAAGGGGGCCGCGGCCTCATGAGGCCGCGGCCCCCGATTCACTCAAGTCCAATCGTCGCCGCCGCCCCCGCCACCGCCGTCCCCACCGCCGGAGTTATCGTCCCAAGAGGAGGGGTCGTTTACGCCGAAGTCGTTGCCACCCATGTCGCCGTTTGCGTTCTGGTTCCAACTGGCGTCCTCGCCCTGCGGCGGCGCGACCGGGCGCTGTCCGCCATCGAGGAAGTGGTGGGCGAGCTCCTCGCCCGCAACGATGCCCGCGCCGGCTGCCAAGCCGCCCGCGAGACCCCCCGCGACGCTAGAGCCGATGCCGCCGCCGCCGGGACCGTAGCCTCCGCCGCCTGGGCCCGCGTAGCCACCCGGGCCGTAGCTGCCGGGAGCGCCCGTGGGAGCGGCGCCCGCGGGGTATTGAGCGTAGGTTCGCCGCCGAAACAGCATCCAGAACACCCCCACCACGAGGGCGAGAATGATAATGGTGCCCCACGGAAAGTGCGGCGCCGGTGCGGCGCCGGTCAGGAGCGGCCGTTCGCCGGTGCGGTGAACGAGTCCGAGCTCGGCCTTGAGCTCCGCCACCGACCGCGGATTTTCTTTGCTCAGACCGGGATCGAGCTGCTCGGCACGCGCCAGCTCGGAGCGGGCCAGCCCGGGGTTACCCTCGCGGGCATAGAGCTCCGCCTGCACATAGTGAGCCTTCGAGCTGGTCGGATGATCACGCAGCACCTGGTCCATCAGCTGCTGCGCTTGATCGAGATGGCCCGCTCGGGCGGCGTCGTAGATTTGAGCGACCGTGGGATCCGCGTCCGCAGCCAACGCCGGCGCGCCGGCGAGGGCAAAGGAGAGAGCCGCAGCCGCCAGGGAACCCGCAAGCAATGTTCGCATAACCACCCCTCAGTGGCCGAATACGGCCGGATGCGAAGTTAGATGGGGCCGGCGCCGCCGAAGTTCAACGGTGCCCAGACCCTTGAATCCGTCCACGGTACGGTAACATCCCAAGGAAATGCACCAGACCATCGTCATTGTCGGCGCGGGATTTTGCGGCAGTGTTCTCGCGGCCAATGTGCTCCGGCGTCCGTCCCCCGGGAGCACAGAAATCGTCCTGATTGAGCGCGGCACGAGCATCGGGCGCGGGGTTGCGTACGCCTCGCACGACGTGCCCTACGTCCTCAATGTCCCGGCGGGAAGGCTGTCGGTCCATCCAGGCGATCCGCTGCATTTCCTGCGCTTCGTGCGCCAAGCTCACCCCGATGCGGATGCCGAGGATTTCATGCCGCGGTCGATGTACGGGGAGTACCTTCAGGAGGTGCTCGAGGAGGCCGAGCGCACGGCGCCCGCCGGGGTCGCACTCCAGCGTGTTTTCGGCGAGGTGACCGGGATCGAGCGAGTCGCGGGCGAGAAGCCGCTGCGCGTACAGGTCGCGGGGCGTTTGCCCATCGCGGCCGACCGCGTCGTTCTGGCCCTCGGAAATCCGCCCTCCGCCGTGCATCCATGGGCGCGGGGACTCTTGCATCATCCGGCGTATTTTCACAGTCCCTGGAGATTGCCGCGCTCCTTCGGCGCCCGGCACTCGGTATTGATCGTCGGCAGCGGGCTCACCATGGTGGACGTTGCGCTCGGGTTGAGCCTCGAGGGCGGTCAGATGCCGCTGGTGCGCACCATCTCGCGACACGGGCTCTTGCCGCTGGGGCAGACGATTTTCCGGCCAAAGGCGGTGCAGGGGGACGGCGAGTTCTTGCTGTCGAACGCGGTGTCCATTCGCCGGGTGCTCGCGATGAGCCGTGCGCTGTCCGAGCGAGTGGAGAAAATGGGCGGCGACTGGCGGGAGGTGGTCACATTCATCCGCCATCTGGCCCCCGATCTGTGGCGGCGGTTGCCGGAGCGGGAGAGGCGCCGCTTCCTGCGCCATGTGCAAAGCTACTGGGACGTGCACCGCCATCGCGTGCCGCCCAACATGGCGGCGCGCATCGATCACATGCGCCGCAGCGGCCGCCTCAAGGTGCACGCAGGCCGCATTCACGAACTGGTGCCGGAAGGCGATGAGCTGCGCGTGATGTGGCGGCGGCGCGGCGGCTTGGAGAACGAGTCGTTCGCGGTGAACGCGGTCATCAATGCCACCGGACCGGACTACGCGCTGCGGCGCTCCGCGGATCCCCTCGTGCGCTCGCTGCGCGCCGCCGGCCTGGTGTCGGAGGATCGGCTGAACCTGGGGATACGTACCGCCCGCTACGGCGCTTGCGTCGCCGCCGACGGATCGGCGAGCGCGCATCTCTTTTATCTAGGGCCGATGCTGCGCGCCGATCATTGGGAAGCCACTGCAGCACCGGAGTTGCGCGTGCACGCCGAGCAGCTTGCGCGCCACTTATCCGATCCGGCTCCCGGCTGAGCGCGCGGCGCGGTGCGTCTCGCTCAGCCCATGCGCTCCAGGGCATCCAGCAAGCGAGCGATCTCCGCCGCGCTCGAGTACATCGACACGCCGATCCGAAGCAGGCCGCCGCGATCGGCGAGGCCGAGCACTTCGACGGCGCGGGCGGCGTAGAAATTGCCGTCCCAGACGCAGATGCCTTGCTCGCCGAGCGAGACGGCCGCCGCCTCGGCGCTGTGCCGCTCGAGTGTGATGGATACGGTCGGTGCGCGTGCGCGCGAGGTGAAGTCGGGCCCCCAGATCTTGACGCCGCGGATGCGCCGCAGCAGCCCCTCGTGACAGGCGCGCGCCAGCCCATGCTCGTAGGCGGAGATCGAGGTCATGGCATCGACGATGCGCTCGCGCAAGCTCGTGCCGGCTCCCCAGCTTGCGAGGTACTCGACGGCTGCGCGCACGCCCTCGATGGCGGCGTGGTTCAACGTGCCGGTCTCGATGCGATACGGCGCGGCCGGATCCTGCACGCTCAGGCGCGAAGTCGGCAGGCGTTCGAGCGCACCGGGCTTCGAATAGAGAATGCCCACGTGCGGTCCATAGAATTTGTACGCCGAACACAGTAAAAAATCCGGATCGAGGGCGACTACGTCCAAGGGAAAATGCGGTGCGTAATGCACGGCATCGATCACCAGCAGCGCTCCCACCTCGCGCGAGAGGCGCCGTGCGAGGGCGAGATCATTGACCGTGCCCAAGGCGTTCGACGAGGCACCCAGAGCGAATACCTTGGTCCGTCGCGACAGCTTGGCCGCCATGTCCTCGACATCGAGCACGCCCGACTCCAGGAGGCGCACCTCCTGCACCACGACGCCGCGGTCCTTGAGCGCGAGCCACGGGCCGCGATTTGCCTCGTGATCGAGCTGCGTGACCAGCACCTCGTCGCCCGCGGCGAGGGTGCGGCCGATTGCCCCGCTCAACGCGAAGTTGAGGGTGGTCATGTTCTGGCCGAACGAGACGGTGTCCGCGGAGGAAGCGCCGAGAAAGGCGGCTGCCGCGGCGCGCGCCTCCAGCATGCGCCGATCGACCTCCCGCGAGGGCGGGAAGTTGCCGTGAGTGTTCACATTGCAGGTGGCGTAGAACTCGGCGATCGCATCGATCACCGCGCGCGGCACCTGACTGCCGCCCGGACCGTCCAAGAACGCGAGCTCGGGCCCGCTGCGGCGGGGCGCCAGCGCCGGGAAGTCGCCCCGAGCGCGCAACGAATCCTGCTCGCTGAATGCCATCAGAGCAAGTCGTAGATGAAGTCGTAGCCCGTTGGGGTCGCATCGCGCGGGTGCAGCTTCAGGCTTCCTTTCGCGCCCGCGTATTTGCCCGTGCCGCCGGTCACGGCCAGCCTGGAATCGCCGCTGTCCATGAACGGGCCTTCGACAGTGATCTGACCGGCCTTCAGGATCAAGGTCCAGAAGCACTCCCAGCTCTTGCCGGCGACGGTGCGTATGCAATAGCCCTGATCGGAGCCGACCTCGAGTTTATCCGCCGCGTCGTAAACCTTGTTGGCGAACACCAGCAAGTCGCCCACCGTGTCGCGATCCCCGTTGCGATGGATGGTGGTCTCGCCCACCGGCCGTTCGACCACGCTGATTTGTTCTGCGGCCATCGCGGGCAGCGCAGCCAAGAGCGCCGTCGCTGCGCAAAGGCGAATCGAGAATTTCGACATGCATCCCCCCCCGTCGGTCTTCATCGTGCGCGTGCATGATACCAAGCCCGACCATGCCGTGCTCCACGCTTGTCGTCGGGCCTCAGCGCCGCTTCAGTGCCTCGAGCTCATCGAGCGTGCGCGGCCAGTCCGCACCGAGCAATCGCGACAAGCCGCGATCGGCGAGCAGCTTGCCGCCGGTCTGGCAACGTGCGCAGTAATTCGTCTCATTGTCGGCGTAGCGGATGCGTTGCACCGGATCCCCGCAGCGCGGGCACGGCTTGCCATAGCGGCCGTGCACCGCCATCTCCTTGCGAAAGGCGGTGACTTTCTCGGGGAAGCCGGCCGCCGCCTCGCCGACCAACCGGTCAGTCCACTGCCGCAACGTCTCCAGCGTGGCCGCGTACAGCCGCGCCCACTCCTCATCCTTGAGCTTGCGAGTGAGAGCGAGCGGCGAGAGCCGGGCCGCGTGCAGGATCTCGTCCGAATAGGCGTTACCGATGCCGCTGAGGACGCGCGGATCGGTAAGCGCCCGCTTGAGAGTACGGTTCTCCTCCACCAGAGCGCCTTTGAATGCGGCGAAGCTGCTCGACAGCACGTCGATGCCTCCCGGATCGAGCGACTCCAGGCCCGCCTGTCCCTCTGTCACGTGCAGTGCCGCGCGGCGCTTGGTGCCCGCCTCGGTGAGCACCAGCGAGCCGGCCTCGAAGTCGAAGGCGGCCAGCGTGTTGCGGCCCGAGAGCTTGGCACCGGGCGGCCGCCAATGCAGGCGTCCCGCGATCATGAGATGCAGCACCAGCCATAAATCGCCCTCGAGCCCGATGGCGATGCGCTTGCCGACGCGCTTGAGCGTGCGCACGCGCCGGCCGCTCGCCAGCGATAGGGACGGCTGGGCCGTGCGCAACAGGAAGGGGCTCGCGAGGCGCACCCCCAAGAGGGGGCGCCCCACGATGCGGGGTTCGAGGGCGGTGAGGTAGGCGGTGACGTCCGGCAACTCGGGCATCCGGACATGATGCCCGCAAGCCGAATCGCAGAGAAAGGGGCTCCGCATCGCAGAGAAAGGAGCTCCCCTTAGGGCGAAAATGCGATCTCGGTCGAAATCCCCGACCCTGGAGCTCGAAAAGATCCGTCAAGATTCGGTCGGACCCGCCGAAACCCTCAGGGAATGCCTTAAGCGTAGGCCGCGAACCGTTAGTCTAGACAGACGCCGGCGACTCGAGTTGACCATGCCCAAAGAACAACCCTTCACCGGCGCGACAAGGATGGCGGCCAACCACGACGCCCGCATCGTCACGCCACGGGAGCGGGAGGGCGCGCTCGAGTTTCTGCAGGGATTGTGCGAGGAGATGTCCGAGGGCAAGGTCAATCTGCCATGCTTTCCCGACGTCGTGGTGCGCATCCGCAAGGCGCTCGATAATCCGGAGACGCATATCGCCCAGACGGTGAAGATCGTCGGGACCGAGCCGCGCCTCGCCGCGCGCATCCTGCAAACGGCAAATTCAGCCGTGTTCAATCACTCGGGCAAGCCCGTGTTGGACTTGCGAACGGCGGTCGCGCGGCTGGGGACGCGGCTGGTGCAAAGCTCGGCGATGGCATTCGCCGTTCAGCAGATGCGCATGGCTCCTCTCCTGAAGTCCGCCGGGGGCCCGTTGAAAATGCTGTGGGAGGAGAGCATCAGCGCGGCCGCGCTCTGCCAGCTCCTCGCACGTCGCACGACGGTGAACCCCGACGAGGCGTTCCTCACCGGATTGCTCCACGGCATCGGCCGGCTGTATATCATGGTGCGTGCGGCGAGCGACCCTGGCAAAGCGCGTTACGAGCGCTCGCTTCTCGAGCTGATCGACGGCTGGCATCCCACGGTCGGCCAGATGGTGTTGGAAAACTGGGGGTTCCCGGAAGCCACGGCCGCGGCGATCGGCCAGCAACAGAATTATGGCTACACCTCGAAAGCCGCAGACCTTACGGACATCCTCATCGCCGGGCTGGTGCTCGCCGCCGCGGCGCGTCCGGGCGGTGCGCGCGTCATCGAAGCCGAGATCAGGCCCTTTGCGCGCCTGGGGCTGCGGGCCGAAGAGTGCCGCGCCATGCTCGCGGTCACGGCGCGCCATATCGGCGCTCTGCGCGGCGCGCTCGGCTGCTGACGGCGCCCGCCGTTCCCGTTCTGTCACGGATCAGTCATGCAGGCGCCCTAGCCTTCGCTGATGTTTGGGTCGGCCAGAGATTGGGTAGGGCTGTTGAGCGTGGTCTGGGCCACGATGCCGAGCCCCTGCGGGGCGGCGCCGCAGGCGGCCCGCGATCCGTGCGCGCGGCCGCCCGCCGGGAGCCTGGTGTCCGATCCGGCGGAGCTGAGCTCGAGCGATGGGATCCTGTCGGTCGAGCTCGCGGTCCGCAATCATCGTGAGGACGACGGCTCCATCCGCTATTGCTATGTGACGCCGGCCGGCGAGCAATCGCCGACCCTGCGTATGCGCCCCGGAGACCTCCTCGTCCTCAAGCTCAAGAACGAGCTGAGCGATCCCGGCACTGCCCCGCCCGCAGTGGCCGCGGCGGCAGGGGGCGCGGTGGCAGGGGCCGCGGCGCCGGGGGCTGCGAGCGGTGCCGCGGCGACGAGGCATGCGCACGCGCATGACAAGTCCGCGGCGCAGCCAGATCCCTGCACGAGCGCATCGATGTCGCTTACCTCGACGAACCTGCATTTTCACGGCCTGACGGTGCCGCCCATCTGCCACGCGGACGAGGTGCTCAGGACCTCGATCCCGGCCGGGGCGCCGCCCTTCGAATACCGATTCAGGATTCCGGCGCACGAGCCGCCGGGCCTGTACTGGTATCACCCGCACATTCACGGTTTCACGACGGCGCAAGTACTCGGCGGCGCTTCAGGTGCGCTCATCGTCGAGGGCATCGAGCGCGCCAATCCGGCACTCGCCGGGATGGCGCAACGCGTGCTCGTGATTCGCGACCAGAATCTGCTGCATCCCGACGCGCCGCCCTCGAAGAGCGAGCCGGTCGTGCCGAAGATGCTGATCGATCGAGACGGCGATGCGGCCAACAACGGTACCGGGTTCGGCAAGCCCGCGAAGGATCTGTCGATCAATTACATTCCCGTGCCGTATCCCGACTATCCGCCGGCCGCGATCGAGATGCGGCCCGGCGAGCGCCAGCTATGGCGCGTGGTAAATGCCTGCGGCATCACCTACTTGAATCTCGCGGTGATTTTCCAGCATACCCCGCAGAAGCTCGGCATCGTCGCGGTCGACGGGGTCCCGCTGAACGCGAACGGCAATCCCGACAACGCCATCGAGTGGCGCGATCACATCGGACTGCCGCCCGGCGCGCGCGTCGAGTTCATCGTCACGGCTCCGCCCGCGGGCGTGCCGGCGCTGCTCGTCACCCGTACGGTCGATACGGGCCAAGGCGGCGAAAACGATCCGAATCGCGCGCTCGCCGCGATCGCCGCATCGGCCGATGCGCGCGAGGCGCGCTCGAGCCTGCCGAGCGAGCACGTGCCTCTGCCGGCGGCGCCGTTGCCGTGGCTTGGGGACGTGGCGCCGGTGCGCGTACGCAAGCTCTATTTCTCGGAGAAGCTCACGAACCCCGCCGACCCGAACAGCGCGACGGAGTTTTATCTCACGGTAGACGGCGATACGCCGAAGCCGTTCGATCCGGCCTCGTCCGAGCCGAACATCGTGGTGAAGCAAGGCGACGTGGAGGACTGGATCATCGAGAACCGCTCGAGCGAACTGCACGCCTTCCACATTCATCAGCTGCACTTTCTGCTGATCGATTGGTCCGGCGTGCCGGTCAACGAGCCGTTCCTGCGCGATACCGTCAACGTCCCTTACTTCAACGGCCGCACGCTCGAGTACCCGAGCGTGCGAGTACGCATGGATTTTCGCGATCCCGACACCGTCGGGACATTCGTCTATCATTGCCATCTGCTCGAGCACGAAGACGGCGGAATGATGGGCGTGATCCGGGTGCTGCCCGCTACCTGATGTAGCGCGGTATCGTAGCGGCGGAACGTTTTCTTTTGGGGATGAAATTCATGAACTCCAGGCATCTCGCTGCGAGCGTCACAAACGCGGCACGTCTTGGTCTATGCACGCTCGCGATTGCGCAGTTCTCGCTAGGCGCGACCCTCGCGAGCGCGGCGGAAAGTCACGACCAGGATACCGCCACGCCGATCAAGCACGTCATCGTGATCATCGGCGAGAATCGCGGCTTCGATCACGTGTTCGCAACGTACGTGCCGAAGAGCGGCGAGGCCATCGACAATCTGCTGTCGAAGGGCATCATCGCGCTGGATGCGAACAAGCGGGCCGTACCCGGACCTCATTTCGAGTGGGCTCAGCAACTCGCCGCGCGCGACGAGGGCAGCACCGATACGTTCCTGCTGAATCCGCCGCAGCAGGAGTTTCCGCGCAACGAGCTCCCGCCGCCCCTGGTCGGCGGCCCGAAGAACTCCTTCATTCCGAACGAGTGCGCGCCGGCCACGCCGATCGCCAAGTGCGAGGCGAGCCTCAAGCTGGCAATGCAGTCCGAGTCCGGTCTGCCCGCCGATCGCTACGTCGATCTGTTGGCCGGCGGCACCGGCCAGGCGAGTCATACGCCCGACGGGCGGATCACCGACGTGAGCAGCTTGCCGGCGGGACCGTTTCAGCTGACCAACGGCAGCACGTTTCGATACGACGCCTATGCCGCGAGCCCGGTGCACCGCTTCTACCAGATGTGGCAACAGCTGAACTGCAGCACCGAGCACTCGACGGCGGCCAATCCTTCCGGCTGCACCGGCAAACTTTTCTCGTGGGTCGAGGTCACGGTGGGCGCGGGCACGAACGGCGCGCTGCAACCCAAGAGCTTCAGCGTCGAGTATTCGCCGGATGCGAAGACGACGGGCGAGGGCTCCACGGCCCTCGGGTTCTATAACGTGCAGCAGGGCGATGTGCCTTATTTCACCAGTCTCGCCGACAAGTACGCGATGAGCGATAACTTCCACCAGTCCGTGAGCGGCGGCACGGGCGCGAACCACATCATGTTCGGTCATGGCGATGCGATCTGGTTCAGCAACGCCGACGGCTCTCCCGGCAAGCCGCCGCAGAACACGGCCGTGTTCTCCACCTACAACGGCGCCGCGAATCCGGACATGGGCGTCGTGCAGGAGATCGAGAATCCGAATCCGGCCCCGGGTACCAACAACTGGTACACCGAGGACGGCTACGGCAACAGCGGCAACGCCACCCATCCGCCGCCCTACACCGCGAAGCCCGTCTCCGGGGGCGGCTCGTACAGCGACTGCTCCGATCCGAACGCACCCGGGGTGAAGGCGATTCGCGCCTATCTCGCCTCGCTGCCGCGGCCGATCGATCCGCGCTGCGAGCCCGGGCACTACTATCTCTTGAACAACTACAATCCCGGTTACTTCGGCAACGGCGAGAACGCCTACACCGACACGAACCCGGCGAACACCCCGTTCACCATCCCGCCCTCCTCGACGCCCAGCATCGGCGACGTCATGAATACCCACCACGTCTCCTGGAAGTACTACGGGGACCAGTGGAACAACTACGTGCCCGATCCCTATCAGGAGCACTACGGCACGCCGGGGCCCAGCGCGGACGAGTACTGCAACATCTGCAACCCGTTCCAGTACGACACCTCCATCATGTCGCACGCGGATCTGGTGAAGAAGCACATCCAGGACTCCGTGAACCTGTACGCCGATATCGCGAAAGGCTCGCTGCCGGCGGTCTCCATCGTCAAGCCGAGCGGATATATCGATGGGCATCCGGCATCATCGAAGCTGCAGCTTTTCGAAGGCTTCGTGAAGAAGATCGTGGATCAAGTACAGGCATCCCCGTACGCAAAGGACACCGCCATCTTCGTGACCTTCGACGAGGGCGGCGGGTACTACGATTCGGGGTACGTGCAACCGCTCGATTTCTTCGGCGACGGCACCCGCATCCCGCTCATCGTGGTCGGTCCTTACGTGAAGGCGGGACACATCTCGCACGATTACGGCGATCACGTCTCGATCCTGAAGTTCATCGAGCGTAATTGGCACTTGCCGCCCGTCACGCACCGCAGCCGAGACAACTTCCCGAATCCGCTCGTGACCGGCGAGAACCCCTACGTGCCCGTCAATTCACCGGCACTCGGGGATTTGTTCGACTTGTTCGACTTCGGCCGGTCGAGATGAAGCGCGCGGGTGCTGTCGCGCGGCGAGCATGGCGCTCACGGCCGCCGCGTTTGGGTCAAAAATTGGCGGCCGGCACTTCGATCAGAGTCGGCCCCGCGGCGTCGAGCGCGCCGCGCACCGCCTCGGTCAAGTGGGCGGCGTCGCGCGCGCGCACCGCACCCGCGCCGCACGCCCGAGCGAGCGCCACGAAGTCCGGATTGCGGGCCACCACATCGGTGGGAGGGATGCCTGCGCCGATCATGTCGTCGCGGATCTGACCCAGAGCCGAGTTGTTCCACACGATCACGGGCAGGCTCAGGTTCGCCTCGACCGCGGTCATGAGCTCGCCGAGCGTGAACTGCACACCGAAGTCGCCGGCGAGCGCGGCCACGGCGCGGGCCGGACTGCCGATCTTGGCCCCAATCGCCGCCGGCAACGCGAAGCCCAACGTGCCGTAGCCCGATGGGTGAAACCAGCGGCGCGGAGCGTCTACCCGGAAGGCGTAATTGCCGAAGTAGGCGATCTGCGTCATGTCCGTGAACACGGCAGCCTCGCCCGGCAGGGCCGCGCGGATCGCCTCGAGCGCGCCCTGCCAGCCGCGTGCCTTCGCGTCGAGCGCGCCGTCGATTTCGGCGCGCAGGCCCGCCACGCGGCCGGCCGCGGAATCCTTGCGTGCGCGCGCAGGCACTGCCTCGAGAAGCGCCGCGAGGGTCGGCCTCGCGTCGGCCCAGATGGGCAAGGCGGCGGCGTAGTGATCGCACAGCTTGTGCGGATCGATGTCGATGCGAATCAGCCGTCCCGTGAGGTCGAGCTTCAGTGCGTAGTAGAAGTCGGTCTCGCTCAATTCCGTGCCGACCGCGAGCACGACGTCCGCCTCGCTCACCAGTTTCTGCACGCCGGCATGATGGAGCGAGGTGCCGAGGTTGGCCGGGTGCGCGTGCGGCAGCAAGCCCTTGCCGGCCGCGGTCGTCACGAGCGGACAATCGAGTCTTTCCACGAGTGCACGCAGCTCCGCGCCGGAGTCGCGCGCGCCGCCGCCCGCGACGATCACCGGCCGGGCCGCCTCCGCGAGCCAGCGTGCCGCCGTGCCGATGGCACCCGGGGGCGCCTGCGGCGGCGGTGCGGGTTGCGCGAAGCGCCCGGCGGGAAGATCGGTCGTCTCCGACAGCACGTCGAGCGGAATCTCGAGATACGCCGGGCGCGGCCGGCCGGTGCGGAGAGAGGCGAGGCACACTCGCAGGTGGTCGCGCACGTCGTCGGCATTCGCGGCACTGCGAGCGACGCCGAACACGCCGGCGGCGAGCGCCGCCTGATCAGGCAGCTCGTGCAGCACGCCCCATTGCTTGCCGAGCGAGGCGCGCACCGGGGTGGTGGCCACCACGAGCATGGGGATGGAATCCGAATAGGCCTGTGCCGCGGCGGTGAGGATGTTGGTGAGCCCCGGACCCGAGATCGTGAACGCGGCCGCGGGGCGGCCGCTGAGGCGCGCATAGCCGTCGGCGGCGAAGCCCGCACCCTGCTCGTGGCGCACGAGTACGTGACGGATGTCGGAGGCGGCGAGACCTCGATAGAGCTCGAGGTTGTGAACTCCGGGGATACCGAACACCGTGTCGATTCCGTTGACGGTGAGCAACTCTACCAGGTACCGACCGGTGCTGCGCGACATGACGAGGGGCCTTCTTGTTGAACGTTCGCCGGTGCTCACGCCGCCGCTTTCATCGCGCTGATGCCTGCCTCGCATCGACTATATGTCTGGCTCGGCTCCGCGACTGAAAGCGATGGCTCGTTCCCGCCGACGGACGGGGGCAACCTCCCCGCGGACAAGATGTTTCGGGCCGCGTTCACGTCCCGATCGTGAGTTACACCACACTCGCGACACGCCCAAGTCCTTACAGCGAGCATGTCCAAACCTGAAGGACCCGTGAGGGCCTTGCAGTTGCTGCATGTTCGCGTCGTGTTTCTCTCGCTGACGATATCTACGCACCTGCCGGCCTGCTGGCCCTTGTATTGCAATTGCGTCTTGAGCATGCCCCACCCGGCATCGAGCACGGATTTGGCCATCCGAGTCTTCGCCAGTTTGACGCTACTCACATCGCCGACGACTATTCTCTGGTAACCATTCACAATCCTTCTTGAGAATTTGTGCAGGGCGTCTTTGCGTCGCCGAGCGGCGCTTCGATGTAGGCGCTTGGCCTGGCGTTTATGCCCGCGGCGCTGGGCGCTTGCGATCCTTTGCTCGCTGAAGCGATAAAAATGACCCGCTTCTAGCTTATCCCCATCGCTGGTCGCGACCGTATCCTTGAGGCACAAATCCAAGCCCACAGCGTCCTTAGAAGCAGGAACTTGCGCCACCGCATGTTCTACAGATACGCAAAGCCACCAGTCCCCGACCGAATCTTGGGCAAAGCAACCACACTTCCAGCGGGCATTCTCGAGTAATTCCTGCTCGAACACTCGAAAGGCCTTGCCTGAGAATCGCAGTGACTTGCCCTTACGCTTCAGCTGCGTCGCTTTGAAGGGAATCCAACCCAAAGCGCGCCTGGAGCCCCGGATGGGTCGCCAGCGGAGCTTCGCCTTTTTACACTGCTTCCGCCGGGTAGCAAACTCGGCATTGATCCGCTGAATGGTGTCAGAACCGATGCGCTCAAAGTGCTCCGTCGCCCCAGCGGTCAACTTGTCCAGATCGTAGGCTGTCAGCCACTTTGGAGGACCTGCGAACGGTCGAGCCGCCTTGTAGCTCGTCGCGTTTGCATAATTCCATACATCGTTGACCTCGATCGCAGCCTTATTGAGCCACGCATACCCTTCAGGCTTCACCTTCAGGCGCAAGGTACGAATCGAGTGCTGAATCTTGATCGCCATGATTCAATCACCGAAGTTACTTGATTCTATGCCGGCCGAGCAACTGCCAAATCGAATCTAACCGTGAAGAAATGCCGGAACGAGTGCGCCGTGAGCCAGTATCATTTCCAGCTGGCGACTCTGCTTCACTTCGCTGCGCAACCGCCGCCGCCGGGTTGCGTCTTCCATGACGCTCCGTGAAGAACCGCGCTAGGATGGCATAGGCCGCACCGAAAAGTGAGCAAGGCCCCAAGTCATAGCTAAAGAGTCATGCAGAAGGTTGGTGGATGCAGTACTCGGATCTCGTGAAACGCATCGCGGGCGACGGCGCCGATGCCTGGAAGACCCATTACGCGGCCTGGTCCGCAAAGCACCGCGGCGAAGACGTCATCATTCTGAGTGTCGGCGATCCGGATCTCGACACGCCGCAGCCGGTGATCGAGCGCGCGGTCGAGCGCCTGCGCGGCGGCGATACGCACTACACGCCGGTGGCGGGGCGCGAGGCGCTGCGCGCCGCGATCGCGCAGGCGCACACGCAGCGCACGGGCCAGCACGTCGAGGCGGACAACGTCATCTTCCTCGCCGGCGCGCAGAGCGCCCTGTTCACGGCTTCGCTGTGTCTCGCCGGTCCGGGCGACGAGGTGCTCGCCTTCGAGCCGCTCTATCCCACCTACCCGGCCACCATCGAGGCATCCGGCGCGCGCATGGTGCGCGTGCCGGTACAAGCTGGGTCCGGGTTTCGCCCGGATCTCGCGGCGCTCGAGGAGGCGATCACGCCGCACTCCCGGGCGATTTTCTTTGCGACGCCGAACAATCCGAGCGGCCTGGTCATGAGTCCCGCGGATCTCGCGGTCATCGGCGAGCTCGCTCGCCGGCATGCGCTGTGGATCGTGGTGGACGAGGTGTACGCCGGGCTCGCCCCCGAAGGCCGCGTGCCGAGCCTCGCCGCGAGTTTGCCCGAGCAGGTGGTCACGGCGGGAAGCCTCTCCAAGACGCATGCCATGCCCGGCTGGCGGGCCGGTTGGATGGTCGGGCCGAAAGCGTTGATCGGCCACGCCGAGGCGCTGGCAATTGCGATGCTCTATGGCCTGCCCGGGTTCGTGCAGGAGGCAGCGCTCACCGCGATCGGCATCGCCGCGCAGGCGGAGTCGCGCATGCGGGAGTATTGCCGCGAGCGCTGCAAGTTCGTGCTCGCGGCGCTCGCCGAGACGCCCGGCCTCGCCTGCATGCCGCCCGACGCCGGTATGTTCATGCTGATCGACGTGCGCGGCACCGGCCTCTCGGGGTACGATTTCATGCGAGAACTGTATCGCTCGCAGGGCGTGTCGGTGCTCGACGGCGGCGCTTTCGGCAAGGGCACGGCCGGCTTCATTCGCCTGTGCTTCACCACCGACGAGCACTCCTTGCGAGAAGGATGTGCGCGCATCCGGCAGTTCGCCTCGAGCTTGCGCTTGAAAACGGAGGGTGCATGACGGACATGGCAGTACTTGCCCGCACGGCGGGCGGTCCCGAAGTGCTCGAGTGGGCCGCGCTCGAAACCGCGCCGCCGGGCGCCGGAGAGGTGCGGGTGGCGCAGCGCGCCGTCGGCGTGAATTTCATCGACACCTACTACCGCAGCGGCTCCTATCCCTGGCCATCGACGCCGCTCGTTCCGGGCGCCGAGGCCGCGGGTGTGATCGATGCGATCGGGCCGGGAGTGAAGGACCTCGCGGTGGGCGATCGGGTTGCGTACGTCATGCAGGTGGGCGCGTATCGCACGCGCCGTCTCGTGCCCGCGGAGCGGCTGGTGAAGCTTCCCGGGGCGATCGATTTCGATGTCGCCGCCTCCATCATGCTCAAGGGACTGACGGCGCAGTTTTTGCTCACCTCCTGTTATCCCGTGAAGGCGGGCGATACGGTGCTGGTGCACGCCGCGGCCGGGGGCGTGGGACTGCTCCTCGGCCAGTGGCTGCGCTCGATCGGCGCCGTCGCCATCGGTACCGTCGGCTTTGCCGACAAGATGAGCATCGCGCTCGCCAACGGCTACTCGCAAATCCTCGACAATTCCCGAGGCGATTTCGAGCGTCAGGTGCACGATCTCGCCCCCAAAGGCTGCGACGTCGTCTACGACTCGGTGGGCAAGGACACCTGGCGAGGCTCGCTCAAGGTCTTGCGGCCGCGCGGGATGTTCGTGAGCTTCGGCCAATCCTCCGGCGCCATCACCGACTTCAAGATCTCGGATCTCGCGAGTGGCGGCTCGCTGTATACCAGCCGTCCGATGCTGTTCGACTATATCCGCGGCCGCGAGGAGCTGCGCATGCGCGCGGAGGACCTGTTCGCGCGCCTCGCCGCAGGAACGGTCCGCGCCCACATCGGAGCGCGCATGCCGCTCGCGGAGGCGGCCGCGGCGCATCGGGCGCTCGCGAGCCGGCGCACCATCGGTGCGACCGTGCTGCTGGTCACTTGAGCGCGGCCTCGAAGGTGCCGAGCGGCAGGGCGGTCGACTCCTTGATCACGGTCACGGCCACCGACGAGTTGATCGAGCGCACGCTCGGGATGCGCGACAGGTAATCGAGATAGAAGGCCTCGTAAGCCTTGACGTTCTTGGTGACGATCTTGAGCAGGAAGTCCCACTCGCCGGTGAGCGTGTAGCACTCGAGCACCTCGGCGCGGTCGCGAATCGCCGCCTCGAACTCCGCCAGCGCATCGCGCCCGGTGGTCGCGAGCTTGACGTGCGCGAAGATTGTGACGTCGAGACCCAGAGCATTGCGATCGAGGAGAGCGACGCGTGCCTTGATGACGCCGCTGCGCTCGAGCTGCTGAATGCGGCGCCAGCAAGTGGTGGTGGAGATGCGCGTGCGCGCTGCCACCTCGGCCACCGACAGCGCACCGTGGCGCTGTAAAATGTCGAGCAGGCGCAAATCGAGTCGGTCAATAGGCTGGCGGGATATATCTTCCATAATTTCGAGAGAAACGGAATGAATGTACCGAATTATCGGATATATCGGCAATGAATACAACGCTGCGGTGAGGCGGGGGTAAGTTAGCCTCATGAACAAGAAATCCCGCCTGCATTTGCCGAATCCACCGGCACGGCCGGGCCAGAAGCCCGATTTCAGCTACGTGCATCTGTCGCCGGCCGGAGCGGTGCCGCGCCCCGAGGTGACCGCGCGCGCACGCGACATGGAATCGCTCGCGGTAGAGCTGGTGCGCGTGCTCGACGACGACGGCGAGGCGGTGGGTCCCTGGAATCCGCATCTCGATGCGCAGGACCTGCAGGTGGGGCTGCGTCATATGATGCTCACGCGCTCGTTCGACGATCGCATGCAGCGCACGCAGCGCGCCGGCAAGATATCGTTCTACATGCGCTCGCTCGGCGAGGAGGCGGTGTCGGTCGCCGGGGGCATGGCGCTGCGCCCGGGGGACATGCTGTTTCCGTCGTACCGCAACCAAGGGCTGCACATCGTGCGCGGCATCGCGCTCGTGGACATGATGTGCCAACTGCTCTCGAACACACGCGACATGTGCAAGGGACGGCAGCTGCCGGTGATGTACCACTCGAAGCCGGGGAACCTGTTCTCGATTTCCGGCAATCTCGCCACCCAGTTTCCGCAGGCTGTGGGCTGGGCGATGGCCGCCGCGCTCAAGGGCGAAGATCACCTCGCGGCGAGCTGGATCGGCGAGGGCTCGAGCGCCGAGGCGGACTTCCACCATGCGCTTTTGTTCGCCTCCGTCTATCAGGCGCCGGTGATCTTGAACATCGTCAACAATCAATGGGCGATTTCCACGTTTCAGGGCTATGCGGGCGGCGAGCAACGCTCGTTCGCCGCCCGCGGTCCCGGATACGGCATCGCCGGCATCCGGGCCGACGGCAACGATTTCCTCGCGGTCTATGCGGTCACCCAGTGGGCCGCGGAGCGCGCGCGCACCGGCGGCGGCCCCACGCTCGTCGAGCTGGTCACGTATCGAGGCGCGGCGCACTCGACCAGCGACGATCCGGCGCGCTATCGCGCCAAGGACGACGAGGCGCACTGGCCGCTGGGGGATCCCATCGATCGATTGAAGCGCCACCTCATCAAGCTCGGCGAATGGTCCGAGGAACGGCATCGCGCCCTCGTCGTGGAGCTCGAAGCGCTGGTCGCCGCGAGCTGGCAGGAGGCGGTCAAGTTCGGCACGATGAGCGAGGGTCCCAAGCTCAATTCGGACCTCATGTTCGAGGACGTGTTCAAGGACATTCCGCCGCACCTCGAGCGGCAGCGCGCGCAGATGCGTTCCGAGCGGAGCTGACGCATGGCGCACATGAACATGATCCAGGCGCTGAACTCGGCCATGGACATCATGCTCGGCCGCGACCCCTCCGTCGTGCTCATGGGCGAGGACATCGGCTATTTCGGCGGGGTATTCCGAACCACCGAAGGACTGCAGCGCAAGTACGGCGAGAACCGCGTGCTCGACACGCCGATCGCGGAGGGCGGCATCATCGCGACCGCCATCGGCATGGCCGTGAACGGCCTGCGGCCGGTTGCGGAAATTCAGTTCGCCGACTACATCTATCCGGGGTTCGATCAGATCGTGAGCGAGCTCGCGCGGCTTCGCTACCGCAGCGCCGGCCAGTTCTTCGCCCCGGTGACCATTCGCACGCCTGCCGGCGGCGGCATTCGCGGCGGACAGACGCATTCGCAGAGTCCCGAAGGCATTTTCACGCACGTGAGCGGCATCAAGGTGGTGATGCCTTCCAATCCATACGACGCCAAGGGGCTGTTGATCACGGCCATCGAGGACGACGATCCGGTGGTGTTCTTCGAGCCGAAGCGCCTGTACAACGGGCCGTTCGACGGCGATCCGCATAAGCCTGCCGTTCCGTGGACCACGCACCCGAAGGGCCAGGTGCCCGAGGGTCACTACACAGTGCCGTTCGGCGTCGCCGACATCGTGCGCCCCGGCTCGCAACTGACCATCATCACTTACGGCACGATGGTGTTCGTCGTGCTGGCTGCTGCGGCGGCGCTCGGCGTCGACGCCGAGGTCATCGACGTGCGTTCGCTCGTGCCGCTCGACGTCGATACCCTGGTGCGCTCGGTCAAGAAGACCGGACGCTGCGTGGTGGCTCACGAGGCAACGCGCTTCTCGGGATTCGGCGCGGAGCTCGTCTCGGTGATCCAGGAGGAATGCTTCTGGAGCCTGGAGGCGCCCATCCAGCGCGTCGCCGGCTGGGACACCCCCTACCCGCATGCCTTCGAATGGGAATACTTTCCGGGACAGGCCCGAGTAGCAAAGGCCATCAAAGCCGTCATGGAGTGGGCATGAGCGAATACGTCTTCAAGATGCCGGATTTGGGGGAGGGCACCGTCGAGGCGGAGATCGTCGCCTGGCACACCGCGCCGGGCGACGCGGTGGCGGAGGATCAAATCATCGTTGAAGTGATGACCGACAAAGCCGCTGTCGAAGTACCTGCTCCCGTCAGCGGGCGCGTCGTCTCCATTCGCGGTGCACCCGGCGACAAGATTGCGGTGGGCTCGCCCTTGATCGTGTTCGAGGTGAGCAGGGGTGCGCCGGCGGCGGGCCCTGCGGCGGGGACCCCGGCGGCCGCGACTTCGGCAGCCGCGACCTCGGCTGCTGCGACCTCCGCTGCTGCGACCTCCGCTGCTGCGAGCCCGTCGACGATGAGTCCGGCAGCGGCGAGTCCGGCAGCGGCGACTCCCAGCGCAGCGCCCGCCGGCGGGCGGATCATGACCTCCCCGGCTAACCGCCGGCGCGCGCGCGAAGCGGGCATCGACCTCGCGACCGTCGCCGGGTCGGGGCCGGGCGGACGCATCGTACGGGAGGATCTGCTCGCGGCGAGCGCGGCGCGGACGGATGGCGCAGAAGCCGACGGGGCGGCGCCCGCCACGGGAGACGCCGCGGGCGACGGCACCCCGGCGGGCGAAACCTCGGAGATCAAGGTGATCGGCGTGCGCCGCCTGATCGCCGAGCGTATGAGCGAGGCGAAGCGCAACATTCCGCACTTCGCGTATGTGGAAGAAGTGGACGTCACGGAGCTCGAGGCGCTGCGCCGGCACCTCAATTCCAAGCTGGCGAAAGGCGAGCCCAGCTTCACGTATCTGCCGCTGGTGATCCTGGCGCTGGTACGCACGCTCGAATCGTTTCCGCAATGCAACGTCCTGTACGACGCCGCCCGCGGCGTGCTCGTGCGTCATCGCGCTGTGCATGTGGGTGTCGCCACGCAAACGCCCGACGGGCTCAAAGTGCCGGTGGTGCGCAATGCGCAGGCCATGAGCCTTGCGGAAGTCGCCGCCGAGACCCGCCGCGTCACCGAGCGCGCCCGGGCGAACAAGGCGACCCGCGAAGAGCTGGTGGGCTCCACCATCACCGTCACCAGTCTCGGCAAGCTCGGCGGCATCGCCTCCACGCCCATCATCAATGCGCCCGAGGTCGCCATCATCGGGCTCAACAAGGCGGTCGAGCGCCCCGTCGTGCTCGACGGCGCGGTGGCGGTGCGCCGAATCATGAACTTATCGTCGTCATTCGATCACCGCTTCGTGGATGGTTATGATGCGGCTGCCATGATTCAATCGTTGAAAGAGCTCCTCGAGCATCCGGCGATGATTTTCATTCCGAAGGTGAATTCCCCATGACTGCACAAGCACAAGCGAAAGCGCCGGCGCCGCAACCTCAGCACAGGCCCGCGTTCGGCACCGTCCTCACTACCCACATGTCCGCCGCCACGTATCGCGACGGCCGCTGGAGCGCGGCGGAGCTCAAGCCGGTCGGGCTCATCGAGCTGTCGCCGGCGGCGCACGTACTGCACTATGCGAGCACGTGCTTCGAGGGCTTCAAGGCGTTCCGCCACGCCGACGGCTCCGTGCACGCCTTCCGCATGGACCGGCACATCGAGCGCATGCGCCAGAGCGCGCGGCAGCTCGTGCTGCCCGAGCCCGATGCCGCGCAGCTCGCCGATATGGTGCGATCGGTCATCGAGCGCTGCCGCTCGGAGGTGCCGGAGGCACCCGGCGCGCTCTATCTGCGTCCCATTCTGTTCGGCACGACGGCGAACATCGGAGCCGCGGCGACGCCCGCAAGCGAAGCGCTGCTCCTCGTGCTCGCGAGCCCGGTTTGGGATTATTTCGCGGGCGGCATGAAGCCCCTGCGCATCCTCGTGGACGATGAGAACACGCGTTCCGCCGCGCAGATGGGCATGGTGAAGACCGGCGGCAACTATGCCGCGGCGATGGGACCGACCTTGAGCGCGCGCGCGCAGTATCAAGTCGACCAGGTGCTCTTCTGCCCCCGCGGCGAGGTGCAAGAGACCGGCGCCGCCAATTTCCTGTTGATCCGCGACGGCGAGATCCTCACGCGCAGCCTCGACAGCACCTTCCTTCACGGCGTGACCCGCGACTCGCTGCTGACGCTCGCGCGGGACCGCGGATTCAAGGTGTCCGAGCGCGTGTTCAAGGTCGAGGAAATGCTCGATTGGGTCAAATCCGGAGAAGCCGCTCTCTCGGGCACGGCCGCCGTGCTCGCCGGCGTGGGTACGCTGATCTACCGGGGAAAGGAGCAGCGCGTGGCAAGCGGCGATGTCGGTGCGCTCACGCGTGAGCTACGCGGCCAATTGCTCGCGGTTCAGCAGGGGGAGGCGTCCGATCGCCACGGCTGGCTCGCGCGTGTGTGAGGCGCGGCTCCGCCGCGCGCATCAGTATTCGTCGTGGTCCTCGTCGTCCTCGTCATCGAGGTCGTCGTCGTCGTCATCATCGTCTTCATCTTCGTCGTCCCAGTCTTCTTCGTCCTCCTCCTCGGCATCCTTCTCGGCCTTCGAGCCCGACCAGCCCTCGGGCTCCTCGCTCAGCTCCAGATCGAGCTCGGCCCAGCCGTCGACATCCAACTCCTCGATGTCCCCGTCCAGATGCTGGATCTCGACGATCTCCCGGTCCTCATCCACCCGCAGGACTTGGAACGTCTCGTCGTTCTCCAGATCCTCGTACCATTGTCCGACGGTCGGTTCGTATTCTCTGCCCACTTACGGTCCCTTCTTCTCGAATGCTGCCCTGGTTGGTAAGAATCGAATATTAGGGGAGGCTGCTCCGCTAAGTAAATGGCAATATTGTCCACCCATGACCGTCGCTGACCGGAAACTCTGCGCTCGGCGCTTGATCGACGCCAAGCGCGTGGTCGTTAAAGTCGGCTCCGCGCTGCTGGTCGACGGCGAGAAAGGACGCTTGAACCGCGCGTGGCTCGAGACGCTCGGGGCCGACATCGCCGCCATGCGCAAGCGGCAGCAAGAGGTGATCCTCGTGTCCTCGGGCGCCATCGCGCTCGGCCGGCGGCATCTCGGGGTGAGCTCGGGCAAGCTGAAACTCGAGGAGAGTCAGGCGGCTGCCGCGGTCGGGCAGATCCGGCTCGCGCACGCCTACAAGGAAATTCTGGAGGCGCGCGATATCACCGTGGCACAGATTCTCCTGACCCTGGGCGACACGGAACAGCGCCGCCGCTATCTGAATGCCCGCGGCACTTTGAACACGCTGCTTGCCTTGGGCGCGGTGCCCGTCATCAACGAGAACGACACTGTCGCCACCGCCGAGATCCGCTACGGCGACAACGACCGGCTGGCGGCGCGTGTCGCGCAGATGACGGGTGCGGACTGCCTCGTGCTGCTATCGGACATCGATGGGTTGTATACGTCCAATCCGCACGAGAATCCGCAAGCCGAGTTCATTTCCCGCGTGCTCGACATCACGCCGGCCATCGAGGCCATGGCGGGCGGGACGAGCAGCGTCGTGGGAACGGGCGGCATGCAGACCAAGATCGCCGCCGCCAAGATCGCCGTCGGGGCGGGATGTCATTTGTGCATCGCCAAGGGAGCCGATGCGCATCCCTTGAAACGCATCGAGGACGGCGCGCGCTGCACCTGGTTCCTGCCTTCCTCGACGCCTTCTGCCGCGCGCAAGCAATGGATCGCGGGCACCTTGCGGCCGGCGGGCGCGATCTCCGTCGACGAAGGCGCGGTGCGTGCACTGATGCAGGGCAAGAGCTTGCTGCCGGCCGGGGTGACGCGGGCCATCGGCCGCTTCGATCGAGGCGATACGGTGAGCATCGTCGGACCCGGCGGGGTGGAAGTCGCGCGCGGCATCTGCGCGTATTCGGACGCCGACACGGCGCGCATTCTCGGGCGAAAATCCGCCGAGATCGAACGCTTGCTGGGATTTCGCGGGCGCGACGAGATCGTGCATCGTGACGATCTGGTCTTGCTGAGAACACTTTAATGATCATAGGTGTCATGGATGCGATCGGCCAGGGCGCGCGCTCGGCCGCGCCGGTGCTGGAGCTCGCCCCGAGCGACCAGAAGAACCGTGCGCTGCGCGCGGCCGCGGCGGCGCTGCGTGCCCGCCGGCACAAGATCCTGGCGGCCAACGAGCGCGACATGCAGGAAGCAGAGGAAGAGGGGGCGAGCGCGCCGCTTCTCGACCGCCTGAGGCTCGACGAGCAGCGCATCGAGAGCATGGCGCGCGCGCTCGAGGACATCGCCGAGCTGCCCGATCCCATCGGCACCGTGCTCGCCGAGTGGACTCGTCCGAACGGCATGCGCATTCAGCGCCGCCGGGTGCCGCTCGGCGTGATCGGCATCATCTACGAGAGCCGCCCCAACGTGACCGCCGATGCAGGCGCGCTGTGTCTGAAATCGGGCAATGCGGTGATCCTGCGCGGCGGCTCGGAGAGCGCGCGCTCGAATGCCGCCATCCACGCGTGTCTCGGAGAGGGACTGCAAGTCGCCGGATTGCCGAGCGCGAGCATCCAGCTGGTGCCGACCACCGATCGGGCCGCGGTGGGCTACATGCTCGCGGAGATGTCGCGCTACATCGACGTCATCGTCCCGCGCGGCGGCAAACAGCTCATCGAGCGCGTGCAGCGCGAAGCGCGCGTGCCGGTCATCGGCCATCTCGAAGGCCTATGTCACGTATTCGTGGAGCGCCGCGCGGATCTGTCCATGGCGCAGGAAATCGTCCTGAATTCGAAGCTTCGCCGCACGGGCGTCTGCGGCGCCGCCGAGACGCTGCTCGTGGACCGCGACTGTGCGCCTACCCATCTCGGCGCGCTGGTGAAGGCGCTGCTCGAGGCCGGCTGCGAGGTACGCGGCGATGAGACCACCCGACGATGCGACCCGCAGGTGCAGTGCGCCACCGAGCAGGATTGGTCGACGGAGTATCTCGATGCCGTCATCGCTGTGCGGGTGGTCGAGGGACTGGACGCAGCGATCGAGCACATCCGCCGCTACGGGTCGCGCCACACGGATTGCATCGTGACCGAGGACCCGGCGGCGGCCGAGCGTTTCCTGACGCGCGTGGACAGCGCCATCGTGCTGCACAACGCCTCGACGCAATTCGCCGATGGCGGCGAGTTCGGCATGGGTGCGGAAATCGGCATCAGCACCGACAAATTTCACGCGCGTGGACCCGTGGGCGTGGAGCAGCTCACGAGCTACAAGTACGTGGTCCGCGGCAGCGGCCAGGTGCGCCCATGAGTCAGGGCAACGCCGCGATCGAGCCGAGCCAGCGCCGAACGGCGGCGGGATTGTCGAGGCGCCATTGGCCTTGCACTCGATGCCCCACGGAGATGGAGATGCCGCCCAAAGTCTCGACCAGGCGAAAGCCCGCCTGATCGGTAAGATCGTCGCCCACCACCACGGGCGTTCGTCCCGCGAAAGGCGGCTCCTCGAGAAATTCCTCGATGGCCGTCGCCTTGGTGAATCCGTGGGGCTTGATCTCGAGCACCATCTTGCCTTCCTGCACGTCGTAGCCGGATGCGAGCGCACGCAGCGCTGCGGACACGGCCTGGCGCGCGCTGGTCTCGAACTGGGGTGCGAGGCGAAAGTGCAGAGCTAACGCGCGCCCCTTGTCCTCGAGCAAGGTGCCGGGGTGCGACTCGACGAATGCCGTCAACGCCAGCCGTGCACCCGCGAGCGCCGGGTCGCAATAGTTCGCGCCGCGCCGCGCGCCGGAGGCGCTGCGGCGCTCGACGCCGTGCAGGCCGGCGGCAGGGAACTCGAGCGGCTCGAACAGCGCGTCCAGTGTTTCGATACTGCGGCCGCTCACCAGCGCGACGGCGCCCTGCAGGCGCTGCGACACCTCGACCAGCAAGGTCTTGAGAGACTCGCCGACGACCACGTCGGCGGGAGTTTCCTGGAGCTCGACCAAGGTCCCGTCCACGTCGAGGAATAGACCGAAGTCGCGCGAGGCTGCGGGAGCTCGAGAGGGCATTCAACGGGCAACATAGCCCATGCGTCCTGTCCGCGCCATGGGGTGTAAGTTTTACATATGCATTTAGGATATATGATGGGCGGCATTGCAGACTGGGTCTGCGAATTTCGGTATTTTGCGACAGCAGGCTCTACTCAAGTCCATCCGGAGGCGCGTTGTTTCGATCGGTCCTATTGCGTTTCGTGCTCCCGCTCGCGCTCGCCTCGTGCGTCGTTGCCTTCCTCGGTCTGCCCTACATTCAAAAGCTGCTGGCTGAATGGTTCAGCGCCGATGTCGAGGTGCGCGCGCAGCTGGTCATGCACACGGTCGAGGCTCCCCTCGCCGAGCTCGTGGCTCAGGAGAACGAGCCGAAGCTGCGCAGCTATCTCGCGCGGATGACCGCGGATGAACGTCTGCTCGCCGTGTTGATATGCCGTCCGGACGGCACCACCATCGCGCGCAGCGAGCGCGTGCCGCACAACATCAGCTGCGAGCAGCAAGGCAAGGTAAAACCGTTCTCCGCCGGCATCATTCAGCTTCCTTCCGGCTCGGTGCAGCTGTCGCGCTTCGATTATGACCAGGTTGAGCCGGCGCCGTATCGCGTACTGATGCTGTCCGATCTGAGCTTCGTCGACCGGCGGCAGCGCACGGCGCGCGACTTCGTGCTGGTGTTTCTCGGCATCGCCGTGCTGCTGCTCGCCCTGCTCGTCGTGCTGGTCGCGTGGCTGCAGCTGCGGCGATTGGTGAACGTGCTGATCGGGGACATCCGCGGCAAGCGCTTTCTCGATAACGCGCAATCGCCGCGCGCCTCGCTGCCGATCCTGTCGCAGGTGCGCCAGGTGCTGGCGGAGGCCGAGGAGAAGCAGCGGCTCGAGATCGACTTTCGCGAGAACTGGACGCCGCAGGCGCTGCGCCAAGTGGTGCGCGAGCATTTGCACTCCTCGCAGGTGATCATCGTCTCGAACCGCGAGCCCTACATTCATAATTACAATGCGGATCATCGCCCGGTGGTGCAGGTGCCCGCGAGCGGCATGGTCACCGCGCTCGAGCCCATCATGCGCGCCTGCTCCGGTGTGTGGGTGGCGCACGGCGCCGGCTCCGCGGATCGGGACACGGTGGATCGATTCGATCACATCGCGGTCCCGCCCGATCATCCCAGCTACACGCTGCGGCGCGTGTGGCTCACCGAAGAGCAGGAGCGGGGCTTCTACTACGGTTTCTCGAACGAGGGGCTCTGGCCGCTCTGTCACCTGGCCTACGTGCGTCCCGCGTTTCGGCCGAGCGATTGGCACGCCTACGAGGAGGTCAACGCCAAGTTCGCCGAGGTGGTGGCGGCCGAAGCGAGTACCGACAGCCCGGTGGTGCTCATCCAGGACTTTCACTTCGCGCTGCTGCCGAAGCTCATTCGCGCGAAAATCCCCAAGGCGACGATCGCGCTGTTCTGGCACATACCGTGGCCGAATTCGGAGACTTTCGGCGTCTGCCCCTGGAAGCGCGAGATGCTGCTGCACATGCTGTCGGCGGACATTCTCGGGTTCCACACGCGCTACCACTGCCAGAATTTTCTCGACGCCGTGGACCGGTTCGTCGAGTGTCAGATCGATCACGAGCACATGACGGTGACCCTGCAGGGCCGCGTGTGCAGGGTCGCGCCTTACCCGATCTCGATCGAGTGGCCGCCCCGCTGGTTGCATGATCTGCCCGACGTGAGCGCCTGCCGGGCGGCCGTGCGCGAGCGCTACCGCATCGGACCGGAGGTCGTCATCGGGTTGGGGGTGGAGCGCTGGGATTTCACCAAGGGGATCGTCGAGCGCTTCCAGGCGCTCGAGGCACTCCTCGAGAGAAATCCGCGGCATCGCGGACGCATCACATTCCTGCAGATCGCATCGCCCTCGCGCAGCCAGCTGCCGGCCTATAAAGCGCTCCAGGAACAGACGCAAAGCGAGGTCGAGCGCATCAACGCGAAGTTCGCCGAGGGCGACTGGCGGCCGATCGTGCTGATCGGCGAGCACCAGGAGCCGCGCAGCGTCTTCGAGCTGTACCGCGCCGCGGATTTCTGCCTAGTCAATAGCCTGCACGACGGCATGAATCTCGTCGCCAAGGAGTTCGTCTCCTCGCGCGAGGACGAGGACGGCGTGCTGATACTGTCGACGTTCGCGGGCGCCTCGCGGGAATTGACCGAGGCGGTGCTGATCAACCCGTTCGACGTGAACGAGACCGCCGAGGCGATGGAGATCGCCATGCGCATGGGCCGCGACGAGCGCCGCGACCGCATGAGCCTCATGCGCAGAACCGTCAAGGAGAACAACGTCTATCGCTGGGCGGGACGCATGCTCATGGATGCCGCGCGCATCCGCACGCGGCAGAGCCTGCCCTCGATGCGCGCGCGCTTTCGGGCGGCCGCGAGCTAGCGCGGGGACGGCGTGAAGGCCTGCCTGCGCTGGCTGCTGCGCTTCGTGCCGCATCTGACGGTCGATTCCACCAGTCCGACGGCCATCAAACTGATCTGCCGCCTCGTGGAGAGCGGGACGCCGGTGGTCATCTTTCCGGAGGGGCGGCTCGCCGGAATCTACCCGCTCAAGCTGTTGCCGAAGATCAGCATCACCATCAGGCCGCGCCGGACCATACCCATGCCGAAGCTCCCGTCCGCGAAGCTCCGCAGACGCCGGGCGGGCGAGCTCCTACGGCGCATCCTGCTCGACATGCTGGTGGCGACGCGGCCGCAGCGTTCCTTGTTCGAGGCATTCCTCGACGCCAAGGCGACCTTCGGCGCCCGCTATCGCCTGGTCGAGGATGTGCGCATGCAGGAGGAATCCTATGGGAGCCTGCTGCGCATGTCGCTCGGGCTGGCTCGTCTGCTGAGCTCGCTCACGGCTAAAGGGGAAATCGTCGGCGTCGTGGCGCCCAACGCGGCTCCCACGCTCGGCCTGGTCCTCGGGCTGTCGGCCGCTGCGCGAATTCCCGCGCTGATCAACTACACGGCGGGGGCCGACGGTATCCGTGCGGCCTGCGTGGCCGCCGGCATCCGCACCATCGTCGCATCACGCACGTTCATCGAGAAGGCGCGCCTGTCGGCCGTGATCGAGCAACTGTCGGACTTGCACATTCTGTATCTCGAGGACCTGAAGCAGCGGCTCACGCTTGCCGACAAGCTGTGGATCCTATGGCATCAGGCATTGCCGTCCTCGATGAAGGTGAAGCAATCACCGGACGATCCCGCCATCGTGCTGTTCACCTCCGGCTCCGAAGGCAAGCCGAAAGGGGTGGTGCATTCGCACTCCTCGATCCTGTCGAACGTCGCGCAGATCCGCGCGCTCGCCGACTTCACCCCGCTCGACAAATTCATGATCGCCCTGCCTCTGTTCCATTCGTTCGGCCTCACCTGCGGTGTCGTCATGCCGCTCGTTTCGGGATGCCGCGTGTTCCTTTACCCGCCGCCGCGGACTTCTCGCACGCGGCCTCGATCCGTCCCGACGCGGCGAAGGGAGAGGCCATCGTGCTGTTCACCACCTCGCCCGCGCTCACCCGCGAGCTGCTCGGCGCTGCGGCGAAGAGCCTGGGCGCACCCGAGCTGGCGGTACCGCGCGTTCTGATCGCGATCGACGAGATACCTCTGCTTGGCACCGGCAAGACCGATTATGTGCGCCTCGCCGCCATGGCGGCCGAGAAAGTCGCCGCGTCGGCCGGGTAGCTTCCTGGCGGCGAGCGGTCAGGAAGCGGACGTGACGGAGTCCCGGCACCGCGCAGCGAAGGAGCGCAGGCGTTCGGCCGCCGCGGTGAGAGTCTCATCTTTTTTTGCGATACAGAGCCGCAGCAGCGTCATGGGCGGAGGCTCGGCGTAGAACGGCGAGAGCGGAATGGTGGCGACCTTCGCCTCGCGGATCAGCCGGTCGGTGAATTCCAGGTCGCCCGTGCGGCTGAGCGAGCCGTAATCGACCAGGAGAAAATAGGTGCCGGCCGCGCGCAAGGTCTCGAAGCCCGAGTCCCGCAGGCACTCCGCGAGGAGATCGCGCTTGCGCTGGAAATACGCCGACAAACCGCTCCACGCATCGGGGCAAAGCGAGAGATAACGCGCGATCGCGTGCTGCAGAGGCGCCGCAATGCTGAAGGTGTTGAACTGATGCACTTTGCGTAATTCCCGCGTGAGCAGCGGCGGTGCGACGCAATAGCCGGTGCGCCATCCGGTGGCATGCAGCGCCTTGCCGAAGGAAAACACGGCAAAGCTTCGCTCCCGCAGCTCGGGATGGGCGAGCACCGAGGCGTGCTGGCGCCCATCGAAGACCACGCTCTCGTACACCTCATCGGACAGGACGCTGATCGGGCGGTCGCGTACCAGTGCCGCGAGCGCGTCGAGATCGGCGCGGCTTGCGAGGGTGCAGCTCGGGTTCTGTGGACTGTTCACGATCACGAGACGCGTGCGCGGCGTGAGACTTTGCCGTATCCGGTCCCAATCGAACGCGAACGCCGGCGGCATCAGCGGGATGCGCACGCAGCGTCCGCCCGCGAGACGCACCGCAGGGTCGTAGGCGTCGTAAGCGGGGTCGAAAATAATCGCCTCATCGCCGGGACCTATGACCGCCTGGATGGCATCGTAGAGCGCCTCCGTCGCGCCGCAGGTCACCGTGATCTCGCTCAGCGCGTCGACCGAGATGCCGTAGCTCGCCCCGAGCTTCGCCGCGATGAGCTCGCGCAGAATAATGACGCCTTCCATGGGCGCATATTGATTATGACCTTCCGATACGGCCTCGACGAGCGACTGCGCGAGGCGCGGATCGATGGGGTAGTCGGGGAATCCCTGGCCGATGTTGAGCGCGCCTTCCTCGATCGCCCGGCGTGACATGACGGTGAAGATCGTCGTGCCGACATCGGGCAGTTTGCTATCGAAACGCATGTCAGTGCTTCAATCCTTGTAGGCCGCCGGCGAGGGAGTGCACGCTGATCCCGAGCTTGCGCAGCTCGCGCGCCGCGGCGAGGCTGCGTTTTCCGGATGCGCAGATGAGCAGGTAGTCGGCATGCTCGGCGAGCGACCCCGGATCCGCGAGAAGCGCAGCCATGGGAATGTGGCGCGCCGCGGAGGGCTCTGCCGCGAACTCTTCCGGGGTGCGCACGTCCACGAGCCGGTAGGTCCGCGCGGCCTCCTCGAGCGACGAGCGCGCGATTTCGATGTCCGCGTCCTCGCGCTCGATCTCACGCACGAGGGTGCAGCGTGGCGCGACGCATTCGCGCCGGCGCGGGGCCTTGAGCTTCGTGCTGGTGAAAGTCGTGAAGTCCATGAGCAGCAGCTCGCCGTCGAGCTGGCCACGCATCTTGAGCAGGATTTTCAGGGCCAAGAGCGCCTGCAGGGCGCCGAAGGCCCCCGGTACGGGGCCGAGGACGCCCGCCTCGGCGCAGTTGCCGACGATGCCGTCCGGCGTCGCGTCCGGCCACAGGCAGCGCAGGCATGCGTGGGTAGCGAGCGGCTGGTACACCTGCAGCTGCCCCTCGTACTGATAGACGCTCGCGAACACGGCGGGACGCTCGGCGAGCACCGCGGCATCGTTGATGAGGAACTTGGTGCGAAAATTATCGGTGCAATCGACCACCACGTCGTGGGCTTGCACCAGGTGCAGCGCGTTTTCGGGGCCGAAGCGCTCGGCATGCGTCGCCACGCGCACCGCCGGATTGAGCTTCGCCACTGCGGCCGCGGCCAAGGCCGCCTTGGGCTCGCCGACCCGCGCGAGCTCGTAGATCGGCTGGCGATGCAAGTTGCTCGCCTGCAGGACGTCGGCCTCGACGAGCCCCAGGAAGCCGACGCCGGCGCCGGCGAGGTATTGCAGCACGGGGCTTCCGAGGCCGCCGGCACCGACGATGAGTACGCGGCTCGCCGCGAGGACTGCCTGGCCGGCAGCACCCACATCCTCGAGGAGAATTTGCCTGGAATAATCAGGCTGCATTCGGCTCGTGGCCGTGCGCATGCGCAGCTCCGTGGGCGTGCGCAGGCGCAGCGGCGCAAGCCTCGCAGTTCACCCAGCCGGAATCGCCATTGCGATAGTGCTCTTTCTTCCAGATCGGCACGCGATGCTTGACCTCGTCGATGATGAAGCGACAGGCATCGAAGGCCTCGCCTCGATGCGTAGCGCTCACCCCGACCCAGACCGCCATGTCGGTGAGCGCGAGCCGTCCGACGCGATGGATGCACAGGGCGTGTCTTACGGGAAAGCGCGCGGCCGCTTCGGCGACGATGCGCTCCCCCTCCTTGACCGCGAGGGCCTGGAACGCCTCGTATTCGAGCGCTGTGACCTCGCGTCCCTCGTTGAAATCGCGCACCCAGCCCTCGAACGTGACGAAGCCGCCGGCGCCGGGGTCGACGAGCTGCGCGCGGGCCGCCGCGGTGTCGATCGCATGCTCGGCAAAGCGAAAGGTCATCAGCCACCCGCCACGGGCGGTATGAATACCACCGAATCGCCGGCCGCGAGTTTGCGCGACCATGAGGCGAACTCGCTGTTCACGGCCACTTTCAACTGCTCGCGGGAGAGCGTGAAGCCGTACCGTGCCTTGAGCTCAGAATAAAGGTCCGCAGGCGTGGACGCGACGGTTTCGAGCGTCTCGTCGGAGCGGCCCGCTTGCTCGCGCATCAAGGCGTAGTACTGGATCTTGAGTTGCATGGGAACGGAGACCTCAGAATCGAGCGAGCGCAGGGCGTCTCGGTACTCGTCCGGGGTGTTGACGTTGTCGAGGGCCCGGCGGTCCCGGGGGTCAATGATCTTGGCGCCGTGGCGCATCAGGAACTTCCGCGGGCAGCGTCCGTCCGCAGCCTGGTAGGCGGCGAGCTCGGCCGCGGATTTCGGCTCCCAGATTGCGCACAGGGGCTCGGGCAAGCCGTCGTGCGTGCTGCGAAACGCAGTCGCGCTCGCGGCGGGGTCACGCTCTGCGAGCAACTGCGAAAGCGCCGCCTCGCTCAGAAACGGCAAATCGCAGGCGAGCACGAGCCAGGCAACGTCCGCGCGGGCCGCGAGCGCCGAGCGGATGCCGACGATCGGCCCCTCGCCCGGCACGGAATCGACGATGAGCGGATAGCGCAGGCGCGAGGGATCGGCGGCCTGGCTGCTGCGCACCGAGACGTACACCTCGGGTAAATATCGGGCCACGAGCTCGAAGGCCCGCTCCAGCTGGCTCTTGCCGCCATACAGGAGGGTTGCCTTGTCGCGCTGCATGCGCGAGCTCAATCCGCCCGCGAGCACCAGGCCGAATACGCGCGGGGCGGCCGCGGACGCAGGGTTCGCGGCCGAGCCGGGGGCGGCCGCCGAGGCCGGAGGGGTGGTCATGGGGCCTCCGTGCGGAGGGACCCGCTCTTACCGCCTTTCTTCTCCAGGAGCTTCACATCTGAGATCACGATGTCGTGGGACAGCGCCTTGCACATGTCGTAGACGGTGAGCGCCGCCACGCTCGCACCGGTCAGTGCCTCCATCTCGACGCCGGTCTTGTGGTGCACCGAGACCGTGCAGCGGATCACCGCGGAATTTCCTTCGAGCTCGATGGCAATCAGGCAGCTCTCGATTCCGAGGGGATGGCAGAACGGGATGAGCTCGTGGGTGCGCTTCGCGCCCATGACACCGGCGACGATGGCCGTATCGAAAATCGGTCCCTTGCTCGAGCGCAAACCGCTCTCGCGCAGAGCCGTGGCCACGTCAGCCGGGAAATGCACGCGCGCCTCGGCGATTGCCGTGCGCTTGGTCGCGGTCTTGTCGCTCACGTCGACCATGGTCGGGCGGCGGTCAGCGTCGAGATGTGAAAAGCTCATTCTAGCCGCCGATGTAATACATCTCGATCTTCTTCTCGCCGCCCGCTTGCGAGGAGCGTTGCGATACGGCCCGCAGCTCGCTGTAGCGATCGTTCCGCCCCAGCCAGGTGCCGCGGATCAACTGCAGGAGCTCATCGTCGGAGGCGCCGGCGCGCATCGCCTCGCGCAAATCGAGCCCGTGCGTTGCGAAAAGACAGGTATAGAACTTACCCTCCGAGGAAAGCCGCGCCCGGGAGCAATCGCCGCAGAACGGCTGGGATACCGAAGAGATGAACCCGATCTCGCCGGCGCCGTCATCGAAACGCCAGCGCTTCGCCACTTCGCCGCGATAGTTCTCCGACAGGGGATGGATGGGCCAGCGCGCATTGATGCGATCGGCCAGCTCGCGCGATGGCACCACCATGTCCGGCCGCCAGGCATTGCGATTGCCGACATCCATGAACTCGATGAAGCGCACGATCACCGGCTTGCCGCGGAAATACTCGAGCAGATCGAGGACGGTGTGATCGTTCACGCCGCGCTCGACGACCGTGTTGAGCTTGATCGGCTTGAGACCCGCCGCGAGGGCGGCGTCGATGCCAACGAGGACCTGATCGAGCGCCGCGAATCCGCCGCTCATGCGGGTGAACACCTCTCGATCCAGGGTATCGAGGCTCACGGTCACGCGCTTCAGGCCATTGGCCTGCAGATCCACCGCATGCTGGGCGAGCAGCACGCCGTTCGTGGTGAGAGCAATGTCCTCGATCTCCGGAATGGCCGAGAGGTCGCCGACCAGGTCGGCGAGATTCGCGCGCAGCAGCGGCTCACCGCCGGTGAGACGGAGCTTGCTCACGCCGAGGCTCGCGAACAGCCGCGCCAGGCGCACGATTTCCTCGAACGAGAGACGTTCCTGCGACTTCAGGAACCGGAACTGCTCGTGAAACTGATCCTTCGGCATGCAATAGGGACAGCGAAAATTGCAGCGGTCCATCACCGATATGCGCAGGTCGTGCAAGGCACGCCCGCGGCGGTCGAGCGGGTTGCGCGATCCCTGGATGTCGTGAACGTTGGTCGGGATGCTCATCGGCTCACCAGCGGTACATGCTCGTCACGAAGCCCTTGGCATAGGTATTGGGCCCCGGCGGCAGCTCGACGAACCCCTCCGTGCCGGCCAGGCTCAGGAAATCTCCGGAGCCATTGGACGGACGCGGATGGGCCCAGGGACGTCCCCACTCGTCGTGCTCGACGGTGACGGGCAGAAAGTAAGTGAACGAGTGCTGAAAAGTCACCGGCGCGGCGAGCGCCAGGCGCTCCGGAGCACAGCGGCGCGTGCCCATCGCCTCCGCAATCGCCGGAATGACGTAGCGGCTGAGGCACACGAGCGTCGACACCGGATTGCCCGGCAGCCCGAACACCGCTTGTCCCTGCGAGCCGATGCCGAACCACATGGGCTTTCCCGGGCGCTGTGCGATGTTGTGAAAGACCTCCTCGACGCCCAGTCGAGCGAGGACCTTGGGCACGAGATCGAACTTTCCCATGGACACGCCGCCGCTCAGGATCAGCACCTCGTGCGTGGTCAGATGCAGCGCGAGACGCTCATGCAGCATGTCCTCGTCGTCGAGCACATGATCGTCGCCGACCCGCGCAAATCCCCGGCGGCGCAGCGTCGCAGCCACCGCGTACGCATTCGAGCGGCGCACCTGATAATCCGAGATCGGATCTCCGGGCTCGATGAGCTCGTCGCCGGTCGAGACGACCATGAGGGCGGGCTGGCTGCTCACGCGCACGCGCGCCATGCCCGCCGAGGCGGCCACCGCGATCTCCGGCGGCCGCAGCAGCATTCCGCTCTGCAACAGCAGGGTGCCTTGCCGGCTGTCGGTGCCGCGGCGATGCACGTTGTGATAGGGCGTCGATACCACCGAAGGCTCGAGCGAGGCGTAACCGTCGACCACCTCGTACTGCTCGACCGGCACGACGCAGTCGCTCGCGAGCGGTAGAACCGCTCCCGTCATCACCTCGATAGCCGCGTCCGGAACGAGTTTGAGGGCGGGCGATCCGGCACCCTGCGTGGCCTGGATGCGAAAGCGCCGCAGGCCCCGCCGCAGCGATTCGCTGTCGACCGCGATGCCGTCCATGCTAACGCGATCGAACGGCGGCTGATCGCGCTCGGCATAGATGTTCTCGCGCAACGTACCGCCGACGCATTGCGCAAGCGGCAGCGATTCGATCGGCAAACACGTCAGCCGAGAATTGATTGCCTCCTCGGCCAGACGCGGTGTGATTAGCGTACTAGCCTGCATAGTCTCTCAGTGGGGCGGAGCGTATCCGCTCACGCTCACGAGGCGTGCGCGGCCTTCCATAACTTCAACTGCTCGTTGAAGCGTCCGACCACCCCTTGCAACTCGTCCACCGCCGCATTGTTCTTCTGCGTCAGCATCTTTTCCTGCTCCTCGGCCTTGGCCTTGTCTTCCTTCGACAGCTTGGAAGGATCCTTGGGGGTGGCTGCTTGAATTTCCAGCTTGATGCAGTCGAGATACGCATTCATCTCGTTGTTATAGCGGGCGACATCGTTCTTGGCGGCGATCATCTCGTCCTTGGACGCCGTGTTGCCATCGGGAATACTGGACGGTGCGCGAGGGTAGGTGCAGTCAGCCTGAGCATAGCCCGCGGAGCCAAGCGCAAAAACCAGCGTAAGCGGTATCCAAGCCTTCATCGGGAATCCTCTAGTTATCTGTATGAGTGGGTCGATCCAGCACGATCTTACGGCCTAGGGGCCCACGGCCGCCAGCGGCGAACCGTGTTAGCGTAAGTGGCTGATTATTGTCTCATTTGAGCCCGAGCGGCGCGATTAGTTCCCCCACGCCTAGCCGGCGGTCGGCCTTTCGGGGGAAGCGGTGGGTCTTTCAGCGGAAGCGATGCGTAAAATGAGGCCGATGGCGGAGGAGTGGACGGCCCGTCGCGGCGTTCCTTGGGAGAATTGCAGGCCCGCCGTCGATTCGCGCTCGGCTCGTTCGACTTAATAGCGTCCAAGCCACATCCCCAAATCGCAAAGGAGAACGCTATGCAGTACTTATTGATGATCTACACGAACGAGAAAGAAACGATGGCTCTCGGGCCGGCGGCCTTGGACCAGATGAGCCAGGCGTATGCGGAATTCACCAAATCGATCGTGCAGGCAGGACAATTCAAGGCCGGTGACCGGTTGAGACCCGTTGCGACGGCGTCCACCGTCCGGGTGCGTAATGGAAAGACGCTGGTCACCGACGGTCCCTTCGCCGAGACGCGTGAGCAGCTCGGCGGCTACTATCTGGTGGAAGCCAAAAACCTCGACGAGGCGCTCGCGATAGCTGCGAAAATTCCGGGTGCGAGGCACGGGAGCATCGAGGTTCGGCCGATCTGGGTCCTCGGCGAAACCTGATCCCAATCAGATGGGCGCGGCTCCGCTCGAGGGCACCGTCGAAGCCTTGTTCACCGAGGAGGCGGGCCGCGTTCTCGCGACGCTGATCCGCCTTCTCGGCGACTTTGACCTTGCCGAGGAGGCGCGACAGGAGGCTTTCGCAGCCGCGCTCGAGCAGTGGCCCCGCCAGGGCCTACCCACGAATCCACGGGCGTGGCTGATCCGCACCGGCCGCAACAAGGGCATCGACCGCATCCGCCGCGATACGGTGTTTAGAACCAAGATCCTTGACCGCGAAACCCGTGTCGAGTGCCTCGAGGAGCCGGTGGCTCAGGATCTCATCGACGATGACTGGATGGGCGATGATCGCCTGCGGCTCATTTTCACCTGCTGTCATCCGGCGTTGAATCTGGAGTCCCAGATCGCTCTCACCTTGCACACGGTGTGTGGGCTCGGCACTCACGCGGTCGCGCGCGCGTTTCTGGTGGGCGACGACGCGATGGCGCAGCGTCTGGTCAGGGCAAAGAAGAAAATCCGCGACGCAGGAATTCCGTATGAGACGCCGGAGCCCTCGGCCCTCGCCGCCCGCATCGAGGGCGTGCTCGCCGTCGTCTATGCCGTGTTCACGGAAGGCTATGCCGCGACTGCAGGAGATCAACTCACGGACGCCAAGCTCTGCGCCGAGGCGATACGCCTGGCGCGCGTGCTCGACGCCTTGCTGTCCGAGCGTGCCGCGATCATGGGCCTCCTCGCGCTGATGTTGCTGCACGATGCACGCCGAACAGCGCGCATATCCAGCGCAGGCGACGTGGTGCTGCTCGAGGAGCAGGACCGCACGCTGTGGAATCAGGAGCAAATCGGCGAGGGCCTTGCGCTCGTCGAACGCTCACTGCGCAAGCCCGAACGGGTGAGCCACTATGCCGTCGAGGCTGCGATCGCTGCGCTCCACGCCCAGGCTCCGCACAAGCGGGCGACGGACTGGCCGCAAATCGTCGGCCTGTACGAAGTACTGCTGCGGCTGCATCCCACGCCGGTCGTCGCACTCAATCACGCGGTCGCGGTTTCGATGGTAGACGGCCCGGCGCGGGCGTTGGATCTGGTCGATTCGCTTGCCGCGCGCGGGGAGGCTGCGGATTATCATTTGCTGCATGCGACGCGCGCCAGCCTGCTCGCGCGCCTCGGCCGCCGAGGCGAAGCGCGCGAGGCCTACCGCGCGGCGCTCGCGGTTGCCCGGGTCGATCCGGAGCGCAGACTCCTCACCGCGCGTCTCGAAGAACTGTGCGAGGCCCCAGAGAGCGGGGATTCGGCTAGACTTGCGCGCATGCGCCCGTAGCTCAGCTGGATAGAGCACCTGGCTTCGAACCAGGTGGTCGGCGGTTCGAATCCGTCCGGGCGCGCATTTGCGACCTCGAATGAGTCCTATCGGACCCGCGGGAGTCGCTCGGCAGCGGCCGCTTGCGGGCGGCCGGGTGGCGAGCCGCAGACTCTTGACTAAAACGATGCATCCTTGCCGCTCAACTGCTACCGCTCCCGTATGGGCGCGTGATCACTTCCAGATAGTGGCCGTCGGGGTCAGGAAAATAGGCCCCGCGTCCGCCGTCGTTATGATTGATCTCGCCAGGGCGGCAACGCCTCGGGTCGGCCCAGTACTGGAGACCCTGCTCACGGATGCGGCCGAAGACGGCATCGAAATCAGCCTCGGAAATCAGGAAAGCGTAGTGCTGTGGCTGGATCGGTCCATCGGCGGCCGCGAAATCGAGAGACACTCCGTTGTCGAGTTCGACCACCTCGAAGGGACCGAACCGGACTGGCGCCGGCAGCCCTACTATCTCGGCCAGAAAACGGGCGGACTTTGACCGGTCTGACGAGTAGACGATGGTGTGGTTGAGTTGAGCGGTCATGCGTAGCCCTCGTCGATGAGTGGAAGGCATTGGTCGCAAGGGTCTTGCGGTCGTCGCCCAGTGTGCGCCGAGCGCTTCGTTCGCTCATCCTCGGTTACCCGCTTCTCGTGCGGGCGCTGTCGACCCACTCCTGTCTGTGGTCAGTGTCTGCTCTGCCGCATCAGAACAGCGAGTGCTCGAACCGCCGGGAATGTAGCCTCATCAACTTTTCGGGGCTGCAAAAGGCGTCGATGCGCCGATACAGGCCGCCGCCCCGAACAGTAGAACGCTGATCCATAAACATTACTCCCAAGAGTAGACAAGCCGCCTTCAAACCGAGATGCCCTGCGAACAAATCCGCAGGGACTTACTTCGGCTAGCTGAAACTGTCGACATCGACCACAGCCTGGGCAAAGGCCTGCGGAGCTTCTTGCGGCAGATTGTGGCCGACGCCGCCGGTGATGAGCCGGTGGTCATACTTGCCGGAGAACTTGTTGCGATAGGCTGTGCTGGGCGCGTGGATTGCCCCGTTGGAGTCGCCTTCCATGGTGATGGCCGGCACGGTGACGACAGGAAGCGCGGCCAGCCGCTTTTCGAGGTCGTCATATTTCCGCTCACCATCCGCTAGGCCGAGCCGCCAGCGATAATCGTGCATCACGATGTCGACATGGTCCGGGTTGCTGAAGGAAGCCGCGGTGCGGTTGTACGTGGCATCGTCGAAATTCCACTTCGGAGAAGCCTGGTGCCAGATGAACTTATTGAACTCGTCGAGGTATTTCGCATAGCCGGCCTTGCCGAGCGCAGTGGCGAAATAGTACTGATACCAAAATAGGAATGCAGGCTGGGGCGGCAATGGTGTCTGGTTGCCCGCAGGGCTGCTGATCAGATAGCCGCTGACGGAAACGATGGCCTTGCA
>Ga0302314_10000682_pt1 | contig 63040 bp, 58 predicted proteins | sample III_Palsa_N2_3_FD_200533 | JGI IMG/M metagenome (GOLD analysis project Ga0302314, IMG submission 200533) | Peat permafrost microbial communities from Stordalen Mire near Abisko, Sweden - III_Palsa_N2_3 | ecosystem: Environmental > Terrestrial > Soil > Palsa > Peat permafrost | place: Sweden...
GCGTCGTCGTCATCGGCAGCGGCGCCACCGCCATCACCCTGGTCCCCTCGATGGCCGGCAAGGCCGCCCACGTCACCATGCTGCAGCGCTCCCCCACCTACATCCTGTCGGTGCCGGCGATCGACCCCATCTCCTCGCGCCTGCAACGCTTCCTGCCGGACATGCTGGTCTACCGCCTGGCCCGCACCCGCAACATCAACCTGCAGCGCTTCCTCTACGCCTTGTCACGCCGCCGTCCCAAAGTCGTGCGCCGCCTGCTGCTCGCCACCGTGCGCAAACAGCTCGGCAAGAACGCCGACATGCGCCACTTCACCCCCAGCTACAACCCCTGGGACGAGCGCCTCTGCGTCGTGCCCAACGGCGACCTGTTCAAGGCCATCCGCCACGGCAAGGCCGAAGTCGTCACCGACCAGATCGAGACCTTCACCAAGACCGGCATCAAGCTCCAGTCCGGCGCCGAGCTGCCGGCCGACATCGTCGTCTCCGCCACCGGCCTCAATGTGCAGCTGCTCGGCGGCATCCGCGTCGAGGTCGACGGCAAGCGCTACCTCCCCAGCGACAGCATGACTTACAAGGGCGTGCTGATCGAAGGTGTGCCCAACGCCGCCATCATCATCGGCTACACCAACGCCTCGTGGACGCTCAAGGCCGACATCGCCAGCGAGTACGTCTGCCGCCTGCTCCGGCACATGGACAAGAAGGGCTACGCCGAAGTCACCCCCCGCGACCGCGACAACAGCCGCACCGAAGACACCGTCATGGGCGGCCTCAACTCCGGCTACATCCGCCGCGCCATCGACCAGCTGCCCAAGCAGGGCCGCAAGCGCCCGTGGAAAATCGTGCAGGACTACGTGCGCGACGTGCCGATCCTGCGCTACGCGCCGATTGAGGATGGCGTACTCAGCTTCACCCGCAAGCAGGACAAGCGCGCCGTCGTGCAGCCTGTCCGCACGCAGCAGCCGCGCAGCAAAGCATCGCGAACCGCCGTCGAAGCTTCATAGATCGCAGCCGAATGTCCCGCGCTTCCAAAAGCGCGGGATATCAGCCGTTACTGGAAAAGCAACACGAACTCCGTTCGCCCCGAGTGCCGCGCGCAGCGCGGCGTATCGAGGGGCCAGCGCATCGACGCACCACGAACCAGCTGCAATTAGCCCGGCGAACTTCCAGGCCGGAGAACCGGCAGCTGGCACGGTATATCGGCCGCTTGGGATAGCCAGCACACAGCTTCGTCCTAACCGGACCGAATCCCGCATTCCATTCCAGGCCCCGCAAATCTCGGCGGACGAAGGGGCTTGACACCGCCCGCACACGTGTCACAGTATGCGTATGACACCTCTGCGCTTCAACCTCCAGCCGGGCCAGTCGATCTTCGACCAGGTGGTGTTTGCGGCGGTAAAGGCCTTCGTCAGCGGCGAGTTTCAGCCGGGGCAGGCGTTTCCCTCCGTGCGCGCGCTGGCGGCGGAGCTGAAGATCCATCCGAACACCGCGCACAAGGTGGTGCAGTACCTGATTCAGGAGCGCTGGCTGGAATCGCGCCCCGGCATTGGCACGGTGGTGGCCGAGCGGCCCGAGGTGCGCGCCAGCGACCGCAAGCGGCTGCTGCAGCAGGAAGTGGAGCAGCTGGTGGTGGAAGCCAAGCGCGTCGGGGTCGAGCTGCCGGACCTGCTCAAGACCATCGAAGCGCAGTGGAAAGCATTGGACCAGGCCCCGGAGGCCAGACGGAAATGACAACCGCCACAGTGGTGCAAGCGGACAAGGTGTGGAAAAGCTTCGGCCGCATCGATGCCCTGCAAGGCCTCAGCCTCGCCGTGCCTGAAGGCAGCGCCTACGCCCTCATCGGCGCCAACGGCGCCGGCAAGACCACCGCCATCAAGCTGCTGATGAACATGCTCGAACCCTCGCGCGGCACCGCCAGCGTGATGGGCGTCGATACGCGGCGCCTGTCTCCCGAGATCCTGGCGCAGATCGGCTACGTCTCGGAAAACCAGGCCCTGCCCCGCCGCCTCGGCGTCGGCGACTACCTCGAATACCTGCGGCCGTTCTATCCGGACTGGGACCGCGCCCTCGAAACCTCGATCTGCAAGCGCCTGCAGCTTCCGCTCAAGCGCCGCATCGGCGAGCTGTCGCACGGCATGCGCATCAAGGTGGCACTGGCCTGCGCCCTGCCGTACCGGCCCAGGCTGCTGATCCTCGACGAGCCCTTCAGCGGCCTCGACCCCCTGGTCCGCGAGGAATTCATGGAAGGCCTGCTGCTCGAGGCCGGCGACGTCACCATGCTGATCTCCTCGCACGAGCTGGGCGAGATCGAAAGCCTGTCCACCCATGTCGGCTTCATCGACGCCGGCCGCATGCTGATCGAGGAATCGATGAGCGACCTCGGCGCCCGCCTGCGCGAAGTGCGCGTCACCCTGGAACATCCCGCCGCCGTGCCGGCGAACCTGCCGAAGGAGTGGCTGCAGCCGCGCGCCTTCGGCAATGTCCTCAGCTTCGTCGATACACGCTACTCCGAAGACAGCCTGGGCGAGCGCATCCGCGCCCTACTCGGACCGGTGCGGCACATCGACGCCGAGCCGATGCCGCTGCGCGCGGTATTCACCACCCTGGCCCGCGCGGCGCGCGATGGAGCGATCCAGTGAGCACCTGCCCCTTACCTTCCTGGTCCGCCCCGCTCGCCATGGTCTGGCATATCTTCAGCAAGGACTGGAAGCTGTTATGGCCGCTGGGCATTGCCAGCGCCGCCGGCCAGCTGCTGCTCGCCGCCCTGCGCTACCACGCCGACCCCTTTGCCCCGGGCGAAGGGCTGCAGGCCATCTGCGCGCTAGTCACGCTGGGCCTGGTCGTTACCATGGTCCTGCTGATCGTCCTCGCCGTACAGCAGGACGCGATTCCCGGCGTCGACCAGGACTGGCTGGTACGGCCGATCCGGCGCCGCGACCTGCTGCTGTCCAAACTGCTGCTGGTAGCGCTGCTGATCCATGGCCCCATCTTCGCGGCGAATCTGCTGCGCGGCTTCGCCGGGGGCTTCCCCTTCGGCCCCAACCTGAGCACCGCATTGCTCAGCAACTGCGCCTGCGCGCTGATATTCAGCCTGCCGGTGATGGCCATCGCGGCGCTGACCAGGAGTGTGACCGAAGCCATTCTCGGCACGCTCGCCGCCTTCTTCAGCCTGCTGCTGGTGCGCCTGCTGGTGCTGGCGATCCTCTATCCCTTCACTCAGAGCTTCGATTTCGACCACGTCACCGACGGCACCGGCGTGGCCTGGATCGGGCAACTCCTGAGCCAGCTGGTCCTGCTGCTGGTGACGGCCGGCGTCCTGGCGCTGCAATACTTCCGCCGCGACACCCGCCGCGCGCGCCTGCTCTTCATCGGCGGATTCCTGGTATTCATGTTTACCCCGGACCTGCCGTGGCGGCCGGCCTTCGCCATCCAGCAGTGGTTTTCCGCCAATCCGGATGTGGCCCGCTCCATCACCCTCGCCTTCGATCCGTCCCGGCATGCCGACGCCATCCATGCGGATCTCCAACTACTGACCGAGGATTCGGGTGAGAAGGTACGCAAGGAAAATGAATCCGGAAAAAAACTCAAGATAAAGCCGGCGGACGAAGATGACTCCCCGACAATCCTCCTCCCCCTGCGCTTCTCCGGCCTGCCAGCCGGCCTGATCCTGCACGTCGATCACACCGCCCTGCGCCTGGTCGATGCCGAAGGCCACACCCTTTACCGCGGCACCGGCCACGTCTTCGACCTGCCCTACCCCGGCAACGCCGATGGATCAGCCCTACCCGACCAGAGCCTGGAGATTCCGGCGGAAGTCATGCAGCAGGCGGGCGATCAGACCCTGCGTCTGGAACTGGAATACTCGCTGACCCTGCTGCGGCCGCATGCGCTGCCGCCCCTGCCCGTGCTGAGCCGCGAACAGCGTCAGACCGAGGCCGGTTACTGCGCCAGCAGAATCGACGACGAAGGCGCGGCGCTTGAAGTCAGCTGCCGCGCAGCCGGAAATGTGCCGCCCTGCATTTCGATGGTTCTCGAGCAAGCGGCCGGCGCCCGGCGCAATCCCGAAAAGTTCGATTGCGAGCTGGATTACACGCCCGCCCCCTTGCAATTCTCGGTGGACCCCTTCGAGCACTCCGACACCGAGCTGCCACTACTTGATCCATCCGGTGCGGTGCATTACCCGATCGACAAGACACAACTGCGCGACGCGCAAATCCTGATCAGCGTCTACCAGCCGGAAGCCCATTTCTCCAGGCAGCTCGTCATCCCGCAATTCCGCCTGCGCGACTGGCAGGCCGCCACCGTTCAGCCCTGAACGCATTCCAGGAACAAGTCCGGGGGGATTACGCAATGAACCACCAAGCCACCAACATCCTGTCGCCGCCCGACCAGGCCAGGCCCACCGCCGCGGCAACGTCGCGCCGCGGTTCGCGGCGGCTTCCGTTCAGCAGCAGCGCGCTCAGGATGGCGGCCGGCCTCTGGTTCGCCGTGGCCTTCATCGGCCAGTGGCTCATGGTGGTGCACATCATCTCGTTCTACGGCGGCTCCGCCCTGACCGGCGACTTCCCCCGCTGGAACCGCCCGCTCTACCACGGCTACATCCCCGGCGACAGCATCGGCAACACCGCGCTGGCCATCCACATCCTGCTCGCCGCGGTGATCACCGCCAGCGGCACCCTGCAGCTGATCCCGCAGCTGCGCGCCCGCGCGCCCGTCTTCCATCGCTGGAACGGCCGCCTCTACATCCTCAGCGCCTTCACCACCAGCACGGCCGCCCTCTACCTGGTGTGGATCCGCGGCGGAATCATCGGCGACCTGCCCCAGCACCTCGCGGTCAGCCTCAACGCCGTCCTCATCCTGCTCTGCGCCGCCATGGCCCTGCGCTACGCCATCGCCCGCGATTTCAGGACCCATCGCCGTTGGGCCCTGCGCCTGTTCCTGGTGGTCAGCGGCGTCTGGTTCTTCCGCGTCGGCCTGATGCTGTCGTTCCTCATCTTCCAGGGTCCCTTCGGCTTTGATCCGACTACCTTCCAGGGCCCCTTCCTCACCGGCCTCGCCTTCGCCCAATCCCTGCTGCCCCTGGCCGTGCTCGAACTCTACTTGCGCACCCAGGACCGCGCCCGCGCCCCCGGCCGCATCGCCATGGCCGCCGGCCTGTTCGTGCTGACCCTGGCCATGGGCACCGGCATTGCCGGAGCGGCCATGAGCATATGGCTGCCCACCATCAAGGTGGCCTTCGACCCGCGTACCTCCATCGCCGCTACGCTCACCACCACCATCGCCTCCGGCGGCGCCGACGCCGCCATCCGGCAATACCGCGAGTTCAAGAACGCCGCCCCCGCCGCCTACAACTTCGACGAGGACGAGCTCAACAGCCTCGGCTACCACCTCATTCATGTGGGCCAGCTCGACAACGCCATCCGCATCTTCCAGCTCAACACCGAAGCCTATCCGCAATCCGGCAATGCCTACGACAGCTTGGGCGAAGCCTACATGGACGACGGCGACCGGCCGCAGGCCATCGCCAACTACCGCAAATCCCTGCAGCTGAATCCGAAGAACCGCAACGCCGTGCGGATGCTGCAAAAACTCGAAGCCCCTTGAGCCGACCGCCGCTCACCAGGCGCTGCACTGGAGCACCACCATGACCAACTCCCCCCTGCTGGCCTTGCACATCGCCGGCGCCCTTACCGGGCTGCTCGCCGGCGCAGCGGCACTGTTCTCGCGCAAGGGCACCCACCCGCATCGCGTGGCCGGCAACATCTTCTTCGTCGCCATGCTCTGCATGTCGGCCAGCGCCGCCGGGCTGGCGCTGTTGAAATCGCAAACCATGAACCTGGTCGTCGGCACCCTCACCTTTTACCTGGTTGCCAGCGCCTGGCTGACCATGGTGCGCAAGGCCGGGCAAAGCGGCCGGCTGGAACGCGGCCTCCTGCTGGTCGCCCTGGCCGATGCGGCAGCCGCCCTGATCCTCGGCTGGGAAGCCGCCAACGGCACAGGCATGGCAAAGGATGGAGCGCCCACCGCCGCCTACTTCGTCTTCGGCTCCGTCGCCTTGCTTGCTGCGTCCCTGGACATCCGCGTCCTGATCCGCGGCGGCGTTGCCGGTGCCTCGCGCATCGCGCGTCATCTCTGGCGCATGTGCACTGCTCTGCTGATCGCCGTCACCTCCCTGTTTCTGGGCAAGCAGAACCATCTGCCGCCGCTCATCATCCAGACGCACCTCTACCTGCTGCCGATCCTGACCGTCATCGTATTGATGATCTACTGGCTCATTCGCGTGCACTTCACCAGTATCCACGGCAAGACACACAACCCGACATCACCCGCAAATGCCGCTTGGGCCAGGCGTAACGCACCCACGCGCACCGCTTAGCCGAACCCGCCCGGGCGAGCACCTCCGTTGCCTGCCTGCCCCCGCAGCAGCTAATCTCTGCGGGATCTGCCGCCCGCGCCAGCACCGGACGCAGCCCCATTTCTTGGTTACGACTAGTACTTTCAGTACTGGTCAGGTGTCGCGCTTGGCAAAAACATCGGGCTGCCGCAAATCAAACGTGACATTCGTCACAAATGCGGCCATTCATCCGCACGACAGGATGGAGATTTCGAGGACAATTCAGACAGTACCACCCAGAACCATCGGTCCGCGATCAATCAGTACGGCAATTATTCGAGGGATTGAAAGCACCGAAGGGATGAGCAAAAACATTTCCTGTTTCATCTGTCGATGTGTTTGTTCCAGCGTCAACTTTCGCCGCCACTTTTTTGGCCTTCAACATGGGGATACACAAGTGAAGAAACTGTTCGGCGCCATCGCCGCCTCCGCCGTATTGCTCGCCGGTTACGTCCATGCCGATACCGATGCCCAGCCCGCCGCTTCCGCCAGCAGCAGTGGCGTAGTCGGCACACCGGCGCCGGGCAGCAAGTTCTCGAAAATCCAGGTCGGCATGCATTCCAGGGAAGTCACCGACCTGATCGGCCAGCCCAACGACCAGAAGGGCTACCAGACCGGAAAAGCCTTCATCCCGTTCCACTTCGGCGGCGACAACTACCGCATGGAATATCACTACAAGGGCGAAGGTACCCTCACCTTCTCCGGCGGCGGCATCGGCGACACCTCGCTCAAGCTGATCCGCATCAATGTCGACCCGTCCGAATCGGGATACGTGCGCTAGGCGTGGCGTGCCGCAGCCTCCGGGCTGCGGCAGCCCGCGCACGCCGTCCTTCGTTGCCCGCCCATGTCCGACTCCAGCTTTACTGCACGTCGGACAGCAGGCGCCCCGACTCCTTCCTGACCACCGCGTAACACTCGCAGGCGCGACTCTCCAGGCCGTCCCGCTCGATCACCGAAATATGGCCGCGCCGGTAGCTGATGACGCCGGCGCGCTGCAGGTTTCCGGCCGCCTCGGTAACGCCTTCCCGGCGCACGCCGAGCGCGCTGGCGACCAGCTCCTGCGTCATGACCACCTCGTTCGCGGGCAGGCGATCGAGCGTGGCCAGCAGCCATCGGCTCAATTGCTGCTCGATCGAATGAAAGCGATTGCAGGCGGCGGTCTGCGCCACCTGCGTCACCAGCACCTGCGTATAGCGCAACAGCAGGCGCTGCATCATCCCTGCACGATTGAATTCCTCCTTCAGCAGCTTGCCCTGAAGGCGGTAGCCGTGACCCGCGGTCTGCACCACCGCCGAACTGGGCGTTGTGTTGCCGCCCATGAACAGGGACACGCCGAGCATGCCCTCGTTGCCCACACCCGCAAGCTCCGCCGAAACACCGGACTCGAGAATATAGAGCAGCGAAACGATGGCGGTGGTGGGAAAGTAAGCATGCTGCAACTGGCCGCCGGGCTCGTAAAGCGTGTCGCCGAGCCGCATCGGCACCAGTTCCAGATGGGACACCAGGCGCTCGAATTCCGGGGCAGGCAACGCTGCCAGCAGATGATTCTGATAGGGACTGTGCGCTGAAGCCATGGCGGACTCTTGCAATCCCGTGTGCTACCGCTTGGCGGTAAGCTCGACGCCGATGCCGCGGTAGCCGAGGAAACGGCAGGACTGGTTGAACATCGGCTCGCCGCTGACCTGGAATTTCCGGTGCGAGCCGTCCGCGCCGGTGCGGCTGAACACGAAGTCCAGGAAAGGCTGCCGCGCCTCGATCATGGCCCGCAGCGTCTCCCGCTCCGCCTCATTCCAGCCGCTGGCCTGGTCCTCACTTTTCTTTCCGGTAAGCCCGTCGACCTGGACGCCGAGCATTTCCAGCGCCGGACCGGACACCTTGGTGAAGTTGCCGCTCTCGTCCTGCTCCCAGTACCAGTCCGAGGCCAGTTCGGTCAGGCTGCGAAAGCGCGCCTCGCTCTCGCGCAGTTCCGCCGTGCGCTCCTTCACCGTCTGTTCCAGCGTCTTGCTGTAGCTCTCCAGCATCTTGTACAACAGCCGCACCTCCAGCATGTTGTGGATGCGGGTCTTGACTTCAACCAGATCGAACGGCTTGCTGATGAAGTCCTTGGCGCCGGCCTGCAAGGCGCGCAGCTTGTGCCCCGGCTGTGCGGTCAGCACGATCACCGGCAGATAACCGTCGGCATCATTGGTCTTGAGGCCCTCCATCACCTGGAAGCCGTCCATGACAGGCATCTGCAGGTCGAGCAGGATCAGGTCGTAGCGGTTCTTGCGGTGCAGCGCGCAGACCTCCTGCGGCTTCGTGGTCGAAGCGACGCCGGTGTAGCCCGTCTCGCCGAGCAACTGCTCCAGCAAGGCGACGTTGGACTCCTGATCGTCGACGATCAGGATCTTGGCGTTGAGGATATAGGCTGCGGCAAGCATCATGCTTTTTTCTCTTTGCGCAATCGGATTGCTTCGGTTTTGGCGAATTCCAGCGTCAGGTCCAGTGTTTCCATGAACTCGTTGACCTTGATCGGCTTGGTCAGGTAGCGGTAGAACCCCGCCTCCATGCCTTTCTCGATATCGCGGGGCATGGCATTGGCGCTGAGCGCCACCACCGGAATGTGCGCGGTAGTCGGATCGTCGGCCAGGATGCGCAGCGCCCTGATGCCGCTGATGCCAGGCAGATTGATGTCCATCAGGATCACGTCCGGCAGGGAGGCGCGCGCGATCTCGATGCCGCTGATGCCATCCCTCGCGCTGAGCAGGCGGATATCCGGCCGGCGCGCCATCAGATCTTCCACCAGCATCAGATTGGCCGGATTGTCCTCGACGTAGAGCACGCTGCGCAACAGCGCATTGGCCCGAATCGGTACCCGGGGCGCAATCACGGGTTCGGCGATGTCGGCAACAATGGCTCTTTCGTCGGTCAGATTCAATTCAAGCCAGAACACGCTGCCCTTGCCGACCGTGCTTTCCACGCCGATGGCGCCGCCCATCAATTCGATCAGCCGCTTGCACACCACCAGGCCGATGCCGGTCCCTTCTTCCAGGCTCGCCTCCTGTCCGAGGCGATTGAACGGCTGGAACAGCTGCATCAACTGGTCGGTGCTCAGGCCCTCGCCGTTGTCCCGCACGGAAATGCGGGTGCGTCCCGGAGCGCTTTCCACACACTCCACCACCACGGCGCCGCCCACCTTGTTGTACTTGATCGCATTGGTCAGCAGGTTGATCAACACCTGCTTGACGCGGGTGCGGTCGGCCTTGACGAAGCACGGCACTTCAAACCATGGAAAGCGCACGCTGATGCCGCGCTTTTGCGCCTGCGGCTCGATCATGGCGCGGCATTCGTTCAGCACTTCGGCCAGCGAGATCGGTTCCAGCGACAGCGACAGCTTGCCCGATTCGATCACCGCCAGATCGAGAATCTCGTTGATCAGGTCCAGCAGGTACCACCCGGCCTTGAGGATCTGGTCGACACTGCGCCTCTGCGACACCGTCAGCGAGGGCGAGCCGGATTCGATCAGCTGGGCAAAACCGAGAATGGCGCTGAGCGGCGTACGCAGCTCATGGCTCATGCTCGAAAGGAAATCGGATTTCGCCAGATTGGCCTTTTCCGCCACCGCCATGGCGTCATGCAGCTCCAGCTCGACTTGCTTGCGGATCGAATTGTCGGCGCCGATCAGCAGATAGCCGATGACGTCGCCAAAGTCGTCGCGCAGCGCGGTGATCGAGACAATGGCCGGGAAGCGGCTGCCGTCCTTGCAGATATAGGTCAGCTCATAGCTGTCCTCGATGCCGCGCGAAGCCTTGAAGGCCAGCGCCTCGAAGCCCGGCGTAATCGGCGTGGCGAGCTCCAGGCTCAGCGCCTGCGCGCGCGCGATCACTTCCTGCGGATCGTGGATGTCGCTGGGGCTGATCTTGTTGACCACCTCGGCGGCCAGATAACCCAGCATCCGCTCGGCACCGACATTGAACAGCTGGATGATGCCCTTTTCATCGGTGGCGATGATCGAGAAATTGGCACTGGTAAGAATCGCGTTCTGCAGGGCGCCGGTTTTGAGCAGGGCTTCCTGGCGGCGTACTTCACTGATCCCATCCACCTTGCCGGCATCGTCGGCAATGGCGGAACCGTTTGCTTTGTCTAACATGACCGGCCTTCGTGTATAGCTCTACAGCGGCGTGGAAGCGGTCTCGCAGCAGGGATTGCAAGAGGGGGCACGGGAAATGCGGCAGGCTCGGCCGCCCCTGGCCCGGTGCGGCGGAAATTATCCGGCCCACCGTGTGCGGCGTCTGTACGCTGTCGCACATTTGACGCAGTGGGGATTCGTTATCGCTCCCCTCGCGCTGCCGGGAATCCGCCGCCAATGCCCTCAGCCGGTATCGCGGCGGAGGGCATCGGGACAGGAATCAGGCTTCACATCCATCATCAAGCGAGGTCACACGCAGTACCGGCAAAATCCCGGTGCTAGTGATGCTCAGGTTCCCGCCCGCCCTCATGCTGCGCGGTCGGTTGCGGACGAGCCTGGGGGGCCGGCGGCCGTGCCTGTGCCTGCGGACGCGGCGCCTGCTCGGGACGCGCCTGCGGCTGGGGACGTGCCACCGGCTGAGGACGCGTCTGCGCCTGCGGCCTGGGCTGAGCCTGCGGACGTGGCGCCGCAGCCTGGGGCCTGGGCGCGCTGCGCTGCGCGGTTCTTGCCGGGGCGGCCGGATGCGACTGGGCAACAGCCGCAGGGCGATTCGCGGCCGCAGGCGTTCTTGCCGGTACCTTGTTCTCGGCGGTTGCCTTGTTTTCAGCCGCTGCCTTGTTCTCTACTCCAGCCTTGTTCTCGGCGGTCGCTTTGTTCTCCTGCGCTGCCTTGTTTTCAGCAGTTACCTTGTTCTCGGTCGCGGCCTTGTTCTCAGCTGCAGCTTTGTTCTCGGCACCTGCCTTGTTCTCGGCTGCGGCTTTGTTTTCCTCTCCCGCCTTGTTTTCGGCAGGAGTCTTGGTTGCAGCAGCGGCGGACGCCTTGAAATCCCCGGGCCGCGCTGTCGCGGTCACGGCCGGATGGCCATGATTGACGGAATCCCGCTGCGCCGGATCGGCACGGGCGGTCTGCTCATGTTGCGTCTGTGCGGCAGTCGGCGCGACATGATTTTCGTGGGCGAACGACTGCTGCGCCGCGGTCGGCCTGGCGCTGATGCCGCCGCTGCCGCCGTTGAAGCTGACGCGATTGACGGTGGTGTTGTTGACCACCGTTTCGTTGTAGGTATTGTGGATGCTGCTGATATTGACGTTGTTCACCGCGCGGTTGTAGGCGAATGAGCCGTTGTTCCAGCGTCCGCCGGAGTAGCCGTCGCCGCCGTAGCCGTAGCCGTAGTTGACGCCGCCGTAAAAGCCGATATGGGGGCCCCAGTAACCGCGGTTGAAGGCATAGACGCCGTCCGACCAGCCCCAGTATCCCGGCGTCCACAGCACGCCGACCGTGGGCGGCATGACCCAGGTGCCCGGCACCCAGAAGTAGCCGTCGTCGCCGTAGGCCCAGTAACCGGGCGTCCACAGGTAGCCATCGCCCGGGATCACCGGCTGCTCGTAGACCGGCAGCTCCGGCGGCGCGATGGTGATAGAAATGCCGATCTGTGCGAACGAAGTTGCCGGCACGGCGAACATCGCCAGGGCCAGCGTCAGTGAACGAATATTGGATGACATGAGCAGGCACCTCAGTAGGAGTGTCGAGTTAAGCGCTATTGGCCACAGCTGTCTGTGCGACAGCGTACGCGCCGCCGGTTGTGCAAATCGCCATCGCGCCGCTGACCAACGTCCGCCGCTATCCAAAAAAAAGGCCGCACTTTGCAGTGCGGCCCCGATCATCCGTGATCCCGACACCGGCCTTCCCTGCCGGCGAATGGCGATGGCCAGCAGGACTGGCTACGCCGGCGGATCCTGGATGATCACTTCGACGCGGCGATTGGCCTGCCGCCCGGCATCGGTGTTGTTGTCGGCGACCGGCGAGTTGTAGCCTTCGCCGACTGAGGTAACGCGGTTGCTGGAGATGCCGCGGCCGGTCAGATACAGCGCTACGGAATCGGCGCGCTTCTGCGACAGCGCCTGGTTCATGTCCTGGCCGCCGCGGTTGTCGGTATGGCCCTCGATACGAACGGTGCGGTCCGGGGCCTGGCCCAGGAAAGTGACCAGCCGGTCGAGGTTCTCGACGCTGCCCGGCTTGAGGTCGGAGCGGCCGGTGGAGAACAGCACATCGCCCAGCGTCAGCACCATGCCGCGGTCGGTCTTTTTCGCCTGCAAGGCCGCGAGCTGGGCCTGCAGATTGTCGTTCTTGAGCTTCTCGGCATTCGCTTCATTGGTGCGCGCGTTGAGCTGGATCTGCCCGTTCTGCTCGCTCAGCGTCTTGCGCTGATCCTCGTCGTACTTGGTCTGCGCCAGCGCCCGGGCGATCTGCACCCTGCGCTCGGCGATGTAGACCAGATGCGTCTCCACCACCGGATCGGTCTGCGGCACCTCGGCATCGCGCACCGCCGTGTCGGCATCATGGATGGCGATCGGCGCACGTCCGGCCAGGCGCGGATCGGACTGCAGATCGGTCAGCTCGGCGCGGGCCTTGGCGACGCCCGGGTCCTTCACCACATCGGCCGCGCAGGCGGCGAGCAGGATGGCAGCGGCGCCCAACGTCGTGCCGTATAAACCGGACCGGATGACATTCTTGATCGTGTTCATGCCTCAACCTCCCGAGCCGCGTTGTATTTCCTGATTCAAGGTGCTGTTGTTCTTCTGCAGCTCCTGGTTGACCGCCTCGGCCTTGCCCAGGTGCGCCTTGGCCGAAGCCAGGTCCGCCTCGACACGCGCCTCGTCGGCCAGCGGCCGCGCCTGCGCCACCTGCACCTCGTCGGTCTGCATGGCGTCGGCGCGCGCGGCGCTGATCTTCTCGTGCGCCGTGCGCATCTCCAGCGGCGCATAGTCGGCGGCGTGATCGTTCTCGGCGTTGGAAATGGCGATGTCGGCGGCCTGGAAGGCATCGTTGGGCGGCAGCGGCACCGTGGCGCAGGCGGCCAAGGCCAGAGCACCGGCGGCGATGAGAATTGGGGTTGAGAGATTTGCTGTTTTCATGTTGTGACCTTTGGCGTAGTCGATGAAACCGGAGCGCGGAAGTCGGTCGCGGAGGCTGCGTGTTCCCGGGAAACCCGGGGCGCAGTGCGAGCCGCTTTCATCGCGCCGGGATGTTTTACGTGTGATCCCCGGGGCGGTCCGTCTGTCAGCGTACATAGCGCCGTCGACGGCCGCGCCGCGAGCCGCTACGGCCTAGAGCCTTCTGCCCTGAATCACCCGCACCAGAATCACGATGATCGCCATCACCAGCAGGATATGGATGAAACCTCCCATGGTGTAGGAGGTGAGGAGTCCCAGCGCCCAGCAAATGAGCAGGATTACCGCGATGGTTTCAAGCATGGTCAAGTTCTCCGCTTGGCTGTGATCTGTCAGCGGGCAGATTGGTCGATACGGCCGCGTCGATCCGTGCGGCAGCACACCCAAGCCGGTTCATTTTGAGGATCGCGCTGGCAGCACCCATGGTGTTCCGCCAAACGCGGCGCGGTCTCCGGACCGAGGCTGTCGCACAGGAAAACGGCGCCCTGTGGCGCCGTCATTCCGGTTTCCAGCAGCGGCTAGTGAATCTTTTTCAGATTGCGATTGGCGATCTCGGTCACGGTGCCGCCATCGCCATCGGTCGTTTCCCGCACCGGTGCATAATTGTTCGCCTCGACATCGTTGAGAATCGCCAGGTTGAACTGCTCGGTTGCCGCGGCCGGATCGCCGGTGTTCCGGTATACCGCGCCGAGATCGAGGTGCGCCATGGCGAGGTTCGGCTCGATCTCCAGGGCCCGCTGGAAATAGGGCTTGGCCCCGGCGTAGTCCTTGGACAACATGAAATTGAAGCCGGTATTGGTGAGAGACTGGCTCTTGCTCTTTTCGGAAGAGCGGTCCTGCTCGGCCGCCTGCACGCAGGTACAGACGGCAAGGGTCAATATTGCGACGATGGTCAAGCGGTGCTGCGAGAGTATCTTCACGATCGATAATTCCCGTGCGTTTGGTTGGACCTCCCGCATGCGCCGGCGATCATCAGCTGTATCGCAGCGGCGAGAGGAAGTGCGATCGAGAATACCGGCGCATTGCAGTGCAGTCCGTACGGTGGAGTACATCTCGGGAGCGCCTGCGCAATCGATCGGCACGACGACTGCGGTGACTTTCCCGGCGCCGCTATCGCGTGATTCCGGATACGGCGTTTTGCGCATTGCCGCGGCAATGGACTAGCTGTACGGCATCGCCCGCTGCCGCACCGGCTGGACCGGCTCAGCAGCGGGACGAGGCAGACGGACTATCGAATATGAACCGGGAAGAACAGGCTGATGCCCGGCGAAGGCTGCGGCGGGTAGTACACCGGCGGCGGCGCGTAAACCTCGGCGGGCTCGTAGTAACCGTTGCCGCGCCAGTCGCCCCGGTCATAACCGTGACGCCAATGTCCGTGGTAACCACCGCGGTCGCCGCCGTGGCCGCGTCCGCGGCCGCGATCATCGGCGGAGGCCGGTGACGAAACCATACCGCCGAGCATCGCGGCGAGGGCCAGGCCGATGCCGAGCTTGACTGCCGTGGCGCGCAAGTTGCCGCGCTGCTTGGTTGAGAGTGTCATGTGTGATTCATCCATGCTTGAAGGGATTTCCCGGCGCAGGGCCGGGCTTCGCGTCTCGGGATTGGGCAATGCCGATCAACCGGCCTTGGCGGCCATGCGCTTTGCCGCCTTGCGGCCGCTGTCGCGGAAGATGCTATCGGCATTGGCCTTCTGTTCGCTCGACATGCTGTCGTACAGCGTGCCGAACACCGGCGCGAACTTCTGGATGCCGTCGGCGTGCGCCTGGGCAATCTGGCCGTAGGATTTGAGATCGTCGATGGCAGTCATGGTCTTCGCACCGCCGCTTCTGGCCTCCATCAGCGTGGACATGGTGGCTTCATTGTCGCGCATCACCTGGGCCACCTTGCCCCATGAATCCTCCTGCGTCGCCGTGATGGCGAGACGGGTATGCAGATCCTTGATGCGCGCTTCGACCTTTGCGTCCATGCGAGCCGCGACTGCCGTCGTTCCGGAGGACGCCGGCGCGATATCCGCGGCCGCCAGGACCACGCGAATCTGCGGAGCCTGGCTGTCGGCCGCGGCCGCCGGAACAGCGGCGCCGATGGCGGCAAGGAAAGCCACGGCGGCGACGGCGCGCGCGGCGGGGAATGCGGACTGACGGAATATTCTTTGCATGATCTGGACTCCGGATTGGGGAACTGGGGATGCGCCTGGTGTGCGGCGCGACAGCTGTGGCTTCAGGCAACAATCCGTTCGCTGGCACAGCCTGCCGAATCGACCGGCCCAACATAGGGGCTCGGGCAAAGGCGTTCAGTTCGCTATCGAACATAGGCGCGGCGGTTGCGGCGGCTTCAGTTTCGCGAGCCGCAGCGGCGGCTCAGTACGCAATCGCACAGAGCACGCGTCGCGCCAGGAGGTATATTTAGACCATCGCCGGAGCGCCTCCGCTCCGCGTCAATGAGGTAAAGCCATGCCTTTTCTGCTGGTGATTGTGGCGCTGATCGCGCCGCGCGTGGTTCTGTTCATGCTGTGGTTCCTCACCACCTGGCCGCGCGGCATGTTTCACACCCTGCTGTGGCCAATCCTGGGCTTCATCCTCCTGCCTACGACGCTGCTCTGCTACATGGTCGTGCAGCACTGGTTCGGCGGACACTGGACGCTGTGGCCGGTGGTCGCCATCGTCGTCGCCCTGCTGATCGACTTGTCCCCTACCGGTGGCCGCCGCTGGCAGCGCTGACGTGCCGCTGCAGCAGTGCATCCATGATGCGTCCGGCAACGTATACCGGCAGCCTGGATTCCACCGGCGGCAATGTACGCAAGCGTACGGATGAAAGACAGGATTTGCTGTATAAATTAGGGTTGGCAGGGTGCTGTCCCTCGCCGCCATCGTCGTATCGCACCCCCGTTCCCGTTCCCGTTCCCGTTCCCGCTCAAGGATTACACTCATTCTCCCCGCTCGCCAACCCCAGCAAAACCGTCTTCTGGCCGTCCTGCCGGAGGCCGAGCGCGGGCGCCTGTTTCCACATCTGGAACAGGTATCGATGAAGCTCGGCCATGTGCTGTACGAGCCCGGCGTCGCCTTGCAGCACGTCTACTTCCCCGCCGACAGCATCGTCTCCCTCCTCTACGTGATGGAAAATGGCGCCTCGGCTGAAATCGCGGTGGTGGGCAATGAGGGCATCGTCGGCATCTCCCTGTTCATGGGCGGCGAAACCACGCCAAGCCGTGCGGTGGTGCAAAGCGGCGGCCACGCCTACCGATTGCCGGCGGCCCTGCTGAAAGAGGAATTCGGCCGCTCCGGCGCCGTGCAGCATCTGCTGCTGCGCTATACCCAGGCCCTGCTGACGCAGATGGCGCAGACGGCGGTGTGCAACCGGCATCATTCGGTCGAGCAGCAGCTGTGCCGCTGGCTGCTGCTGAGTCTCGATCGCCTGTCCGACAACAACCTGACCATGACCCAGGAACTGATTGCCAACATGCTCGGCGTGCGCCGCGAAGGCGTCACCGAAGCAGCGGGCAAGCTGCAGGCTGCTGGCCTGATCAGCTACAGCCGCGGCAAGATCACCGTGCTGGACCGCCCACGGCTGGAAAAGAAGGCCTGCGAATGCTATGCCGTGGTCAAGACCGAATTCGACCGCCTGCTGCCCGACGTCATGGCGAGCTAAGCCCCGCACAAAACCCGGCCCCGGCACCTCACGGAACCGCCGCGGCACGCAGCACCGAGCCGGCGCCAATGCGGCTTGTTGTGTGGCTATGCGCGTTAACGCACTGAAAAACCGGCGCTAATCGCATACGCTCCGCCATCTGAGTCGCCCCTGGCACGGTTCCCGTGCAGCCGGCTTGGCTCCTACGCCACGGCAGGAGGGTTGTATGTCTCACGCAACTCCGCGGCCGGTGGTCAATCGACTGCTTGAGGTTTTGCCCCGCGCCATCCGGCAAAGAATGCTGCAGCGCTGCGAGCCGGTCGAACTCGACTTCGGCGTGATTCTCAGCGAAGCCGGCGAACCCATCCGTCACGTCTACTTCCCCACCGGCGGCTTCATTTCCCTGATTGCCGCGCTGCAGGACCAGGCCTCCCTGGAAGTCGGCCTGATCGGCAACGAGGGCATGCTCGGAGTGTCGCTGGTGCTGGGGGTCGATACCTCGCCGATGCGCGCCCTGGTGCAAGGATCGGGCAGCGCGCTGCGCATGCCGGCGGCGATCTTCCGCGGCGAACTGGAGCGCAGCCAAGCGCTGCGGCGCAACCTCGACCGCTACGTCTATGTGCTGCTGGCCCAACTCGCGCAAACCGCCGCCTGCACCTGTTTCCATGTCCTGGAAGCGCGCCTGGCGCGCTGGCTGCTGATGACGCACGATCGCGCCCATGCCGACCATTTCTTCCTCACCCACGCCCTGCTTTCAAACATGCTGGGGGTGCGCCGCAGCGGCGTCACCCGCGCCGCCGGGGCACTACAGCGCAGGAAACTGATCCATTACAGCCGCGGCGATGTCACCGTGCTCGATCGCAAGGGCCTGGAAAAGGCCTCCTGCGAATGCTACGCGGCGGTGATCGCTGACTACGATCGGCTGCTCGGCTGAGCAGCCCGGCTGCCGCGCCTGGCATCCCGCGCCGCCAGCCGGCAATGTACGGCCCGTTCGGCACCCGGCGCGGCGATCGGGCAAATCACCCTGGCTATGTGCTCTATCGCACAGATTTCGGACGCCGCCGCGCCCAATATGACGGCTGCATCGACAAGAACTCTGATCCGCGAACTTCTCCCCCCAAGAGACTTTGGTCTTTATCCCCTTTGGGCCAAAGCTCGACGCGGATTCGACACTCGCCCGTCCGTAGGTGATCTCCGCGGACGGGTTCTTTTTGTCCATCGCTCCGGCTTCCACGGTCCGCGCTCACCACCCCCAGGCAGTCGTCATTCGGCAAGACCGGACTGTTTGTGCGGCAGCGTACCGACCAGCCAGCTGCCGCCGCCTATCTTCAGCACGTTCGCACGGCCGGGTAGTCCCGGCGGCGGTTTGAAGAGGCGTCCTTGCACAGGGGGAACCACAGCATGATCCGTCACCACGTCAACCAGGACCTTCTTTCCGCAGAAGCGGCGCCCATGTACTTCGGGTCGGGCATGACTGCGATACCACATGCGGCGCCGCTTCCAGGCCGTGCGGAAACCCAGGATGGAAGCAACTACGGCCCGGCGGCAACACATCCATTCGCCTTTTATGCGGCGCCGCTATCGACGCTGGTGCTGCTGGTGGTATCGATCGTCGCCCTCTCGGCACTGCTGAAACTGCGTCGGGAAACAGTCGGTCTTCGCCGCACCCGCGACAGATATCGCGCCTTCGTCGGCAGCACCCTGATCCCGATCCCGCTGCCGGTGAACTCGAAAGTGCGCAAGCGGCTGCGCTGAGCGGATCGGAACGGCGCACCTGTCCGGCGCCGCCATGGCCTTCCGCCTTCCGCGACGGCGAACCGCTTCCTATGCAAGCGGCAACCTGTACCGCCGAGGGAAATAGCCGATCCGCCTGCCAGTCTCTTCGCCGCTGACGGCACACTGTCTACGCACCAGGCCGATCGATTTTTTGCGTCCGCTGCCGCACAGACCACGGCGGCAGTATCGCCGACGATACCGCGTGTGTTCCCAGAATCCGGGGCGGCATGTTCACATGAAGACCACAACCAACCAGCGAAAATCCCGGCCGGGAGTTGCCGGCTGCCCGACAGATATCCACCTGCCGGCAGCCGTCGCATGATCATCGGTCCGTTACAGCTTGCCCATGCCGCCGCGATCACCGGCAGTGGCGGCGTGAAAACCTACATTGACGACATGAACCTGATCGGCACCGTCCTGCACAGTTCGCCGCAATCCTTCTCCTGGTGGACTGTCGTACTCCTGGTTCTGATCCTGCTGGCATGGTGCACGGCGCTGACCACAGCATGGATCTATTTGATGCGCCGCATCGGTAGATCGCCCAATCCCGGCGTTGAGTCCATTACCGCCCAGCTCGATCGCCCGCTCCTTATAGCGGATACGCCTTAGACTGCTGCGAAGAAAAACCTGACGCAGCGAGACCGCACGCCGCTCCCTGTTCTCATCCCTGTGAGGTAGGCAGGGCACCCTCTTCCGATCCCACAATGCGGACCAGCGACACGCGGCATCAGCTGCAGTGCGCAAACTTCGCTGGAGGAGCGGAATCCGATGTACCGAGCGACATTCTTCGCCGCCACGGCGCTCGCCCTGGCGGCCGCGGCACCGGCATCGGCCCGCGCGCCGGCCGCGCTGGCGGCGCAGCTGGACGGGCCGAAGTACACCTGCATGGGCGCCGAGCGCGCGGGCAGCACCGACGGGGTTGCCGCCTATAGCGGCAAGTTCCTGGGCGCCTGGCCGGGACTGAAGACGCCGCAGGGCTACGATCCCGGCCCGTACGCCGGCGAGAAGCCGCTGTTCACCATCACCGCACAGAACATGGCGCAGTACGCCGGGCAGCTCGGCGAAGGCCAGAAGGCGCTGCTGCAAAAATATCCGCAATCGTTCCGCATGCCGGTCTACCCCAGCCACCGTGACTTCCGTTATGCCGACCGGGTCTGCGCCACGGTGAAGGACAACGCCCTCAATGCCGAGCTGCGCGCCGACGGCCTGTCCACCACGCAGGCGCTGGGCGGCATCCCCTTCCCATTCCCGCAGAACGGCCTCGAGGCCATCTACAACATCGAGCGCGGCGCTGCCGAGTGGACCGACTCGGTGGTCTACGACATCGCCGACGTCTACCCCGGCGGCTCTACCGCCTGGGGCCGCACCCGCCTCAAGGTCCTGGTGCCGTCCAACGACCCGCGCCTGGCCGCGCCGATGAAGACACCGGCCCAGGCCATCGCCGCCTATTTCTATCACGAACAGATGCTGCCGCAGCGCGACAAGGGCACCATCAGCGTCGGCAACACCAACAACGACTACAGGGACAGCCAGATCACCGCCTGGGTCTACAACCCCGGGCTGCGCCGCGCCAAGCAGGCCATGGACGTGGGATCGGACTACCCGGTACCGCCGGGCGGCATGCACACCGTGGACGACGAGTCCCTGTTCGGCGGCACGCCCCAGCACTTCACCTGGAAGCTGCTGGGCAAAAAAGAGATCTACGTGCCCTACGACAACTTCCGCATCAACGACCCCGCGCTGAAATACAGCGAACTGATCAAGCCGGACACCCTCAACCCCGACGAGCAGCGCTATGAGCTGCACCGCGTCTGGATCGTGGAGGGAGACTTGCGGCCGGGCGAGCGCCACATCTACAGCAAGCGCGTGCTCTACATCGACGAGGACAGCTGGGCGGCCCTGTGGAGCGACGGCTACGACACGCGCGGACAACTCTGGCGCACCAGCTTCGCCGACTACTTCTATTCCCCCGCCTCGCAGACCTTCGAGCGCGGCGTCATCGTCTACCACGACCTTACCAGCGGCGCCTATGAGGCCGAATACCTGGTCAACGAATCGAGGGACTGGTGGCGCTTCAACGATCCCGGCTATACGCCAATGATGTTCGGACCCAGCGCACTGAGCAACGGCCACTAGGTCGGTGCATCAGAAGTTTATAGAAAAACTCCGTTCGCCCCGAGTGCCGCGCGCAGCGCGGCGTTTCACCGAATGTCCCGAGTAGCCCGGCTACGCCGGGCATATCGAGGGAGGGGCTAGCCGCAAGGCACCCTCTGCCCCGCCGCCCACCTCAGCCAGCCGGCCGGTACATATCGAAACGACTGCCGGGCAACACCTCCGCATAGGCGGAAGGCCCGCCGCCACGCAGGATGATGCCGGCGCCGAAGGTATCGAACACGCCATCCTTGAGCAGAGCCTTGCGGATGTGCACGCCAATCACCTCGCCCAGCACCAGCCAGGTCGGCACCGGGGTGTGATGCCGGTCCCTGAGCTGGATGATCTCCGTCACCTTGCACTCGAAGTTCACCGGGCTTTCGGCGACGCGCGGCACCGCTACCAGCCGCGAAGGCGCCACCGTCAGCCCCGACAGGCCGAATTCGTCAACCTCATAGGCGACCGGTGCACTCGTCGCATTCATGCGCTCGGCCAAGTCGCGCGTGGCAAGATTCCACACGAATTCGCCTGTCTCCCGCGCGTTCCTCAGGCTGTCCTTGGCGCCGACGCTGGCAAACCCGATGATCGGCGGATGGTAGTTGAAGGCGTTGAAGAAGCTGTACGGCGCCAGGTTCAAGGCGCCGCCGCTCCCGCGCGTGGAGATCCAGCCGATCGGCCGCGGCGCGACGATCGCATTCAGCGGATCGTGCGCAAGGCGATGACCCTGCGCCGGCTCATAGAAATGCAGCTCGTCTTCCTTGGACATTTGCTCCGGCCTCTCCCGGGAATATTCGCCAAACCCGCCCGACGATCCCTTCCGATCAGGCACCGCCGGCAGCTATATCGTGATGGGCGGACCTGCCGGTTTCAACAGCAGATCAGAAGGGAATTGCCGTGAAAAGAACGCAGACGCCGGCTCATCCCTTTCCGGCCGTTCCTGGCCGTACGATGACAAACGGAATATTCTGCAAAGCGTCCCCGCAACCGCCGCAAGCAGCCCATCGAAGCAATGACCCCGATGAACCAGGCGCTCACCGCAGTCCTGCTTGCTGCATCGCTGGCGCTGTCTCTCGACGGTTACGCCGCGCCTGCCCCGCCACCCGGTACCGCCGACAGCGCGCCAGGCTTCCAGCCGCCCGACGAAGCCAGCCTGCCCGACGACGAATTCGGCCGCACGGTGCGCCGGGGCAAGGACATCTTCGTCCACACCGATAGCGCCGTGCCGCAATTCACCGGCAATCATCTGCAATGCCAGAACTGCCACCTCGACGCCGGCCGCAAGGCCGACGCGGCGCCGCTATGGGGCGCTTACGGCCTGTATCCGGCCTATCGCAAGAAGAATCACCATGTGAACACCTTCAGCGAGCGCCTGCAGGAATGCTTCCTCTACAGCATGAACGGCCGCAAGCCGCCACCCGGCGATCCCGCCCTGGTGGCCCTGGAAAGCTATGCCTACTGGCTGTCCAGGGGCGCGCCCCTCGGCGTCAAGCTGAAAGGCCAGGGCTATCCCAGGCTGGCGCCGCCCGCGCTGCCCGCCGACTACGCACGCGGCAGCCTGGTCTATCGGCAGCGCTGCGCCGCCTGTCACCAGGCCGACGGCGCCGGCACCTCACCCGGCGGCGGCGCCATGCGCATGCCCGCGCTCTGGGGCGACAATTCCTTCAACTGGGGCGCCGGCATGCACCAGGTCGGCAACGCCGCCGGCTTCATCAAGGCCAACATGCCCCTGGGCCAGGGCAACAGCCTCAGCGATCAGGAGGCCTGGGACGTCGCCAGCTACATCGACAGCCACGAGCGGCCGCAGGACCCGCGCTTCACCGGCTCGGTGGCGGAGACGCGGCAGCTCTACCACGACGAGCCGGACTCGATGTACGGCCTCACGGTCGAAGGCCACTTGCTCGGCAGCGGCTCCACCGCTCCCGGCAAGAAACCCTGATGGCGAATCAGCCGCCCCGCTTCGGAATGCTCAGTCCCCTGACCACGGCGGGACGGGCGACAAACGCCTCCAACGCCCGCGTCACGTTCGGGTATTTCGAGATACCGACCAGATCGCCCGCCTCGTAAAAGCCGATCAGGTTGCGCACCCAGGGAAAGGTGGCGATGTCGGCGATGCTGTACTCGTCCGACATGATCCAGGCACTGCCTTCCAGCCGTTCGTTGAGCACTCCGAGCAGCCGGGCCGACTCGGCCACATAGCGGTCGCGCGGCCGCTTGTCCTCGTAATCCTTGCCGCCGAACTTGTTGAAGAAGCCAAGCTGGCCGAACATCGGCCCGATGCCGCCCATCTGGAACATCAGCCACTGGATGGTCTGATAGCGCTGCGCCGCGTCGCTGGAGATGAAGCGCCCGGTCTTGTCCGCCAGATACAGCAAAATCGCGCCCGACTCGAACAGCGGCAGCGGCTTCCCGCCCGGACCGTCGGGATCGATGATCGCCGGAATCTTGTTGTTCGGATTGAGGGAGTGAAACTCCGGCGACATCTGGTCGTTGCTGCCGAAGTCCACCAGGTGCGGCTCATAGGCCAGCCCGGTCTCCTCCAGCATGATCGACACCTTGACCCCGTTCGGCGTCGGCAGCGAATACAGCTGGATCCGCTCCGGATGCTGCGCCGGCCATTTCCGTGCGATCGGGAATTCAGAAAAATCCATCAGGGCATATCCTCCTCAGATTGAATGGCGTGCAGGCTGTGGCGACAGCCCGGTACCCGCGCATTCTCTCAGAAGATGGCGGCCGACCACGCCGCGATCAAGCCCCCGCGGCTTTTGCCCGTTTCACTTGGCCGACGCCTGCGCCTTCAGCAGCGCCAGCCTGGCCTTCCAGTCCTCCTTCGGCTCGGCCAGCGCGATCCTGGCGGGGTCGAGCTGCGCCAGCATGGTGCGGGCTTCCGGCAGATTGGTGCCGGCGGTGAAGTCCTCGCGCACCAGCAGGAACTTGAACAGCTGCGCCTCGGGCACGGTGACTCCAAGCTGCCGGTCGTAGGACGCCACCGCCTGCGACAGGTCCTGCATGCCGGCCTCGCGCTCGCCGTCGGCGATTTCGGCCAGACCCAGGCAGGCGCGGGCGCGCAGGCTCATACGGTGTTCGGCGCCGGCGCTGGCCACCTCCATGCTGTAGGCGGAGCGCAGCGCCGCGCGCGCATCGCCGATGTGCCCCTGATTCAGTTCCAGCCAGCCGAGGAAGGTGAGGGCTTCGGCGGTGAGGCCATCGTCGCCGATCGCCGCGTGCAGATCCTTGTAGGCCGCTTCCAGCATCTTCCCGGCCTCGGCATCGCGCGCCGCCAGGAACAGGCCGATGCCGTAACGCTCCTCCACCGTGCCGGTCAGCGTGCCGCCGTCCTTCTCCGCGTGTTTCACCTCATCCAGCGCGTCGGCAAACAACTGGTGCGCCTCGTCGAAGCGGCCCAGCGCCGAGTAACACCAGGCCAGCGAAGTCTGGCGTATGGCGATCTTGCTGATGTCGCTGGGGTCGTTGCGCAGCGCCTCGTCCAGTCCCTTCTGGAAATACGGCGTGGCCCGCTCGAAATCCTGCAAGGCGAAGTAGTAATTGCCGTTGATGACATCGCGTCGCAAGGCGGTGGGCAGGTCCACATCATGCCTGGCGGCGAGCGTGGCATTGGCCTCGTCCAGCAGCGCCCGCGCCTGGACGAACTTCTGCTCCACGGTCAGCGCGAAGACCAGGCCGTATTCGGCGCGCACCGTGCCGAAGTCGACACCGTGCGCGCTGGCGCGGCCCAGCTGCACCGCCAGCCGCACCTGCTTTTCCGCGGCGTCGTAATCGCCATCTTCGACATAGACCTGGCCGATGGCGGCGCGGACCGAGGCCTCCACTTCCGGCTGCTCCGGAAAACGCCCCGCCAGCTTGGCCGCCGCGCGATCCACCGCTTCGCGCACCGTCAGCCCGCCCGGGGCGCTGCCGTTGACGCTGAACGGCGAGCCCGCCGACAGGATGTCCTGGTCGAGAAAGCCGACCACCGCCTCGGCAATGGAAGCCTGGTTGCGGGCCTCGTCGCGCGCCTTCAGCGCCTGCCGGTAGTACCACAGGCTCAGCGCCAGGCCGGTGCTCAAGGCCAGCACCGCCGCGATCAGCCACGGCCGCCGTGCCCGGCTGCGATCCAGCCGCTCCTGCAGCTCCACCGCGCGCCGGTTGGTTTCCCGCTGCCGCAGCAGCGTCGCCCGGCGCTGCTCGAGGTTACGCAGGCGCCGCGCCAGCTCCGCCGCGGCGGTAAGCCGGCTGGCCGGGTTGCCGGCGGCGGCGGCGGCGATGTCGCCGCGCAGCACTTCATCGGCAATGTCCAGCTCCCAGCCCGGCGCCATCGGCTTGCGCAGGTCGCCCAGCACCACCTGGTACAGCATCACGCCGAGCGCGTAGATGTCCGACAGCACCGTAGGCGCCTGACCGCCGATCACCTCCGGCGGGCAATACAGCATGGTCGTGGCCTCGGCCGAGCTGAGCGTACCGGTCATGCCCAGCCGCGTGATATTGAGCTCCGCCAGCCGCGCCGGCTCCAGCAGGCGGCCGCTGCCGAAGTCGGTCCAGCGGATGCGCGGGCTGCCGTCCTGCGCCACCCAGATCAGCAGGTTGGAAGGCTTGATATCCAGGTGCAGTACGCCCACCGCATGCGCCGCGGCCAACGCTTCCGCCGCCTGCGCCATCAGCTCCAGCCGCAGCGGCAGCGCCACCTTCGCCGCGCCGCCCTGCGCCGCCAGCCAGTCCACCAGGCTGCCATGGCTGCAGTACTCAAGCTCCAGGAAGTAGGGCTGCGCTTCCAGGTTGTAATCCAGCAGGCGTGCCAGGTCGGCGCGGTTGCCGAGGCTGCGCTGCAGCAGGCGATGGATGGTCAGCTCGCGCTTCAGCGCGCCCACCGCCACCGCATCCAGCGCGAACTTGAAGACGCGCCGCTCCAGCGTCTTGTCGTGCTCGGCCATCCAGATGCCGCCGCGATCGTCGAACGGGTGCTTGAGCCGCCAGTGCGGACGCAGCGGCGGGCAGTCGCCGGTCTTGAGGCCGCCGCTGGAGCGGGGCGGCTCGCTGGGCGCGTCGGCGGGACCATCCGCGTGGTTGCGCTCCACCACGCCGGTAAAGCGATAGCCATAGCCATGCACGGTGAGAATCAGGGTCTGGCTGTCGTCGCCGAGGGCGGCGCGCAGTTTCTTGACGCAACTGGAAATCACCGACTCCGTCACCACCCGCCCGGTCCAGACGCTTTCCATCAGGTCGTTCTTGGTGACCAGGTCGCCGGCATTGCGCAGCAGCTCCACCAGCACCTCGAGCGGCTTGTGCTCCACCGTCAGCAGTTCGCTGTTGCGCCGCAACATCAGGCGCTCCACATCCAGCTCGAACCGGCCAAAACGGTAGATGTCGTCCACTTCGATCCAGGGCTCCCCAATTCGACGGCGGGCTCCAAGCCCTCTGTGCCGCTTCCCTGCCGCATGGGAGCATCCGGCCGCGCCGTGGCCCCGTCAAGGGGCCGCGGGCTGGGGAAAGCCCCAAGTCACGACCTTTCCAGCATTCGTCACGATTCGTCAGAACTAAGTCAGGACTTTCCCCTTGCACGGGTCCATGCTGCCTCGCCGCCGGATTGCGAGGAGTGGCGCATCGAGGCGGCTGTGGAGGAGTGGGACCTTGTCCCCGCTACGGCGTCATGGCGGCGCCGATCGCGGATTTTTCCTTGGTTTTGGGGGAGCATCGACATGAAAAATATTAGCTGGTCGCGTCATCGTCTTCCGGTTGTCGCCGCGGTCACGCTGGGCGTCTGCGCATCGGCCTTCGCCGCGAGTTTCGTCTTCAGCTACGTCAGCACCTACGGCAGCGGCGGCCTGTCGCAACCCTATGCCGGCACCACCAGCACCGGGCAGAGCTATGCCCGCGACGTGACCATCGGCAGCAGCGATTCCAGCCAGAACGTCTACTCCCTGGTGCAGGCCAATCCCAGCAACAACGATGGCAATTACCAGGGCCCTTATTACATCGTGCGCCGCCTCGCCAACGGCAACATCGACACCAGCTTCGGCGCCAGCGGCTACGTCAGCACCTTCAACTACAGCGGCAACAGCAACTACCAGTTGCAGAGCCTGTGCGTCGATCCCGGCACCAACAACATCATCGTCGTCGGCACTGCCAACAATAGCTCGACCAACACGTCGGTGGTGGAGCGCCTGCTGCCGCCGGCGGCAAACTCGGGCACCGCGGAGCTGGATCCCACATTCAACGCCGCCAACACGCCGGGCGTGCTCACCATCACCAATCCGGCCGGCGCCAACGGCATATCCTCGGGAAAGTGCGGAGTATCCAACAAGGGTAGCGGCAACAACGGCACGATCCTCCTGTCGGGTGACAGCGATCTCTATACCAATTGCACCAACGGCAGCAGTTGCAGCGCCACCTCCGGCCAGCTGGTCATCGCCAAGATCGACGGCTCGGGCAGCCTGGATACCACCTTCGGCACCGGCGGCATCGTCAACATCACCGTCAGCAGCGGCGGCAACGCCCTGGTGGCGGAGGGCTCCGGCATCGACGGTAACGGCTACGAGTCCAATTTCCCGGACCTGGTCGTCGTCGGCGACGCCTATCCCAGCGGCAACTCGAACGCCCAGGAAGCGATGGTGGTAGCGGTGAACCGCTGCACCGGCGCATTGGACACCAATTTCAACGGCAGCGGCATCCTGATCAATAGCAGCTATGGCAGCGCGGTGCTGGGCCGCATTGTTGGCGGCTCGCTCTCGGCGGGCGGCACCGCCACCGATCTGGACGTGTTGTTCGCCGTCAGCGGCACTCCGCCCATCGGCGCCGCGTTCGTCGACTACCCGATCAGCGGCGCGGTCCCCAATACCACCAGCCCCACCACGCAGACCGGCACCATCACCTTCCCCAGCGCTGCCGTTTCTCCCAAGGGCGTGGTGCTGGACAACAGCGGCCAGGGCGTGCTGTCGGTCAACACCACCTCCAACGCGGAAGCGCTGATGGAAATCAGCGGCTCCAGCGCGCTGGCCTATACCCCGACCACCACCGCCGAACCCAACAGCTGCTCGGGCACCGGCAGCAGTTCCTCGGGCGGCAGCTCCAGCAGCAGCTCGTCTTCCAGTTCCTCCAGCTCCGGCAGCGGCTCATCCTCGTCCAGCAGCAGCTCCAGCTCGGGCGTGTCCAGCAGCTCCTCGTCGTCGAGCAGTTCGTCGTCCTCGTCCAGCGGCAGCTCCAGCTCCTCCAGCAGCAGCTCCTCTTCCTCCAGTTCGTCCTCCGGCGGCAGCTCCAGCAGCGGCTCCTCCGGCGGTGGTGGCGCGGTCGGCCTCGACATGCTGCTCGGCCTGGGCTTCGCCAGCCTGCTGCGCCGCCGGATGCGCCGGCCGGCCTAGCCCGATCGATTGAATCAGAATGCGGGACTCCCCTCGCGGGAGTCCCGGCATTCAACCGCGGCGGCCAGTGTTCCGCACATTCACTGCCGTGCCGCCGGCGCCTTCCCGCGCCAGGCGCTCCAGCAGAAGCATGATGCGGGCACGCTGGCGCGCGTTGAACGAAGCCAGCGGAATCAGGCCCGTGTCCCACAGCAATTCCTGGGCGATGTGGGCAAGCGCGACACGTTCGAACGTTTCCATCGCAGTAACCCTCCCGGGGCTGGTCTTGAGTGCGGGGCTCATGGCTGACGCTCCGGCAGCGGATATGCCGGCCGGAACAGACCGAGCCGCTTGAACAGCCAAAGATTCAGGCGCGGCGCCAGCTGGAACAGGCGGATGGTGGCGCACAGGATGAACGGAAAGATGTGTTCGCGGCGATTGCCGCGGATCGCCCGCACCACCTCGCGGCCGACGCGCGACGGCTGCAACGTGGGAAACATCGAGGACATGCGCGGATACCAGCGGAAGTCCGCATCGTTGCGCTCGAAGTAGCCGGTATCGACCTTCGACGGGCAGACCAGCGATACACCCACGCCGTACTGCTCCAGCTCCTCGCGCAAGCCCAGCGACAGGCCCAGCATGGCATGCCGGCTGGCGGTATAAGGCACCATGTACGGCAGCGGGAAATACGAGGCCGGGCTGGTCAGGTTGACGATCTGCCCGGCCCGCCGCGCCATCATGCCGGGCACCACCGCGTGGCATGCGGCGACGGCGGCGCCGAACGGCACATCGACGGTGAGCATGGCTTCCTGCAAAGTCATGCGGCTTAGCGGCTTGAAGGTACCGGCGCCAGCGTTGTTCACCAGGATCGCCACCGGGCCCAATTCGTCCTCCACCGACCTCACCGCATCGGCCACGGCCTGCGCGTCGCTCATGTCGCAGGGAAAGACGCCGGCGCTGCCACCCGCATCGCGTATCACCGCCGCCACCCGTTCCAGCGCTTCGCGGGTGCGCGCCAGCAGCGCCACCTTGCAGCCCTGCCGCGCCAGCTCGGCGGCGATGGCGGCACCTATGCCCATCGAGGCGCCGGTGACCAGTGCAACCCTGCCGTTCAAATCCTGCATCCGATGCTCCTTCCGCGTTTCGCGGGTAATGCGGCGTTAGGCGCCCAGGCCAGTGAAAGCGAAATCGAGTTCCGGCTTGCGCCCGCAGACGATGTCGGCGATGGCCTTGCCCGAGCCGCAGCCATGGGTCCAGCCCAGCGTGCCGTGGCCGGTATTGAGGAACAGTCCGGGAACGCGGCTCTTGCCGATATAGGGCACGTTGGACGGCGTGGCCGGGCGCAGCCCACTCCAGAAGCTGGCTTGCGCGGTATCGCCGGCGCCGGGGAACAGTTGCTCCACGCGCCGCACGATGGCCTGGCAGCGCACCTCGTTGAGCTGCCGGTCGTAGCCGTTCAGCTCGGCGGTGCCGGCGATGCGCAGCTTGTCGCCAAGGCGCGAGAACACCAGCTTGTACTCGTCGTCGGTCAACGACACCTGGTGCGCCATCGCGGCATCCTTCACCGGCATCGTCACCGAATAGCCCTTGGCCGGATACACGTTCAGGCGCACGCCTAGCCGCTCGGCCAGTTGCGGGCTGAAGCTGCCCAGCGACAGCACGTAGGCATGCGCATCGCGGCGCACATAGCGGCCCTCGGGATCGGTCAGCTCGACATGGGCCAGGCCATGCTCGCCCAGCCGCAGCGCCGTGATCTGATGATTCATCAGGAACTTCACGCCGCGCTCGACGCAGATATCGGCCAGCGCCCGGGTGAACTGCTGCGCATCGCCGGATTCGTCGGCCGCCGTGTAGGTTGCCCCGGCGAGTTGCGGCCGGATGTGGCGCAACGCCGGCTCGATCGCCACCGCCTCGTCGGCGGAAATCAGCCGGCGATCACAGCCCAGCTCCACCATCTGCCGGGTCGGGCCGATGGCGTCCTCGAACTCGCGCGGGTCGGTATAGAAGTGCAGGATGCCCTGCGTCCGCTGCTGGTAGTGCAGACCCTGCTCGGCGCGCAGCGCTTGCAGCAGGCCGCGGCTGTAGGTGCCGAGATTGACGATCTGGCGGATGTTGTGGCGTGTGCGATGCGGCAGGCACTCATAGAGGAAGCGCAAAGCCCAGCGCCACTGCTGCGGGTCGGCGCGCAGCCGGAACAGCAGCGGCGCATCCTCCCGCCCCAGCCACTTCAACACCTTCAGCGGCGCGCCCGGATTGGCCCAGGGCTCGGCATGGCTGACCGAGATCTGGCCGCCGTTGGCGAAGCTGGTTTCGGCCGCCGGATAGCGCTGGCGGTCGATTACCGTGACCTCGCAGCCCAGCTGGTTCAGGTAATAAGCCGTGGTGATGCCGACGACGCCGGCGCCCAGTACGATGACTCTCATGTGCGTCTCCGCAAGACAACGAGGAAGACGGCGTCCGCACCCCGCATGGGGGTGACAAGCGCCGCTCCCGCTGTCCTGGGGCCTGAGAGTTTCCGCGGAGACAATCCGCGTTGCTTCTTCGGCGGACCCGCGCCGTTGATCCGCGGGTCGCTCTTCAGACGGCTATGTGCGTAGGCAGTACTGGAACCTGAGCGTTCATGGGAGATTGCGCCTTCGGTGGAGCCGATGCCTGCGCATCGGCCCGCTCTCCTGCTTACGGCCCGAGCATAACAGCGGCGGCGGGGCGCAACGCTTGACTTTTGGCGCCAAGTCCATCGAATGATTGGTGGCGCTATTGAGAACCCAGGAAAAAAAACCGGCTCGCGCTCTACCGCGCGAGCCGGGAAGATCGGGGCCCAGCCTGTCCAGCCTGGGGGCAATCAGCTGGACAGGATCGTTCCGGGACACGATGGGGTGCCGCTGTTGAAAGCCACCCTGCCCGCTTCCAACCTCGTCAGAAGCTGTAGTTCAGCTGCACCCCGACCGATCGGGGCGTGCCGACCACTTCCTCGATGAAGCCGAACGGGTTCGACTCGTCGAACGCATCCGACAGGTACTTCTGGTTCGACAGGTTGTGCACGAAGGCCGCCACCTCCCAGATACCCTGATCGAAGGAATAGCCGACGCGCGCGTTTTCCAGCCAATAGCTGCGCTGTGTGATGAGGGGATCGTCGGTAGTGTCGAAGTACTGCTTCGTGCGGTAGTTCGCATTGGCCTGCAGGTCGAGCGTACCTGTCTCAAAGGGAATCCTATAGTCGAGAATGCCGGACAGCGAAGTTCTCGGCGCCAACGGCAAGGTGTTGCCGGCGTAACTCTGCGTCGTCCCGCTGGTGTTGATGATGGAAGTCAACTGATCGATCTTCGCTTCGAGCAGGCCCAGGTTGACCGTGGCCGTCAGGTAACGGATGGGCTTGGCCACCATTTGCAGGTCGATGCCATCGGTGTGGGCCTTGGGCGCGTTGGTCAGTATCAGAAGGGGCAAGCCCGTTCCCCCTGCAACCGGATTGATCTGGGTGAATACCTGCATGTCGCGGTAGTCGTTGTAGAACACCGCAGCATTGAACAACAGTCGCCGGTCAAACAGCTCGGACTTGACGCCGATCTCGTAGGCCAGCACCTTCTCCGGCGACACCGGATTGCTCTGCACATTGGCTTCCACCGGATTGGTGCTGAGGAAGCCGCCGTTGAAGTCGGCGCTCTTGAATCCGGACGCGGCGCTGGCATAGGCGAGGATGCGCTTGGTAAAGCTGTAGTCCAGCGCGGCGCGCCAGGACGCCGCCGAGTTGTACGAGCTCTTGTCGAAGCTCCACAGCGGCGTATACGGCCCGAAGTTGTTGATGCCGTTGTTCTGCACCGCCTCCGAATCGGCGGTCTTGAATTTCTTGCTCTCGTCGGTGAAGCGTCCGCCCAGGGTCAGCTTCAGCTTTTCCGTCAGCGCGTAGTCGGCCTGTCCGAAGATCGCGCCCGAAGTGGTGATCTGCTTGCTGTTGTCCAGCAGCATCGCCGCCACGCCGTTGCCGGCCCCGGCGCCGTAGAACGTATCGAAGTCGAGCAGTTCGCCGGCCGGTTGATCCTGGCTCAGCCATTCATCCAGGTTGTAGATGCCCAGTACCCAGTGCAGCTTGCCCAGGTCCTGTGCGGCCCTGAACTCCTGGGTGAAGCTATTGCTGTTGACGCCGAAGTCGATGTCGAGCAGGCGATTGGGGCCGGCGTCGGTGTTCTCGGGATGGAACTTGTCGAAGTGCTCGAACGCAGTGATCGAAGTGAAGCTCACCGAGCCCGGCTTGTAGTCCACGCGCAGGTTCGATCCGATGCTGTTCACCACCAGATTCTGCTGCCGGTCGAAAGAGCCGTTGTAGAAGCCCTGGGGCGTGCCGTAACCGAACAGATCGACGCACCCTCCGGCGGAGATCTGTGCCTGGCTGCACTGTACCGGGGTTCCGGCATAGGCCGGGTATCCGGGGGGGACGTTGTTGTACTGCACGGGATCGTTCTGGGTGCCGGGGGCGCTCGGCTGGAATACGCCGACATGCCGGTATTCCGTCGGGCGCGTATTGACCTGGCCGCCATGCACGTTGAACAACAGGGTCAGATCGCTGGTCGGCTTGTACAGAAGCAAGCCGCGGGTGGCGAAGTCGTTGGCGCCGTTCTCATGATTGCCGGTCAGCGCATTGGTCATGTAGCCATCCGAATTGTTTTTCACCAGGGCGAAGCGGCCATCCAGCCCCGGCGCGAGCGGGCCGCCGACGGCGCCTTCCAGCGAGAAGGTGTCGTAGGAACTGTATCCGGCGTGAATATCCGCGGTGAAGGTATCGGTAGGCTTGGCGGTGATGAAATTGATGGCACCGCCGCTGGTGTTGCGCCCGTACAGCGTTCCCTGCGGGCCTTTCAACACCTCGATGCGGTCCAGATCGAACACCTGGAAAGTCTGCGACCCCGGCGCGCTCAGATAGACCTCGTCGACATACACGCCGTTCGGCCCGGCGTTGTTGGTATCGAAGTCGTTCACGCCGATACCGCGGATGGTAATGATGGGCTGGCTGCCCGCTCCGGAAGGCAGGGCAATGTCGATATTGGGTATCGCCTGCGCGATGTCGGTGGAAGACTTGATGCCGAGCTGGTTGATGTCCTTCGCGGTCAGGGCCTGGATCGTGATCGGAATGTTCTGCACGTTCTGGCTGCGCTTCTGCGCCGTCACCAGCACTTCCTCCAGCTTGGTGTCCTTGTCGCTCGCAGCCTTCGCTGCGGCCTTGCCCGGCGTGGCCGCGCTTGGCGCTTCCGGCGCCGGCGGCGGCGCCTGCGTTGCCTGTCCCTCAGTGCCATCAGGCGGAGCAGTCGCCTGCGCATTCGCCGCACCGACGGCAAGAACCATCAAGGCACAGCAGCCCGCCATCAACTTTTTCATCCCGCCCCCCAATTGATATCGCCAATACCGGTAATACCGGAATCCCGGCGTTCATCGAACATCGCGCCTGCGGTACTTCATGACGTGCGCATCAGTTCGCTTTCCCGCACATGGCTGCGAAATATCTGCGCCGATACGGAGTACCGCTTGACATTCAACGCCAGTTGCCGGTTGGCGCCGACGGTCAAGCGCAGCACCCGGCAGTTGCTTAACTTGCCCTTTAACGACAATCAGTCGCGTGCAAGCAGAAGAAAGAGTCATGGCTTGGGGCCGGGCAATCAATGGCTATCCCGTTCGTAGCTCACGCGTCCGCGCGGGCCTATCCATGGGTTTGGCCGCGAGATTGTCCGCGTGGCTTTGTATAGGCTCCGGCCTTGCACTGGCCGCCTGCAGTTCCGGCGGCACGGCATCGCCATCCGCCGTTAGCGCCAGCTGCCAGGCCCAGCACTGGGTCGGCGCTTGGACGGCGCCGCCGCAGGCCACCACCCTGCTCAGCGCCTCCGGACTGGCGGTGCAGGAATTCGAAGCCGACCTGCTGGCCAACCAGGATATCTTCCCCAACCTGGCCCTGGCCCAGGTATTCAACGACCAGAGCATGCGCCTGATCGTGGCGCCGCATCTGGGCGGATCTTCGCTGCGCCTGCACCTGGGCAACCGCTTCCAGAAGAACAGCGTGACGCTGGACGGCGTTTATGTCGGCCTGACCCAGTCCGGCGCCAGCCTGATGCCCGGCTCCAATCACGCCGTCACCTTCGGCGGCCAGCCGCAGGTCAGCATCGCGCCCGGCGCGGAAGCGGTCAGCGATCCAGTCACCATCACTACCCAGCCTTTTCAGAACCTCTCGATCAGCTTTCACATCCAGGGCCTGCTGGTGCCGGTCGACTACCACCTGACGGCGCAGCAGGTTTCCTATCTCGCCCCGTTGCCCGGCTCCTACGGAGCGAGCGAGGACGCCTCGCTGTTCATCAACACCATTTCCTCCTGGTACGTGCTCAACGCCATCGACGTGATGGCCCCCGGCGCCACCGGCGCGGTGGTGGCCTTCGGCGATTCGCTCACCGACGGCTACCTGTCCAGCTACAACCAGAATGGCCGCTGGCCCGACTATCTGGCCCGGCGCCTGCTGGCCGCATCGGCGCTGCCGGCTCTTTCGGTGATGGACGCGGGCATCTCGGGCAACTTCGTCGCTTCGAATGCCTACATCTACGGGCCCAGCGGCGTATCGCGCTTCGCCGACGACGCGCTGTCCAAGGCCGGCGTCACCGACGTCATCCTGTTCGAGGGTATCAACGACATCGGCGGCGCGCCCAACGACGCCTCCACCGCCGACGCCATCATCGCCGCCGACCGGCAGATCATTCTCCAGGCGCATGCCGCCGGCCTGAGGATCATCGGCGCCACCCTGACCCCGGCCGCGGGCGCCAAGGACAGCCAGGCCGGCGGCAGCGGCGAGCCACAGTCACTGCGGCAAACCGTCAACGACTGGATCCGCACCGGCGGCGCCTTCGACGCGGTGGTCGATTTCGATGCCGCCGTGCGCGACCCGGCCAACCCCGATCACATCGCGCCGCAATACGACGGCGGCGACCACCTGCATTTCAACGATGCCGGATACCAGGCGCTGGCCAGCGCGGTCGATCTGGGCGCATTCAAGGGAACCGGCTGCCAATAAACCAACAAGCGCCCGCCACGGTGAAGCGGCAGGGCGCGCGGCAAGAGTTCGAAGTACCGATGATGGAAGGGCACAGGGGCGATCGCGTCATGACAACGACACAGCGAACAACACGTCTTCACCGATACGGCCGGCAGCGCAGCACTACGCTGCGTGCGTCGTCGGCATTCCTGATCCCCGCCTTGCTGCTGGCCGCCTGCGGCGGCAGCACTACCCCGGCTGCGTCGAGCACAGCGCAGGAGCCGCCGCCGATCGCGGGCCTGGTCAGCGCGCCCGGCGGCCCCTTCCTCACCGACACCAGCGGACGGCGCCTGCAATTCCACGGCGTCAACATGGTGGCCAAGTGTGAATCCACCAGCATCGCCTCCACCGCCGCCGGCTCGCCCTGCCTGCCCGGCCCCGCCGGAGCCGCAGCAAGCGAACCGAACTACTACCTCGCCCTCGACACCAGCGAAGCCGATCCCGAGCGCCGCATCACCGAAAGCGAAGTCGAAACCCTGGCCGCCATGGGCTTCACCAGCGCCCGCGTCGGCATCATCTGGGCTGGCCTGGAACCGGGACCGCTCGGCGTGGAGCCGAACGATCCGCGCTACTGCACCGCGCATGCCAACGGCACCGCATTCGCCGCGCTTGCGCCGGCAGACGAGCCCTTCGACCAGGCCGCCATCGACGCCTACCTGGCCAATATCGACGGCCTGGTCGCCATGCTCGCCCGGCACGGCATCCGCTCCCTCATCGACATGCACCAGGACGACTACAGCGCCGCCTTCTACAACGCCACCGGCACCACGCCGTGGAAAGCCGAGGGCGCGCCGCTGTGGGCGGTCTGCACCGGCGCGGCGTCGAGCGGCGCGGCATTGCCGCCCTCGAGCGCGGCGGCCTGGGGCACCGCGCCGTATACCGACTCGCGCATCACCACCGCCATCGGCCACTTCTGGGCCAACGATGTCTCCGCCAACCTCCAGGGCGAATACATCCGCACCTTCGCCGCCGTGGCTACCCACTACCAGGGTAACGCCGCCGTGCTCGGCTACGACCTGTTCAACGAGCCGTTCAACAACACCCTTGACGAAGTGGTCGCGCCGCTGTTGAACAGCGAGCTGCAGTGCTTCTACGCCGGCAAGACCTACGCGCCGCTGTCCTGCGGCCTGACCCTGCCGCCGCAGCAGTCGCCGGACAGCGGCCTGATCCCGGCCCTGCAAGCGGCCGATCCCGGACACCTGGAATTCTTCGAGCCGGATGCGGCCGCCAACCTCGGCGATCCCAACACCATCGCGGTGCTGGAGTCGCTGCCCTTCACCAACCTGGTCTATGGCTTCCACGTCTATCCGCAGCCGGCCGGCAACACGGTGCTGGAGCAGCTTATCTTGAGCGAGGAGCAGCTCAGCCGCGGCCTGATGCAGACTAAGCAGTCGGGCGGGCCGGCCTGGTTCATGACCGAGTTCGGCGCCGCCAATGATGTCGGCGACGATGCCAACTACGGCAAGCTGGCCGACTCCATGTTCCTGAGCTGGATGTACTGGGCGGCCAAGGAGTTCCACGACCCCACCGGCGGCGCCGAGGAAGGCCTGCTCGACGCCAACGGCGTGCCGCAACCGATGGCGGCAGTGCTGACCCGCACCTATCCGCTGGCCACCGCCGGCACCCCCATCGCGCAGACCTTCGACCCGGACAGCGCCGCTTTCAGCTTCAGCTATACACCGGATATCACGGTGACGGCACCCACCCAAATCTTCGTCCCGGTCGCCCAGCACTACCCCAAGGGCTACCAGGTCAGCGTCAGCGGCGCCACCGTTACCTCGGCGGCCGGAGCGGCGGTGCTGACCTTGCAGAACGAAGCGGGGGCGACCAAGGTTGAGGTCAGCGTCTCTGCCGTACAGTAGCGCTGTGCGGCAGAGACGCCAGGGAACGTATTAAACAAAATCTCGCCGTCAAGCGAGGAGAGGAGCAAGCAGATGGATACCCAACAGCAATTTGCGCCGCTTCATGCGGCAATCATGCTCTGCGCCGGCCTGCTGCTCGCCGCCTGCGGCAGCAGCAGCCCGGTCGGCAACGGCCAGACCTATCCCGACACCGTCATCGGCGCCAACCAGACGCTCACGCCCGATGGCCAGGGCAAGGCCTGCCAGAGCGGTCTCGGCCGCACCTACAATGTGTCTATCCCCTCGCCGCTGGGCAATGGTGAAGTGATCGGCGCCACCGTGTTCGAGCCGGCGGTGATGGACTGCACCAAGAAGTACCCCCTGATCCTGTGGCAGAGCGGCTGGGCCACCCCACGCCCGCAGGGGCTGATCCCGCTGGACCCGAACCCCGTCGACACCGTCGAAACCCTCATCTACGAACTGGTTGCGCCCCTGGACTCCCTGGTTGCGGCCAACTATGGCGTGATCAGCTACGACCCGCGTGGCACCGGTACTTCTACCGGCCTGGTCCGCGTGATGGATCCGGACTACGAGGGCGCCAACGTGGTGCGTCTGGTGGACTGGGCCGAGGTCAACCTCGACTGGCTGGCCTATGGCCCCAGCGTCGACGGCAGCGATCCGCACAATCTCATGCTGGGCTCGATCGGCCCCTCCTACGGCGGCGGCTACCAGAACATGCTGCTGGCGATCGATCCGAAGAAGCGGCTCGACGCCATCGTGCCGGTGGTGACCTGGCACGATCTGCGCTACAGCCTGGCCAAGGACAATGTGATCAAGGAAACCTGGCTGGACGCCTTGTACACGCAGTTCCCGCAAGACAAATACGATCCCTGGGCATACGGAGCGGTGCAGCAGGCCCTGGCCGACAACCTGCCCACCTCGGACATCCTGCAGTTCCTCGACTATCACAGCCTGGCCTACTTCACCGACGGCCAAGCAAACACCAATGATTCCAGCGCCGCCCCGCAACTGCTGGCGCCATTGATCGACGTCACCACCGACGGCGGCCCGGGCACGGCGCCGCGGCTGGCGCCGACCTTTCCACCGGAGGTCAATGCGCTGTACATCCAGTCGCCGCGCGATACCCTGTTCAATTTCAACGAGGGCACCGCCAACTACGAAGCGCTGAAGAACAATGGCGCCGACGTGCGTCTGTTCACCGAACAGGCCGGCCACAACACCATCGCCACCATCTCGGATACGGGCCTGACCAACGCCGGCCCCAAAGACCCCTACGTCATCTACCAGCCGGACCCGCTCTCCATCAGCACCCTCTGCGGCGGGGTGACGATCAACGACGCCGTGGTGGCCTTTTTCGACGAACACCTCAAGGGCATGACCGGGCGCGTCAACCAGGTGCTCGGCACCAACCCGGTGTGCCTGAGCCTGACCGCACTTGATTCGGTGTCGGCCACGGCGGTGCAGCACGGCGGCACCGCGTTCAGCATCGCCGCTAGCGCCACGGGCAACGCCGTCACCGTCGGCACGGACGACGACCAGACCACCACCATCCCCCTGCTCACGGTCAGCGGCTCCAGCGACGTACTGGCCGGCATCCCGACCGCCGACATCACCGTGACCGACACCGACAACCCCGCCGACAGCGACACCACCAACACCATCATCTACGTCGGCATCGGCCAGAAGCACGCCCTCGGCCTGCCCGGCTGGGACCTGGTGGACAACCAGCTCACGCCGCTGCGCGGCCTGGGCCAGCACACCCTCGACCTCAGCGGCGTGGCGACGCGCCTGCAACCGGGTGACCAGCTCGGGCTGATGCTGTTCGGCGCCAATACCAATCAATATCCCACCGCCGGCCTGAAGACCAATCCGGCCGGGGCCAAGCACGTCAGCATCCAGGGCACCGTGCAGATGCCGCTGCTGGGCAATCTGCCCAATGCCGGAGGCTGAACGCGGCAACCTTCACGCACCAGCGGCCTGCATGCTCCCGTTCAAGCCGCGCTGACGCCCGTTACGCTCCATCGTGGCACCGCGTCCCGGCGGTCGACCGCATCATGGCCCCATCGACGACAGAGCGCCGATGATGATTCCGTTTGAATCCAGCGCGATCCTCACCTGTGAAGCGCCGTGCTCATGCGTTAGCTGGTAGATATCCCATCCCTGATTACCGACCCCCATGAACTTGATCGAAACGACAGGGCCAAGGACGGCATTGGCCGATTGCAGCTGCGGCAGTTGTTTGCGGACCGCGTCCGCCAGCACCGGACTCATTTCATCGTAATCCGGCTTGCCATCCGCAACACCGGCAATCAGGCGCCGCACCGCTGCCTCACTGCCCGGCGTGGGCGACTGGCTCTGCACCTTCGCCGCCAGGGCGGCGGCGATCTGCTGAGCAGTCGTGGCGTCGATGCGCGGCATGGTGAAGTCACGTCCATGCTGGTGATGCACCAGCCCGGTGACATTCCCTTGCACATCGCTGACGAAATCGATCTGCGCGTCGACCGCCTTGAAGAAAAAGGCCGTAGCGCTTTCCGGGTAGATGGGCAAGGCCTGCTGGCCACTCATCTGTGAAGACAGCTGCTGCCCATCCCGCGTCACTGACATGACCATATAGCCCTGAAACTTGTAGTAACCGGTGTAACGATCGAGCGTCGAGGCGGCCAGTTCGATCTCATGATGGTCGCCGTAGGCCCCGCCAACATTCGGCGGCTCTACCTGCGCCGCCACGGCAACCAATCCGAACGACAGGCAGCCGCAGGCCACCGCCGCCGCGCGCCACCACTTCGCAGGTTTGTGCATCATGATCTTGATCCTCTCTTCCAGAAATGACCTGGACTCCGACATTCCCGCCACCGCGCCGATATACCCCGATTGCCGCTGGCATACCGCGATCAGGGTTTCGCCGTAACTGCTCACCTCGTGCCCCGCTTCCAGAACCCGCGCATCGCAGTCGACTTCGATGGCGTAGCGCAGCCGCTGCAATTGCCACCACAGCAGCGGATTCCATGGCATGCACACCAGCAGGAACAGGGCGGCGGTGAGGAGCCGCGTGTCGTGGCCTTGCAGATGCGCGCGCTCATGCGCGATGACGTGATCCTGAACCGCCGCCGGAGCTTCCGTCAGCCAGCGCGGAACCAGAATGCGCGGGCGCAGCAGGCCAACGACCGCGGGCCCCGCATGCTCCGCGATATAGACTGAAATGCCGCCAATCTTGCCGCTCTCCCAGTGCCGCTTGCGCCAGTACAAATGCGTTCCGCTGGCCAGAAGAATGAGCAGCAGAGTGGCCGAGGCCGTCACCCAGGCGCGCTGCAGCAGCGTATCCAGATGCGGCAGCGTGGAGAGCTGCGGCGCGCCGGCATCCAGCCAGAGGGAAGGCGACAGGGCGCTGGAAGTCGTCTGTCGCAATACCACGATCTTCTGCGACAGCGCCGGGCTGACCACATTTGGTATGCGCGGCAGCTGGATCGAAATCGAAGCGATGGCCGCCGGAATCAGCAGCGATGCGACGATGGCCGTCAGCCATAGCCAGCGTGTCGGAGCGCGGCGCAGCAGAGCCACGCGTTCAGCCGCAAGAGTCGCTCCGCTCAGCAACAGACTCACCACGACGATATACAGCATCCAGGGCAGCATCAGGTTTCTCCCTTGTCCGACTTGCCTGCCAGCAGCTTGCGCATGCGCCGCACCTGCTCCGGGCTGAGCTTCTGATCCGACACCAGATGCATGAACAGCAGCTCAGCCGAGCCCTTGTAGAGCTTGCGGGTCAGGTGCTGCAGGGCACTCTTCTGCGCGGCCTGCTGCTTGACTGCCGCGAAGTAGCGATGCACTCGCCCCTCTTCCTCATGCCCCACATACCCCTTGACCTCCAGCGTGCGCAGTATCGTCAACACGGTGGTGTAGGCAAGCTCGTCGGCGAGACGCTTCTGCACCTCCGCCACCACCGAGGGACCGTGCTCCCACAGCACCTGCATCACATCCGCTTCACGATTGGTCAGGGAGATATCCATGGCGCCTATCTACTATAGATATAGTTGAAGATAGCACGATTCATGGCCGTGTCAACTACTCTTATAGTAGTAACGCCGGCCAGCGTCCCGCTGCGAATCGTTTTGCCCGTCGATGAAAATGTATCTGCGGATGCCGCGCCTGCGGCATCCGCTGATAGCTGCCGCTTCGACCCTACTGCGGTGAGGCGGATTGCCCTGCGGCATCACCCGATGGCGCGCTTTGCACGGCAGGCGCCGGCGCGACCGACTGCAATTGAGCTTGCGTTGCCGTAGTAACCGATATGGGAGATGCCGGCGCCGGTGGCGCTGTCGTTGCCGGCACCGCCGCGGCACTGGCCACCGCAGGTGCATTCGCACCGGCATTGCCGGCCGGCTCCTGTGCGGCGTGCGCGCCGTCCGGCTTGGCCGGTGCGGGTACATCCGCGGGTGCGGGGACAGCTGCAGGTGCGAGCACCGGCGGCGCAGGCTGCTGCTGCACTTCCAGCGTGGCCCAGTTGATCGCCGCCGGATCGTCGCGCAGCTTCACGTAGAGTCGTCCACTGCCCGGGTGCGGCACCTGCAGCGTATAGCCGGGGAAGCCGTCCGGAACCTCCACCGGATGCTCGAACTGCGCATCGCCGGCCACGGCATCGACCAGGAACAGATCCGAGCCGGAAAGCTTGCAAGCCTGATCCGGCGCCGACGGACACTTCAACTCCTTCAGCGCCGGCAGGCGCACCAGGGTCGCCAGCGGCTGCCAGTCGCCGGTGACGCCGTTGGCCACCACGCGGAACTGCAGCGGGCCGAACGCCGAGGAGCCGAAGGCCTTGGCGGGATCGAGCGTCGCCACCGCCACCTTCGCATCCGCCAGCCGGATGCCGCCGTTGCCGAGGCTGAGCGTGGCGGAGAACGACTCGTCGGCTGCCGCGACCTCGATGGTCTCGTCATACTTGAACGCGGCCGGCGACACTGCTCTTACCGCGAAACTCAGCATCGCGTCCTGGGGCAGCAGGTCCTGGTTGGCCAGATGGATGTTGCGGTCGGCGCCGGAATGCGCAAACTGCATGCTCTTGCTGATCAGCGCCGCACTGGGACGCGGCGCGTCCACCGTCACGTTGAGGTGGGATACCCGGCCATCCTTCAGCGTCACCGCGGCGACGATGGCGCTGTTCTGCTTGAGGCTCGCCGCAGCCGTTGCATCCTGCGCCTGCATGGCCAGTTCGTCGCTACCACGCAGGGTCGACAACGCACCGGGCGTGAAGGCGATGCTTCCCAGCGTCAGGCCGGCCACTTCGTCGAGGCGGCTGCCCTTCAGCACACCCTGGCTGTCGCCGGCATGAAAGGAAAAGCCGTCGAGATGTCCGGCATCGGCAAAGCCCTGGATCGATACCGTCTGCGCCTGGCTCACGCCGTACTGCTTGACCAGCAGCGTCATCGCCCCGGGCTGCGCATCCTCCAGCGGCAGCTTCACTTCCACTTCGTTCGGATTGATGCGCTTCCATTCGGCCTTCAGCTCCTTGCCGGCCGGGTCCTTGAACATGATGCCGTCGACGCAGCTGACGCTGTCGGCGCGCAAATGGACGGTGCCCTGGCGGCCGACGATCAGCGAATCCCCGTCCCCCGCAGCGAGGGTCCAGGGGTTGGCGTGCGCGTTGCGCAGCTCGAACCCGGGACCGGTATACGGCGCGAAGCCCCAGAAGCCCACCAGCGTTGCATGGACGGTCTCGCCCAGCGCGGCACCCTGCAACCTGGACGTGTCGACCACATAGCCGCCTTGGGCCGCATCGGCCTTGGCCGGCAGGTTGATGGTATTGCCGTCGCTGCCGGTCACCGCCAGGCTCAGGTTATGGGCGTAGCCGGTAGAGAACACCAGCGGCGCTCCCTCGATCGGCAGCACCAGGGTGTTGCGGCTGGCGCAATACACTTCCTTCGGGTCCACCGCGTGCAGCGGCGGCAGCTGCGGCTGCTCCACCGCCGGCAGGGCGATCACCAGCACCGACTTCGGGTCGTTGAAGGACGGCGGCGTGTTCAGCGTCAGGCCAAGCTTGTCGCCGCGCTGCGCGGCCAGGGCCGGGATGTACTGATACTCAGCGGTACGGAAAGAGTCGAGGATGCGCGCGATGTCCACCATCGAGCCGATATAGGGGCTGTAGTAGCCGTAGCCGGCCTGCGGCGTGGCGCTGGCCGACATCAGCAGGTCGGCGGCGGGGCCCGAGGTCAGCGCCTCGACGATGGAGACGCTGTGCCCGTCGTTGAGGATCAGCGACTCCTGCCCCTGCATCAGGCACGGCGCCTGCAGCTGGGGAACCTTGTCCAGGCACTTCTCGTCCACCTTGATCGCCAGGCTGCGCGCCAGCAGCGGCGCGACCTCCTTCAGCGAATACGGATCGGAATTGTCGAGGGCGTGGATCGAGGACAGGTACAGCTCCAGACGCGAGCGGTCCAGCGCGGCCTGGTTCAAGTCCTGCGAGGCGCGCACGAAGGCGCCCGGACGGCCGCGCACCGCGCCGAGCAGCGTGCGATAGTCGCCATTGGTCTCCGGCGCCATGAACACCAGCACCTGCTGTGCGTTGGGCGGTACGGTAATGGTCAATCCATCCTTGCCGCATTCCTTCCACAGCTTGCACGGAAAGAACCAGTCCTCCGGCGGCGGATTGGTCGATCCGGTGAGGAACGCCGCCACCATCAGGTAATGGGCGGACTGGGTCGGCGGCAGATCGGCCTTGATCCACACCTTGTCGCCCACCGCCAGGTTCGGCACTTCCGAAGCCGGCAGGGTGATGCCGCCCCGGTTGACCTTGACCTCGAGATTGGGGCCGGCGAGATCGAACGGCGCGGGCGCGGCATGAGCCGCTCCTGCCAGTAGGGTTGCCAGAAGCAAGAGACGGCGGAGCGATACCATGGAAATACTTTCAGAACCTGTTGGACCCAGCGTTAGATTGACGCCCACCCGCTAAGTTCGGGCCGCTCGGCGGCCGGCCCGGCCAGCGCATCCACCCGGAAATATTTTCCCAATTAAAACAGATGGCTGGAATGGATCAACCAGCGGCAAGATGGGCGCATAGAATACGCCATCGCAGCCCCACTGCCGATCCTCGCCGCCCGTTTTTTTCGCAGCCGCCCTGGTGCTAGGCCGGATATTCCGGCTGCACCAGATGCAGCGCATGCGACACCCGCCGCAATCCCCACAGCCCCATGGCGATGCCGATCACGCACATCGCCGCCACGTAGTGCGCCGCGCCGAGCGGATTGGCCTTGCTCAGTAGCGACACCACCGGCGGCGTGAACCCGCCGAAGATGGCGTAGGCGACGTTGTAGGAGAACGACAGGCCGGAGAAGCGCACCGCCGGCGGGAAGCTGCGCACCATCACCAGCGGGATCACCCCGACGATCGCCACGAACAGCCCTGCCAGCGCATACAGCGGCATCAGCCAGGTGACATCGTGGGCCACACCCAGGTACAGCGCGTACGTGCACAGCAGCAGCATGGCACAGCCGCAACTCAGCACCGCGCCAGGCCCGAAGCGATCGGCCAGCGCCCCGGCACCGATGCAGCCGAGGGTCAAGACCAGGGTCGCCACGCTGTTGGCGGACAGGGCCTGCGCCGCCGTCACCCCGTACAGTTTCTGCAGCAGCGTCGGCGTCATCAGGATCACCACCACGATCGCGGCGGTCAGCAGCCAGGTCACCAGGATCGAGCGCAGCACCGCCATCGGGTGCTGCCGCAGCACCAGCTTCAGCGGCAACTCCTGCGCCAGCGCCTTGCGCCGGCGCAACTCCTCGAACACCGGGGTTTCCTCCAGCCAGCGCCGCAGCAGCACCGCCACCAGGCCGAACACCCCGCCCAGCAGGAAGGGCAGGCGCCAGGCGAAGGCCAGCACCTGGTCCGGGGCGTAGTGCCGGGTCAGCGCGGTGGCCACCAGGGAGCCGAGCAGAATGCCGGAAGTGAGTCCGGCAGTGAGCGAGCCGCAGGCCAGACCGGTGCGGTTCGTCGGCACATGCTCGGCCACGAACACCCAGGCGCCCGGAATCTCGCCGCCGATGGCCGCGCCCTGCAGCACACGCAGCAGCAACAGCGCCAGCGGTGCCCATAGCCCGGCGCTGACATAGGTCGGCAGCAGGCCGATCCCCAGCGTCGGCAGCGCCATCAGGAACACGCTGAGCATGAACATGCGCTTCCTGCCAAACCGGTCGCCGAAGTGCGCCATGACGATGCCGCCCAGCGGACGCGCCAGATAGCCCGCCGCGAAGATGCCGTAAGCCTGCAGCTGGCGCAGCCATTCCGGCATGTCCGCCGGGAAGAACAGCTTGCCGATGACCGCGGCGAAGAACACGTAGATGATGAAGTCGTAAAACTCCAGCGCACCGCCGAGGGCGGACAGCACCAGCGTCTTCATGTCGCTGCGGCTCAGCTGCCGCAGGCCATCGTCGGAAGAAAGTGGCTTCACGAATCGTCTCTGCATGGAATAAGGGATCGAGCCGCGCCGGCGGCGACATCAGCGAACGTCGCGCGCCGCGCCTGGCGAGGCGCTAGCTTACGGCAGTTCCAGACCGGCGGGGGCCTGCTGGAACAGTCCGGGCCAGGCCAGCCAGGCGGACTCGACCGCTTGTCTGTATTTATTTGACACTGTAAATTTAACATTGTTTAATATTTCCATGCCCAGAGCCCAGCTCACCGCCGAAGAGGAAGACGCCATGCGCCGGCGCTTGGCCGACGCCGCCCTGGGTATCTATCGCAACGAGGGCCTGGAAGCGCTCAGCTTCCGCCGGCTGGCCGACGCCATGGGCCTCAGCCACACCCTGCCCTATCGCTACTTCGCCCACAAGGAAGCCCTGCTGGTGGCGATGCGCATCGACTGCACCCACCGCTTCGAGCGCTTCGTGCGCGACCGCGAGCCGCTCGACGCGCAGCTGCTCGAGCGCATCCGCGCCATCGCCGCCGCCTACATCGACTACGCCCGCGGCAACGCGGCCGATTACCTGCTGATCTTCTCCACCCAGCAGCCGCCGCCCGACCGCTACCCGGAGCTGCTCGCCGCGCGGCGCAGCCTGTTCGATCATGCCGTCGAGGTCGTGAGCCTGTGCGTACAGGCCGGTACGCTGCGCGGCGAACCGCGCCAGCTCACCCACGAATTCTGGATCGCCCTGCACGGCCTGATGACCCTGCACGTCGCCAACCAGCTGGTGCACGGCCGCAGCCTCGAAGAACTGGCCGAGCCCCTTATCGACCGCATGCTCGGCGACGCCGCCGGCAAGGAGCAGCGCCCATGAGCCAATCGCCCATCTCTCTCTCCAGCCTGGGCCCCGCGGAAAAAGCGCGCTTCCAGGCCCTGACCCGCGCCCCCGCCCTGTCCTGGCCCACCTTCGCCCTGTGGCTGCTGGTGATGACGGTCTACCTCGGCTCCGATGTGCTCGCCGTCCTCGGCCGCATCCCGCTGTGGGCCGGCATGATCGCCAACAGCCTGATCGGCTATCTCGCCTTCAGCGTCATCCACGACTCGATCCACCGTGCCATCTCCACCAACACCCGCCTCAACGACTGGATCGGCCAGATCACGGTGCTGCTCGGCGCGCCCTACGTGAACCTCAAGCTGTTCCGCTGGGGCCACATCCTGCACCACCGCTACACCAGCGGCCCCAAGGACCCGGACATCGTCCTGCACGGCGCCTGGTGGACCCTGCCGCTGCGCTGGATGTTCATCGATGGCTTGTACCTCATCCACGCCATCAGGCACGGCGACAAGGTCTCGCGCCCCTATCTCGTCACCAACCTGTGGTGGGCCTTCTGGAGTTTTTCCGTGATGGCCGTGCTGGTTGCCTATGGTTACGGCCCGCACCTGCTGATGCTGTGGTTCATTCCCTCGCGCGTGATCTTTCTCACGCTGGGTTTCAGCTTCTTCTGGCTGCCGCACGTGCCGCACGACACCGAGCAGGAACACAACTTCACCCGCGCCACCAGCGTCCGCCTCGGCCACGAATGGCTGCTCGGCCCGGCCCTGCAATGCCAGAACTACCACCTGATCCACCACCTGTTTCCGATGACCCCGTTCTACAACAACGAGAAGGTGTGGAAACTGCTGGAGCCGCAGCTGCGCCGCAAGGACCTGGCGATCCAGTACGGCTTCGCCATCCGGCCCACCATCCATCCCGCGCCGCAGGTTTAGCCGCCGCGCCCGCCAGGACATACCCATGCCCGCCGCCAACCGCCGTTACCGCTGCCGCTACTGCTCCCACGTCTACGACGAGGCCCGCGGCGATCCCGATAGCGGCATCGCCCCCGGTACCCGCTACGAGGATATTCCGGACAGCTGGATCTGCCCCGAGTGCGGGGCAGCCAAGTCGGACTACGAACTGGAGGAATAAGCCGCGGCGGCGCCGCGGCTGCAGGGCTGGCGCCGGCCGGGGATCCGGTCCGGCGCCATGGCCGCCGGCGTCAGGACGCGTCGGTGCCGAACTTGTAGCTCAGGCCGAAGAACAGCGCGGGCGCATGATATTCGCCCTTGAGGTCGCCGAAGCTGCTGTTGGTGGTCTGCACCGGAATCGACACGTTGGTGGTCATCAGGTAGCGCACGTCCATCGAGGCGATCAGGAACGAGGTGATTTCGACGTTGGCGCCGAAGCCAAGCTGGTAGGCGAACGCGGTGCCCGAGCCGTTGGCGATGCCGCCGGTATCCTGAAAGGTACTGATGTTCTCGCTGTTGATGCCGACTCTCGCCAGGCCGATGCCGGCACCGACGTAGGGATAGATCACCGACAGGGTGCCTTCCGGCTGCCGGAAGTCATACCAGAGATTGCCCATCAGCGTCTCGGCCGTAAGCGAGCCCGAGTTGTAGCCGACCGGCTGACTGGTACCGATGCTGTCCTGCACCTTGGTGCTACTCATGCTGGAATGGCGATATTCGAATTCGAGCTCGGGGCGCAATCCGTTGGCGAAGGCATAACCGCCCCGGAAGCCGCCGATCAGTCCGGAGCCGTAGTCATTCCTGACGCCGTTGCTGCCGGCACTCAGGTTCTGGCTGGTGCCGATGTTCAATCCCAGATCACCGCCGGTATACCAGCCGCTGATGTCGCTGCCGGCCGCGGCGGGAAACGACAAGGCCAGGCCCGACAGGCACACCGGGACCAGGGCAAGAACAAGCGGTAGACGACGATTCACTATACTTCCCTCCGTAATTTCGACGCCAAGCGCGGCGTCCCACAGGCTATGCAAGCAGCCAAATCTATCATTCAAACACGAGGCTTGTGTCGTCCCGGCAGAAAACGGGGCGTCACGATACCGCGATGGCATGCGGCAAGCGCACTTCCCGGGGCACTGATCGGAACACCCCCGGCGCCGGCATCCAGCGGCGCCAGCCACGGCCTGCGACCGCCTTCAGGGACCATTCGACAGCGGCCATCCACAATAATGACAGAACAAGGCGGCGGCGCGGGCGAAGATTAATCTTTTGTTAATGTAAAAATTTGTTCCGAGGCACTACTCAACCTCGTCCCGGGCCGCATCATCGCAGGCTCGGCATAGGCACAGCAAGGAGACGCCGGATGGAAATCGATCGCCTGGATCACCTGGTACTGACCGTGGCCGACATCGACCGCACCTGCCGCTTCTACCAGCAGGTCCTCGGCTTTGAAACCGTCACCTTCCGCGGCGGCCGCAATGCCCTGGCTTTCGGGCGGCAGAAAATCAACCTCCATCAGTTCGGCCACGAATTCGAGCCCAAGGCCCTGCGCCCCACCGCCGGCTCCGCCGACCTCTGCTTCATCGCCAACACGCCCCTGGAACAAGTGATCGAGCAACTGCGGGCGGAGCGGATCCCGATCGAGGAAGGCCCGGTGGAACGCACTGGCGCACTCGGCACTATCCTTTCGGTCTATATCCGCGACCCGGACCAGAATCTCATCGAGATCTCCAACTATCGCGCCTGAGCAGGGCGGAAGCAGCGGCTGCGCCACTCAGGGGACCAGCCTCAGTGCGGGGCGATCGTCTTGAGAATCCGGCGCAGCTCCGCCAGGTCCGCGGCCGGCAGTTGCGCCAGCGCGGCAGGCGCGTCGTCGTCGATGTTGTTCAGGCGCTCCATCAGGCGCAACCCGGCCGGCGTGATCGACACCAGCTTGGCGCGGCGATTGTCGGGATGCGGATAACGCTCGACCAGGCCGCGCCGTTCCAGATCGTTCACGGCGACGGTCGCGGCCGGGGCATCGGTGGTCATCAGGTCGGCCAGCTCGCTCAGGGTCAGGGGCGCATCGACCAGCCGCTTCAGCGCCCGCCAACGGCTGAACGGAAAGCCCGCCGCCTCGCTGACCTTGCGCCGCCAGTCACCGCGGCTTTCCATCACCAGCGCCACCAGCATCTGCCAGATATGGTCGGCGTCGCTGCCCGTCTTGCCGCGCCGGCTCATGCGCCACCACCGCTGAGCGGCAGCCGCTTGCCGGATTCCGCCCCGGCCTGATCGTCCAGCAGCTGCGCAACACGCCGGCTGCTGGCCTTGGCCCAGCCGCTGCTGGACAGCAGCCCGAGCACGAACACCGCCAAGCCTACGGCGACCATCAGCCACCAGAACACATGCGTCGCCTCGGCAAAGCTGGCGCCGACCGCGGCGCGCGCGCCCACCATGGTTCCGGCCACCGCCACGCCCAGGGAAGCGCCGACCTGGCGGCTGGTCGAGGCCACCGCCGCCGCCAGGCCCGCCTGCGCCTTCGGCATGCCCGAAACGGCGGTGTGGGTGATCGGCGCATTCACCAGGCCGAAGCCGATGCCGAAAATCACATAGGCCAGCATCAGCAAGCCGAGCGCCGAGTCGGCGGCCAGGTGCGTCAGCATGAAACCGCTGAGTGCCATCGCCGTACCGGCCAGCAGCAGCGAGGGCCGCGTGCCGCGCGCACCCACCAGCCGCCCCGACAGGGGCGAGCAAACCATGGTCGCCAGTGCCAGCGGCAAGGTGCACAGGCCGGTCTGGAACGAGGACAGCCCGCGCACCTCCTGCAGGTACAGCGCGTTGAGAAACAGAAAGCCGGCGAAGGCCGAGAAGCTGCACACCGCAATGGCGGCGGCGCTGCTGAAGGGCACGCTGCGGAAAAAGCGCAGGTCCAGCAGCGGATCGATGCGGCGCGGCTCGTACAGCAGCAGCCCGATCACCGCCAGCGCAGAGGTTGCGAACAGGCCGGCGATCGCCGCCGAGCCCCAGTGCATGCGCGGGCCTTCGATCACCGCATAGGTCAGCGTGGCCAGCGCCGTGAACACCAGCAACTGCCCCAGCGGATCGACGCGACGCGCGCGCGGCGCCTTCGACTCGGGCACGTAAAGCGCCGCCAGCACGATCGCCGCCGCACCGATCGGCAGATTGATCCAGAAGATCGAGCGCCAGCCGATGCTCTGCGTCAGCGCGCCGCCGATCAGTGGGCCCAGCGCCATCGAGATGCCGACCACGGCGCCCCACATGCCGATGGCGCGCGCACGCGCCTTCGGCTCGGTGAAAGTGTTGGCGATGATCGACATCGCCACCGGATTGAGCATCGCCGCGCCCAGCGCCTGGATCACGCGGAAGGCGATCAGCCCGTGGATATCGGGTGCCAGGCTGCACAGCAGGGAGCCAAGCATGAACAGGCTCATGCCGGTCTGGAACACCCGGCGGCGGCCGAAGCGATCGGCCATCGAACCGGCCAGCATCAGCAGGCTCGCCACCACCATGGTGTAGGCGTCGATCACCCATTGCAGCCCGGAAAGCGAGGCGGCGAGATCGCGCCGTATCGACGGCAGGGCGACATTGACGATGGTGGCGTCCATCGAAACCATCAGCAGGCTGAGGCAGCAGATCGCCAGCACCAGATTCGGCCGCAGCGGCCGGGAAATCACGGCCTGCGCATTAACAGTTGTATTCATACAACCATTTTATATTTACAATAGTTGTAAGTCAACAACCATCGCGGAACCGCGCCTGGATGCGACTGTGCGCCCTGACCCCCAGTCCTGACACTGGTGCCCGGCGCTGGTGGCGGATTCGCGCGGTTGCTGTGGGCTAGCGCACCGACCTGGCGGGCCATCAAGGTCCATGGTGACGGCAGTCAACCGCATCCCTCGGTTGACGCGCATCGCCGGGCTGGCCTTGTCGAAAACCGATTCCGGGTTAGCGGCGTGGAAGAACGCAATGGCCCGCACCAGGACCAAGGAGTTCGTCATGAAAAGATTGATCGCGTGTTCCATCTTCGGACTGTGCCTGGCACTGCCGAATATATCCGCGGCGCAGGGCGGTCACGGCGGCGGTCACGGTGGCGGTGGTGGCGGCCGTGGCGGCGGTCACGGCGGCGGCTATGGCGGAGGCCGCGGCGGCGGTCAAAGAGGCGGCGGCTATGGCCGCGGATTTTACGGTCACGGCGGCGGCTATGGTGGCTACGGTTATGGTGGGTACGGCTATGGCTACCCATTCGGTTCGGCCGGTTACTACTACGGCCCACCGCCTCCCGTGTACTACGGGCCGCCGGTTTATCCAGGCTACCCGCCGCAGCCCGCATACGGACCTTGAACGGCATGCAATCTCAAAGGCGGATCGGCGCGATATAAGCCGCTTTTACGCTTTCCGCCACTGACGAATCCGCGCCGAACAGGCGCGCTGCGGCAACCCGGCCGCTCACCGCGTCAGAGCACAAGGCCTCCACCCTCTCCAGTCTGGGCCTTGGCTCCCGCCGCCGCGCGCCGCCGCACCGCCGTGGGCGTCATGCCGAACCAGCGCCGGCAGGCGCGCGTGAACACCGATTGCTCCGAGTGCCCGAGCAGCCCGGCCAGCTGGGTCAGCGGGATGCGGGTCTCGCACAGGTAGCGCAGTGCCACCTCCTGCCGCACCGTCTCGCGCAGCGCCTCGAAGCTGGTGTGCTCGGCGGCAAGGTGGCGCTGCAGGGTGCGCGGGTGCATGCCGAGCAGCGCCGCCACCGCGGTCTTGCCGCCCTGGGTGGTGCCCATGGTCCGCTGCAGGGCGTGCCGCACACGCACCGCCACCGTCTGCCCGGGATGGCCGAAGTGCTGCGCCAGGTAGTCCACCGCGATCTGCCGCAGCGCCTGGTTCACCGCCTGCAGGCTCAGCTCGAAGGTGGCGCGCGCGATATGCAGGCCGGCATGCGGCCGCGCGGCGCGCACCGGCGCGCCGAAGAAACGCGTGTACGCCCGCAGCGGCGCGACCGGCGTGTGCGGCAGGGTCACCGCCTGCAGCGCATAGCGCTTGCCGGCCAGCAGCTCGACCATGTGGTGCACATCGCCCAGGCACACATCCAGGGTCTGCCGCAGCGCGGTCTGTCCCGGCAGACGCAGCTCGAAACGCACCTCCACCGCGCCGGGTACCTCCTCGCTGCGCGGATGCACCGTCAGCACCATGCCCGGGCTGTGCACGAACAAGTAGCGCGAGGCGGTATCCAGCGCGGCAGCCACGGTCGGCGCGTTCTGCATGGCGATGGCCAGCGGCCCGAGCACGGAAATGTCCTGGCTGTCGGCCAGGCGCAGGCCGAAATCCGGGCACTGCGTCAGGCCGGCGCTGGCTTCGAGCAGGTGCACCACCGCGCGCAGCGGCAGCAGCGCGTCGTCGTCGTCCAGCGCTTCCGGCGCGATGCGGTAACGCCGCAGCAGAGCGCTGGGATCGGCGCCGAGCTCTCGCATCAGCGCCCCGTAGCCGCGCAACCCGCTGGCCCGCACCATGGCAGTCATGTCTCGAAACGTCTAATTTTTGTCTCAAAATGTCAAGTCATGATCCGGCGTGGACGGCACACTAGACCCCGTTAAGAAGCCAAGCCCGGCCATCCAGGGCAGCGTCACCCCATAAAAGAGGAGAGCGGCATGAGCCAACACTTTGACGTCCTGATCATCGGCGCCGGCCTGTCCGGCATCGGTGCCGCCTGCCACCTGGCGATGGAGTGCCCCGGCAAGCGGGTAGCGATCCTAGAGCGGCGTAATGCCATCGGCGGCACCTGGGACCTGTTCCGCTACCCCGGCATCCGCTCCGACTCCGACATGTTCAGCTTCGGCTTCAAGTTCCGTCCCTGGAACGAGCTGAAAGTGCTGGCCGACGGCCCCGCCATCCGCCAGTACGTTACCGATACCGCCCGCCAGCACGGCATCGACCAGCTGATCCAGTACGGCCTCAAGACCATCGCCGCCGACTGGTCCAGCGAGCAGCGCTGCTGGACCGTTACCGCCCTGCACGAAGCCAGCGGCGAGACGCGCAGCTACCGCGCCAACTTTCTCATCGGCGCCACCGGCTACTACAACTACGACCAGGGCTTCCTGCCGCACTTCCCCGGCGAGGAGCGCTACCAGGGCCAGCGCATCCACCCGCAGCACTGGCCGGAAAATCTCGACTACCGCGGCAAGCGCGTGGTGGTGATCGGCAGCGGCGCCACCGCCGTGACCCTGGTGCCGGCGATGGCCGCCGACGCCGCACACATCACCATGCTGCAGCGCTCGCCCAGCTACATCTTCTCGGTGCCGGGCTTCGACAAGATTTCCGCCGTGCTGCGCCATCTGCTGCCGGAAAAATGGGTCTATGCCATGGCGCGCAAGCGCAACATCGTGATCCAGCGCTGGCTCTACCTCGCCGCCCGGCGCTGGCCCGAGCAGGTGCGCAAGCTGCTGCTCGCCGGCGTGCGCGGGCAACTCAAGAACAAGGACGACATGCGCCATTTCACCCCGCGCTACATGCCCTGGGACGAGCGCCTCTGCGCGGTGCCGGATGCCGACCTGTTCAAGGCCCTCAACAGCGGCAAGGCCTCGGTGGTCACCGACCAGATCGAGACCTTCACCGAGAGCGGCATCCAGCTCAAGTCCGGCCAGACGCTGGAAGCGGACATCGTCATCACCGCCACCGGCCTGCAGATCCAGGTGCTCGGCGGCACTGATCTGCGCGTCGACCAGCAGCCGCGCCCGGTCAGCGCCGCGATGACCTACAAGGGCGTGCTGATGCAGGACATCCCCAACATGGCCTGGATCGTCGGCTACACCAATGCGCCGTGGACACTGAAGGCCGATATCGCCTCGCACTACATCTGCCGCCTGCTCAAGCACATGGACGCCAGGGGCCTGGCCGTGGCCACGCCGCGTACCACCGAACCCAGCCTGGAGAACGAAACCATCTTCGGCGCGCTCGGCTCCGGCTACGTCCGCCGCGCCAGCAACCTGCTGCCGCGCCAGGGCCGCGAACTGCCCTGGCGTGTACTGCACCACTACGAGCGCGACAGCCAGATGCTGCTCAATCAGCCCATCGACGATGGCGTGCTGGAATTCATGCCGGCGCGCGAGGCGTCATCGAAGAACGCAGTCGCATTGGCGGCCTGAGCCAGGCCGAGGCAGTGCCGGATGTCCGCTCCGGCGCTACTTCGGTCCACGCAAGGCAACAGGATGGAAGAAGCGGGAAGCAGAGTCTTATGCTTCTGCCGCCGATCTGCATAAGTGCCTGCCTGCACGAAACAGGATTGCCAATTCAGTCGCCGGCATCGGCCGCGCAAGTAGAAATCCCTGAGCCTGATCGCAACCGTGCGCGCGCAGGAAATCGAGTTGTTCAGTGGTTTCGACGCCTTCGGCGATGACCTCCAGTTTCAGGCTGTGCGCCATGCTGATAATGGCCATGGTGATCGCGGCATCTTCAGTATCGCTGGTGATGTCGCGAATGAAGGCACGATCGATTTTCAAGGTATCGATCGGAAAGCGCCGCAAGTAGGCGAGGCTGGAATAGCCGGTGCCAAAGTCATCGATCGAAATGCGGATGCCCAGCGATTTCAGGTTTCGAAGAATGCCGACCGTCTTCTCGGCCTCCGACATCAGGGTGCTTTCCGTCAACTCAAATTCAAGCAGGTTGGAAGCGATGTGGTGCTCCAGCAAGGCTTTTTCCGCCGCCCGCGCGAAATCGAGCACCGTGATGCTACCGCTACCGGCTCGTCTCGCAGGCAGGTCTTCCTCTATTTTGTCCGCGAGCAGGAATTGCCTTCCGGAAACATTGACCGCTACCGCTACTGGCCCCAGCCCGGTACGTTCCCACTCGGCAATCTGTTTGCACGCGGCATCGATGACCCAGGCGCCCACCGCCACGATCAGACCTGTTTCTTCGAGAACGGGAATGAAGTCGCCGGGCAAGATGAGTCCATGCCCCGGGCGATTCCAGCGGATCAGCGCCTCGACTCCAGTCCATTGCCCGCTATTGATCTGCATGGTCGGCTGGTAGTGCAACACGAATTCGTCATTCGCAATCGCCTTGCGCAGCGCATTCTCAAGATCATGCTTTTCCTGGGCGCGTGAATTCATCTCCGCGGTGTAGAAGCGATAAGTATCGCGGCCCGCGCTTTTTGCCTCGTACATGGCGGTATCCGCATATTTCATCAGGGTCACGGCATCCGACGAATCGGCGGGAAACACGGTGATGCCGACGCTCGCGGTCACGGTGACGTCGTGACCATCCAGATCGAAGGGCTGGTGCAGTTCGTTGATGATCGTATTGGCGACGATCGCGGCCGCATGCGGATCGCTGGGGTTCATCAGGATCAATGCGAACTCGTCTCCACCTAGGCGCCCGAGTATATCGGTCGCCCTCAGGCATTTGATCATGCGGTCGCTGACCTTGCGCAAAAGCTCATCGCCCAGCGCATGTCCGAGGGTATCGTTCACATTCTTGAACCGGTCAAGATCGATAAATAATACCGAGACGAAAAGAGCCTGCGCCCTGGCCACAACCAGCGCCCGTTCCAGCGATTCGCAGTAGTGCCTTCGATTCGGAAGACCGGTCAGCGGGTCAAAGTGCGCCAGCTCCAGTAAACGCTCTTCCGCAACTTTACGATCGGTGATGTCCTCCATGATCCCGGCAATCTGATAGATCACTCCCTCGGAATCCTCGATCGGGAAGGTCCGGATATGCACCCAGCGCACAATCCCGTCGGGCCGCATGACCCGGCAATCCTGATCAATGCCGCCATGCCCGAATTTGCTTGCCTGGAGGCGAGTCCGTTGCGCGAAGTCACCCTCACGTGTGACTGTGATGCTCTTGGTCGCAAACTTGCCCGCTTCGTGGCGAATCCGTAGCGCGTCATCCGGATGGATTACTTCAACGAGCTTGTCGATGCTGTCTCCGGCGACCATGCGCCATCCGGTCACCTTCTCCCAAATGGGATTGACATAGAGAATCTTTCCGCTTTCCGCATCGCCGATCCACAAAGCCTCGGGCATGTTGATCGCCAACTGCCGGAACATTTCCTCCGCCCCACGCAGTTTCTCTTCCGTCCGCTTGCGCGCGGTGTTATCGGTACCGATCAGCAGATATCCGATGATGGCGCCTTGATCGTCGCGCAGCGCGGTCACCGACACCACCGCCGGGAAACGGCTGCCGTCCTTGCGGATGTAGGTCAGCTCGTAGATGTCCTCGATGCCGCGCGAAGCCTTGAAAACCAGCGCTTCGAATCCCGGCGTGATCGGCGTGCCGAGTTCCAGGCTCAGGGCCTCGGCGCGTCCGATCACTTCCTGCGGATCGGAAATGTCGGCCGGAGTGATTTTATTCATCACATCGGCAGCGACGTATCCGAGCATGCGCTCGGCGCCGACATTGAAGATCTGGATGACGCCCTTCTCGTCGGTGGCGATGCTCGAGAAATTGGCGCTGTTGAAAATGGCGCTCTGCAAAGCACCTGTTTTAAGCAGGGCCTGCTGGCGTCCGACTTCGGTGATAACTTCCGCTACACCGGAAATGCCTTTCTTCTCGATTTGCCGCGAACGCATTTCCTGCGGGGCTTCACGGAGGACGGGAACCAGACGATTCGTGGGCATTATCCATCTCCAGACTTGCATAGAGAGGTCTTGGAGGAGGATCGGGCGGCAGAATTCGCAAGAACAACGCAGGAAAACCGGCTCAGTGCGTGGAGTCTAACGCAGCAGATTGCGATACTTCGGCAATCAGGCCTGCGAACCGCACCGGCTGGCGGCTCCGGTCTGCCGCACGTCGCCGGAGTCCCGGTTTCATTGAACTACGTCAAACCCGGGTATCAAAGAGGGTTAAGGTGCTGTTGCCGGGGTGCGCCGGTCATGCGGGCTTTTCGGACACCGGAACTATTCATGAAAATCGATCCCGAGCTCATCTCTTGTGCATTGGAAGAGGCGTTCAAGCGGGGCGAAGTGGCGCCGCTTGACTCGATTCGACTGACATTTCTGACTGCACACTGGGAATCCGTCGCCCTGCGTTCATCCGATCTCGACGCCGGCCTGGAAGAACTCCACAAACAAGGACGCATCGACCTGGAAATCCGCGGCGATGGTATCTGGGTACGCCGCATGAGCAACGGCGGTGCTCCTGGGAGCGCTATTCAGCGTATGCGAGCCCTCTACCTCCGGCTCATGGGTCGTCTCATGTTCGACAAAGTGCGTCGACGTGAGAATGACGGCTACTGCGGCATGGACCGGCGGGTTCGCCGTTCAGCTTCCACCGACGCCAGTTCCGCTACCTGAGTCGTTCCGGGGCCAGGGGATTCCCTGCTTAGCCAACGGTCCTCACGGGCAACTTCTCCAGCAACTGTTCCACCGCGGTTAGCAATCGCTCCTGCGCGCTGAGCACAGCGCGAAAAAGCGGATCGACCGGTTGCAGCGCGCCATCCAGTTCGCTCTGCTGCCCATGAACTGCAATCTCGGACAGATGCTGCGCAATGATCAGATTTCTGCGAACAAACTTTTCCATCGTCATGTCTTGATTCCTTGCACGATCCTGTCACCCGATCTACCCGCGAACTTGCCTGGTCTTTCGAGCGGCGGTAGAGCACTTCACGGGCATGCGCTCGTAAAACGTTATCAGCACAAGGGCGGAGATCACCACATTCAACAAAGCCAGATGCGTCATCGACCCAACTCCTTCGATTAAATGGTCCAACTACTGACCGGCTCGGCGGCCATCCCCCGCTTGATTGTTTCGGTGGCGCCGCTATCACCACCACGGCGCACTGTCGCCATGTCCGAGTTAAGCGCCTGTGGCTGCTCCGGCGCTAGCACCTGTGCCCTTATATCGGCAGGCTGCGCCGCCACCACATAAACACCGCCCATCGCGGACCCGAGCAGGACGGCCAGCATGTAATTTTTCAAGCCCCCGCGACTCTTGGTCACGGTGACCGCATTAGACTGGATCATGATATTCACCTCGCATTCCCTTGCGCCGCTCATCAAACTGATGACGCAGGTTTCCATGAACCAATGCCGCGTGACTGTGCGCCAGGACACTCAAATAGCCTGCCCGAGCCATCCCGCGCCGGACGCAAAGGTCCTGGACGACAATCAGCAACCGGCATCACTCGGTGGACCGGTAGCTGCGCCGCTGACTGCCGCCCTCTCATAGCACCCTGGTATTGAGGGATGACACATCAACCGCGCGATTGTTTGCGGCAAGCAGCGCATGACGATGGCCGATGGTGTATCCGTAACGGGCGGATTTGATGAAGTACATGCCCGCGACTTTGCCTGCGGACGGCGGGCGAAGCACACCCACAGCCCGGCGCATTCTCATCAACTCCAGCAAAGCGACGACCGATAGCACCACCAGCATCAGGGTCGATGCCGGCGCCGCATAGAACGCAAGCGGATGACTCCAGTTCGCTTCGTCACCACCGGGAGCAGCGCTATGGACCGCCACATGGTCCGGATGCGGCGCCGCATGCACCGGCACGGTTGCAGCCATCCAGGGATAAATCGACGTTGCGTCCGCGGAAAGCTGGTCTTGTACAGCATGGTGCCGGATCATGTTTTCGCCCCCCGTTGCAGCAAAGGCTGACTGAGCGGCTGTCGGAACCATCCGGCAGGTCAATTTGAAAATAGGCTCCAGGCGGATGAAATGTCTGTACGCTGCCGCACTAAGCCGCCGGTTCGCGTGGGGTGGCGTTGGTCAGGCAGAATGCAGTTGTCTGGCGGCACAGCGCCGCGCCACTGCCGCCCTGCTTGCCCCAGCTTGCGGCGACGACACAAAAAAGCCGCACCTCGCGGTGCGGCTCCGATCATCCTTGATCATTGCACCGGCATTCCTTACCGGCAAACCCTGAAGCTTCATTGCGCCTTGATCGTTACACGCAAGGCATGAGGGCGTCCGTCTGGCAGCGCACATAAGCAACTACCCGGCGAAGGCGGCCCTTAAGCCACACCCGCGGATCAATCCTCATCGTGGAAAGAGAAGATCGCGCTCGCGAGGCGAACGGCCTCGTGCGGCTGGATCAGACGATGGCCTGGCGATACACAATGAATCCCGAGCGCTCCGCCACCTGGTCGTAGAGCTTGCGCGCAGCGGCATTGGATTCATGCGTGAGCCAGTAGACGCGCGACAGGCCGGCGCCGCGGGCGCGCTCGTACAGCGCCTCGATCAGGGCCCGGCCGACGCCCTGCCCTCGCGCCGTCTCGTCGGTGTAAAGATCCTGCAGGTAGCACACCGGCTCCAGCATGATGGTGCTGCGGTGAAACAGGTAATGCGCCAGGCCAAGCAGGCGCCCGTCCTGTTCGGCCACCAGGGCATGCACCGGCTCGTAAGCATCGAAGAAGCGTGCCCAGGTGGATTGTGTGATCGCAGCCGGCAAGGCCGTTGCGTCGAAGCGTCCGTAGAAACGGTTGTAGCCTTCCCACAGCGGCAGCCACTGTGTGTAATCCCCGCGCAGCACCGGGCGAATCGTCAGCATCATGGCTCCCCTGTCGGCAACGAATGGCATACCTGGCGGCGCTTCGCCGCAGGGATGATGATATCGGCCGCCGCCGGCCTTGCGGCGCCGCTCATTCCATCACATCCAGGTGGGGCCGCAGCGTCTGCGCCATCCAGGCCATGAACACCTGCACCCGCTTCGACAGGTTGCGCCGGTTGGCATACAGCAGCGACACCGGCATCGGCTCCGCCTGATAATCCGGCATCACCTCCACCATCAGCCCCTCGGCGATCAGGTTCTGCACGCCCACCACCGGCGCCTGGATCAGGCCCAGCCCGGCCACGCAGGCCGCCACGTAAGCCTCTGAATTATTCACCGTCAGCGCACCCGCCATCGGCAAACTGCTGTAGCCGGCGCCGTCCGCATATTCCCAACCGGAGGATTTCCCGCCCAGCGCCGGCACGTAGTGGATCAACTGATGCCGCGCCAGATCGTCCAGCCTGCGCGGCGTGCCGTGGGCGCGCAGATATCCGGGGCTGGCGTAGTTGGCGATACGGAAGCAGCCCAGCGGTCGGGCGATGAGATTGACGTCGCCCAGCCCGCCGACCCGCAGCACGCAGTCGAACCCCTCGCGCACCAGATCGACGCGCCGATCGGTGCTGCTCAGTTCCAGCTCGATCTGCGGATGCGCCCGCAGGAACTGCGGCAGATGCGGAATGATGAAGTTGCGCGCCACGCCGCTGGACATGTCCACCCGCAGGCGGCCGCGCAGCGCCTGCTCGCCCTGCTGGAACATGGACTGCAATTCGTCCAGGTCCGCCAGCAAGTCCTTGCAGCGTTCATAGAAGGCCTGCCCGTCCTGGGTGAGCTGCACTTTGCGCGTGGTCCGGTGCAGCAGCCGCACGCCGAGCGAGGTCTCCAGCTGCTGCACCGCCGTGGAAACGCTGGCCTTGGGCAGCCCCAGGCTCTCGGCGGCGCGGGTGAACCCGGCCAGCTCCGCCACCCGCACAAAAATCCTCATCGCTTCCGGCCGGTTCATAACCACCCCCTCGGCGCCGGTATTTCAGAGGCCGGCAGGTGCTCATTGTTCGGATATTGCGAACAGATAAATCATTAAATGCCTATTTATCTTGCCATATCAAGACAATAAAGTGCTCCCCATTGCAACACCCCCCATCAATCCGATCAGGAGCAACACCATGAATGAAGCCAGGCTCGGCGGCCGCTTCACCTTTCCCGGCACCTCATCGACGGTCCAAAGAATGGGCTACGGCGCGATGCAGCTGGCCGGCCCCGGTGTGTTCGGCCCGCCCAAGGATCCGGACGCTGCCGTCGCCGTCCTGCGCGAGGCGCTTGCGGCCGGCGTGGACCATATCGACACCTCCGACTTCTACGGTCCGCACGTTACCAACCAGACCATCCGGCGTGCCCTGCACCCGTATCCCGAAAACCTGGTGCTCGTCACCAAGATCGGCGCGCGGCGCGGCGCGGATGCATCATGGATTCCGGCTTTCTCGGCCGCGGAACTGACGCAGGCGGTCCACGACAATCTGCGCAACCTGGGCGTGGATGCACTGGACGTGGTCAACCTGCGCAGCATGTTCAACGCGCATCATCCCGCCGAGGGCTCGCTGGAGGCACCGCTCACCGTCCTGACCGACCTCCGCCGCAAGGGGCTGATCCGCCACATCGGCCTGAGCAACGTCACCGCCGCACAGGTGGCGGCGGCGCAGAAGATCACCGACGTCGTCTGTGTGCAGAACCTGTACAACGTCGCCCACCGCGAGGACGACGCCCTGATCGACGACCTGGCCCGGCAGGGCATCGCCTATGTGCCGTTCTTCCCGCTCGGCGGGTTCACACCGCTGCAGTCGACCACCCTGTCGGATGTCGCGGGCCGGCTCGGGGCAACGCCGATGCAGGTCGCGCTGGCCTGGCTGCTGCAGCGCTCGCCCAACATCCTGTTGATCCCCGGCACCTCGTCCGTCGCCCACCTGCGTGAGAACCTGGCCGCCGCTCAGCTGACGCTGCCGCCTGAAACCCTGGCGGAGCTGGACGGCATCGCCGCCGCGTCGTCGACCGCGCAGCATTGATCATAATAGTACCTGACAGTACCTAATCGCCTCTTCCGGCCAAACCCGGAATGCGCAAGGAGACAAGCATGAGCACAACATCCACATCCATCCCCGGGCCGACCATCGCCCTGATCACCGGCGGCAGCCGCGGCCTGGGCCGGAACACCGCCCTCAAGCTGGCCGAAAAGGGTAGCGACCTGATCATCACCTACCGCAATCAGCGCGCCGAAGCGGAAACCGTGGTGGCGCAGATCGAAAAACTCGGCCGCCGCGCCGTGGCCCTGCAGCTCGACGTGGGCGACAGCAGCAGCTTCGCCGCTTTCGCCGAACAGCTGCGCGGCGTGCTGAAGCAGCAGTGGCAGCGCGAGCGCTTCGACTACCTGGTCAACAACGCCGGCATCAGCGGCCACGCCAGCATCGCCGAAACCACCGAGGCGCAGTTCGACGAACTGGTCAACGTCCACTTCAAGGGCGTGTTCTTCCTCACCCAGAAACTGTTGCCCCTGCTCGCCGATGGCGGCCGCATCGTCAACCTGTCCACCGGCCTGGCCCGCTTCACCCTGCCCGGCTACTCCGCCTATGCCTCGATGAAAGGCGCCATCGAAGTGCTGACCAGGTACATGGCCAAGGAATTGGGCCCGCGCGGCATCGCGGTGAATGTGGTCGCCCCCGGCGCCATCGAAACCGACTTCAGCGGTGGCGCCGTCCGCGACAATCCTCAGCTCAACGCCTTCGTCGCCTCGCAGACCGCGCTCGGCCGCACCGGCCAGCCGGACGACATCGGCGGCGTCATCGCCTCCCTGCTCCAGCCGGAGAACGGCTGGATCAACGCCCAGCGCATCGAGGCTTCGGGCGGCATGTTCCTGTAGTCAGCTGCACCACTCGCCGCACAAGTCGAGCTTCATACCGGCGCAAGCCGGGGTGACCCGGCTACGCCGGGTCACTTGGTCTGCGACTTATGGTTGAGGTTGTTGGGCGAGAAGTAATCGTCCTTGAAATCGATCTTGAAGTCCGAAATCTTGTCCTCGTTGCTCAGTGCGGTGATGAAGTACCGCCCGCTCT
>Ga0302314_10000683_pt1 | contig 62979 bp, 61 predicted proteins | sample III_Palsa_N2_3_FD_200533 | JGI IMG/M metagenome (GOLD analysis project Ga0302314, IMG submission 200533) | Peat permafrost microbial communities from Stordalen Mire near Abisko, Sweden - III_Palsa_N2_3 | ecosystem: Environmental > Terrestrial > Soil > Palsa > Peat permafrost | place: Sweden...
GAGGCCCTCGACCGACAGCAGGATCGGGCGCTCGTTCATGCCGGCGCCCCGCCCAGATAGCATTCGAGCACGGCCGGATCCCTGACGACCTGGTCCGGCGCACCCTCGGCGATGATCCGGCCTTGGTTCAGCACGATGATCCGGCCCGCGAGCGCCATGACCGCGCGCATGACATGCTCGACCAGCAGGATCGTCAGGCCGGTCTCCCGGTTGAGTCGGCGGAACACCTCCACCATCTCGTCGATCTCGGTCGGCCTGAGCCCGGCCATGACCTCGTCGAGCAGCAGCAGCTTCGGCCGGGTCGCAAGCGCGCGCGCGACCTCCAGCCTTTTGCGTTCCGGCAGGGTCAGCGTGCCGGCGGGCTCGGCTGCCTTGCGCTCCAGGTGCAGCAGCTCCAGAACGTCCCGCGCCTGGTTTTTGGCCGCCGCGACGTCGCGGGTGGTGTGGAGCGCGCCGACGGTGACGTTCTCCAGGACCGACAGTTGTACGAACGGCTTCACCACCTGAAACGTCCGGCCGATGCCGGCATGGCACGCCCGGTCGGCACTGAGGCCGGTGATCGGCCGGCCATCGAGCACAACCGTGCCGGCGTCGGGCTTGATGGCGCCGGCGATCAGATTGAAGCAGGTGGTCTTGCCGGCGCCGTTCGGGCCGATCAGGCCGACGATCGCGCCGGCCTCGACCGCGAAACTGGCGCCGGCCACGGCTTTCAGGCCGCGAAAGCTCTTGGTCAGATCGGCGACGTCCAGCAGAGCCATCGTCTAGCCCACCCGATCGCCAAGACCGAGCCGGCGGGCGAGGCCCGGCCAGATGCCGTTCGGCAGGTATTTGATCACCAGCAGCAGCACCAGCCCATAGAACAGCTGCGTAGCACCCGGCACCTGATGCCCGCTTGCATCCAGCAGTTCCCGCAATGTCTCGCCCAGGCCGGTCAGCACGAAGGCGCCCAGGATCGGCCCGGTGAGCGTGCCGAGCCCGCCGACCAACGGCCCCAGAATGATCTCGATCGACTTGGCCGAGCCGAAACTGTCGGCCGGGGTCAGGCTGTTATAATAGAAGGCCGCGACCGTGCCGGCGACCGACGCCATGGCGGCCGAGATCGCTGCCGCCAGGATGCGATAGCGGAACAGATCGATGCCGAGCGCGCGGGCGGCCTCCGGATCCTCGCGGATCGCCAGCCAGTAATAGCCGATCCGGCTCGCCTTCAGCCGGTGGCACAGCCACAGCGCGGCCACCGTCAGTGCCAGCAGCACGTAATAGAACAGCCGCGGGCCGCCGCGCAGGTTGGCGATGTCCAGCTGGCCGCGCTCGACCACCGGCAGGAACAGCCCGCCGGCGCCGCCCAGCCAGGCGATATGTTCGAACCCGATGCGGGTGAATTCGGCAAAGGCGATGGTCAGCAGCGCGAAATAGACGCCGCCGATGCCGAACCGGAACGCCAGGAAGCCGATGATCGCTCCAGCGCCGGCGGAGACGCAGGCGGCGATCGCGGCACCGGCCCAGGGCCCGATGCCGGCATGCAGATAGAGCGTCGCCGAGACATAGGCGCCGAGCCCGACATAGAGCGCATGGCCGAGCGAGAGCTGACCGGCAAAGCCCATCATCACGTTCCAGGCCTGGCCGACATAGGCGTAATAGAGCGCCAGCACCAGCACCGACAGCAGATAGGGGCCGGCGACCCAGGGTGCCGCCAGCAGCAGGACGAGCGCCAGCAGCAGCCCGGCGCGGGCGCGGCCGGGCAATGCCGGGAGCAGAGGGCTCACGCGCTGCGTCCCAGCAGGCCCTGCGGCCGGAACAGCAGCACCAGGATCAGCAGGCCGAAACTGACCATGCTCTTCATCGACGGCACCAGGATCAGGCCGGCCAGCGCCTCGCTGACCCCGATCAGCACGCCCGCGACCAGCGCGCCCGCCATGCTGCCGAGGCCGCCGACGATGACGATGACGAAGGCCAGCAGCGTATAGGCGGGCCCCAGCGACGGCGTGACGTCGCCCAGCAGCACCAGCATGGCGCCGGCGGCGCCGACGCAGGCCGTGCCGCAGCCGAAGGTGAGGGCGAACAGCCGGCGCACGTCGAGGCCCACGACCAGCGCGCCGCGATAATTGTCGGCGCAGGCGCGGATCGCTTTGCCGGTCGCCGACAGACGGAAGAAGGCGAACAGGGCGGCCGCGACCGCGAGCGCCGCCAGGGCCGCGTAGAGCCGGACCTTGTCGATCAGCAGCGGCCCCAGCTCGAAACTGTCCAGCGCATACTCGACCTGGACGCCGCGCGCGTCGGGCCCGAACAGGATCAGCGCGCCGTTGGTCAGGATCATGCCGACCGCCACCAACAGCATGAACTGCGCATGGTCGGGCCGGGTCATGAACGGATGCACCAGCAGGCTCTGCAGCGCATAGCCAAGGACGAACATCAGTGCCGCCAGGGGCAGCATCAGCCAGAGCGGATCCACGCCCCAGGCATTGCAGCCGAGCACGGTCGCATACATCGCGACCATCATCATCTCGCCATGGGCGAAATTGACGACCCGCACGACGCCGAAAATGACCGACAGGCCCAGCGCCATCAATCCGTAAACGAGGCCGGTCAGGATCCCGCCGATGATGACATTGGCATAGACGTCCCAGCTCATGGGGTATGGGTTCCAGGTGGGGCGAAACGAAATTGCTGGGCCGGTCATATCCCGTGCCTCCGCCCCCGATCAATGGGATTGATCGGGGGCGGCCCAGGGATTTCAAACCGAGTCGATGCCGGTGCGGCTTGTGTGCGTCGCAGCAATAGCGAGTTTAGCGGTCTCTTACTCTCGTTTCGGTTGAGAAGAAGATTTTGAGCCATACGAGAAGGAAATGACCGCAAACCCGGGCACTGAGTCTGGTGCAATCCAGGCATCTGCGGCACGGGCCGCCGCTACCGCCTGGCGAACGCCGTGCTCGCCGGCGATGAGGGCGATCGGAAATTTACCGAATGTCAAACAAATCCTGGTGTCTAGTCAGCATGCTCGCGACTCGGTCGATACGCGAACCGCGACAAAAAAGTTACAGCAAAAAGCAATTTAGGTTGCCAGGCTGGACTTCTGCGGATACGTTCCAACGCGTTCGGTAAGGCCTCGTTCGATCGCACGAACGAAACGTGGAACCAAATCGAGTTCATCTTACAGATGAGGCTTGAGGATAAATCGGGAACACGGAGCTTGGCCCTGCCGGATGTGGCTCAAGACGGGTTTGCAGCCTTCAGCGTCAGGGGCGTCGTCATGGAGGATTCCGGGGCGATGTTGCAAGGGCGGCAATCGGCTTACCGCGGTGGGGGAATATGATCGGCACACTTTCAAGGCTTGGGGAACGTCTGTTCCCTGACCGTCAGGTACTCATTCGCAGCAATGGCCAGGTCACGCATCTGAACCTGTCCAGTATGTTCCAGATGTCGGTCGCTGCCGCCTCGCTGATGAGCGTCGCGGCGATCACACTGACGTCGCTCGCGACCCGATCCGATTTCGACCTCAACATGCAGGTCGATGCCAATTCATCCCAGGCCGATCTCGCCCGCGCCGTCGAGGTGCTGAAGGCGCAATTGGCCGATGCCACTTCCGCCGCCGACAAGGCCGATAGCCGCGTCAAGAGCCTCGCCGATCATCGCAAGGACGGCGCCCCCTCCGCCGATGGCGATGCCCAGCAGGCCGCCGCCGAGCTCGATGCCGCGAAGCTGACCGAGCGCGTCGCTCAACTCCAAAACGACATCCAGATTTTGGGCGCCCAGAACGCGCAGAACCGCTCGCTCTATGAACATACGGCCGAGCAACTGGCGCAGGCGACCAACGAGCGCATGAAGCTGACCGCCGAGAAGGGCAAGCTGCAGAAGTCGATGGGCGAGCTGGCCCAGGCGAAGGACGCTGCCGAAAAAACCATCTCGGCCGATCGCGAACGCCTGAAGCTGAAGGTGAGCGAGCTGGAAAAGAAGCTCGCAACCAAGCCCCAGCCGCAGCCCCAGCGCGCGGAAGTGACCAGCAAGCTCGAAGACGCGCCGGCAGACGCTGCCGATGCGGAAGAAGAGCCCACGGGCAAGGTTGTCGCGACCGACAATGGCTTCAGCATCGAGAAGCTCTTGGCCCAGCTGGGCGTGCACCAGGCCGCGGTCGGCGGCCCGTTCGTCGCCGTCGGTTCGAACAAAGGCGCGCAGCTGCCGGACGAGCAGGTCGCCAAGCTGATGAAGACCCTGCCGCTGACGGCGCCGTTGGATAAGTACACGTTCGAAAGCCCGTTCGGTGTGCGCCACGACCCGTTCAACGGCCGTGCCGCCATGCATACCGGCGTCGATCTGTCCGGCCCTTACAAGACACCGGTCATGAGCACGGCGCCCGGCACCGTGGTGTTCGCCGGCTATTCGACCGGCTATGGCAAGCTGGTCGAGATCGATCACGGCAACGGCATCCACACCAAATACGGCCATTTGAACCGTATCCTGGTCAATGTCGGCCAGAAGATCGGCAAGCATAGCCCGATCGGCCTGCTGGGCTCGAGCGGCCGCTCGACCGGTCCGCATGTCCATTACGAAGTGGTCGTCAACGGCACGCCGCAGGATCCGGAAAAATTCCTCGAAGCCGGCAAGTCGCCGATTCTGGTCAAGGCGTCGAACTGACGGCCTTGACCCCTCGCCGCCGATGGTAAGCCGCGGCGGCGGCCTCTCGATACTCGCGGCCGATTTCCAGATCACCGGCAGCCTGCGCTCGGCCGGTGAGATCCATATCGACGGCATCGTCAATGGCGAGGTCGTGGCGGCCGCCATCATGGTCGGTCAGACCGGCACGGTCATCGGCGATCTGATCGCCGATCAGGTCACCATCGCCGGCACCGTCCATGGCACCGTCACGGCGACGGCGGTTTCGCTGATGAAAACCGCGCGTGTCCATGCCGACGTGCGCTGCCACGAATTCACCACCGCCCCCGGCGCCGTGCTCGAACTGCAGGGCCAATCGGCCCTGTCGGCAGCGGCTGCGGACGATGGGACCGAACCGATCTAGCGTTTAGGCCGCCAGCGCCTCGCGGAACAGCGCCGGATCGACATTGCCGCCGGACGCGATCACCGCGATGGTGGCGGGCTTGCCCGGAAACCGGCCGAGCAGTGCTGCCGCCAGGGCCACGGCGCCGCCGGGCTCGATCACCAGCTTCAATTCGTTGAACGCGACGGCCATGGCCTGCTTCGCCTCAGCGTCACTCGCGACCAGGCCGCCGGCCAGGCGGGCGCTGTTGATCGCGAAGGTCAGCTGCCCCGGCGTTGCCGCCATCAGCGCATCGCAGATTGAGCTGGCGCCGGGATCGTTGGCGAGCCGGGTACCGGCTGCGAGCGAGCGGGCATGGTCGTCGAAGCCGGCGGGTTCCGCGCAATAGATCTTGGTCGCCGGGCTCAGCGCGGCAAAGGCGAGGGCGCAGCCGGCGATCAGCCCGCCGCCCGACGAATTGGCCGCCATGGCGTCGATGGTGATGCCGCGCGCCGCCGCCTGTTCGATCATCTCCAACCCGGCCGTCCCCTGGCCGGCGATGATCTCGCGCTCGTCATAGGGTTTGACGATCGTGCCGCCGCGTTCGGCCACGATCCGGGCGGCGACGGCCTCGCGATCTTCGGTCCAGCGGTCGTAGGTCACAACCTGGGCACCATAGCCGCGCGTGTTGGCGAGCTTGATCGCCGGCGCATCGGCCGGCATGACGATCGTGGCCGGAATGCCCAAAAGCTCGGCTGCGTGTGCCACGCCCTGGGCATGGTTGCCGGACGAGAACGCCACGACGCCCAAGCGGCGCTCGGCCTCGTTCAACTGCACCAGGCGATTGAAGGCGCCGCGGAACTTGAACGAGCCTGTGCGCTGCAACGGCTCGGCCTTGACCAGCAGGCGGAAGCCCAGCCGCTTGTTGAGCGCGCTCGATTCCAAGAGCGGCGTCAAGACGGCATGGCCCTTCAGCCGCTCGGCCGCGGCCAGCACATGGTCGAACGTCGGCAGATCAGAAACGGTCGAGGAACTCATCGAGCACTCCTTGCACTTCCGGCTCGCCCAGATGCGGCGTATGGCCGACGCCTGGCACCGTCACGGTGATCAGATCGGGCTTGGCCGCGACCATCTGGGCCAAACCCTCCACGGTCAAGAGATCCGAGATGCCGCCGCGCACGACCAGGGTCGGGATGTGCGCGAAGCCCCGGAACAGCGCCCACAGATCCATGCCACCGCCGTCGCCCTCCTGAAAGGCGCGGGCGATGTTAGGATCCCAGTCATGGTGCCAGATGCCATCGCCCCCCTGGCGATAGGTGCGCTCGGCGAAATCCTGCCATTCGGCGTCCGTGCGATAGGACAAATGCGCGAATTGGGTCCGGACATAGGCCGTGGCGGCGGCCAGGTCCGGCTGGGGATGATCGCGGCCGATCCGCTGCATGATATCACCGGAGCCCGCACCGACAGCGGGTCCGATGTCGTTCAGCACCAGACCAGCGACGGCACCCGGCTTCAACGCGTTGAGCGCCAGGGACAAGAGCCCGCCGAACGAGGTGCCGATCAGCACGACGCGACCGAGGTCGAGCGCCGCCATGATCTGCAGGATGTCGCCCAGTGTCACCGGCGGTGCGTAATGGCGCCAATCCTTGTCCCAGTCCGACCGCCCGCGGCCGCGATAGTCCGGGCAGATTACGCGTCGCTTGCCGGCATGGCGCAGGGCCAGCGCGTGATAATCCTTCGAATTGCGCGAGATGCCGGCCAGGCACAGCAGCGGAATGCGCTCGTCCGACGACCGGCCGTAGTCCCTGACATAGAGCTGCGCGCCGTCCTGGGCGGATAGGGAGCGTTCCTGAAAGGGCGCCATGGCGGTCAGCGTCTCAGATCCGCCTCGAGCGAGAAGGCCAGCGCCCGGTTACCGATCCGCAACCGATAGACCTGCAGATTCTCCAGCACGCGCTGCACGTAGTTACGCGTCTCGCTGAACGGGATCTCTTCGACCCAGTCGATCGCATCGATGTCCGGGGAGCGCGGATCGCCAAACTCGTTCATCCATTGCCGCACGCGCCCGGGGCCGGCGTTGTAGGAGGCGACGGCCAGCACATAGGAGCCGTTGAACTGGGAGATCAGCGAGTCGAGATAGGCCTGGCCCAGCGTGACGTTATAGATGCCGTCGGTCGAGAGCTTGCGGTCGGCGAACGGCAGCTCCAGCGATTTTGCGATCTGCTTTGCCGTGGCCGGCATCAGCTGCATCAGGCCGCGGGCACCGGTCGGCGACAGGGCGCGGGTGTCGAAGGCGCTTTCCTGGCGGGTGAGCGCCAGCAACAGCGCCTGCTCGGCGCCGGCATTGCGTGGCATCGGCACCAGCGGATAGCCGGCACGCAGCAGCGAGACGCCGGTGTAGCTCGCGCGCTTCGCGGCGGCCACGCCCAGGTCGGGCCGGCCGATTTCCTCGGCCAGGTCGGCGACCAGCGCATGGTCGGTCGGGCCGGCGGCGTTCTCGGACAAGCTGCCGAGGAACGGCTTGATATGGTCTTCCTCGTCGACCGTGGCGAGGATGCGGATGGCGCGCACCAGGTCCTTCTTGTTGAAGGCGGTGGCCTCGGCGGCGGTTGCCTTGGGTTCCGGCACCGGCTTCGGCGGCGGCGCCACGCCGGGGACGGCACTGGCCAGTTGGCCGTAGTAGGTCGTGGGGAAGCCCGCGGCCTTGGCGTACCAGTCGAGCGCCTCCTGGCTGCGGCCCATCGCCTCGGCGGCGCGGCCGGCCCAATAGGCGCCGCGCGATACGGTCAGCGGCAGCTTGGCTGTCGTGTAGAGACGCTGGAAATGCTCGTACGCATGCTGCGGGTCGTGCAGGAAGCGCAGCGAGATCCAGCCGGCGGTGAATTCCGCCTCGGCCACATTCGGGCTGTCCTGCATGCGATGGTCGGCGATCACCTGATAGGCGCGTTGCGCATCATGGGCGGCCAGCAGGTGGCGCGCCAGGATCTGGCGTTCGGGCCACCAGAGCTCCGGGCGGCCGAGGTCCTTGGGCGGCTGCAGGATGATCGCCAGCGCCTGATCGTCCATATCGTGCTGGCGGCGCCATTTCAGGCGCGCGAACAACAGGCCGGGATCGTTCTGGAGTGCTGCCGGCACCCTGGCGACTGCCGCCTCGGCGCCCTTGGCCGACGCCGCGAGCAGCAGGCGTGCCTGACCGAGCGTGCGCCAGTCCGCGGTCGCCCGCGGCAACTGGCGCGCGGCCTCGTCGCTCTTGCCATCCCAGATCAGCCGATCGAGCCGCTTATTCTGATCCTCGTCGGTCAGCTTGTCGCCATAGCGGGCGAGGACGATCTTCTCCTCGGCGGCGGAGAAGTCGCCGGCGATCCAGATTTCCTTGACCCGCGCCGCATAGCCGGCGGGATCGCCGCCGGCGACCATCAGCTCGGCCTCCTTCAGCTTCGCGAAGGGGCTCGCCGGCTTGTGGTGCTGAAACCAGGTCCGGAGCGTCGCATCCGGCACCTGATCGATGGTTTCCTCGGCGCGTAAGCGCAGGGTCGACTGCCGTGGCCAATCCGGGTTCGCCTCGATGAACTGCGCGATCTCAGGGAAGCTGTGGCCGGCCTGGCTGCGCTGCAGGTCGAGCCACAGGATGATCTTGCCCGGCAGCGGATCGGTTGCGCCCTGTGCCAGGCTCTCGGCCCGGGCCCAAAGGCCACGATCCATCAGATCGAAGGCTTGGCGGGCGATGGGCAGGTCGTGGGCGGAGAGGGGTTCGGCGGCGCGGGCGGGGAGGGTGGCGCCCAGTAACAGAGCAGCAAAACCCAGTGCCAGAAGCGACGAGCCGCGGGTGGATAGATTGAAAGACACGCGGCCTCGGGTCCTGCGGCGCGGCTGGGCGTCGCTCTTCGATGTATCGGGCAAGGAACACTCCCTTGAGAGGATTGCATCCTACCGGCGAAGGGCTGCCGACGCCAAGCAGACTCGGCGCCGCGGGGCGCGGCATCCGATCGAAGGGGCGCAGGGGAGGGCGGCTGCGGCGTCTGTTGCGAGGTGCTGCCGCGCTCGCTATGGTCGGCACTAAATCGATAAGGCATGCCTGAAGTCCCGGGAGGGGCGGCATCCTGGAGGACAAGACCATGCAATTCACCGGATCCTACGTCGCGCTGATCACCCCGTTCCTGGCCAACGGGAAAGTGGACGAGCGCGCGTTCCAGGATCTCGTCGCCTGGCAGATCGCCGAAGGTACGCAGGGGCTGGTGCCGTGCGGCACGACCGGCGAATCGACGACGATGAGCCATGACGAGCACCGCCGCGTGGTTGAACTTTGCATCGAGGTCGCAAAGGGCAAGGCCGTGGTGATGGCCGGCACCGGTTCCAATTCGACCAGCGAGGCGATCGAGCTGACGCTGCATGCCCAGAAGGCCGGTGCCGATGCGGCGCTCGTGGTCGTGCCCTATTACAATCGCCCGACCCAGGAAGGTCTCTATCAGCATTACAAGGCGCTGCATGACGCGACCGACCTGCCGCTGATCATCTATAATATTCCGGGCCGCGCCGGCGTCGACATGTCGGTCGAGACCATGGCGCGTCTGTCGGAACTGCCGCGCATCGCAGGCGTCAAGGACGCGACCGCCGATCTGGCGCGGCCGATCCGGACGACGCTCGCCACCAAGGCGCCGTTCTGGCAGCTGTCGGGAGAGGACATCACGGCCTTGCCCTATCGCGCCCAGGGCGGCCACGGTTGCATCTCGGTCACCGCCAATATCGCGCCGCGCGAACTGGCCGACATGCATCGGGCCTGGGATGCCGGCGATTTCACGGCTGCCGCGCGGATCAACGAGCGCCTGGCGCCCGTTCACGATGCGATGTTCTGCGAAAGCAGCCCGGGGCCGGTGAAATATGCGGCCTCGCTGCTCGGCCGCAGCGCGCCCAGCGTGCGCCTGCCGCTCGTCGAAATCTCGGCCGCATCCAAGACGCGGGTCGAGACCGCGATGCGCCGGGCCGGTCTGCTGAACTGAACCCGTAGAAGCGCGTAGAGAGTTAGGAAAAGTCCGGTGGCGTTGCGTCCGACAGACAAGTTCGTCGCCCAGAATCGCAAGGCGCGGCACGACTATTTCATCGACGATACGCTCGAGTGCGGCATCGTGCTGGTCGGCACCGAGGTGAAGTCGCTCCGGAAAGGCCATGCCAGCATCGTCGAATCCTTCGCGCGCGAAGAGAATGGCGAGATCTTTCTGGTAAACTCGCATATCCCTGAATACGAGGGCGCGTCGCGCTTCAACCACGAGCCGCGCCGGCCGCGCAAGCTGCTGCTGCACCGCAAGGAGGTGAACAAGCTGCTGGGCACGATCAAGCGCGAGGGCGTGACGCTGGTGCCGCTGTCGATCTATTTCAACAAGACCGGCCGGGCCAAGGTCGAACTCGGCCTTGCCCGCGGCAAGGCCAAGCACGACAAGCGCGAGGCGGAAAAGACGCGGGATTGGAACCGCGAGAAATCGCGGATCATGCGGGATAAGAAGGCGGCAGACTGAGGTTCGGCAGCCCGAGTGCTTCGCTTGATCGCATTTGCTTTCTGATATAGAAACCAATCGGTCGGTTTCTTTCTTTGAGATGCAGATGGCGATGACGCGGTCGAGCCGAACCCAAGAGGAGCGGAGCCGCGACATGCGCGCCCTGCTGATCGAGGCGACGCTCGATTGTCTGCAGGCCCAGGGCTTCCACGGTGCGTCCTTGAGCGTCATTCTTGCCCGGGCCGGCGTCTCGCGCGGGGCTTGGGCGCACCATTTTTCCAGCAAGCAAGACCTGATCGCGGCGGCGGCCGAGGCGATGATGGCCGAGGCCTCGGTCGCGGCCCGTGCCGTTACGGCGACGCTCGACGGCCAGGAGGATCGCTTCACCGCGCTGATCGAGGAAGTCTGGCAGCGCTTCTATCGCGGCCGCCATCGCGACGTGCTGTTCGAACTGGTCGTGGCCTGCCGGACCGATCGCGCATTGGCGGACCGGCTGCGGCCGGTGTTCATCGAATTGATCGAGAGTTTTCGCGGCGCTTGGGGCTCGGCCACGCCGGATGCGACCGGTGGCGGCGATCTCTTGACCCTGACCCTGTTCGTGCTGCGCGGCATGGCGATGCAGGAGATGCTGGCCGAAAGCCTCGACGGACAGGCGGCATTGCGCGGGCTCTGGACCGGGATCGCCCGCGATTTTCTGCAATCCCGCCACGATCGGCCGCCGGGGCAGGCGGGCAAGATTCTGCACTTGGGAGACGTCGCATGAAGACGCTGGCCGAACATATGGCTTTCTATGGCAGCTATCACCGCGATCTGCGCAACCGCCTGACCCATTTCGTCGGCGTGCCGTCGATCATCTTCGCGGTTCTGATCCCGATGTCGCTGGGGCGGGTGAGCTTCGGCGACGTCGACGCGACGCCGGCGATGATCTGGGCGGCACTCATGTCGCTCTATTACATCAAGCTCGATCTCGCCATCGGGCTCGCCATGGCGGTGCTGTTTGTACCGCTGCTCTGGGCCGCCAGGGCGATCGTCGCGCTCGGGCCCGGGCCGGCGTGGGAGATTGCGGGCGCGGTCTTCGTCGCCGGCTGGATCGTGCAACTGATCGGCCATAAGTTCGAAGGCAACAAGCCCGCGCTGACCGCCAATCTGTTCCAGACGCTGGTCTCGCCGATCTTCCTGACCGCCGAGATCTTCTTCGCGCTGGGCCTAAAGCGCGGCCTGCAAGAAGAAGTCGAGCGCCGCATCGTCACGCGGGATTTTCCGGGGGCGGAACTCACGCTCAAGGGCGCCCGGCACGCCTGACGTGGCCGAAGCGGCGGAGCTGCTGACAGCGGATTACGTGATCGTCGGCGGCGGTTCGGCCGGCTGCGTGCTGGCCAATCGCCTGAGCGCCGATCCTGCCGTCTCCATCCTGCTGCTGGAGGCGGGGCCGTCCGACTGGAACCCGCTCATCCATATGCCGGGCGGCCTGGTCGAGCTGTTGAAGCACCGCTGGGTCAATTGGGCCTATCAGACCGAACCGGAACCGCATTGCGCCGGGCGGCGGCTCTATTGGCCGCGCGGCAAGGTGCTGGGCGGGTCGTCCTCGCTCAACGCCATGCTTTATATCCGCGGCCATCAGGCCGACTATGACGAATGGGCGGCGCTCGGTTGTGCCGGCTGGTCCTGGGACGAGGTGCTGCCCTATTTCATCCGGGCGGAGGGTCGGCTGGCCGGTGCCGGGGAGGCGGGGTTGCATGGTACGGCCGGGCCGCTCGCGGTTTCGCCGACGCCGCGCGGCCATCCGCTGCTGGACGCGTTCCTGGCGGCGGGTCGGGAGGCCGGGCAGAAATCCAACGACGACTTCAATGGGCCCGACCAGGAGGGGCTCGGCTGGTACGAATCGACGATATTGGACGGGCGGCGATGCAGTGCCGCTGTCGCTTACCTACGACCGGTTCGGCATCGGCCCAATCTGAAGATCCTGACCGGCGCCTTGGCGCAGCGCATCCTATTCGACCGGCTGAGGGCGGTGGGCGTCGCGTTTCGTCACAAGAGGGTACTCAGAACGGTCCGGGCCGTGCGCGAGGTTCTGGTCTGCGGCGGAACGGTCAATTCGCCCCAACTGCTGATGCTGTCCGGCGTCGGGCCGGCCGACGCGTTGCGCCGGCACGATATTCCGATCGTGCTCGATCGCCCCGAGGTCGGCCGCAATCTGCAGGATCACTATGATCTGGTCCTGCAATATGAATCGCGCCTGCCGGTGACGATCTATCGCGAGCTGGCACCTCTCGGGCGCATCAAGGTGCTCTTCGACTATGCGACGCGGCGGAGCGGGCTCGGCGCCGCGCCGATCGTGCCGGTCGGCGGGTTTCTCAAGACCGATCCGGCATTGGCGCGTCCCGACATCCAGCTGCATTTCATGGCGACCCGGCTGCGCGATCACGGTCGCGTCCGGCCCGATCGCCATGGCTATAGCTGCCATGTCTGTCAGCTTCGGCCGGAGAGCCGGGGACGCATCCTGTTAGCGTCGGCGGATCCTGGGGCGGCACCGCTCATTCAGGCGAATTATATCGCGACGGAGACGGATGGGCGCACGATGCGGGCCGGGGTCCGGTTGGTGCGCAAGATTCTGCAGCAAGCAGCACTGGCGCCTTATCGGGGGGCCGAGCTGCTCCCAGGACCCGAGGTGGTCGAGGATGACGACCTCGATCGCTTGATTGCGCGCGCCGGCGAGACGATCTATCACCCGGTCGGGACCTGTCGCATGGGGGGCGATACCGACGCCGTGGTCGACCCGATGCTCCGGGTGCGCGGCATCGACGGGTTGCGCGTCGTCGATGCCTCGATCATGCCGGGGCTGGTCGGTGGCAATACCAATGCGCCGACGATCATGATTGCCGAGAAAGCCGCGGACCTGATAGGCCGCTAGGGCTCGTTGAAGGATGTTGGATATGTTCGTTGCCGCCCATTCCGCCGCTGCCACCAAGCTTGAGCGCTATGCCGAACTGGCCGAGGCGCTGGAGGGTTTGCTCGCTGGCGAGCCGGATCCGATCGCCAATCTCGCCAATGCGGCGGCGCTGATCAGCGATGGGCTGGATGAGCTCAATTGGGCGGGCTTCTATCTGATGCGGTCGGGCGAGCTGGTCCTGGGGCCGTTCCAGGGCAAGCCCGCCTGCGTGCGCATTCCGGTCGGCAAAGGCGTGTGCGGCACCGCTGCCGCCCGTGGCGCAAGCGTGCTGGTCGAAGATGTCCACGCGTTCCCCGGCCACATTGCCTGCGATGCCGCCTCGCGCTCCGAACTCGTCGTGCCGCTGATCCATGAGGGCAGGGTGTTCGGCGTGCTGGATCTGGACAGTCCACGCCCGGCGCGATTCGACACCGATGATCAGGCCGGTTGCGAGCAGCTGGTTGCCGTTCTGCTCCGCCACGTGCGACCCGGATTCTGATGGCGCGCGATCGTCTCATGGCGGGATGGCAACAGTGTGCGGCAAAGCGGGTGTCCGATGGCCAGTCCGAGCCCGCCAGCCTTTCCAAGCAGCGCTCCCCGCGTTAGCGTCAAGCTTCGGCCCGTGGATAGGGGCGACCGGGCATTGCGGCCTACCGAAGACAACGACGAGAAGTTTCGGTGGGACCTGTGACGCAGATCACTCCCGAAACCGGAGGTTTCATGCTCTCCTGGTCATTCTTTTGCCCGTATTCTGCTGGATCTTGTTGACGTTGCAACAAGTTGGGTCGGCTTGAAAGCGTCACATTTCGCGTGATACGGTCAAAACGGTTAAAATGTTTGAGAATGTCAGGATTCGGATTGTTTGGTGGATCAATTGAATGGCTGTCGTGTTGGGAAACTAGGGAAATTTTAAAAAGCTCTCGCGATTGTTGGTCAAATTTAGTGGCGATCTTCGTGGGCCGTGTTACTCAGGCGTGAGACTCAAGATTTCCTACAGCTACCGGTTCTGTCGCGTTAAGGGTGTATTTCGATAATGGATCTTGATGTCTCCCTAAATTACAGGGTGATCAATGCCAGGACGGCAGCGGTCCATCATCGGTCTGCAGGCAATGTGTGTTGGCTGTTGCTCGCGGATATGTTGGCGATCGCTTGTGCCGGGTTGCTGGTATTGTCCTGGTTTTCCGGCTCATCAGGAAGCTTCCCGGTCGAGCTATTGGGTTGGCATCATTGGTTTTTCTACGGTTCTGCCGCGTTGATGCTGGCGTACTACGCCGCCTGCGGTCGCTATACCTCGCGTGCTACCGGCAAGGGGGAGATTCGTGGCGTGTTTGCGGGAACGACCGGTGCTTTTGTTCTTGCCCTCGCCCTTTCGCTTCTGATCGATCGTTTTACGGCCCGGTTCGTTTGGGAATCGATCGTGCTGTGGTTCTCGATAGGCGTATTTCTGTGCGTCGTACGCGAGACCGCACGGTCAATTTTGCTCGGTTTCGGGCGCTGGCGGTTGCGCACGCTGGTGGTCGGGCCAGAGCGGTTGCGCGACGCAATGACGCAAGTGCTCGGCGAAGATCGCGCCCTCGGTGTTGAGATTCTTCATTGGATCCAGCCGCCGACCGGGACCGAACTGGAGGGGCGACGCTCGATCCAGGAGCATCTGCGCAAGGCCGATGTCGACTTCGTTCTCTTGGCTGGTGACGGCGAAGCGACCGTCGCTCAACAGGAGGTTTTGCGCGATCTGGTGCAATTCCGGATGCCGTTCGGTGCCATCCGGGCGGCCGGTTCCGGTCGCCGTTTTGCTGGCCGCCGCTATGCGCTGCCCCATGGCATGACATTGGAACTGGGCCTGACCCGCCTGGATCAGGCTGTGCGTCTTCGCACCAAACGGGCGTGCGAGATCCTGCTCGCCGTGGCAATGCTTGTCGCCCTCCTGCCGCTGTTCCTGATCTTTGCGCTGATCATCCGCCTCGATGGTGGGCCGACCTTCTACGGTCAGGTCCGTGTCGGGCGCGGCGGACGCCCGTTCCGCTGCCTCAAGTTCCGGTCGATGGTGCACAACGCCGACAAGGTGTTGGCCGATCTCTTGGCCCGCGATCCCGAGGCCGCCAAAGAATGGGCCCGCGATTTCAAGCTGAAGAACGATCCGCGGATTACCAAGCTGGGCCGGTTTCTGCGGTCCAGCAGCCTCGACGAACTGCCGCAGCTCCTGAATGTGCTGCGCGGCGAAATGAGCTTCGTCGGTCCCCGCCCGATCGTCGAGGCGGAGATCGAACGCTATCGCGAAGACATCGATCTTTACTATCTGGTGCGTCCGGGGATCACCGGTCTGTGGCAGATCAGCGGTCGCAACGACGTGACCTATGATGAGCGCGTGGCATTCGACGTGAAATACGTACTGAACTGGTCCTTGAAGTTCGATCTGATGATCCTGTTGAGGACGTTGCCCGCGGTGCTCAGAAAGTCCGGCGCCTATTAGAGCTGCCAGCGCCGCAGCGTCTGCGGCAGGTCCCGTTTTCGCCAGATCCCCTTGACGTCGGCGATCAGGCCGCCGGGACGGACCAGACGCGCAAGCTCGTCCGGACCGAAGTCCCGGTAGAGCGCATGGGGGACGGCGGCGACCAGCCCATCGAAGCCGGCATCTGCCGGCATCTCGTTCCACAAGTCGATTCCATAGAGGGCCTTCGCTTCCTGGGCGTTCGCCAGGGGATCATGCACGGTCACTTCGGCGCCGGCCTGGCGAAGCCCATCGATCAGATCGACGACCTTCGAATTGCGGAGATACGGGACGTCTTCCTTGAAGGTGAGGCCGAGTACGAGCAGCCGCGGATTGCTTTCGGTGCGCATACCGAGTGCCGTCATGATTTCAGCAGCGATATAGGCGCCCATGGCGTCATTGATGCGCCGACCGGCCAGGATGATCTCTGGCTCGTGGCCGATAGTCTGGGCACAGTGGGCGAGGTAGTAGGGATCGACGCCGATGCAATGGCCGCCGACGAGCCCCGGTTTGAACGGCAAAAAATTCCATTTCGTCGCCGAGGCTTCGAGCACGTCGTGAACCGACAGGCCCAGCCGATTGAAGATCATCGTTACTTCGTTGATGAAGGCGATGTTTAGATCGCGCTGGGCATTCTCGATCGCCTTCGCCGCCTCGGCGGTTCTTATCGATGCCGCGATGAATGTGCCGCCGGACGTGATACGGCCATAGATTTCCGCCAGACGGGCGGCGATCTCGGGCGTTTGACCGGCGACGACTTTGGTGATCCGGTCGACTGTGTGGATCCGATCCCCAGGATTGATCCGTTCGGGCGAATAACCGAGGAAAAAATCCTTGCCCGCGATCAAGCCGGAGGCCCGCTCCACCGCCGGCCCACACAGATCTTCGGTGACGCCGGGATAAACAGTGCTCTCGAAGACCACCGTCGCGCCAGGTCGCAGCGCGCGTCCCACGGTTTCGCACGCCGCGAACAGCGCACGCATGTCGGGCTCGTTCTGCGCGGTAACGGGCGTCGGCACGGTAATAATATAGATCGTCGCGGCTCCGAGCGTCTCCGGGTCAGCGGTGATACGCAGTGACGATGCGAGAAGCTCCTGGCGTTCGATCTCACCGGTTCGATCCGATCCGCTCGCGATTTCGGCGATGCGTGTCGCATCGATGTCGAAGCCTAAGACCTCGAAATGACGAGCGAGCGCGATAGCGAGGGGCAACCCGACGTAGCCTAATCCGATGACTGAAATGATCGGCGCGTCGATCGCGCGGTCGGTCACGGGCAGCCTCCATCGACGGGTTCGGGCTCTGGCAGCAAGGTCGAAAGTCGCCCGGTTAGTCGATAGACGGCCAATCCGACCCACTCATGAAAGACACCGTCGAGGGTGCCAAGGCCCCAAGAAAAGTCTTGGCTAAGCATCAGTCCCTTGGGGCGTGTCCTATAGTCGGTTGGCCAAGGAATGACAGGAAAGCCCACCTGCCTAGCAATCGCGACCGACCGCGGCATATGAAGCGCGCCGGTCAGCAGCACCCAACGCTCGCCTGGCTTCGGTGTTACGATGGCCTTCGCATTCTGGAAATTCTCGAACGTATCTCGGGATTTCGACTCTAGAAGAACCCGTCCGGGGGCGACGCCGGCCTGCGCAAACAGAGCGGAAGAAACATCTGTTTCGTGCGTTCCTGCCGGATTCCAACTGCCGCTCCCCGCCGCGACAATTATCTTCGCCTCTGGGAAGCGGCGTAGCAGGTCGAGCGCTTCGAAATATTTGCCGGCCCTCTCGCGCAATATCGGTTGGCCGCGCTCGCGCGCCATTTTCGGGTCTTCGCCGCCACCCAGCAGGATAATGCCATCGATGTGACACAGAGTCGGTCGCGCCGGGAAGCGGTTCTCCAACGGCTGGGCCAGCCATTGAACCGGACCGAACAGGCTGAGGGCGCCGATCACTACGGGCAGCAGCAGCCAGCGGGCGGCGCGATGATGGCCGGCAAACACCATCAGCGTGCCGGCGACCAGCAGGATCAGTCCGAAATGGCTGGGTGAAGCGACAAAGCTGAACAGCTTCGCTAGGGTAAAAAACATGAAGCGTTCACCTCTGCCGGACGTGTCGCCGCGTTATTGCCGACCCTCGGCCGTCCGGATCCGCCCGATGGTCCCCGTCGTGCTCTGGCCGGCCTCCAGCTCAGCCAACACCACTTTGCCGCCGTAGGATTGCACGATATCCGCGCCGACGACCTGATCGACCCGATAATCGGCACCCTTGATCAGCACGTCGGGCCTGAGCGCTTCGATCATCGCGAGCGGCGTGTCCTCGCCGAACAGCACGACCAGATCGACCGTGCCGATCGATGCCATCACGGTCGCCCGCGCCACCTCGTTCTGGATCGGCCGTTCCGTGCCCTTGAGGCGTTTCACCGAGGCGTCGGTATTGAGGCCGACGATCAAGCGATCGCAGGCCATGCGCGCTTGGCCGAGCAAACGCACGTGGCCCGGGTGGATCAGATCGAAACAGCCATTGGTGAAGCCGACGCGCAGGCCGGCGGCACGCCAGCGCGCGACCTGGTCCAGAGCACCGGTCAGTGTCGCCACCTTGCGATCGGTTTCGATCAGCGCGCCCAGATGCAGGCCCTGGGCCAACTCCTCGGGCGTGACGCATTCGGTGCCGGCCTTGCCCACGACGATCCCGGCGGCGGCATTGGCGAGCTCGGCCGCCTCGGCCAGGTCGGCGCCGGCGGCCAGCGCCACCGCCAGGCAAGACACCAGCGTATCGCCGGCGCCCGAAACGTCGAACACGGCGCGCGCCAACGTCGGCAGATGCAGGGCCGCGCCATCCTTGGGGATGATCGAGACGCCTTGGGCGCCGCGCGTCACGATGACGGCGCCGGCCTCGGCTGCGGTCAAAGCCGCACGGCCGGCCTGTTCGGTCGTCGCGTCGTCCTTGCAGTCGATGCCGGTTGCCTGCGTGATCTCCAGGCGATTGGGTTTCAGAATATCGACATGGCGATAGCGGGTGAAATCGCGGCTCTTCGGATCGGCGATGACCCGCTTGCCTGCGGCACGGGCGGCGGCGATGGCTGGTGCCATGACTGCCTCACTCAACACGCCTTTCGAATAGTCGCTGAGGATGACGATGTCGCTTTCCGCCAGGGCTTCGCGGAATCTGATCAAGACCGCGTCCGCGACGCTGCCTTCGACCGGCTGGGCGATTTCCTCGTCGACGCGCAGCATCTGCTGCGAGCCCGACACATAGCGCGTCTTCTGCGTCGTCGGTCGGCCGGGATCGACGACCAGACGTCCCTCGATCCGTCCCTTGCCGGCCTCGACCAGCTCTGCCTCGATCGCGCGACCGGCGCCATCGTCACCCGCAACGCCGATTAGGATCGCCCGCGCACCCAGTGCCGCGACATTGCGGGCGACATTGCCGGCGCCACCCAGCATTTCCCGCTTGTTGTCGACACGCAGGACCGGGATCGGCGCTTCCGGCGACACGCGCTCGACATGGCCATAGACGTAGGCGTCGAGCATGACGTCGCCCAGCACGAGCACCGTTCGCCCGGCAAATTGCTCGATGCGGTCCAGCAGGGGATTTGTCGCGGTCATCGGCGCTATACCAGTCCCAGCTCGGTCTCGAGCGCGCCACACAACAGATGGCCGATCAGGATGTGAATTTCCTGGATCCGGCGGGTGCTTTGGCCTGGTGCGATCACGGCCACGTCGGCGAGCGTCGGCATCAACCCGCCATCGCGTCCGGTGAAGGACGCTGTCACCATGCCCATCTCGCGAGCGGTCTTGAGCGCTGCCACGACATTGGGGCTGGTCCCGGAGGTCGTGATGCCGATGACCACATCGCCCGGCTTGCCGAGTGCCGCCACTTGGCGGGCGAAAATCTGCTCGAAGCCCAGGTCATTGCCGGCGGCGGTCAGGGCCGAGCTGTCGGTCGTCAAGGCAATGGCCGCGATCGGCGCGCGATCCTTGATGTAGCGGATCGTGAGCTCGGTCGCGATATGCTGCGCGTCTGCGGCGCTGCCGCCATTGCCGAACAGCATCAGCTTGTTGCCGTTGCGGATCGCGGCAACGCAGGCGGTCAGAAGCCTTGAGAAGGGTTCGGCCAATGTCTCGCGCGCCAAGGCGACCGCCGCCAGATGATCGTCGAATTCCTCGAGGAAATAGCCCATTGATGCCACGTCGGTTGCGCTCCAAACTCACGTCGAACGAGCTGGATATACACGCTGGCAACCGCACGATCCACTAAACCTCAATTGGCAACGGTGTCATGCGAGGGCAGATGCCTCTTCCGCGGAGCACGACATGAACCGATTCGCGAAAGCCTTTTGCATCGCCGTGGGGCTCGTGTCGTCGTCTCCGTCATTCGCCGCGACGACCGCGCTCCCCAATTCCGTCCAGCGCGCGCTCGATCGGGCGATTGCGATCGGGGATCCGATCGCGATCGGCCAGCTCGCGGGCGGTAACGCCATGTTGAGCAGCGATATCGTCGTGTTGGCGGTGACGCGGCGTCCGGATCTGGCGGCACGCATCGCCGCCGCCGCCGCGGGCAACGTCCCCCAGGTGGCGCCGCAACTCGCCGCGGCTGCGGCGACGGCCGATCCGAAGGCGGCGGCGGAGATTGCGGCGGCCGTGACGCTGGCGGTGCCTGCAGCGCGCGGTGCCGTTGCCGATGCGGTCGTCGGCGCCTTGCCGCCCAATGAGCGGATGGCGGCGGCAGGCCGGATCCATGCCGCGGTCGATGCGGTCCAAGGGCCGTCGCTCGACGATCCGGACTAGGCTGCGCCCGTTGCGTTTCGGGTCGGGCGCCCGCTATCTTTCACCGATGCGCTTTCAAATGACGCCGCCGCACCATCCGTCCAAGACCGCTCTCGTCGAGGGGAGCGGGTTGCTGCAATGCCCCAATTGCGGCGCGGGCATCGCGGCCCGCTTCTGCGGCGATTGCGGTCAGAGCCGGCACGATCACAGCCGTTCGCTGCTCGAAGTTCTGCGCGAGTTGATCGAGCATCACCTGTTTCTCGACGGCAAGATGATGATGACGCTGGCGGCGTTGCTGCTGCGGCCGGGCATGCTGACCCGGGCCTTCATCGAGGGACGCCGTGTCCGCTTCGTCTCGCCGATCCGGCTCTACCTGTTCGCCAGCTTCGCCTTCTTCCTGGCGCTCTGGATCTCAGGCTTCGCCATGATCCAGTTCCATATTCCGCGCCAGGTCGTGGCGGCACTGACCAATCAGCAGCAGAAAAAAAACGATCAGCCGGCCGAACCGCTCGAATATCACAACGACGGAACGGACGGGCCCGTGATCGAGATCCTGCGCCCCCCGCATGACGGCGAGGAAATGCCGGACGTGATCAAATCCCGTCTCAGCCTCACCGAAAACATCAAGGCCGGCATCGCGCACACCGACGGCGGCGAGGAGAGCATGAAAGCGGTGGCCTTTCTCGAGCGCGTTACCCAAGGCTTTTCGGTGGCGCTCGCCCACCCGCGCGCGCTCAACCCGGTCCTCGACGAATGGCTGCCGCGGCTGCTGATCATCACCCTGCCGTTCACCGCCCTGCTCTTGGCGCTGTTCGGGCGCAAGCGCGGGCTCTTTTTCGTCGATCACATCACGTTTGCGCTGCATCTGCAGGCGTTCGTGTTTGTGATTGGCCTGATCGTCATTTTCTTGAGAATGCGCTGGCCCGCCCTATCGCTCGGCTGGCCCCTGTTGGTCGTTTTCTCGGTTTATAGCTATGTCGCCTATCTCAGGACCTATCCAGGCAACTGGCTTTGGGCCGCGATCAAGTTCGGCATCATCTGCAGCATCTACGGCACCAGCCTGATCATCGACCTGCTTGCCCTGCTGGTCTACGGCGTCTCGACCTTGCCGATGGTCTGATCCAACGGGATTTCGTCGAGCATCTTCAGGCGATAACCGACGCCGGTCTCGGTCACGACATAGATCGGCCGGTCGGGTTGCGGCTCGATCTTCTGGCGCAGCAGCCGGATGAAGGCGCGCAGATACTGCACATCCTCGGCATTGGCCGTGCCCCAGACCTCCTGCAGCAGGAACCGATGGGTCAGCACCTTGCCGGCATGGGTTGCCAGCATGCGCAGGATGTCGAATTCCTTGGGGCTGAGCTTGATCGGCTCGCCGGCGCGGGTGATCAGCCGCTGCACCAGATCGATGCGCAGGTCGCCGGTCACCAGCGCCGCGGCCACGCCCTGCACCTGCAGCCGGTGGCGCAGCGCGGCGCGCACGCGCGCAGTCAGTTCCTCCATGCCGAACGGCTTGGTGATGTAATCGTCGGCGCCCAGGTCGAGGGCCTCGACCTTGCCATGCTCGTCGGAGCGGGCCGACAGCACGACGATCGGCAGCGTGTTGAGCCCGGCCGCGCGCAGCCGGCGGATGACCTCGATCCCGTCGATGTCGGGCAGGCCCAGGTCCAGGATCATCAGATCCGGCTTCTCGCGCTGGGCGAGTTTCAGCGCCTCGGTACCGTCGACGGCCTCGATCACTTCGTAATTCTGGGCGCTGAGGCTGGTCTTCAGGAACCGGCGGATCTGCGGCTCGTCGTCGACGATCAGCACGCGGGCATAACTAGATCTCATGGTCGGCTCCAACCAGCAGCGCGGCCTGGGCCGTCAGCGCCGCCGGGAATGTAATGCGCAAGACGGCGCCCGAACGGTCTGTCCGGTTCTCCGCCGTGATCTGGCCGCCCAGCGCCTCGACGAAGCCGCGGCAGATCGCCAGGCCCAGGCCGGTACCGGCGCGCTGCCGGTCGCCCTGGCGGACGCGATAGAATTTGTCGAACACCCGCCCCAGCGCCTCTTCGGGAATGCCCGGCCCCTCGTCGGTGATCTCGATGATCAGCTGCTCCGGTGTTTCACGGGCCTCAAGCCTGATGGTAGACGCGCTGGGCGCGTATTTCGCGGCATTGTCCAAGAGGTTGACCAGCACCTGCTCCATCAGCACCGCATCGAGCTTGACCATCGGCAGGTCGGGGGCGAGGGCGATCTCCAGCCGATGGGCATTCATGATCTTGGCGGTGCGGTCGAGTGCCGTGCCGACGATTTCGCTCAAGTCGACGAAATCACGCTTGGGCTCGAGCGCGCCCGACTCCAGCCGGGTCATGTCGAGCAGATTGCCGACGAAGCGGTTGAGGCGCTCTGCCTCGTCCTGGACCGTGCCCATCAGCTCGTCGCGCGTCTCGGCATCATAGCGCTCGCTATAGGAACGCAGCGAGGTGATGGCACCGATGATCGAGGCCAAGGGCGTGCGCAGATCGTGCGAGATCGACGTCAGCAGTGCCGAGCGCAGCCGCTCGGTTTCGGCCAGGAGGCGCGCCTCGTCGATATCCTCGGCGAGTTTGGTCCGCTCGATGCCGATCGCCGCCTGGTCGGCGAGCGCATCCAGCAACCGGCGCTCGTCCGGGGTCAACAACGGACCCGGCGCATCGCGGTCGATGCCGATGACGCCGACCGCGCCGCGACCGGTTCGAAGCGGCAGGAACAGTCGCTTGCCGCCGGGCAGCGTGTCGGAGCCGCGACCGGCCGGATGATTTTTGTCCCAGGTCCAGCGCGCCGCGGCGAAATCCGCGTCGTCCAGCTCGTCCTCGGGCGGGTAACCTGCCCGCACATCGAGGCGCCCGTCGCCGTCCGGCAGCAGCATGACGACCCGGACCTTGAGCATGGCCGCGATCTGATAGGCCGTCGCCCACAGCACATCATCGAGCGTCGCGGTGCCGGCGAGCTTGCGCGAGAAGGCATAGAGCTCGGCCGTGGTGTTGGCGCGCTTGGCCGCGGTGATGGCCTGATCGCGGGTGCGAGAGGCGAGGTTGGACGCGATCACGGCCACGATCATGAAGGCGAACAACGCGATTACGTTCGCCGGATCGGCGATGGTGAAGGTGTAGAGCGGCGGCAGGAAGAAGAAATTATAGGCGAGCACGCTCAACAGCGAGGCAAACAGCGACGGGCCCAGGCCCGAGGTCACGGCCGAGAACAGCACGGCCGTCAGGAACACCAGCGAGATGTTGGGCGGCGGCAGCAGCAGGATCTCGTCGATGCCGATGCCGACGCCGAGGGCCGCCGTGACGGCGACCAGAGCCCGCCAATAGGGCTTGGTATCGAAGCCGCGCTGGGCGGGCTTGGTCGCCACATCCTCCGACTTGGCGGCCGCATCGATCGGCTCGCCCGCCATGACATGGATCGAGATCGAGCCGGCCTTGCTGACCAGATCATGGACGACCGAGCCGTGCAGGATCTCGAACCAGCGCGACCGGTCGGACTTGCCGATGATGATCTGGGTGATGTTGTTCGCCTGGGCATATCCCAACAGCTGCTCGACCACCTGGCGTCCGGGAATGGTGACGAGATCGGCGCCGAGCTTCTCGGCCAGCCGCATATGATCGGCGACCCGGTTGCGCCCGGCCTCGGTCAGGCGTGCGAACCGCGGCCCCTCGACATAGATCGCGGTCCATTTGACGCGCAGCCGATCCGCGACCCGGCGGGCATAGCGGATCAGGCCCGGCGTATTCGGGGATTCGCTGATGCAGACCATGATGCGCTCGCCGGCCGCCCAGGGCCCGCTGATCGCATGTTCGCGCATATAGCTCAGCATCTGATCGTCGACGCGCTGGGCGGTGCGCCGGAGCGCGAGCTCACGCAGTGCCGTCAGATTGCCCGGCAGGAAATAATGCTTCAGCGCCCGCTGGGCCTGGTCGCGGACATAGACCTTGCCCTCGCGCAGCCGCTCGATCAGGTCTTCCGGCGTCAGGTCGATGACCTCGATCTCATCCGCCTTGTCCAGGAACGAGTCGGGCAGGGTCTCGCGCACCCGGATGCGCGTGATCTGGGCCACGACATCATTCAGGCTTTCGACATGCTGGATATTGAGCGTCGTATAGACGTCGATGCCGGCCGACAGCAGCTCCTCGACATCCAGATAGCGTTTGGCATGGCGGCTGCCCGGCGCGTTGGTATGGGCCAGCTCGTCGACCAGCACCAGCTTCGGCCGGCGCTTTAGGATCGCATCCAGATCCATCTCTTCGAGATCGCGGCCGCGATATTCGACGCTGCGTCGGGCGACCAGCTCCAGCCCGTCGACCAGGGCGGCGGTTTCGCTGCGGCCGTGGGTCTCGACGATGCCAATGACGACATCGATGCCTTCCTGCCGCCGCTTCTGCCCGGTCTTCAGCATCTCGTACGTCTTGCCGACGCCGGGTGCGGCACCCAGGAAGATCTTCAGACGGCCGCGCCCCTCGCGCGCTGCTGCGGCCAGCAGGGCTTCGGGATCGGGTCGTTGGTTGCGGTCGGCGGATTCGGACATGGCGCTCGTAGCCTACCTCAAACCGCCGCGCCGGGTGAGGGCGGCGAGGTCGGGTCCCGAGACATGCCTATGGCGACGTGAAAATGCGAGACGGGTTTCGGTCCGTCCGCATCAAAAACCCATCAAAAATCCGGCCGGACCTATTGATATTGCTGGCTGCGCGTCGGGCGCGGCTTCGCCGATGCCGACGTCACGGTGACATGCAGATCGCTCAGAGCCCCTTTGCGCTCGATCGTCACGACAACATCCGCATCGACCCGGGCCAGCGCGATGCGATTGACGACGGAGATCCAGTTGCGCACCGGCACATGATCGACTGCGACCACGATGTCGCCGACCTTGAGCCCGGCGCGGTCGGCGGAGGAGCCGGGCTCGATCGAGGTCACCACGCCCCCCTCGGTTCGGGTCGTGCCCAGGCCGCGGGCGATTTCATCGGTCATGTCCTGGCCGCCGATGCCGATGCGTCCATGCTCGACCGTGCCATAGCGCAGCAGCTGCTCCATGATCGATTTCGCCATGTTGATCGGTACGGCGAAGCCGACGCCGACATTGCCGCCGGCGGGTGCCAGGATGGCCGTGTTGATGCCGATCAGCCGGCCCTTCAAATCGACGAGCGCGCCGCCCGAATTGCCGGGGTTGATCGCGGCATCGGTCTGGATGAAATCCTCGAAACCCTCGATGCCGAGGCCTGACCGTCCGAGTGCCGAGACGATGCCGGAGGTGACGGTCTGGCCCAGGCCGAACGGGTTGCCGATCGCCAGCACGAAATCGCCGACCTCGCTCTTGTCGCTGTCGCCCATCGGTACGGCGGTCAGATGGTCGGCCTCGATCTGCAGCACGGCGACGTCGGTCTGGGGGTCGCGGCCGATCAGCTTGGCCTTGACCGTGCGCCGATCGCGCAGCGTCACCTCGATCACGTCGGCATTCTGGACCACGTGGTTGTTGGTCAGGATATAGCCCTTGTCGGCATCGACGATGACGCCGGAGCCGCTCGCCTGGGTACGGCGCTCGACCGGGCCGTTCGGAATGTTGAAGAACTGCCGGAAGAACGGATCGGCCAGCAGCGGATTATTGACGCGAACCCGACCCTGGACCGCGATATTGACGACGCCGGGCGTCACCAGTTTCAGCACCGGCGCCACGCTGGCGGCCGGGCCGTCCGGCGCGCTCGGAAAGGCGGCCAAGGCCGGCGAGCCGCCCAGCATGAGGGTACCAAGGGCGATGCCGGCGAACAGCCGACAAGGGGACAGCGTCATGAGGATGGCCTTTAAAACGGTAGGGCTGTGACGCTCACCTGTCTAATCGTCGGGTCTCCTGTCAAGCGCCTGCTGTGTCGCATTGGCTCAGGCCGCATTGACGCTGGCGATGAAGCCATCCACTTCCCGCGACAGTTCGCTCGCATTGCGCGCCAGGCCGCCGGCCGCGGCCAGGACCTCGCTCGCGGCCAAGCCCGTAGCCGATGCGGTCGCCTTCAAGGCTCCGACGTTCCGGGACACTTCTCTGGTCCCCGTAGCGGCCTGCTCGACATTGCGAGCAATCTCTGCGGTCGCCGCCCCCTGCTGTTCGACGGCCGCGGCGATACCGGCGGCAATCTCGTTGATCTCGCCGATCGTCTGGCCGATGTGGCCGATGGCGGAAACCGCCTCGCGCGTCGCCGCTTGGATTTCGGCGATTTGCGCCGCAATCTCCTCGGTCGCCCGCGCCGTCTGGGTCGCCAGGCTCTTCACCTCCGAGGCCACGACGGCAAAGCCCTTGCCGGCTTCACCGGCACGCGCGGCCTCGATCGTCGCGTTCAGCGCCAGCAAGTTGGTCTGGGCTGCGATCCCGTTGATCAGCTGCACGATCTCTCCGATCTTGGCGGCGCCGGTCGCGAGCGTCTGCACGGTCTCGTCGGAATGCCTGGCGTCGTCGAGGGCACGCTGCGCGATCGCGCTCGACTGGCTCACCTGGCGGCCGATTTCCCGGATTGAGCCCGCGAGCTGTTCGGCAGCCGAGGCGACAGTCGAGACATTTCCCGAAGTTTCCTCGGCCGAGCCTGCGACGGCCAGCGATTGTTCGCTCATGGTCCCGGCCGTTTCGGACATGCCCCGCGCGGTTCCTTCCATTTTCCGCGCGGCGTCCGACAGAGCGTCGACCAAGCGGGCGACTTGGGCCTCGAAGGTCCGCGATGTGGTCTCGAGCGCCTGAGCCCGTCGATCGCGCGCCGCTCGATCGGTCTCCTGTGCGACGGCCAGATGCTCCGCCTCGACCAGGCCGGTCCGAAACACCTCCACGGCACGAGCGATCTCGCCGATTTCGTCCGACCGGTCCCGTGCGGGAATATCGATGGATCGTTCGCCGGCGGCCATGCGGGTCATGACCCGGGTCATGGCGTCGAGCGGTGCCGCGATACTGCGCCCGATCAGCGTCGCCAGCACCGCGCCGATGGCCAGTGCCATGACCGCAAGGATCTTAGCCGCGAGCGCCGTATGCGCGAGGGTATCGTCGGTGCTGGTCTTGGTCGCATGCAGATCGTCGATCAGCGCCTGAATGGCCTGGTCGTTGCGCGCGGCCATGGCGGCGACGGCCGGATCCATGACTTTGTCGGTCAGTTCATCGCTGGCAGCCATGGCGGCCGTGAGGTCGGAGAAACTCTGCCGGTAGGTCGCAAGCGCGGCACGAACCGCAGCGGTCAGAGCATCCTTGTCCGGGACCGTCATGTTCGTGGCGGCCGCCGCGATCGCGCTGCCGGCGCGGTCGAGCGAGCCGTTGACGATCGACAATCGACGGCGATCGTTCGTCGCGACAAACCGCCAGGTCGCCTCCCGCGCCTGCAGAATTGTCGTCTCCACATCGCCGGCATAGCCGACCTCGGCCGACTGTGCTGCGTTTCGCGCGGCGCCGATCAGCCGGGTGCTGGCGACGCTCAGCATATCGCCTCCGATCATCAGCTTGAGACGCAGGTCCTTAAGCTGCTTGCCGAGTTCGACCGACTTGGCGAAGTTCGCCGCAAACCCATCCAGATCCTGGCCGAGCTCACGGGCATGCTGAAGCTGTTCGGCCGAAGTGCCGCTCGCGTCCAGCTCGGTCCGCGCGCGGGGGACCAGCTCCGCAAACCGGTTCGGGGACTCATCGTCGAGTTTCAGCTGATAGCGGACGGCCGTTCGCTGCAGCGCCTCGAACAGCCTGCCGGCTTGAAGCCCGTGGGTACTGGCATCCGAAACAGCGACGACCCGGTCGACTTCGCTGCCGACGCGTCCCAGTCCGACGATGCCGAACAGCGCGATGGCGAGGCAGAGGCTCAGTAGGATGCCAAATCCCACGAGAATGCGCGTCCGTACGCGGACCCGGGCCATCAAACCCACCATACCATCCTCCCGAACGTGCCTTCCCGACGTCTCGTTCGCGCCGGTGAAATCGATCGCTACGATATTCGACGTGGCCGACCATGGCAAACGAGCACCGTTGGCGGCAGATTTTGCCGGATCGAAACGGTTCCGGGGCAGTTTTGACCTGCCTGCCGATGCCGTGCGTTCGATGGAACCAAGCAGGAAGATCCTTACTTTTTAATGTGTTGGCGAGAAGCTCACCTTGGGCCCGGAACTTGCCATGTGTTGATCCGAGATACCGCGGCATCCGAGCCGCTTTCCGGATCGGACAAGACAAGGACCAGTCGACCATGAGCAGCTTCATCGAGATGATCGAGCCCGTCATCGATCATAGCCTGACCATCGCTAACCGCCGGGCCTCCGTAGGCGATGTCGCCCACGGGCTGATCGCGGCGCTGAAGCGCATCCGCTCCGCGGTCGAAGAGGTCGGCGGCTATACGATGGTGTCGATCCTCGACGGCTCGATCCGCGACCGCCTCATCATCCGCGGCCTGCGCGCCGTGCGCTCGGGCGAGCGCGAACTGCCGGCGACCATCCCGGTGGCGGGTCCGCGCTCGCTGATCGCGGAGACGATCATGGTCGCCGCCGCCGAAACCTGCGTGATCTACGGTGCCGACGAGCCGGACGTGACCGGGCTGCTCTATGCCGCCTTCATGCTGGTCGACCGCCTGATCGAGGCACTGCATGCGGCCCCGACCTGCGACGATCTGCTGGCCTGCCTGCAGGCCGACGACGAGCGCGACGAGATCGTGTTCGCCGACGAGCCGGAGGCAGTGCTGGCCTCCGTTCATTAGTCGGGCCAGGTAAGGGCCCGCAGGGCAGGGCTACGGGGTTCGGGGTTTCGCGGCGCGGAGCGATCTGGCTAAAGTGCCGGCAAGATTGTGCGACGCGAGCCCCAGGACGCAGGAATGGCGACGTTAGTGACCGGCGCCGCCGGCTTCATCGGTTATCATCTGTGCGAACGTCTGCTCGCCCGCGGCGAGCGGGTGATCGGGCTCGATGTCCTGAACGATTACTACGATGTCGGCTTGAAGCAGGCGCGGCTGGCCCGTTTGGAGGGGCAGGCGGGTTTCAGCTTCGTCAAACTCGACATCGCCGACCGGCCGGCCATGGCGGCGCTGGCCGCGGCCCATCCCGAGATCACCCGCATCGTCAATCTCGCCGGTCAGGCGGGTGTGCGCTATTCGATCGAACAGCCGCGCGCCTATGTCGATGCGAATGTCGTGGGCTTTCTCGAAATCCTGGAACTGGCCCGCGGCCTGAAGCGGCTCGATCATCTGGTCTATGCCAGCTCCTCCTCGGTCTATGGCGGCAATACCAAGCTGCCGTTTGCGATCGAGGATTCCGTCGATGCGCCGCTGTCGCTCTATGCCGCGACCAAGAAGGCGAACGAGCTGATGGGCCATAGCTACAGCCATCTGTTCCACCTGCCGGCGACGGGCTTACGCTTTTTCACGGTCTATGGCCCCTGGGGCCGGCCCGACATGTCGGCCTTCATCTTCGCCAAGGCGATCCTGGCCGGCCAGCCGATCCCGGTGTTCAACAATGGCGACATGAAGCGCGATTTCACCTTCGTCGATGATATCGTCTCCGGCGTGGTCGCCTGCCTCGATCGGCCGCCGGCGGATGACGGCAAGACCGTGCCGCATCGGGTCTACAACATCGGCAACCACCGGTCCGAGCCGCTGCTGCGCTTCATCCAATTGATCGAGCAGGCGTGCGGGCGCAAGGCCGTGCTCGATTTCAAGCCGATGCAGGCCGGCGACGTGCCGGAGACCTTTGCCGACATCGACGCCACCACCCGCGATTTCGATTACGTGCCGACGACCTCGATTGACGAGGGCATCCCGCGCTTCATCGATTGGTACCGGGCCTATTACAACGCCTGAACCGGTGCCCGGAACGCGACCCAGCCGCCCCAGAACAGGCTGTTGAAGAACCGCGTGGGTGCGACGAATCCAGCCTCGGCCAGCAGCCGGAACACCTCCGCTTCCGAGGCGGGCGGCACTACGCCTTGGGCGATGCGGGCGAATTGCGCCTCTGCCGCCTCGGCCGGAGCACCCTGCTGGCGCCAGCGCTGCCGCCAGGTCGCGCGCAGCAGCGGCTCGCTGTCATAGGTCCGGTAATTGCCGCCCAGGATCAGCGGTGCGCCGGGCTTCAGCCGACGGGCGATGGCGGTCAGCAGCCCAACGCGGGCGGCGCCATCGGGCAGGTGATGCAAGACGCCGATCAGTGTCGCCGCGTCGTGGGGCGTCTCGGGCAAGGTCTCGACGCCGCTTCCGATCAATTCGGTTCGATCGAGCAGACCCAGCGCGCCCAATCGTTCCCGGGCGATCGCGATCATGGGCGCGGAGGGATCGACCGCGGTGAAGCGCCAGTCCGGCTCCAGCGCGCCGATGGTCACGATCTCCTGCCCCGTCCCGACGCCGACCACCAGCAGGGAGCGCTCGCCGCCTTCGCCCAGGGCCGCTGCCAGGCAGCAGGCGCTGAGCTCGTGCATCGCCTCGTACCCGGCCAGCGCCACGCGGGCCTGGCGGTCATACTCCGCCGCACGGGACGGGTCGAATTTCCTGGCGGCGTCGAGCGACATGGCATGCGTCTCCATGGTTGAGCGTTCCGCCCATCTCAGACCTGCGCAGATGAGGCAGGCAAAGGACTTTACTCGCCGATTGGATTGAGAAAATCTCAAAGCCGCGATGAGACAGACCCGCTTGCCATCCCTGAACGCGCTGAAAGCCTTCGAAGCTGCCGGCCGCCTGCTGAGCGTCACCGCTGCCGCCGATGCGCTGGCCGTGACTCCGTCGGCGATCAGCCGCCAGGTGCGCCAGCTTGAAGAAGATCTGGATCTGCAGCTGTTCCGCCGCACCCGGACGGGGCTGTTGTTGACCGAGCCCGGGGCGGCGCTGCTGGCGGGCCTGACCGACGCCTTTCAGCGGATCGCCCTCGCGGTCGATGCGGTGCGGCCACGCCCTGAAAGCCGGGTGGTGACGGTCAGCATGCTCTCGACCTTCGCCATGCGCTGGCTGCTGCCGCGGCTCGGCAGTTTCAACCAGGCCCATCCGGATATCGAGGTGCGGCTGTCGACCTCGGTCGAACTGGTCGATCTGGCGCGTGGCGACATCGACTGCGCCATCCGCTTCGGCCAAGGTCAATGGTCGGGCCTGATCGCCGACCGGCTGTTTGCCGAGCGACTGACCGCGGTCTGCAGCCCGGCGCTGCTGGCCAAGGGGCCGGCGCTGGAAAAGCCCGATGATCTACGGGCCCACACTTTGCTGCACGCAAGATTGCGGGCCGACCATTGGCGGATCTGGCTGCATGCGGCCGGCATCGACGATCTCGACCCCCGCGCCGGCCCGATGTTCGAAACGCGCAATTTCGTGATCCAGGCCGCCCTGCAGGGCCTGGGCGTGGCCGTGATCGATCCGGCCCTGGTCGGCGAGGAACTGGCCTCCGGCCGGTTGGTCCAGCCGTTCCCGCGCATCCTGGCGCTCGAAGGCGCCTATTTCCTGGTGCGCCACCCCTCGAAGGCCAAGCTGAAACGGGTTGCGGCGTTTCGGGAGTGGTTGTTGAGTGAGGTTCGAGATCCGGGCGGAGATGGTTTGTGAAATTTGCCGATACCAAACTAGACGGGGTAAAGCTGCTATCGCCGAAGGTGCACGGCGATCGCCGGGGATTTTTTTGCGAGATTTTCAAGACCGAGTGGCTGCCCGACGTCGCGTTCGTCCAGGAGAACCTCTCGCTCTCGGCCGATCAAGGCACCGTGCGCGGGTTGCATTACCAAGAGCCGCCGGTGGCCCAAGATAAGCTGATCATGGTCACGCAAGGCGCCGTCCTGGATATCGCAGTCGATATCCGGCGCGGATCGCCGACCTTTGGTCAGTCGGTTGCCGTCGAGCTGCGAGCCGAAGACGTGACTTCGCTGCTGGTTCCGATTGGTTTCGCTCACGGTTTTTGCACATTGCGGCCGAACACGATGGTCCTTTACAAGGTCAGCGCCCCTTATGATCCGGCGTACGACCGCGGGATTCTGTGGGACGATCCGGATCTCGGCATCGAATGGCCGGTGTCGGCGGAGCGAGCGATCCTGTCGGACAAAGACCGACGTCAACCCCGACTCCGCGATGTCGAACCGGCGTTTCACTTCCAACACTAGGTTTGCTTGATGAAAATCTTGGTCACGGGTGGTGCGGGTTTCATCGGTTCGGCGGTGATCCGGCATCTGCTGACGGCGACCGGCCACCGGGTGGTCAATATCGACAAGCTGACCTATGCCGCCGATCTGCGGAGCCTTGAGACGGCCGAAGCAAGCGGCCGCTATGCGTTCGAACAGATCGATATCTGCGACGCGGTCGCCGTCCGCACCGTGCTGCAGCACCACCAGCCCGACGCGATCATGCATCTGGCCGCAGAGTCCCATGTCGATCGCTCTATCGACGGGCCGGGCGAGTTCGTGCGGACTAACGTCCTTGGCACCTATACGCTGCTCGACGCTGCACTTGCCTATTGGCGCGGCCTGCACGGCGGCAGGGCCAGGGCGTTTCGGTTTCACCATATCTCGACCGACGAAGTGTTTGGTGCGCTGGGCGAAACCGGCCAGTTCGTGGAAACCACGCCCTATGATCCAAGTTCGCCCTATTCGGCGAGTAAGGCCTCGTCCGACCATTTGGTCCGCGCCTGGCATAGGACCTACGGCTTGCCGACGATCCTCAGCAATTGCTCGAACAACTACGGCCCCTATCAATTTCCGGAAAAGCTCATTCCGCTCACGATCCTCAATTGCTTGGCCGAGAAACCGCTTCCGGTTTACGGCACCGGCAGCAACATTCGCGACTGGCTATTCGTCGAGGATCATGCGGTAGCGCTCGTCACGGTGCTGGCACGGGGCGCGATCGGCGACAGCTACAATATCGGCGGCAAGAGCGAGCGGACCAACCTGCAGGTGGTCGAGACGATCTGCGCGCTCATGGACCGGTTGCGCCCCCGCGTTGGCGGCGGGGGCCATGCCGAGCTCATCAGCTTCGTGCGTGACCGGCCGGGTCATGATTTCCGCTATGCGATCGATGCCGGCAAGATCGAACGCGAGCTCGGTTTCGCGCCCTCGGTCGATTTCACCACCGGCTTGGAACGGACGGTCGCCTGGTATCTCGCCAACGAAGCCTGGTGGCGACCGCTGACCGAGCGGCACTATGGCGGCGAGCGGTTGGGCCTGGCGGGAACCAGCAAGGCATGAACCCGGTGCTGGTGGTCGGCGCGGGCGGGCAGGTCGGTCGTGCGCTGGTCGCCCGCGGCGCCTTCGGACTGACGCGCGCGGATCTCGACATCACCGATCTGGCTCAGGTGCGCGCGGCCATCTCGGCGCGGTCGTATCGGACCGTGATCAATGCGGCCGCCTATACGGCGGTCGACCGGGCCGAAAGCGACGCGGCGGCGGCCCAGGCGGTCAATCGCGACGGGCCGGGCAACCTCGCGGTGACGACGGCGGAACTGGGGATCCCGCTGTTGCATGTCTCGACCGATTACGTGTTCGATGGCACCAAGCAAGGCGCCTATGGCGAGAGTGATCCGGTGGGCCCGGTGGGGGTCTATGGCGCCAGCAAGCTTGCCGGCGAGGAGGCGGTTCGGGCGGTGCAGCCGCGGCATATCATTCTGCGCACGGCCTGGGTCTATGGGCCTTCCAACGGAAATTTCGCGGCCACCATGCTGCGGCTCGCCGCCGAGCGGTCGGAGCTGCGCGTGGTGGCCGATCAGTATGGCGGCCCGACACCGGCCGCCGCCATCGCCGATGCGCTGATGACCGTCGTCGATCGAATGGGCGATGAGGGGCCTTGGGGTACTTATCATTTCAGCGGCTCGCCCGCCGTCACCTGGCATGGCTTCGCCTGTGCGATCATCGACCAGGCGGCGCCACGGCTGGCCCAGAGTCCGACCGTGACGCCGATCAGCACGGCGGACTATCCGACACCGGCGCGACGGCCGGCGAATTCCGTGTTGGATTGCACTAAGATCGAGCGCGTCTTCGGCATTGGCCAGCCGGACTGGCGGACATCGTTGGGAACGATCGTCGCGGCGATCCAGGATCTACAAGGGAACAGCGCTCGATGAAGGGTATCATTCTCGCGGGCGGCTCCGGAACGCGCCTCTATCCGATCACGCGCAGCGTCAGCAAGCAGCTGCTGCCGATCTACGATAAACCGATGATCTATTATCCGCTGTCGACGCTGATGCTGGCCGGGATCACGGAGATTCTGATCATCACTACGCCCACGGATCAGAGCCAGTTCAAGGCATTGCTCGGTGACGGCAGCCAATGGGGCCTCCGGCTGCACTATGCCGTCCAGCCCTCGCCGGACGGGCTCGCGCAGGCCTTCCTGATCGGCGAGGAATTCATCGCCGGCGAAGAATGCACGTTGATTCTGGGTGACAATATTTTCTTCGGCGACGGCCTGATCGAGATCCTGCGCAATGCGGTCAAGCTGAAGGAGGGCGCCACCGTCTTCGGCTATCGAGTCTCCGATCCGGAGCGCTATGGCGTGGTTGAATTCGACGATCAGGCGCGCGCTATCAGCATCGAGGAAAAGCCGGTGAAGCCGCGCTCCAACTTCGCGGTCACGGGCCTCTATGTCTATGACCGCCAGGTGGTCGAATACGCGAAGCAGGTTGTGCCGTCGGCGCGGGGCGAACTGGAGATCACAGACCTCAACAATCTCTATCTGCGCGCCGGCAAGCTCCATGTCGAAAAGCTCGGCCGGGGCTTCGCCTGGCTCGACACCGGCACCCACGGCTCGCTCCTGGCGGCTTCGGAGTTCATTCGGGTGATCGAACAGCGGCAGAACCTAAAGATCTGTTGTCCGGAAGAGATCGCCTACCGTGGCGGCCTGATCGACCGGCCGGCGCTGCGGGCACTGGCGAAACCTCTGGCGAAGAGCGACTACGGCCAATATCTGCTGGCACTGGCCGACCAGGAATTCGAAGGGCTGAGGTAGTGGCTACTCCACCGCCGCCGCTGCGCGTCCGGCCATCGTCCGGCGTTTGATCGCCGGCACGGCGATCGCGATCAGCACTAAGCCTGCGGCCGGCAGCAACAGGCTGCCGATCATCTGATAACCCAGCACACCGACGATCCCGCCCAGCAGAAAGCCGCTGACGGTCGGGATATGCAGGGCCAGCTTGCGCCGGTCGGCGTCGGCGATGCCATCGTCGAGCGGCGACAGGCGGCGGTCGAGCAATTGGCCGAGTTCGATGCCGATGTCGGTCACCATGCCGGTGACATGGGTCGTGCGGATGCGCGCGTTGGACACACGGGTCACGATCGCGTTCTGTAGGCCCATGGTGAAGCTGAGGCCCAGCACCAGCAGCGGCGCTCGCATGTCCTCCGGCGCCAGCGCCTCGACCAACCCACCCAGGAACAGCAGCGCCGCTTCGGCCAGCAGGCTGAAGGCGTAGGCGCCGTTCGGCAGCCGGCGTTCGGCGCGGTTGATCAGGATGGTCGAGACCGCGGCCCCGGCGACGAAGGCGGCGATGATGGCCGCGGCCACCAACGCGTCGCCGACTTCGCCCAGGGCCAGCGCATTGGCCAGCAGCGAAAAGGTCCCGGTCATATGGGAGGTATACCGGCCCGCAACGAAGAAGCCGGCCGCGTTGACCGCACCGGCAACCGCGGCCAACGACACGGCGAGTCGCCGGTCGGCCTGGTCTTGCAATTTCAACCGAATGGCGGGCATCGAAATGGCTTTCGCACGGAGCGGCCGGGACCCAATCATCTGAGGAAACAACGAGGACCGGTGGAAAAATCATCTCATGAATTTCAGGTCCGGCGCGATTTTATCCTGGCCGCGCGGAGGCCATCGACGGACGGGAGACCGTCTGGCACTGTCCGGCGCCTGATGGTTTCGCTTGAAAGGAAACGACATGCCGATCCGGTTCGCCGACATCACGGTCGCGACCCCGACCAAGGACAGCCTTGCCGCACGCTACCAGGCGATCGAAGCGCTGTTGGACAAGGGCGCCCGGGGGCCGGCGATCGAGGCCTGGGACCAGGTGCGGCGCGAGTATGACAGCTGGAGCGCGCTGGTCGGTCTGCGCTTCCAGCAGGACACCGCCGATGCCGAAGCCAAGGCGGCACGCGATTATTCCGACGCGCTGTCGCCCGAGGCGACCGGGTTCGAGGTGGCGCTGAAGCGCCGACTGTTGGCCGATACCGACCGCGCCGGGTTGGAGGCGCTGGTGGGATCCCACGCCGTCCGCCTGTGGGAGACCGACGTCACGACCTTCGACCCGGTCATCGCCAAGGATCTGGAGGAAGAAGCCAAGCTCGGGGCCCGCTATACCGAGATCCTGTCGGCGGCCAAGCTCGAGATCAACGGCCGGACCGTCAATCTCGCCGGCATCGAGCCGTTCGCCCAGGACCTCGATCGCGAGACGCGCCATCGTGCCGAGCAGGTGCGCTGGGCCTTCTTCGAGCAGCATGGCGCGGAGTTGGACGAGATCTACGACAAGCTGGTCAGGCTGCGCCACGGCATGGCGGTGAAGCTCGGTTATGATACTTACACGCCGCTGGGCTATCGCCGCCTGCGCCGGGTCGATTACGACGCGGCGGATGTGGCCCGCTATCGCGACCAGGTCGCCGAACATGTGGTGCCGCTGATCGCTAAGGTGATGGAAGCGCGCCGCCGGGAAAACGGCTGGGACAAGCTGCAGTTCTGGGACGAGGGCCTGACCGACAGCGCCGGCAATCCAGTGCCGGCCGGCGACCATGATTTCCTGGTGGCCCAGGCCCAGATCTTGTTCGACAACATGGACAGGCGGCTGGGCGACTTCTACCGACTGATGAACGAGGGCGGCTTCCTCGATCTGAAAAACCGCGAGACCAAGGCCGGCGGCGGCTTCTGCACCTCGTTCCCGACCCATGGCGTGCCGTTCATCTTCGCCAATTTCAACGGCACCGACCATGACATCAAGGTCTTCACCCACGAGATGGGCCATGCCTTCCAGAATTGGGAAAGCCGCGATCAGCCGGGCATCGATTATCTCTGGCCGACGATGGAGGCGGCCGAGATCAACTCCATGGGCCTGGAATTCCTGTCGCATCCGCAGATGGAGCTGATGGTCGGCACCGAGGCGGCGGACCGGTTCCGCCGCATGCATCTGATCGATTCGCTGGCGTTCCTGCCCTACGGCGTCTGCGTCGATCATTTCCAGCACGAGGTCTATGCCAAGCCGGACATGACGCCGGCCGAACGTCACGCGATCTGGCAGCAGCTGGAACAGCGCTACATGCCCTGGACCGACTATGGCGACATTGACTATTGCGCGAAAGGCGGCCGCTGGCAGGCCAAGCGGCACATCTATTACCTGCCGTTCTATTACATCGACTATACGCTGGCGCTATGCTGCGCGATGCAGTTCTGGGTCAAGTCGCGGCGCGACTATCAGGCCAGTCTTGAGGCCTATATCGCGCTCTGCGCTCGCGGCGGCTCGGCACCATTCCAGGAACTGGTCAAGAGCGCCGGGCTGGTCTCGCCCTTCGCGCCGGGTGCCTTGGCGGACGTGGTGAGCGAGGCGGAAAGCGTGCTTGCCACCTGATTTTCCGCAACGCGCTGCTGAGAAGAAAACGAAGCCCCACGTCCCGTCCAGCCGCGACTCAGTCCGGGACGTGGGGGCCTCGACACCCCTGGTCAGAGGGGTGCCTTGCTGGCGTGCTGCGGAGCAGGACGCGGGCAAGTGAGCGTGGCGACCGAAACCGACTGGCCTTCATCGCCGGTCGTGGTGCCGTAGTCGGCGGTGCAGTTCGACATCAGTGTGATGGCAATGGCCCGGGCCGTCTTGGCACGGGCATGTTCGATGGTCGCTGCCGTCGCGGTGCCGACCGCAATGGCGGCCACGCCGGCGATCAGAATGGACCAGGCGCGCATCGTGATCATGATCCGGACCTCCAACAGAAGAGGGAAGGCCCACGTCCCGTCCAGCCGCGACTCAGTCCGGGACGTGGGCTTCGCGTCCCTCCGGAGAGGGGCGCCCTGCTTCGCGCTCCGCCGAGGCGGGCCGCGAGGCAAGCTGGTGATCGACCGGTCGTCGTGAGCACGCTCTCAATCGGAGAGGGCCGCGCCCGGGTCGGTGTTCGTCGAAAGCGAAGGCCCACATCCCGTCCAGCCGCGACTCAGTCCGGGATGTGGGGTTCCGGGCCCTGGTTAGAGGGCCGCACCGCTCGCGAGCCGCTGGGCGGGACGCGAGCAAGTCAGGTTGGCGACCGAGACGGAATGGCCGTCGGCGTCGATTTCGGTGCTGAAGGTCGTGGTGCAGTTGGCCTGGGCCGTCGCCGCGGCCTGCTGGAAGCCGTGATGGGCATGGGCGACGGTGGCGACACCGGAGGTCAGGACCAGGGCAACCACGGCGAGGCAGATATTCTTCGTCGACATCTTTCGTACTCCGTCAATCCCCGTCTATCGAGACAAGGGGGTAGCGTTCCCGCCTCTGGGCCTCACCGGTGTTCCGGGGCTCGGCGGGTCGTGGCATGAATTCGTCTGTCGGTTTGAAGTGACGGCCGCCGGAGCGTTCAAGTAAGGGGGGCTCCGCCAAGCCGGGATTGCTTTAGCGTCTTGCCCGCTCCGTCTGCCGTCACTTCCATCTTCGCCTGCCGTCGGCTCGAAGTCTGGGTAGCACTGGGTCTGTCTGCCACCGTTCCTTCGGGCTACTCATCAGCGCCGATATGAGAGCTATTTCACGTGGCGTGCCAACTTGGACTGAGTTTTGGTAACTATATGATTCGAAAGAATAAAACGTCTAACTCAGCTGTGCTGGCAGGGGCTTTGTGGCGCCTGCCGCCACTGAAGTGGCGAGAATCGCCACTCGTTCGGCTGGTTTCACCATTCCGTCCCGATTTTTGCTGTTCTTGCTGTACGGGTAGGGATTGTGAGGCTTCCTCTGGCGCGGGTCTCATCAGTAGTACCTGAACCATGACTGCCGGTAGTGGCGGCATTTCGAAGGAGGTGCCCTTTGGAAGCTTCAATGATCGGGAAATATTGAGCAAAGAAACGATCTGAATTTCTATTTATTTCAAATTGTTTCATTTATTACGAAGGCACTACCATAATAAGGCTTTTAAGTGACGGATTTTTGGATAAAAGCCATAGGATGAGCTATCAGAATAGTGCGATTCACGGCGAGGTTCCGGTCCCGGGTGAAGCCTTGGGACTAAGGTTCAGTGCAGTTATTTTCAAAACATTGCTGAGTCTGCTTGGCATTGCGACTTTGACTTTCATCAGCGGCGTTGTTTATGCGCCTATGATGCTCGCCGCTGCGGCCGTGGCTGGATACATCCTCGCCTTTGCCTGTTCGCGCCTGGGATCGAGCAAGCTGCGGCCGGTGATCGGCCGTATGGTTGTGCCGCTGGGCTTTGTCGCGATCGTCGCGCTCAACCTTAGTGGCATCATCGGCACGTTGACCGGGGCCGACAGCGTTCATACTTACGTGAGCCTCAGTCTCGTCGCGGCTCCGTTCTATCTCCTTTCAATTGCGGCCGTGATCGCCGATGTCGCGAACCGGCGCCTCGATCTGCCCGGGCCACTCAATTATGTGACCTACATCTGCTTCCCCTTCAAATTGCTGGCGGGACCGATCGAGCCGCCGGCTTTTATCCGGCAGATCGAAGCTTGGCGGCCAAGCCTGTCGTGGAGCCGGCTTGCGGTCGCATGGCCATGGGCCGTCCTTGGCCTGACCATGAAATTCGTCATCGGCAACGGGCTGTCGCCGGCCAGCACGATCAGCGCGACCGACCCGATCGCTTCGCTCATGACCGCGGCAATTTTCGAGCTGCGGTTCTATTTCGATTTCGCCGGATACAGCTTTCTCGGTTACGCGGGTGCGCTGGCACTCGGTTTCCGCATCAATCAGAATTTTGCGCACCCGTTCTTCGCACCGAATGTGGTCCTGTTCTGGCGGCGTTGGCACATGAGCCTGGGCCGGTTTTTGTCGCGCTACCTCTTGGAGCCGAACGTCGGCAAGATCAGGGGCCGCAAGGCTCGAATGGTCTTCACCAGCGGCATCTTCTTCGTTTCCGGCATGTGGCATGGCGGTACGGTGAACTACGCTTTCTGGGGCGCGTTCCACGCGACTTGCTATTTCCTGTGGATCAGCCGCCTGAAGCGACGCCAGTGGAGCCGGGCGATCGGTATCCCCACAATGCTGATGTTCTTCGTCGCTGGCCGGTTTCTCGCGATCGAAGCCAATCCGCATCGGTTGCTGGAAAAGCTTGGAAACCTGGTCAGCCCGCGCGCTTGGCTCGATGACCTGGCACATCTCGCGTCCCGTGTATCGGACGTGATCGGGCCTCAAGGAACCGTTCTCGCAGCAGCGGTTCTGTTTTTCATCGTCGAAGGGGGGTCCGTGTCCCGCTACGGCGTCGGTCGCCCGTATCACATGTTCCGGCGGCCCGTTCCGGCGATGGTTCTCTTGATCATATCGCTGCTGTTCGCCGGCATGGGGGGAGGGCTGCTTTATGCACGGCTTTAAGCGGCTGACAATCGTCGCCTTGTCGCTATGGGCGAGCGGCGCACTCGTCAGTGCCGCAGTGCCCTGGGATGCGGTTGAAGCCGGTCGCGCCTCGATCGAGACCATCCAGCCCGTTGGCGATCTGGCAAAGCGCACTGCGAAAAGCCCGAAAATTCTGCTTGTGGGTAGTTCTCCGGTTGTGCTCGGCCTCTCTGCAAAGCGGATCGAGAGTGCTACGGGCTTGCCGACCTTCAATCTCGGCGTGTTCGGCGCGCTCACGTTCTTTCCGGAATATCTCGAGAAGGTCGAAGCCTTGGTGCAACCCGGCGACATCGTGGTCGTCTCAAATCCAAACTGGATCCATTCACTCGACGCCAAGCTGCCGACAGGCTGCATCAGCAGCTTCCGGCTGGCGTGTCTCCGGTGGCGGCCGCGACCGATGCCCCATCTCATCGAGGTAATCAGGGTCTTATCAGGACGTCTGGCGGTCGACCCGGGGGTCGTCCGCGACGGAGCCGGCGATGCGGTCGTCGTCCGAAGCGCGAATACCGCTGCGACAATCCCGCCGCTGCCTTTCGACGGCAGCATTTCGGACGAAGCATCCGCTGAGGTTCGGCAGACAGTCGAGGTGTTGAGGGCAAAGGGGGCTTGCCCCGTCATCGCGCTCGGCCCGATCCTCGTCGATCCGCGTGAGCGGGAGAAGTGGTTGAAAGAGCAAAGCGCGACCGAAGCGCGGATCGCGAAGCTGGGGCTGGCGAACGCGACGATCAGCGAAGGGCTGGTGAATACGGACCGGGGCCTTTTCCTTGACACCTATGAACACCCAGCGGCGAGCGAGCGCGCCGCCTGGACCGACCGCGTCATTCAGCGGTTGGTCAGCAAGTACCAGTCGCCCTGTGCTGGAAGTATGGCAAAAGCGGTGGTGTCCGGGCAGCCCTCCTGACCCGGTGACCGCCGCTCAATATCCTCGCGTCAAATACTTCAGCAGATCCTTTGCGAGCTGCTCACCCTCGATCGGGCCTTCGATCGTGCGGTCGAGGCTGCCGTCGGCATGCAGCAGCACGAGCAATGGTGCTGCCGGATCGTGGGCGACGAGGCTCTCGCGCAGGTGGGTCAGTTGAGCAGTCTCGCCCGACAGACTGTCGATCGTGGTTTCCGACACCGGGATCGCCGTCGACGCTGCCTCAGGCGTTGCGGCCACGATGGCGATTTCCCGGCTGCGCCGGCCCATCAGTTTCATGGCTTGGCCGATTGCGTCGAGCCGAGCCTGGCGGTCGCAGGCGCAGCTGGGCAGATCCAGCTCGAGCAGCAGCCAGCGGCCGGCGTAGTTCTTTGCGGTGATAATCTGGCCGGCGGCGTTGTTCAGGCGGAAATCGACGGTGACCGGCCCCGGCTGAATCGCCTGGGCCGGCTCAGTCAGTTCGACCAGGGTGACGCCGATCAGGCCGGCCGCGAAGCCGGCGAGCGCGCCAAGGCCAAGGGATGTGCGCCAGCGCATCGGTCTATTTCGCCTCGCTGACCAGGTGGGTCGAGGCCTTGAAGAAGGTGTAGGACAGCGTCACCACGCTGACGTCGTCGGCATTCTTGTCCTTGAGCAGCTTCGGATCCAGAAACAGGCTGACCGGCATGTCGGCGACCTCGTGCGGTGCCAGCGTCTGTACGTCGAAGCAGAAGCACGCGACCTTGAAGAAATAGGGCCCGATCTTGTCCGGCGTGACGTTATAGACCGCCTGACCGGTGATCGGCTCGTCGGTCTTGTTCTCGGCCCGAAACATCACGAGCGCGTTCTCGCCGACCTTGACCTTGACCTCGTGCTGGACCGGATAGAAGGCCCAGGGCAGATCCGGCTGGACCGCCGTCTCGAAGCGCACGGTGATGGTGCGGTCGAAGATCTTGTCCGGCACTTCCCGGGCGATCTGGGTCGCCCCGCCCAATCCGGCCTCGCGGCAGATCAGCTGGTAGAACACGGCCGCGGCATAGCTCAAGGCGATCATGCCGATCACGCCACCGGCCAGGATCGCCGCCATGCGCCGGCTGCGGCGCTGGGCGGTTTGTTTATGCGTCTCTGTCATGGGGCGGACGCTATCCGATCAGACGAGTTCGAGCGCTGCGACAGCTCGGCGCACCTGCTCGATCCGCAGGCCCTGGATCCGGGCGGCGATTGCCTCCATCCGGGCGACCAGCTCAGGCCCGGCACGCTCGGGCGCGCCAGTGCCGAACGGCGGCTGCGGGTCGTATTCGAGGCCGAGCTCGATCGCCTCGGCCAGATCACGTCCGGCCAGTTCGGCGATGACCGCGAGGCCGAAATCGATGCCGGCGGTGACGCCGCCGCCGGTGATGAGCCGCCCATCGGTCACGACCCGTGCCTTGACCGGAATGGCGCCGAACGCGGCCAGCAGGTGGTGCGACATCCAATGGGTCGTGGCGCGCTTGCCCTGCAGCAGGCCGGCCGCGCCCAGCACCAGCGCGCCGGTACAGACCGAGGTCACGTAGCGGGCGCCCCAGGCCTGGTGGCGGATGAAGGACAAGGTCTGCTCGTCGGTCAGCAGATCATTAATGCCGGGGCCCCCCGGCACGCAGATCAGGTCGAGCGCCGGGCAGGTGTCGAACGTATCGGTCGGCACGATCGCCAGACCGCGGTCGGAGCGTACGGGCACCAGATCCTTCCAGACCAGATGAACGACCGCATCCGGCAGCCGGGTCAGCACCTCGTACGGGCCGGTCATATCGAGTTGGGTCAGGCCGGGGAACAGGACGAAGCCGATCCGGAAGGGTGGGGTGGGCATGGCGACGATGCTCCTTGAGCGCCACGGCCTCGCTGGCCGCCACACGATCTTGCGTCCCAACCCCATTGGCAGCTATGTCAAACAACACGCAATTTCTGCCAAGGAGCGCGTCCATGCCCCGGAAGATCGCCGTGCTTGCCGTCGAGCATGCTCATCTGCTCGATGTCACCGGTCCATTCCAATGTTTCGCCAGCGCCAATGACGCGACCGAGGACCGCGATCGGCTGCCCTATGAGCCGATCCTGGTTTCGCCCAAGGGCGGCCCGCTCGAGACCTATGCCGGTCTGGTCATGATGTCGCGCGCGCTGGCCGATATCGAGGGCGAGGACATCGATACGCTGATCATCGCCGGTGGCCTCGGCACCCGGCGGGCCATGAAAGACGCGGCACTGATCCAGGCGATCCGGGACTGGTCTGGCCGGGTGCGCCGGCTCGCCTCGGTCTGCACCGGTGCGTTTCTGCTGGCCGAAGCCGGGCTGCTCGACGGCAAGCGCGTCGCGACCCATTGGTGGGCGGCCGACGACCTGCAGCGGCGCTTTCCCCGGATCACGGTCGAGCCCGAGCCGATCTTCCTCCAGGACGGCGGCATCTGGACCTCGGCCGGCGTCACGGCCGGGATCGATCTGTCGCTGGCGTTGATCCAGGATGATCTGGGTCATGACCATGCCATGCGGATCGCGCGCCAGCTGGTCGTGTTCCTGAAGCGCCCGGGCGGCCAGGCGCAATTCAGCACGGTGCTGGAGGCACAGATCGCGGCGGACCAGGATTTCGCGAACCTGCACGCCTGGGTGCGCGATCATCTGGATGAGGAGCTCAAGGTCGAGCGGCTGGCCGAGCAGGCCGGCATGTCGGCGCGCACCTTCGCCCGCGCCTATGCGGCCAAGGCCGGCCGCACGCCGGCGCGCATGGTCGAGGCAATGCGGATCGAGAGCGCGCGCCGCTCGCTGGAGACGACCGAGCGGCCGCTGAAGCAGATCGCGCGCGACTGCGGCTTCGGCGACGAGGAACGCATGCGCCGGGCGTTCCAGCGCCGGCTGGGCGTCTGCCCGCTGGATTATCGGGTTCGTTTCGCGGCCGAGTGAGCGACCATCTGGCCTTGGCGCCAGGCCGTCAGCAGCGCTGCCTCGCGTTCCAGGCTGAGGCCGGTTCGCCAGCTTCGGCCCGGATCGCGCGTGCCCAGCCAATCGGCGGTGTCGCGAAACGTGTCGGCCAGCGGGCGGAACTTGAGGCCGGCGGCGATGGCGCGCCGGCTGTCGATCGCGAACAGGCCGGCCAGGACTTTCTCCCGCGCCGGCAGCCACAGCGGCAGGGTTTCGGCCGGCATGCCCCGGTCGATATCCATGCCCTGGCTCAATAGGAAATCATCGTCGACCCAATGCAGATCGGCGTCGGCACCCAGCGCGTGACACCCGGTCTTCAACAGTCCCGCCATGGTGATCGGTGCGGCGGGACCGGCGGCATTGTAGATGCCGGTCGCCTGAGATTCGGCCATCGCCACCATCCATTGCGCCAGGTCGCGCCCGTCGATCACCTGGATCGGCGCCCGTTGCCGTCCGGGCGCCAGCACCGTGCCGCCATGGGCGAGCCGCCAGGGCCAATAGCTGAACCGATCGGACGGATCATGCGGGCCGACGATGATGCCGGGGCGGATGATCAGCGTGCGGCCGGGCAGGATGGCGTCGACCGCAGTCTCGGCCCGGGCTTTCAGCGGTCCGTAGGTCGCCGGTCGGATATCCTCGGTTGCCGGATCATCCAGGCGGGTGGCGATCGGATGGGTTTCGTCGAGGCCGCGGGTCAGCGGCGCCGAATAGACCGAGATCGACGAGACGAAGGTATAGTGGCCAACGGAGCCTTCGAGCGTCATCGCCGTCCGGCGGACCAGACGGGGCACATAGCCCGACGTGTCGATCACCGCGTCCCAATGCCGGCCGGTCAGCGCGCGCAGATCGCCCGCCCGGTCGCCGACCAGGTGCTCGATCTGGGGAAACAGGTCAGGATTGGTCATGCCGCGGGTGAACAGCGTCACGCGATGGTGCCGCGCCACGGCGGCGTCGACCAGGTGACGGCCCAGGAATTGGGTGCCGCCGAGGATGAGCAGGCGAAACATCGGGTTCCATCACCCCGCGCGTTGGGGACGGGGGACGAGCCCACCGCCCGTGCGGGAAACCTACGAGACCCCAGCCTAGATCGGTCGCCATCGATTGGGAAGGCCGGGCGTGCCATTGGCAGGATTCGCTTAACCAGGAGCGGCTTAGGTTGTTTTCCCTGTCCCAGCATGGAGACCGGCCTGGTGGCATCCACCCCCGACCCGGCCCGCAAGGCGACCAAACCCCGCCGTTCGTCACCGTCCGGCATTCTGGGCTTCGTCGTGCTTGCCTGCGTCGGGCTGGCGCTGGCCGACGGCTGGGTGATCTGGCGCTCGCGTTCGGTCGAGCTGGTTCATGCCCAGACTGAAACCCAGAATCTGGCGCGTTCCTTGGCAAAACATGCCGACGATACGATGCAGAGCGCCGATTCGATCCTGATCGACATGGTCGAACGGCTGTCGGTCGACGGTACCGGTCCGGCGGCGCTCGGTCGGCTGCATCGCCATCTGATGACGCAATTGACCGCGACGCCCGGTCTGCTGGGATTGTTCGTCTATGGGCCGGACGGCAGCTGGCTGGTGACGGCGCTGCCGACGACACCAGAGGGTCTCAGCAACGCCGACCGGGAATATTTCCAATATCACCGGGACCATCTCGATCTGGATGTGCACCTGGGCCTGCCGGTCATCAGCAAATCCGCCAAGGAATGGATCATCCCGGTGTCGCGCCGGCTCAACCGTCCGGACGGCAGCTTCGGCGGCGTGGTGCTGGCGACGCTCGCCCAATCCTATTTCCAGAACTATTACCGGACGCTCGATCTGGGCGCCGACGGGGCGATCCATCTCTTGAGCCGCGCCGGCATCCTGTTGGCCGAACAGCCGTTCGAATCCAGCGACATCGGTCGCGATCTGTCCGGCAATCTGCTGATCAAGACCTATCTGCCCAAGGCGCCGTTCGGTAATTTCGGCCATATCTCGATGCTGGATCAGGTGCAGCGCCTCAGCAGCTATCGCACGGCCGACCATTATCCGCTGGTGGCGGTCGCGTCGTTCGGCCGCGACGCGGTCCTGAGCGCCTGGTGGCGGCATGCCGAGGTCGAGATTGCCGGCCTGATCGGCACCATCCTGGCGATCAGCGTCATCGGCTGGCGCCTCAGCAGCCAGATCCAGAAACGCCAGGCGGCCGAGCGTCTGTTCCGCGCCGTGTTCGACAATTCGCCGGACAATCTGTTCGTCTATCAGGTGGCGCCGGACGGCAATGTCCGGTACGAGGCCGCCAATCGCGTCGGTGGCGAGTTTCTTGGGGCCGATCCGGCCAGCGTCGAAGGGCGGCCGATCGAAGATTTCATGGCGGCACGAGGGGCCGCCTCGGTCCGCTCCCGTCTTGCGGCGGCGATCGAGGCCGGCCGGCCGATCAAGATCGAGACCGAGGGCGGCGAGATCAGGCCGGGCAAGCGCGACTGGGAAATGGTGCTCGTGCCATTGCCGGACGATACCGGCCGGATCGCGCGGGTCCATGTCGGTGCCCGCGACATCACCGAGCGGCGCCGCGCGGCGCTGGCATTGGAACAGCAGCATGCGCGCCTGAGCGCGGTGCTCGACAATATGCCGGACGGCGTCCTGCTGATGGACGACCGCCCGCAGCTCGTCGCCTGGAATGGGCGGGCCCTGGAGTTGCTCGAGGTCGATGCCGCGGCCATCCTCCAAGCCGAGGATCCGCTCAGGGCCTTCATCGCCGCCCTGGCCAAGGCCGGCTTTTACGGCGCCGGCAAGCCGGACGAGCTGATCCAGGCGCGCAACGCCTCCATTCTCGCCGGCGCGCGGGTGCATGATCGCCACCAGCTACATTCGGGCCGCTGGGTCGAGCGGCGCTCGGCTCCGACCGCGAACGGCGGCTATCTGAGCCTGATCCGCGACATCACCGACGAGGTGGCACGCGAGCAGGAGATCGATCGGGCCCGCCAGCGGCTGGAGGGGCAAGCGGTCGAACTGATCCAGGCGCGCGAGCAGGCCGAGGCGGCCAGCCGGGCCAAGAGCGAGTTTCTGGCCAACATGAGCCACGAGATCCGCACGCCGATGAACGGCGTGCTGGGCATGAATGCGCTGCTGCTCGGCACCGATCTGAAGCCTGAACAGCGCAAGTTCGCCGACGCCGTGCGCTATTCGGCCGACGCGCTGCTCGATCTGATCGACGATATTCTCGACGTCTCGAAGCTGGAGGCGGGGCAGGTCGAGATCGAGGCGATCGAGTTCAGCCTGCAGGAGGTCGCCGAGAAGGCGGTCGAGATCATGGCGCCCCGCGCCCATGAAAAGCCGATCGAGCTGGTCTGCTGGCTGGATCCGGCCGCCCGTCGCCTGTTCCGCGGCGATCCGGCGCGGTTGCGCCAGGTGCTGCTGAACCTGATCGGCAATGCCGTCAAATTCACCGAGACCGGCCATGTGCTCGTCGAGATCATGGCGGCCCCCCTGACGCGCGGCCCGGCAACGGCGGCCGGGGCGGCACCGGCGCGCAGCCGGGTCCGGATCGCCGTCGCCGATACCGGCATCGGGCTCAGCGCCGATGCCAAGGCCAAGCTGTTTCAAAAATTCCAGCAGGCCGACGGCTCGATCGCCCGTCGGTTCGGCGGCACCGGCCTCGGCCTCAACATCTCGAAGCACCTGGTCGATCTGATGGAGGGCACGATCGGCGCCGAGGATCGTCCGGGTGGTGGCACGATCTTCTGGGTCGAGCTGCCGTTGCGCCATGCCGATACCAAGGCGCCCGTGGTGGCGGATGTCCTGGCCGGCCGGCGGGTTCTGCTGATCGATCCGTTCGAACCGCGGCGGTCGATCTGCGCGCGCTGGCTGGGCGAGGCCCAGGCGACCGTCGCCGCGATCGGCGAGCCGGCGGCGATCCAGGCGGGCGAGGCGCCCTATGATGCTGTCGTCGTCGACGAATGTTTTCTGGACGACCCGGCCGTCGTCGCGATGACGGGGACGGTGGCGCTGATCCCGCTCATCGGATTGGGCCAGGAGTCGTCCGACGGCCGGGCGATCCCGAAGCCGCCGCGGCGCGAGGCCACGATCGAGACGATCCGCCGGGCCTTGTCCGATGCGGTGCCGGTGCCGCTGATTTCCCCGTCGCGGCGGCACGGGCGCATCCTGTTGGCCGACGATAATTTCATCAACCGCGCCATCGCCGAGACGCTGCTGACCGGCGCCGGCTTCACCGTCGATGCGGTCGGCGACGGCACCGCGGCCCTGGCGGCACTCGAACACCAGGCCTATGACCTGGTGCTGATGGACCTGCAGATGCCGATGCTCGACGGGTTCGCGGCGGCCCAGCGCATCCGCGCCTCGGTAGGCGCCATGGCGCGCGTGCCGATCATCGCCATGACCGCAATGCTGCAGAACGGCGCCCGCGAAGCCTGCGTTGCTGCCGGCATGAATGATTTCGTCGCCAAGCCGTTCGACCCGGACCAGTTCATCGGCACGGTCCAGCGCTGGATCTAGCGGGAGCCACCGCCCCAAACCGCAGACCTACTTGCCCCGCATGCGAATGGTAGTGATAATCGTTTGCAATTAGAAAAACCCGCCTCTAATGTCCGCTCCGTCGAGCGGGACGGTGCAGTCGCAGGAGAGGCGCGCTCCGGTCCCCGGCAACAGAAATTTGGTGGGGTTCTAAAATGCGTTCTATGGATCGGGTTGAGGCGACGGCGCGTCGGTCCTCGTTTCTGGGGCTGCCGCAACAGGCGCTCACCGCAACGACAATGTGCGTCACCTCGGTCGCCGCGATCTCCAGCGGCTACGCTCAGACGGTCCAGACCGCCGCGACAGATCCGACCGCGGGGCCGGCGCCCGAGCAGGTCACCGTCACCGGCGTCCGTGCGCTGGTCAATGACAAGCTGCCGACCGGCCTGCAGGACGCGCCGCAGACCATCAATGTGATCGATCAGCAGCTCTTGAAGGATCAGGGTGCGACCCGCCTGCAGGACGCGCTGCGCAACGTGCCGGGCATCACCTTCAATTCCGGCGAGGGTGCCGCCCGTGGCGACACGGTCAATCTGCGCGGCTTCTCCGCCTTCAACGACTTCTTCCTCGACGGCATCCGCGATGCCGCGGTCTATACCCGCGACAGCTTCGATCTCGATCAGGTCGAAGTCTTGAAGGGCCCGTCGGCGGTCCTGTTCGGCCGCGGTTCGACCGGCGGCGTCATCAATCAGGTCTCCAAGGCGCCGACCTTGGCGCCGCTCTATTCCGGCACGGCCTCGGTCGGCACCAACGCGCTGCTGCGCGGCACCGCCGATGTCGATCAGCCGCTGTCGGCGGATAGCGCCATCCGCTTGAATGCCATGGATGAGAGTTCCGATGTCGCCGATCGCGATGTCGCCCACAATGAGCGCTGGGGCTTCGCCCCGTCCTATGCGATCGGTCTCGGCACGCCGACGACGCTGACGCTCTCTTACCTGCATCAGGAAGAGAACAACGTTCCCGACTTCGGCATCCCGTTCGTCGACGGCGAGCCGGCGCCGGTCAAGCGCTCCAATTTCTACGGGCTCAACAGTGATACGAACACCACGCGCGACGATATCGCGACCGCGCGCATCAAGCATGATTTCAATCAGGATCTGTCGATCTCCGACACGGTCCGCGCTGCCAGCTATCTGTTCGGCTATCATTTCAACGCGCCCAACTTCGGCAGCAACGTGCCGACGGCCTCGACGCCGATCGGCTCCATCCTGGTCGGCCGCGATGCGCCGGCCAGCCAGGGCGACCAGACCAACCTTACGAACCAGACCGACCTGACCTGGCGGGTCGAAACCGGCCCGGTCAGCCATATCCTGATGGTCGGCACCGAGGTCTCGCGCCAGACGTCCGACATCGGCCGCTTCAACAACCCGTTTAACAAAAACAATAATTTCGTGCCGGAGACGTCGCTGCTCAACCCGAATTCGAACGAGTATCAGCCGCCCGAAGGCCTGTCGTCGCAGCAGAATACCACGGCGTTCGCGGACGCGGGCTACCTGACCGACACCATCTCGATCACCCAATATGTCGATCTGATCGGCGGTATCCGCTACGACCGGTTCGCCGCCAGCTACAATCAATATACGTTCGCGACCCACACGACCCTGCATCTCGACCATACGGATCATGTCACCAGCCCGCGTGCCGCGATCGTGGTGAAGCCGACCGATGCCCAGAGCCTCTATTTCGCCTATGGCACCTCGTTCGATCCCTCGGCCGAAGCGCTGACCTTAACGACCAAGACCGCCGGCCTGGCGCCGGTCAAGGCCAAGACCTACGAGGCCGGTGCCAAGACCTCGTGGCTGGGCGGCCTGCTCAACCTCGATGCGGCCGTGTTCCATACCGAGGTCGACAATGCCCAGACCAACGATCCGGACAATCCGACGGTGACGACGCTCGATGGCAATCAGCGGGTCGAGGGCTTCGAGCTGGGCGCCACCGGCCATCTCACGCCCGAGTGGGAAATCTTCGCCGGCTATACCTATCTCGACCCGAAGACGACCGCATCGGGCACGGCCGCCTATGTCGGCAAGGTCCTGCAGAACGTCGCCCGCAATTCCGGCAGCCTGTTCACGGAATATGACCTGACCGACGACTGGGAAATCGGCGGCGGCGCCAACTGGGTCGGCCATCGTTTCGCCGATTTCGGCGAGCAGGCCAATATCCCGGGCTATGTCATCTTCAACGCGATGGCGTCCTATAAACTGACCGACAATGTGACGCTGCAGGTGAACGCGACGAATCTGTTCGACAAGACCTATTACGACGCGGCCTATTACACCTCGGCCGCCGAGAACCACATCATCCCCGGCGCCGGTCGGACGGTCATCTTCTCCACCAGCTTTACCTTCTGAATCATGCTGCTGACGATCCCACAGGTTCTCAATGCCGAGCAGATCGCGACCTGCCGCGATCGGCTCGACCGTGCGGATTGGCATGATGGCCGGCTGACCGCCGGCCATCAGTCGGCGCGCGTCAAGACGAACCTGCAGCTGCCCGAGACCGACCCGACGGCGCAGGAGCTGGGTGCCTTGGTGATGCGCGCCCTGGAGCGGAGCCCGAATTTCATCGCGGGCGCCCTGCCGCGGCACGTCTATCCGCCGATGTTCAGCCGCTATGTGCCGGGCATGTCGTTCGGCGCCCATGTCGATAATGCCGTCCGCCAGATCCCCGGCCGCGCCCAATGGGTGCGCACCGACGTGGCGGCGACCCTGTTCCTGAGCGCGCCCGAGAGTTACGACGGCGGCGAGCTGGTGGTCGAGGACACCTACGGCACCCATTCGGTCAAGCTCGCGGCCGGCGACATGGTGCTTTATCCGGCGACCAGCCTGCATCGGGTCTCGGCCGTGACGCGCGGCGCCCGGATGGCGGCCGTGTTCTGGACCCAGAGCATGGTGCGTGACGATGGCGAGCGGACCTTGCTGTTCGACCTGGATCTGGCGATCCGCGAGATCAACCAGGCCAACCCGGACTCGCCGAGCGCGGTCAGGCTCGCGGCCTGCTATCACAATCTGCTGCGCCGCTGGGCGGACGTTTAGGCCGCCCCATGTGGTCCCGCAAACAGCGGACGGCCGAGGCGCCGGACGCGGCCAAACTTGCCCGCATGTCGAGCCACGAGCTGCAGCAGCTCCTGACCGGTGCCCCGGACGTCGCCGCACGCTGGGTACGGGTCGCGGCCGAGGGCGGCCTGACGGAAGCGCAAGTCCGGCTTGGACGCATGCTGCTGGAAGGCACCGGCGTGCCGAAAGACCCGGCGGCGGCGATCCGCTGGTTCAAGGTGGCCGCGCGCGCCCATGATGCCGATGCCATGAACATGCTCGGCCGCTGCTACGAGAACGGCTGGGGCACCGACGTCGACATCGTGCAGGCGCGTGACTGGTACGCGAAGTCGGCCGCAGCCGGCAACGACTGGGGCCAGTACAACTACGGGCATCTGTTTTTGGACGGCAACGGCGTCGAGCGCGATCCGGTCGCGGCCTTTGGCTGGTACTTGAAGGCGGCCCGGCAGGGCCATGCCAGGGCGCAGAACCTGGTCGCGCGCTGCTGCGAGGAGGGCTGGGGCACGGCCAAGGACTCGGCGGCCGCGTTCGACTGGTATCGCCGCTCGGCCGAGGGCGGCTATTTCCGCGCCTCTTACAATTACGCGACCGCGCTGGCCCAGCGCGGCGAGATCGATGCCGCCGCCCACTGGTTCTGGCGGGCCGCCGAGGAAGGAACGCCCGAGCTGCGCCAGGCGATCGCGACATCCCTGCTGGGCAGCCGCATTCCGGTGCTGGTCGCCGTCGGCGAGCGCATCCTCACGCTCGCCGACTGACCGTCGTCCCGGACGTGCCGCAGCGCTACTTCTTCACGCCGGCGGCTTCGAGGATCAGGTTGGCGATCTGCTGCGGCTTCGACACCATCGACAGATGACCGGCATCGACCTCGATGGTCGTGGCCTTCATGCGGTTGGCGAGGAAACGTTCCAAGTCCGGCGAGATCGTCTGATCGTCCTTGGACACGGCATAGAAGGTCGGCTTGTCGTGCCAGGCGGCGACGCTGGTCTTGTCGGCGAACAGCGATGCCGCCGTCGGGCCCTGTTCGGCATAGAGCACTTCGGCCTGCTTGTGCGGCACGCCATTGGCGAAATACTTCAGGAACGCGTCTTCGTTGAGCTTGGTATAGCCGTCATGGGCCTCGACCCCGGCACGCGCCGGCATGGTCGGGAACTTGCCCGACAAGGCCACGAAATCCTCGCCGGCGTCGGGGGCGCGGGCGGCGACATAGACCAGGGCGGAAACCTTCGGATCGTCGCCGGTCTCGCTGACCAGCGTGCCGCTCCAGGAATGGCCGACCAGTACCGTCGGACCGTCCTGGAGCGCAAGGGCGCGGCGGGTATCGGCAACAGCGTCGCTGAGCGAGCTCAGCCGGTTCTGCACCGATGTCACATGCAGGCCGTGGGCTTGCAGGATCGGAATGACCGGGCCCCAGCTGGAACCGTCGGCCCAGGCGCCGTGGACCAGGACCACATTCTTGGCGACCACCGGCTTGGCAACGGCAGGCGTCGCGGTCTGGGCCTGGGCCGCGACAGCGCTGGCCGAACCCGAAAGGATGCATGCGGCCATCGCCGCGAAATTCCGAACATTCATCGATCGAACTCCATGATCGAGCATTGGCGCTCTAAGGGGGTGTTCGGTCCGCGCCGGGCCGGCGCAACATGATCACGGTTTCGTGATCGAATTTTTCGAGCCGGGTCAGCGGGCGATGTCGCCCGAGAAAAAATTCACGGGCGCGTGTAACGTTCGCGCCCGTGCCGACGAAGAGGAATAAGACGCCCGTGAATCCCCGCGAAGCCTCCTGGGCCGATGCCATGCGCGCCGAACGCCGGGGCGATGCGGTCGCCTACCAGCGTCTGCTCAAGGAGATCGCGGAGATGCTGCGTCGGCTGGTGCGCTATCGGCTGGCTCAGTTGGGCTTGAACGCGCACGAGACGGAGGATGTGGTGCAGGAAGTGCTGATCGGTCTGCATACCAAGCGGCATACCTGGGACGAGGCGCGGCCGTTCCTGCCCTGGCTGCATGCCATCACCCATTATAAACTGATCGATGCGGTCCGGCAGATGAAGCGCGAGACGCGCCATCGCATCGACCTGACGTTCGATGAATTCGCCGAGATGTTCGAGGCGCCCGCCGAAGATTTGGACCGGGCCACCCTGGATGTCGACCGGCATCTGGCCGGCTTGCCCGAGGGGCAGCAGGTCGTGGTTCGCGCGCTTGCGGTCGAGGGTGCCTCGGTCAAGGCAACGGCCGACAAGCTCAAGACCAGCGAGGGTGCCATCCGCGTCACCTTTCATCGGGCGCTGCAACGGCTGATGGCGCTGGCTGAGCCGGGCGGACCCAAATCCGGAAAAGGCAGGGAATGATGCCGTCGATCGAAACCGACAGCCTGATCCAGAACCTGTCGCGCGAGGCCGGCCCCCGGCGCGGGCTCGGCGGCATCCGGTTCGGGCGGCTCTTCGCCGTCACGGTGGCTCTGTCGCTGGCGGCTGCCTTCGGCATGATCCTGTTCTGGATCGGTGTCCGGCCGCATCTAGGGCAGCTGGTGCTGGAGACGCCGTTCCTGTTCAAGATCGCCTGCACGCTGTCGCTCGCCGCCGCCGGCATCGTGCTGGTGCACCGTGCCGCCGTGCCGGGCGGAATCCCGCCAACGCTGCTGGCGCTGGTGCCGAGCGGGCTGCTGCTGGTGATCGGCGGCCTGACCGACACTTCAGGGCTGTCGATCATGGGCCGGAATTCCGGCGTCTCGGCGCCCTATTGCATCGGGGCGATCCTGCTGGCGTCGATGCCGGCGCTGGTCCTGGTCCTGGGCGTGCTGCGGACGGCGGCGCCGACGCGGCCCGGGTTGGCCGGCGCCATCACGGGGCTGCTGGCGGGGGCGCTCGGCGCCACGGCCTATACCATCGCCTGCGTCAATGACGGACGGATGTTCGTCGCGATCTGGTATCCGGTCGCGATCCTGATCGTCGCCTGCGCAGGGGCAGCGATCGGCAAACGGGTGCTGGCCTGGTAGCGGCCGGGAATGCCGCATTTCCCGATCCGTCGGCATCTGCCACTGTCATCAGCCGTTCAAGCATCAAGGAACCATCCAATGCACCGTCTGGAAGGCAAGACCGCCCTCGTCACCGCCGCCGCCCAGGGGATCGGCAAGGCCACGGCCCTGCGCTTCGCCAGCGAGGGTGCCCGCGTCATCGCGACCGACATCAATGCCGGCCTGTTGGCCAAGCTCGAGGGTTGCGAGACCAGGGTGCTCGACGTGACCAAGGACGAGGCGGTGAAGGCGATCGCGGCCGAGATCGGCCCGATCGACATCCTGTTCAATTGCGCCGGCTATGTGCATGCCGGCACGATCCTGGAGTGCGAGCCGGACGCCTGGGCCTTTTCGTTCGATCTGAACGTCACCGCCATGTACCGGACGATCCGGGCGTTCCTGCCCGGCATGCTGGCCAAGGGCTCGGGCTCGATCGTCAACATGGCGTCCGCCGCCTCGAGCGTGAAGGGCGTGCCCAACCGCTTCGCCTATGGCGCCAGCAAGGCCGCCGTCATCGGTCTGTCGAAATCGGTCGCGGCGGATTTCGTCGGCAAGGGCATCCGTTGCAACGCGATCTGCCCGGGCACGATCGAATCGCCGTCGCTGCACGAACGCATCTCGACCCAGGCTGCAGCATCCGGGCAAAGCCTGGAGCAGGTGCAGCAGGCGTTCGTCGCCCGCCAGCCGGTCGGCCGGATCGGCAAAGCCGAGGAGATCGCGGCCCTCGCCGCCTATCTCGCCTCCGACGAAGCGGCGTTTACGACCGGCACGATCCACATGATCGACGGCGGCTGGTCGAACTAGATGGGGCGGCCCGTCTCATGATATTGGTCCTGCCGACTTCGGCCGTGGACTGACGGGGAGGCGGGAATGGGTGTCACGGGGATCGGGGGATTTTTCTTTCGCGCGAAAGATCCCGAGGCATTGCGCGCCTGGTATGCCGAGCATTTGGGCGTGGGCTCGGGACCCTACGGCAAGTGGCAGACGCAGGCGGGGACCAGCGTGTTCTCGCCGTTCGCGGCGGACACGGATTATTTCCCTGCCGATCGCCAATGGATGCTCAATCTGCGCGTGGACGATCTCGACGGTCTGTCCACGGCCCTGCAGGCGGCGGGGATCGCCGTCATTACCAAGCCGGAATGGAATATGCCGGGCATCGGCCGCTTCGCGCGCATCCATGATCCAGAGGGCAATCCAATCGAGCTGTGGCAGCCCGCTCAATAGGCTTTGAGCCTAGATCAGGCTGACGCGGATGCGGCGATTGTGCCGCCCCTTGTTCTCGATCTTGAGGATGCGGATCGGCCGCGAAGCGCCGGTCGATCCCAGGTGCGTGCCGCCGCAGGCCTGCCGGTCGAGCCCGGCGATTTCGACGATGCGCACCAGCCCGTCGGCCGACGGCGGCGGTGCTACGGAGCGGGAGCGCAGCAGGCCCGGTTCGGCCTGCGCGGTCACCATCGGGATATAGCAATCCGTGACGGCCAAATCCTGGCGCATGACATCGTTCAGCGCCGGTTCGAGCGCGCGCAGACGGTCATTGTCGGCATCGGGCAGATCGAAATCGATGCGCGCCGTCCCGTCCTCGTTCATCTGCGCGCCCGTGACCAGCGCGCCGTCGAACTGCTGGAACACGAGCGCGTTCAGCACATGCAGGTCGGTGTGAAGTTCCCGCATCAGGCTGCGGAAGCCGGGATCGACCTGGGCCTGGACCGGGCCCGTGAGTTCGACATCTCCCGCGAGTTGCAGCCAGAGCGCCCCGGCCTCCACGGCAAAGCCGATGACCGGCACCTCGCCGCCGTTCCAGCGCAGGCTTCCCCGGTCCGGCAGCTGCCCGCCGCCGCCGGGAAAGAACGGATGGCGGGACAACAGGACGGCCCCTGGCCGTGCGTCGAGACTCTCGGCATCCAGACAGAGGATGTCGGGATGGTCCTGGCAAAACAACGACGCCATCGCATGCATCCTTATCGGTCGGTCACGCCACGATATGAACTAATGTTCATATCTTGAGTCAAGTTTTGCGACGGAGAACGGGCGCCGCGACGGCGGCGGCACAGAAGCGTGCGATCGAGGCGACCTGCTGGCCGATGTCGCCCTCGCCGAGGGCGAGCGGGCCGATCAGCGCCTCCAGCAGCGCGCCCACGATACAGGTGCCGGAGACTGCGGCATCCTGCGGCGGGAACGCTCCTTGGGCCATGCCCATGGTGATGATGGCGCCGAAGGCCTCGGCCAGCTTGCGGCGATAGAGCAGGCGCACGGCCTCGACCTCCGGATCGCTCGGCTCGACGATCAGCGCATAGGCCAGGCGCCGGTTGGCGAGGGCGCGGCCCGCGAACAGGCCGATCGCTTCGTCGAGCCGCTCCTGTGCCGGACCGTCCTTGCGCGCGATCGCGGCGACGATGCTGACTTCGCGCTCGCTGACCCGGCTCACCACCTCGACGAACAGCGCCGCCTTGCTGGGGAAGTAGCGATAGACGGTCCCGGTTGCGATGCCGGCAGCGGCGGCAACCGCATCGATGCCGCTCGCCCGGAACCCGCCCTTGGAGGCGAGGAGGCGAGCCGCCTGCAGAATGCGCACGCGCTTGTCGGCGAGCTGTTCCTGGACGCGCTGGGTCTTGCGATAGGCCATGGGCGATAATCTGCGCGAATCACTGGCCGGTGTCAGCCTCGATTTCGCTCGCTTGACAGGTTAAAGTGAATATCTATTCACTTGTTTCGATGAATTTGGCACCCCTAGACAGCATAGGTGCAGGCATGGAACCGCCGCCGCCGAAGACCGGGCAGGGCTTTCAAACACGCGTGGCGCTGGTCACTGGCGGCGGTACCGGCATCGGCCGGGCGAGCGCCATCGCCTTGGCCGAGGCGGGGGCGGCGGCCGTGATCGTCGCCGGGCGGCGCGCCGACGCCGTGGATGAGGCGGCGGCCCGGGTACGCGCTGCCGGTGCGGAAAGCCTTGCGGTCACGGCCGATCTCACCCGGCCTGAGGAGGTCGAGCGCGTGATCGGTGCGGTCCTGGATCGTTTCGGCCGGCTCGACATCGCTTTCAACAATGCCGGTTACCAGGAACCCCGGAAAAACCTGGCCGACCAGGATGACGCGACCTACGACCGGGTGTTCGATACCAATGTCCGGGCCGTGTTCCACTGTATGCGGCTGGAGATCCAGGCGATGCTCCCGCGGGGCGGGGTCATCATCAACAATGCCTCGGTCAGCGGTACCCGCAACGCCAATACCGGTCTCGGGCTCTATTCGGCGTCCAAGGCGGCAGTGATCTCGCTGACGCGGTCGGCGGCCATGGAATATGCGCCGCAGGGCATCCGCATCAACGCGGTCTCGCCCGGCCGCGTGGTGACCGACATGATGTTGCGCTCCGGCATCGCCGACATGAGCCAGGTCGCGGCCGGCCTGCCGCTCCGGCGCATGGGCCAGCCCGCCGAGGTCGCGAGTGCCGTGGTCTGGCTCGCCTCCGACGCCTCGTCCTTCGTCGTTGGGCATGTGCTGTCGACAGATGGCGGCTTCCTGGCGCAGTAGCGGCGCCGGCTTGAGGCGCGATCGCTAACGCCTGGTCAGGGCAGCAAACCGACCATGTCGAAGATGCCGACGACCAGCAGCATCGCGACGGCCCCGACGGCAATGACGAAGAATTCTCCCATCCGCTCCGAGGCCGGATCGAGCGACGGGAGCATTTCAGCGTCTGAGGCCTTCTTCGATGGGATGAAGCGCACGGCGTCCTCGGGATCGCAGGGTGACTGGCACCGACATCGTCGCGCGGAAACATTAACGTCATCTGATTCAAGGGTCGGGCTCCCGCGATCGATGACGCTGGGCCCGGACCATGGCCGGTTCCTCGAAGCCCGGCCGTTCCGGGATCAGGCGGCGAAGGGGCACGGCGGCTTTGCGGCCGCCGTGCAGGGCCTGAGACGGCTAAGCGGCGTTCCAGGCGTGCGTCTGGAACATCGCCTCCAACGGCGGCTTCGTGACGCTGCCGGTGTAGTTGGTGATGGTCGAGGCGGCGACCACGGCGATCACCTCGAGCAGATGATCCTTGCCGAAGCCGGCGGCGAGGAACGGCTCGGCGTCCCGATCGTCGATCCGCCCGCGCTTTTCGATCAGCGTGCGTGCCAGGGTCGAAAGCGCGCCAAGCTTGCCGTCCTTGGGCGAACGGCCGGCCCGGATCGCCTCGACATCCGCGGCCTCCAGACCCTCCTTCAGCGCCAGCGTCGTGTGAAAGGCGACCGCCCAGGTGCAGGCGTTGGTCACCGCGTTGGTGAGGAGCAAGGTCTGGATCTGCGCTTCGGTAAAGCTGCCGCCGTGGACGCGGCCGAACAGGCCGACCAGGCTGTTGATCAACACCGGCGACGTCGCCATGGCGCCGGCGATGTTGGGGATCATGCCGAACGCCGCCTGCAAGTCGCGGAGCGCGGGCTTCGAGCCCTCCGGAGCGGAGTCGATCGTATAGATTGGAAACTGTTCCATCTGATTGGTCTTTCGGAAGAGTTGAGCAGGCTCGACGCGACTGCTCGTTCCCAACCATCCGGTGTGGCGCCGCGGACCGCGACGACCGGCCGGGAGCGATTTGGCACCAGCGCGTCTAACGCAGCCTCTATAGCCCCGCAGGTCGTGGCGAAGTCGCCAAACTCCCCACCTTTCTCGCCAGCGATGGCTGCCAATCGGCGGCACCGTGACGAGCGAGATCGCGGCTTGAGGTTAGAGGCTGAAGCGAGCCCGATAGTCCTGCGGGGTCGTCGACAGCAGACGCAGGAAGCTCCGGCGCATCGTCTCCTCCGTCCCGAAGCCGCATTGCTGCGCAATGCGCTTGATCGGGACCTTGGAGTCCGACAGCTGGCGCCGCGCCGCCTCCAGCCGCAGCCGCTCCACCGCCCGGGTCGGGGTGTGCCCGGTCTCTTCGAGATAGTGCCGACTGAAGCTGCGCTCGCTCATGCCGGCCTCGGCGGCAAGGACGGGAAGCGACAGATCGCGGCCGAGATTCGCGTTGATCCAGGCATGGAGCCGGCCGAACCGCTCCTCCCCGGTCTGGAGCGAGAGGGCGGCGCTGAACTGAGCCTGCCCGCCGGGCCGCTTCAGAAACACCACCAGGTAGCGCGCCACGGCGAGCGCTACCTCTCTGCCGAGATCCTCTTCCACCAGCGCCAAGGCGAGGTCGATCCCGGAGCTCACGCCCGCCGACGTCCAGACCGAGCCGTCCCGGACGAAAATAGGATCGGATTCGACGTGGATGGCGGGGAAGCTGCGGGCGAGTTCACTGCAGAACGACCAATGGGTTGCCGCGCGGCGACCATCGAGAACACCCGCGGCCGCCAGCAGGAAAGCGCCGGTACAGACGGAGGCCGTGCGCCGGGCCGTCCCTGATCGGGCGCGAACCCAATCCACCAGCTCCGCATCGGCCGCCGCCGCTTTCACCCCCGGACCGCCGGCAATCATCAAGGTATCGAGCGGTCTGTCGAGGGGCGACAGATCGGCCGCCGTCAGGCTGACGCCGGCCGATGCCGTCACACTCGGCGCCTGTCGGGCGACGACCTGGAGCGTGTAGGGCGCCGCGGCGCCGGTACCGGCGACCGTGTCGTTCGCCGTCGCGAACACTTGCAGCGGTCCCGAGACGTCGAGCAGCTGCACGCCTTGAAACGCGACCACCTCGACCAGCCTCGGACCAGATTGCTGCCGCGGGTTTGGCGGGATCTGTGGGGTATTTGGCATCATCGCCATTCAATGCCATGCCAGGGTTCGGCCGTCCACTTCAGTCTCTTTGCAGGAGCTGCCCATGTTGCCGAACGATACCCATCTCGAGATCGGATCGCTGATCTTCGACGGAATGGACCAGATCGATTTGACGGGACCGTTCGAGGTCCTCTCGCGCATCCCGCACTCGACCTACCGTCTCTATGGCAAGACCACGGAGGCGGTCCGCGACATCAAGGGGCTGCGCCTGTTGCCGGATGCGCGCCTCGAACAGGCGCCCCGGCTCGATGTGCTCCATGTCCCCGGCGGCTACGGCCAAGAGGCGCTGATGGAGGATGAGGCCGTGCTCGGCTGGATCCGCCGCCAGGCCGAAGGGGCGCGGGCCGTGTTCTCGGTCTGCACCGGCGCGCTGCTATGCGGGGCGGCGGGGCTGCTGAAGGGGCGGCGGGCGACGACGCATTGGGCGTCGTTTCACCTGTTGCCGTTTTTTGGCGCGACCGCCGTCAACGAGCGGGTGGTGGTGGATGGCAGCTGGGTCTTTGCCGCGGGCGTGACCGCGGGGATCGACGGCGCCCTGCGCCTGGCTGCGGAATTGCGCGGCATCGCGGCGGCCCAGTCGATCCAGCTCCACATGGTCTATGCCCCGGAGCCACCGTTCAACAGCGGAACGCCGGAGACCGCTCCCGCGGCGATCCTGGACGAGGCGCGGAAAAGCGTCGCCGCCATCACGGCCCAGCGCGAGACGACGGCGATGCGGATTGCCAAGAGCTTCGGTATTTCCGTTCCCGACACAGCCTCGCGGTGATCGACCGCCGGGCCTAAACAGCTACGGCTCAAACATCCAGGCCGTGACCGTCGTCAGTTCGACGAAGCCCAGCCGCGCCAGGATCGGGCGGCTCGTGTTGCGGGCGTCGACGGTCAGGTAGCGATAGCCGCACCAGAGCGCTTCCCAGGCGCGGGCGGCGACAAGGGCGCGATAGATGCCGCGGCCGCGATGGCTGGGGATGGTGCCGCCGCCCCACAGGCTGGCGAAGTCCCGGCCGGGCGGCAGCTCCAGCCGGCCGGTCGAGACCGGCAGCGGGCCGTCATAGGCGACATGGAGCGCGCAGGTCGGGTCGGCGAGACGGTTGCCGAACGCCTCGAAGTTGCGGGATTCGTCGCGCTGGAACGCGACACTGCTGGCCGCGACGAAATCCTGCAAGCCAGGAAAATCGCGAACCTGGGCCAGCGTGATGCCGGCGGCCTCGGGATCCTCGATCGGACCGTCCTCAAGGTCGCGCACCATGAAATGCTCGGTCTCCTCCGGCCGGAAACCGGCGCGGGCCAGGCGGTCGGCGAGGCCCGCCGGCTGGTCGTGGCCATAAAGCTTCCACTCGACCGGCTGGCCCAATGTGCGGAAGAACGCGACCTGGGTCGCGATCTCCTGGTCGATGTCGGCACCGGCGAGCGTGGTATAGCCGATGCAGTTGTAGAGTCCCGTGGTGCGGAGCACGCCGCCGGACCAAGTGCGCGACACACCTGGTTCCGGCGGCGGGTCCGCGCGCATCTCGGCGTCGTATTGCCGAAGGATGCGGGACGGGGTTCCCGGGAGCTTGACGGCTATGTTCATGCCGCTTGCTGCTCCCGGTCGGCATGCAGCAGGCGGGCATAGAGGCCGCCCGGCCGCTTCGCCAGTTGCTCATGCGAGCCGTCCTCGACGATCCGGCCGCGATCGAACACCAGGATCCGGTCGGCGTGGCGGACGGTCGACAGGCGATGCGCCACGATGATCGTGGTGCGGCCGCTCATCGCCTGGGCCAGCGCCTGCTGGAT
>Ga0302314_10000685_pt1 | contig 62763 bp, 69 predicted proteins | sample III_Palsa_N2_3_FD_200533 | JGI IMG/M metagenome (GOLD analysis project Ga0302314, IMG submission 200533) | Peat permafrost microbial communities from Stordalen Mire near Abisko, Sweden - III_Palsa_N2_3 | ecosystem: Environmental > Terrestrial > Soil > Palsa > Peat permafrost | place: Sweden...
TGGAAGACGTGTCCGACGTGGTCGGGGTTGAGGGGTCGGCCAGTGGGGTCGGTGAAGACGTAGCCGGTCTCGCTCCAGCGGTCGCCAGCCTCCGCGCGCTGGGCTTGCTGCCTGCGGTGGTGGGCGGCCAGGACCTGGGTGGTGCGGTGGTCCAGGGCGACCTGGCGCCGGCTGGAGGCGGTCTTGGGCGGGCATTCCTCCAGGACGCCGCCGGGGCGCTTCTGCAGTTGGCGCCGTACGGTCAGGGTGCGGCCCTTCAGGTCGATGTCGCTCCACTGCAGGCCCAGGCTTTCGCCGCGGCGCAGTCCGCGCAGGGTGTAGAGGTGGTAGAGCGCGTAGAGGCGGTGGTGGCGGATCGCGTGCAGGAACGCGGCGGTGCCCTGCGGTGTCCACACCGCCACCGCGGGTCGCTCCCCGGTGCGGCGCCAGTGGGCGACCTGCGCGTCGGTCCACACCACCGTGCGCGAGGGCACCACCCTGGGCAGCTCCAGGTGCCGGGCCGGGTTGGACTGCAGCACCTCGGCGCGGATCGCGGCGTTCAGCGCGGACCGGAGCGTGGCCCGGATCCGCTGCACCGTCGCACCGCTGAGGGCCTGGCCGTCCGCCTCGTGCCGGGCGATGATCGCGCCGAACGCCTGCTGGACCCGGCCGACGGACAACTCACACAGCAGCGCCCCTCCCAGCAGCGGCACCAGGTACTGCTCGACGTGCTTGCGGTACCCGCGCACCGTGGTCGGCCGCAGGCGCGGCTGCACATCCTCCAGCCACCGCTCCAGCCACTGCCCCACCGTCAGACCCCGCCCCTGCGAGGACAGGGCCGGGTCCAGCAGCAGGGCCAGCACCGCCTCGGCCTGCGCCCGGCCCGGGTACCCGCCCCGGCGAAGCCGGTCCTGCCCCTTGCCCACCGCCACGTCGCCCGGCAAGGTCACGTACCAGCTACCGTGTTCGTCCTGACCCAGCAGCGGACACCGACTCCCCAACTGCCGCTTGCTCAACGGGTCCCTGCAACCACACCGCTGGTACACCGTTCCACTGCTCCGCATAGTGCCGCCTCCCTGGCTGGATCTGGATGTCCTGCCGTTCAGCGTCGACCCGTCCGGCAGAAGAGAGAAGAGTCCAATGTCCTAACATGGGCTAAATGGGTTACATAGGATGAAATATGCCTCCGTGGCATTGGCCCGCGTGATACCCGCCAGGGCCACTCGCTGCACCGCGCACACGGTGGGGAGAAGCGATGCCCCGAGGGAATCCCGGCAGATCCTCCACCCCGGCTTCCGGAGACGGCAGCCGCGTGCCGCCAACGAATACGGCCATCGGCGCTGTCGGGCCCGGTCCGGCGAGTGGGCCTGCGCCGCTGCCTGTCGGGTTTGGACAAAACGTCCGGTGTTTTCCAGCGGTGCGAGATGGATCTTGTGGTCCTTCCCTTCCGACGGCTCGTCAGCTTGCAGGGGTGTCCAAGGGGTGACCGGACGCCTTCGGACGATCCGGCACAGCGCGGCATGAAACTGACTTGCTCGCGACAAAGAACCTCTCGATACTCGCGCCCGACGGAGGGCCGTGCTGTCTGACCTGGGAAAATCTCGGACAGGGCGGCATAGGACGGCACGATCCGTCACACCACTGTGCGGCTCGCCCAGGCGATTCCTGCCCCCTTTTAATCCGTAGGTTGTGGGTTCGAGCCCCACGCGGCCCACATCCTTGAGCCCAGGTCAGAGCCCATGACCTGGGCTTTTCGTGCGTCAGGGAACCGGACATGTCGGGCGCTGCTCGCTTGAACGGCTGACGATCACGTCCGGTCGGAGCGGGCGGCGTGGTCCTCGGCCTGGGCCTGGACGAGGTCTGCGGCGAACCGCCGCAGCCGCTCCGTGTAGACGACCAGGCCGTCGGCGAGCGTGAGGATGTCCGGCGCGGTCAGTTCGTCGCCGCCGTGTTCAGTCACCAGCGACGCGTACACCTGGCGCCGGGTGTGCCGGGTCGCCAGCGGGTACTGGTACATGTCGATCGCAATGCGCACGCCGACCGAGTCCGTCAGGTCCAGCTCGACCGGTGCCGAGACGTGGAACTGGTCGCCCTTCCAGCCCTCCTGGCCGGAGTGGTAGACCGTGCACCACCGGGGGCACGGTCGACCGAGGTGGTCCGCCATGCTCGTCTCTCCTCCAGTCGGCGCCGGGCCATGGGGGGCGTCCCGTCACTGCCTCCACGCAGGGAGACGGGACGGCCGGCCAAGTGCCGTCCGGGCAGCCGCCGTGGGGGGCTTGGTCTGCCCGGACGGCAGTCTTCAGAGCGACCGGTTCTGTCCCCGGCCGGGACGCGGCCTCGGCTTCAAGTCGCAGGACGGGCAGATCAGCACGGTCCAGCCGGGCCCGGAAGCTTGGTCGACGCTGCCGAGGATCCGGCCGTGATCGGTGTGGTCACCGCACTCGCAGCACAAGCCCGGCGCTATCTCCGGTGTGCTCATCGCCGGCAGGGCGTCGGCGGCCACCACCGGGTGCTCGGTCATCCGATGCACCTCGGCCCGAACTCCAGATCCCGGCCGGCGACGAGGATCTCCGGCGAGGCCGCGTAGATCGCGTCCAGGCGTGCCACCCCGGGCGGGGTCAGTTTGCCGTAGCCGGCGGCGGTCATCAGCTTCACGTACTCGACCCAGACGGCCACGAGGACCGTCTCCGGCCGGTGCTCTGCGTAGGGGATCATGTCTCCCCCTCGGTGGCCAGGTCCTCGACAACTTGGAGAACGTTGTAGAGCGAGGACACGAGCGCCCCGATCTCCAATTGCAGCTCGGATGCGGGGATGGCGGACAGGTCACGGCTGCGCACACGATCAAGGTCGTTGCGGGCGACTCGGACACGGAACTCTTGCGACGGCGACAGGGGCTGGCGTACGGGCACAGGCGAGGCCAGCGGCTGCAGCGTGGAGACTGCGGGATCTGCCATGACTCGACGTTAGGGACAGCCGGAAACCGGCCACAATGAACATGCGACTACTTGCAGGAGGTCACCCGAGGGACTGAATCGCCGCACCGATCAGTCGCCGAGCCTGCCCGCCGTACATGGCCAGGGCCGACAGATCCGAGAATGCCTGCGCGTACATCGACACCTCGTGCGGCTGCGTCACCGTCAGGTGCGCGGATACCAGCTCCACGTTCACCTGCTCGTCGTCGTACAGCGTGAACGACTCGACCGGCCATCCTGCGCCGCGGCGCGTCCCCATGGGAATGATGCCCAGGCTCACCGACGGCAACAACGCCACCTGGATCAGATGGCCGAGCTGGGCAGCCATCGTGTCCACGTCGCCGATCACCGTACGCAGAACCCATTCCTCGACCAGGACAGCGAAGCGGTGGTCGGGTGAGCGCAGGATGGCCTGCCGCGCCATACGCACGGCCACCGCCTCGGCGACATCGTCGTGAACACCCCGCAGTGAGACAATCGTGTTCAGAACAGCCGTGCTGTACGCCTCGGTCTGCAGAAGGCCGGGGACAACCCACGACTGGTACATGCGGAACCGGCGGGTGCGGTCGAACAGCGGTTTCACGCTCTCCTGCGCCTGCTTGAGGCCGGCCCGCTCCATCCGTCTCCACTCGACGTACATGCCGTCGATGCCCCGGGCTGTGGCGACGAGGTCGGGAAGATGCTCGGGTACGCCGCAGTGGAGCGTCCATGCACGCAGTGCGACGTCGGACGGCGTCACCTTGCCGTGCTCGATCCGGGAGCACTTCGCCTCGTGCCATCCGCACAACGCGGCCAGCGCCCGCGCGGTCAGACCGGCATCGAGCCGGATCTCGCGGAGGCGCTGGCCCAGGGCCTGCCTGGCCTGTTCAACTGTGGACGCTGCTGATGTCGGTGACACAGTCCCCCAACTGTCGGCTTAGGCGGGCCGGTAGTCGCCGTGCGGGATCGCTCGTTCCCAGACCGCTTCGAAAGCCGAGGCGCAGAGCTTCACCACGGCGGCGTCGGCTGTGACCTCTTCAGTGACGAAGTCACCGTTGCCGCTGAAGTGATGGACCATGGCCACGCTGCCGTCGATCAGCCAGAAGTCGTTTCCCGGCAGAGCGATGTCGGTGGCTCTGGCTCGGGGAAGCCATCGGACGTCCTCGCCGGCGGCGAGGTTGGTGAACGTGACGTCGTACTCGAAGCGGATGTATTCGCTGACGGGCTCGGAGACGATACGCGCGCGGCGCACCGCAACCCCGCGCGACACGGTGTCCGTGATGGTCTGCTGCCAGGGCCGCCACCATGACGCCCGGTCCGCCGGATCGTTCCGGTGCCCGGCCTTCCAGGCGGCGTAGAGCGGATCGTCGAGCATGTAGCCGTCACGCATTTCCAGGTGAACTGCTGAGTGCTCGCAGGTACTCAGCAGGTACTCAAGCGTCGGTGCCGCCACCGTTGACCTCCGGGAAGAACTGCATCATCCGCCGGGGGAATTCGATCACGGTCTCGTGGTCGGGGATGTCCATCTGGGCGAGCCGCTCGGCGTCGGGGACCTTCCAGCCCTGCAGCAGGTAGTTGTCGGTCTCGTCGTCGTAGTACACGGTCGGGGACTTGCCCTCGGGCGAGTCGGGGTCCTGGCCGAGCTTGTGCAGTGCCATGACGGTCACCTCTCAGTCGGAAGTGCGGTGTGACTGAGCTTGCACGCTCCGCTGTCGACTGCGCTACGAGTATGCGGAACTTGCGGCGCCAACCTGAGGAATCGGGCTCGCATGCACCAAGCGCCGGGCAGTCCGGGCGTCAACTCGGCCTCACCCGGCCCGTAGGCTGCTCCCGGTGATCCTGGCCGAGGTCGAGCAGGACCCCCGACCACCGCACCGCACCGCACCAGAACGGTTCGACGGTGGCGCTCAGGGACAAGGCTTGCTGGATCCGCAGTCTGATCAGCTCAGCCCGATGTTGCCTACGCAGTTGGGACAAAGCCGATCGTCGTCGCTACTGAGAGATGGGGGCCATTCCCCAAGTCGTGCAGATCGACGAGGTAGCCGGCCGAGAGCCCCAGCAGACGCGCGGCCTCGTTCCCTCGCAGCCCGGCCCGCATCCTCGCCTCGGCCAGCATCCGCCCGACCTCGGCCGGCATCGTCCGCCGCTGCCTCACTGTCGCCTGCTGCTCCACGGCGCTGCTCCTTCTCGCTAGTGCTATGACCGGGAGGGTTCGCCGGGCCCGGACCGCCGGGGTGGCTCCGAGTTGGGATGTCCTGGTCAGTGCTCCCGAGGCCTGTCGTGTCCGCGGCCTCTGCGACGATTGCTGAGTGAGCAAGCAAGAGCGGGACGCGTTGACCAAGGCTGAGGATGCCTTCATGGTCAATTCCTATGAGATCGATATCCTGCCTGGGGTCTGGGGCGACCTCGACGAGGTCGACCAGTCCCGACCGGTCAGCGAGCTGGCGGGGATCCTGCTCTCTCTCATCGATCGTGGGTGGATCGAGGTCCACCGAATCGCGCCGTGGACGTCCCCCTCCGGGGGGAACGGACTCCAGCCCGGCGAGCTGGTGCCTCGTGAACAGCTTCCGGCGATTCTTGAGGAGGCGGCCAACTGGGAGTATCCCGAAGACGGGGACTGGATTGGCGCGTTGACCCTGGTGGAGACCGAAGCGGGAAGGAAGATCACTCGCTTCTCTCCCGAGGAGATGGCCGAGTGTGGCGGGAAACCTTCGGCGGCTGCCAACAGTCGTTCGCTTCAGCGGATGCCCCCTCGCCGACCTGGCATGGACCACGAACCCGGCGAACCTTCGCGGTCACAGCACTAGGCACGACGCGCCGCCAACCCCGGGGGGCGGGCGGCGCGCTGCACGGGGATGGACTTCCCGCGCATCCCGCCGGTGGACATGCAATCCCGGCGAGGGGTTCAAGGGACGCTGCTCGTTCCCTGCTCGCTCGAATGGCTAAAGATCTAGGTCTGCTGCCCTGCTGACGGATCATCGCGAGCCAACTCGTGGACGCACCGGGCATTCCCGCTCGGTGACTGTGCCTTGCCCTTGGTGCTCATAGAGACGTGACTGCCACACCTCTGGCAGCGCCACAGCGGACGGCCGTCCTCGCCGAGTTCCGACGCCCCCGGATCGACCTCGTGGCCGAGCGATGCGAACCACTCCAGAGCTGCGGTCACTCGTTCTGCCGACCAGTCGGCAGCCGGCGGCCGGTCCGGAAGCCGGGAGCCAGGCCGGCGTAGATACCAGCGGATGAGCTCACGGACGACCTCGGGGCGCCGACCGTCTGAAGCGGTGTCCAGGTCCGCCCAGTCGTCGTCGGCGGCGCGGACGTGCTGGATGGGCATCTCGCCTGTTCGCGGCCGGGCCACGGGCGCTCTCCTGCTGGTCGCTCGCTGTGTACACGGGACCATAGCCTTCGCCGAGTTCCGTGTCCCGGCCCCCGCCGCCGAGCCCACCGACCTGGGCGCTGTCCATGCTCGCCGGCCCGGCCTACCTGCTGTACACCCACGTCTTCGGCTGACCCGCCCGGCACTGCCCGGTCGCCATTCGACAGCTATTCGAACATGCGCCGACAAGGTTTATCCACAGTGGGGACAACCGATGCGAAGCGCTCTGTCGGCGACTGCCCGTACGCTCGCAAAATCACGCCGCGTCAGTGCACTACCCGGATCGGATTGACTGGGAGTTCCTCGTCCAGGAAGCCGGCCCCATGGCCTGACGAATCGATCAGGTATGTAGTGTCCAGGCCCTCGCCGTAGACCTGCCACTTCCCGACAGGGGTCTTCGTTCCAAACTTGATCTCGAAGTCGACTCGATACCACTTGTTGGGTGCGTAGGTCCGCCACAAGTCCATGGGCTCGTCGAGCTGATAGGAGCCCATGTCCTCGGTCCCGTTGCCGTCGTGCCACACGCCCGTAGACGGGTCGCGCCACTCCACCTGCACGGTCGGGGTCGCGTACCCCTTCGGCGGGACGATCAGCAGTCCGTAGCCGTCGCTCTTCAGCCGGTACTTGGACCGGTCTATGAAGAAGGTGTGGGCGTACACCACCTGGCCTGGGTGGATGGTGGCAGGGATGCCGTAGGTGACGACGTCGAAGCTGCCGACGTAGGCCGTACCGCTTGCCTGTGCGGTGCCGACGCTGCCCGGCAGCACGGCAAGAAGTCCGGCCGCAGCAGCCAGAACGGCGGTGCGGCGTATGCGTGTCCGCAAGGTTCCCCCCATGGGTGTTGATCACTGGGAGGGCAGCCTAGCGGGCCCGGGCCAGGCCCGAGGCCCGCTCGCAGGCGGCAACCACGTTCATCACGACCGTGGTTGCGCTGGCCGTCGTGGCCACCACAAATTTGCGACTCCGCCCGCCGGAGTCGCGAACCATGATCTTCGTGCTGTCGCGTATGCGAGAGGGCAAGCCGCCCCCGGCAACGGTCGCCGGCCGCGCTGCGACAATCAATCGCGCTCGAACTCCAGGACCGAAGCTCAGTTGACGCTCCCAACCGGATCTCGTCGTACCTGCGTGCGATCATGTTCCGCGCAGCGCTCAAGCGCACGGGGAACAGGAGAGGGCCGTCTGTGCCCTCGCGGATCACTGGGGGAACAGCAACATGACCACGTCCAGGGCTCTGGGTGCGGCAGTACTGCTTGGCGTCGTGACATTGGGAGCGGGCGCCTGCAGCAGCGGCACCGCCAAGCCGACCGCTACGGCAACCGCCACCGGGCCAGCAGCCACCGCGGCGTCGGCCACGCCCGACAGCGGCACCGGCGACTCCATGGCGCAGAAGGTCGCCGCCTGGTTCAACGGTGGCGGCAAGGCCGACATCAGCACGTTTGGAACCGACTTCACCCGGCTCCAATCGGACGCCAGCGCCGAGAACGTCTCGGCCGTGGGCGGCGACTGCGCCATCCTCGCCAGCGCCACGACCAGTGCTGTGGACTACGGCCCCATCCCCGACCCGCAGGCACAGTCGCACTGGGCGAAGACCCTCGCCGACTACACCACTGGTACCTCACTGTGCTACGACGGCGCCGCGAAGCTGAACGCTACTGAGGCCGGCAAGGGCATCGCCGACATCATCGCCGGAACCACGCAGCTGGCGGCCGTAGGAACCCTCTTCCTCGCCATCCAGGCCGGCGCACAGTAACCCGGAGCCGACAGGACTGGCCGCCTCGTTCACCGGATCGGTTGACCCCGTCCGCCGTGCCCGGCCGAACGGCTGCCCCGTTGAACCAGGCGTGACCACTATCGCCCCGCCCGTCGACCTCGCCCGCCCTGCCGCTCCGCACCCATCTCGCCGACGGCGCCGGTGCGAGACGCCCATGTACGAGGCCCTCGCTGCCGATTGGGCGGCGTTCGGCCGCATGGTGCCCGGCGACCGCGACCGCGAATGGGTCGAGCTGGTCACCCGCAAGATCTGGTAGCCAACCAAGCGGGACAGCGCCCGCGCCCCAGGGGCAGCCGCGCCGAATTGGTTCGGCAGCTTGTCAAACGGGCGCAGCAACCCCCCGGAAACCGGTCCCCCCGGTCCCCAGGGCCGAGTACCCTCGCGGCGTGTCGACATCGGACGATCTTGGACTCTCGCATCAGGCCACATCAGGCGAGGACTTCGTCGCCTACCTGGGTTCGCGGACGCGACTAGCGCAGTGGCGCATACGGTCACGCGCCTGCGCCGTGGCGGACGCCGTCGCCGCCACCGCCGGCGCGGCACTGCTCATCCTGGCGGCAGTCGACAGCATCACATCGTGGCCCTCCGACCGGGTTCTCCTGGACCACAACGACCTGTCCCAGGTCGCAGCAGTCGTCCTCATCCCCGGCTGGCTCTGGCTGCCCCTAGCCTTCATGCTGATAACGCCGGGACGGCGCTCACGCCCCGACGCCCAGCAGAAGGCCACCGACCGTGCCGTCGATCGGATGCTCCGGAGGGCCATGTTCCCTGGTCTGCGCGTACGCCTGGCGCTCGGTCTTCTCGCCCTCCTGTGCGCCGCCGTCGTGATCGGCGGCATCGCCATGGGAATAGCCAAGGGCTCAACCCAGGTCCTGCCGGGCCCGCGCTACGAGATCTCGACGCTCGACCTCAACCAAGCCGCATGGACGCCGATCTCAGCCAGCCAGTACAACCACTGGCAGGCGAGGTTCGTCCGGGAAGACGGCTTCTTCACCCTCTTCGGGCTCGTGCTAACCGCGGGCAGCTGCGGACTTCTCCAGCTGCACCGAACCGCGATGCAGACCCAGCCGACGCGTGACCTCCAACAACTGGGGTGAATCACCCCAGTAGCTATCGCAACAAGCACCGAGAGCTCACCTGTCCCCACCTGCATTGCTGAGGCCAGCCTCAAGTGCCACCTCCGAATCGGATCGGGGAAACCCGTGGGCAAGTTGCCCAAGGTTTCACGTCCGGTCGGAGCGGGCGGCGTGGTCCTCGGCCTGGGCGGTGGCCAGTACGCCGGCGAGCTCCCGGGCTGGTCCGCGAAGTCGCTGAGCATGTCCGCGTACGCGATCACGTCCGCCGGCTGGTGCATCGTCACCGAGATCGCCGCCCAGGACCAGGCGAAGACGTTGCGCTTGCGCGGGTCGGCGTCGTCCGGGTGCTGGACCATGCCCGCGATGCACTGGACCTCGACCGGATCCGCCAGCACCTCCAGCTTCACCGGCTCGGACTCGTGGTATGTCACTCCGTGCCAGGGACGCTCACTCTCGTGTCGCCCCGAGCACCAGGCCGGACAGGGTCGCCCGAGATAGTCGATCACCATCTGTTCTCCCTTGTCGGTGCCGGCCCGGGCCAGCGGATGCTTGGACGCCGGCCGGGGCCGTCGATGGCCGTCCCGTCGCTGCCTCCACGCAGGAGACGGGAGGGCCGGCCAAGTGCCGTCCGAGCAGCCGCCGTGGGGGCTTGGTCTGCCCGGACGGCAGTCTTCAGAGCGACCGGTTCTGCCCCCGGCCGGGCCGCGGCCTCGGCTTCAAGTCGCAGGACGGGCAGATCAGCACGGTCCAGCCGGGCCCGGAGGCCTGGTCGACGCTGCCGAGGATCCGGCTGTGGTCGGTGTGGTCACCGCACTCGCAGCACAAGCCCGGCGCTATCTCCGGCGTGCTCATCGACGGCAGGGCGTCGGCGGCCACCACCGGGTGCTCGGTCATGCGATGCACCTCTGCCCGAATTCCAGGTCGCGTCCGGCGTCGCGGATCTCGGGCACCAGGGCGTATATCTCGTTGATCCGCGCGCACCCGGACGGCCGGACCTTCCCGTAGGTGGCGGCGGACATCAACTGCACGTACTCGGTCCAGACGTCCACGGGGACCGTCTCGGGCCGGTGCTCGGCGAAGGGGATCACGTCTCCTCCCCGCTGGTCACGGCGAGGTCCTCGACGACCTGCAGGACGTTGTAGAGCGAGGACACGATTGCCCCGATCTCCAACTGCAGCTCGGATGCCGGGACGGCGGACAGGTCACGGCCGCGCACACGATCAAGGTCGTTGCGGGCGACTCGGACACGGAACTCTTGCGACGGCGACAGGGGCTGGCGTACGGGCACAGGTGAGGCCAGCGGCTGCAGCGTGGAGACTGCGGGATCTGCCATGCCATCGACGGTAAGGCCCCGTGATTCACGAAACAGCCGATGATTCTCAAGTATTCGATCGCCGCTCCGAGCGCTTCGCAGAGATTCTCACGAAGTCTCAAAAGCAGCCTGCGCCAGACTGATCAGGCGTCGCGCCTGCCGGTTGTAGACCGCGGCAGCGTGGAACTCCTCCCAGAGTCTGCTGTACAGCGCCACGTCGGCGGCATCGTCGAGCCACATCTCGGCACTCACCGTTTCAGCGATCACTAGCCGTTCATCGAAGATCCAGAACCCGTGCTTGGGCGACGCCTTGAGAGGCACTCGCAGCGGTAGAACACCAAGCTGGACGGTGTCCAGACCGATGAGGCCATTGAGTCGGTCGAGCTGCTCCACCATCACGTTCGCTGGGCAGTAGGGCGTCTGGAGTGCCGCCTCCCAGACCACGACGCGGAACAGATGGCCTGGCTCGTACAGGGTGGCCTGGCGCTTCAAGCGCGCGCGGACACCGTCCTCGACGTCGAAGGCCGTCTGCTGCAGCTCGCTGAAGTTGGTCAGCACGTGCCGGGCGTAGGCGGCCGTCTGGAAGATCCCGGGAATGATCGAGGGCTCGAAGGCGCGGACCGTTTCCGCGTTGCTCTCCTCCGTTCCGGACGCTTCCTGTCGGACTTTGTGGCCGGCGGCGAGCTGCCGCTTCCACGACCTGAATCGGGTCTCCAGCCCGCGCAGGCGGCCGACGAGCTCCCCGGCTGCCTCGGGCTTTCCGACGGCCTGCGCCCACGCCGTCAGATCGGTCGACGTCGGAGTCTGCTTGCCGTTCTCCAGCTTCGAGATCTTCGACTGCGGCCAGCCCAGGCGCTCCGCGAGTCCGCGGCCGGTGAGGCCGGCCTCGGCGCGCAGTTCGTGCAACCGCGCACCGAGGGCACCTCGGGCCTGCTGAAAATCGGTGCTCACACAGCCGAAGGTACCTGCGCCGTGAGCTCCTCGTAGCGGATCGCGTAGTGCCAGGCCGCATCGCGGGCCTGGCAGTACGTCAGCACCACCGCCGGGTCGTCGACCAGTTCCAGATGCGTCGCCCATCCTGACTCGTCCCAGTGGAACCGGGCCGCACGCTGGGCGTCGAAAAGCCAGAAGTCCTCATCAGGGAGGTGCTGCTCGGCGGCGTCGGCGCGCCACAGGTAGCGGATGTCTTCGCCCGCCTCCAGGTTCTCGGAGACGCTCGTCAGGCTGTACTGCTGGTTCTGTGTGAGCGGGTCGTCGAGGAGACGTACCCGCTCGATTCGCTTCCCCTTGCCGGTCTGCTCCCGCACCATGGCCGACCACGGGTTGTCGGGGGCCGCTTGGCGCGGCTCGCCTCTCAGGAAGCGCTGGTACGCCTCGCTGCGCTGGTCGGCGGCGTAGGAACGGCGCGTCTCCAGTCGCCAGGCGGTGTGGCGGAACCCGTCGTGGAAGAACTCAAGGATCTTGTCGCCGGGGATGCGCTCAGCCACGCGGCTACTCCTTGGGGCCGAAACGGGCCAGCAGCGCCTTCGGCACGATGACGAAAGTCTCCTTGGGCAGGACGTCCCGGAGCTGCGAGAGGGCTTCGGGGTCGTCGAGGATGTCGCCCTGGACGACCACCCGCTCGGGGTCGCCCTCGATCTCGTACAGCGTTGGGCACTGGCCGCCGTCAGACGTGGTGCCGATGAACTTGAGCTTCATGGCGATCACCTTTCGCTCCCCCGGACCGTACCGGGATGCTGCGCACCGTAGCGCCGGCACGCCGAGAATCAGAAGAGGGCGTCAACTCGGCCTCGGGCGCCCCCGCAGGCTGTTCCGGGGGGTCCTGGCCGCGGCCGGACAGGACCCCCGACCACTCGCCTGCGATGGGTCAGCCGACCGCTGCTGCGATCTGTTCGATCCTGGATGTAGCCGCGGCGAGTTCCGTGTTGCCCTGGCTGATCTCGCCAGCCGCCTGGGTGACGAGAGCGGTGTCGCTGTCCGTCACACCGGCGAGACAGTCGCTCGCGCCAGCACGGTAGCTGGCCAGGGCCGCTGACCAGTGCTGCTCCGCCGCAGGATCTGGAACGGGTGCGTGCCCCTGGGCGGTGGCGACGTCGTTGGACAGGGTGGTGCAGTCGGAGCCGACTGCGGCGGGGTCCTGGCTGCTGTCGTTGCCGATGGTGGTGAAGTCGCTGCTGATCCTCTGCTCGTCCGCCTGGCCGCCGCCGGTCCACCAGTCGCTGACTTGCTGCGCGACGCTGAGTGCCGCCGGAGTCGGCACAGGTGCGGCCGTGGTCGGAGCAAGAGTTGTCGGCTGTGCAGCCGCGACCGTCGGGGAGGTGTTCGCGGTGCTGGTCGAACTGCTGGAGCCCCAACTGAATAACGCGACGGCGCCGATGATCACACCTACGACCACAACCGTCACACAGCCGCAGCCGAGAACGGTGTCGCGCTTCCTGGCAGGCTTCTTGGCTGGCGGTTCTGGGGCGGACTGCGCCCAGCTGGGTGTTGTCATGATGCTGTTCCCCCCAAGGTGGATGAGGGGGCCAGCGTTGCAGAGGTGACTGATGGATCGTCACGCTGTTGCTGGAGCGTTACTCAAAGCAATGCACCGTGCTCACAGCCCGATGCCGACCAACGGGGAGTCGGCCTCCCGGTCCGCGTCCTCCATGTAGCCCGCCAGGGACTTGCTGCCGTCGGCCCATCCGCCGGTACGACCGATGCGGATCATGTCGTGCTTCGCCGCGCGGGCGGCCGTCGCGAAGCCCCGGCGGAGCGAGTGCCCCGTCCAGTCGCCTTCAAGGCCGGCCCGGTCGGCGAGGCGATTCACGACCTCGGCGGCGGCCTCGGGAGTGATCCTGCCCAACGGATCGCCGATCGGCCGCCCCCGGCGGTGCATCCGTGCAGCGACACGGTCGTGCCGGTCGACGCGAACGAACAGCGGGCCGCTGTCGAGCCCGGCCTCTTTGTGAGCGGCGACCAGGGCCTCTATGTACGCCTCTACCGCTCGGACCGGACAGGTCGCCGGGTCGGAGCCGTACAGCACCTGGTTCTCCGTGAACAGTTTCACCTTCCGCCGGTAGATCGAGGTGTCCAGTCCGGTCTTCGTGGCACGAAGGTCTGCGATGTCGACGGCGACCAGCTCGGAGACGCGAGCGGCCGTAGCGAACCCGAGGAGGACCAGGGCTGCGTCACGCTTGCCCTGCAGCGTGCCGCGGTCGACCGGCGAGCATCGCCCGCAGTACCGCCGGGACGGCAGGTGACGCCTTCCTCGGCTTCGCCGCCGGATCCTTGGCCAGGGCCAGCCGGGTCTTGTAGCCGTTGATAACCGCGCGGGCGGCAACAGTGCTGGGCTTCGGCAGGTAGTGCTCGGCGTGCAGGGTCGCGATGGCGGACAGGGCCCGGTCGATCGAGGACGGCGACGCCGGGCGGCCGGTGCGCGGCAGCGGCGCGGTGGTGAGGTGCGCGGCGTACGACGCCAGGGTCTCCGCCGTGGCCGGCAGGATGGTGCGGCCCTCGGCCGAGCACCAGCGGGCGTACGCCTCACGGTCGGCCCGGTCGGCCCGGTCGGCCCGGTCGGCCCGGTCGGCCCGGGTGGTCGACTGTGCGCGTCCGGCTGCGATGGCCTCGATCGTGCCGGCCGACAGGTGCGTGTCCCGGTCGGCCTGGTCGACAGCAGCCGTGGTCGTGGAGTGGATTTCGATCTCTGCGGCCATTTGGGGTTATCGGGCGCCGCCGCCCGCGATGTAGTCCGAGATCGTCGGCGGCGGCCGGTGGACCCACGCCGGCGACTGGTGGGCCGGTGCGACGCGGTTCCACGTCTCGGCGGCGTGCGCCCTGAACTCGGCGTTGCTCATCTCGTGCGGGGGCTTCACGGGCTGCTCCGGCTCGGCCTCGGTGATCGGGGCGGCAACGCTCGGCCTCGGTGATGACGTGCTGGTAGCGGGCCGTGTTCTCGGCGATGGTGGCCAGCAGGCGCTGGAACTCCTCGTCCGTCGCCGGGCGCGGTGCAGCAGTCGGCGCGGCCTGGGGCTTCGCGGCGGCTGGACGGGCAGGGCGTGCGGGTCGACGGGGCGCTGCCATGGCGCCGACTGGATGTGGAGGCACTTGTAGCGCAGCCGCTCAGTGGCGGACACTCACCGCGAAGTCGGTTGGCTGCTTGCTGAACGCCAGGAAACCGAACACACCATGCCCCTGAGGAGTCAGCAACGTATAGCCCTCAGGGGCATCCGGTTGGATATGCCATGTTCCCGAGGCAACGGTGGAGCTGAAGGTGATCCGAACGTCGATGTGTGCCCAGTAGCCCGAGCCGTATTCGAGGTGGGGGCTTTCCGGCAGCATGAGGGACTGGTAGGCGCCGTGGTCGTATCCCCAGTTGCTCGGCCGCCAGCGGTTGGTGAGCGGGTCCAGCGCTGGCGCTGGCCAATGGGAGCAGTGCCATGAGCGTGGCCGCAGTGGCCAGAACGGTACTGCGGTGTATGCGTGTTCTCAAGGTTCCGCCCTGGGCGTCGATCATTGGGAGGGCAGCCTAGCGGGCACGGACCGGGTTCGAGCCCCGCTCGCAGTCGGCAGCCAGGGCCCTGGCGAGGGCGGTCGAGACCGCCGAGCCGGCCACCGAAGGCGTCGACTCGACCACGCCCGTCCCCGTAAGCTAACCCCGGGGGTCCTGGCCGAGGTCGAGCAGGACCCCCGACTGCTGCACCACACCAGAACGGCTGTGATGCCCGCCCCGCCTGCCGTTCCCGTTCCCGTTGACGTGCCGCGGGACGATGCCGGTCCGGCCGCCCGAGGTGGTGGCGGCCGGGTGCGCGGAGGGTCAGCGATTGAGCGTGAAGGTGTACAGCGGCCAGGAGACGTGAATGGGCGGGGCGATCTGCGAGCCGTCCTTGGCGATCAAGGCATAGGCGCAGGCAGGCTCCGGATTGATGTACCACCTGCCCTTGTAGGCGGAGCCGCTGAAGGTGATGCGGACATTGATGTGCGCCCAGTAATTGGAGGGGACCACCACCTGACGGCCCCCCAGGGGCGGGTACCAGTTCCACGTGCCGTTGTCGTCCACCGACGTCGGCTTCTGCCACGCGCCGGTCACCGGGCTCTGCCAGGAGACCGTGACCCCCTTGTTCGGCTTGTTGCCAGGTGCGGCGGAGTTCCACATCGAGACAGCGAAGTCGTCGGCCAGCATGGGAAGTCCGGAGTTCTGGCGGTACCACACCACCATGGCGATGGTCTGGCCCTGCTTCAGTGAACGGGGCACTCCGTGCGCGCCGACCGAGAGGGTGATCGCGGGGGCCTGCGACCGCGAGCTGCTCGCCGCGGCTGCGGTGGAAGCCCCCGGCGCCAGCGCGAGGAGTCCGGCCGCTGTGGCCAGAACAGCGGTGCGGCGGATACGTGACAGCAAGATGCCCCCAAGACGGTGTTGATCACAGGAGCGGCATCGTAGTGGAGAGCACACCGACCACACCCGGATCGCGAACCGTTCGGCGCCGGTCGACCTTCGGTCGCATCTACCCCATGGTCACCACAGGGGTGGGTCCGTTGTGCTCCACCTCGCAGTGCCCCTGGGGGGCCGTGGGTGCACGACGCTTCGTAGCCGTTGTCGGACAGGCGCACGAGGTAGTCCGAGTCCCGGCCTCGGTATTCGGCGGTCGAGTTGTCGGAGTACCGAACGATCGCGGACCAGCTGAACGGCAGGCGCTCGGGGAAGCCGGCGTCTCCGGTGTGCGAGACCAGCGTGACCTCGTCGAACCTGGTCTGGATCCGAGCCGCCCAACCGGCCGCCGGGGCGACCGCACCCAGGCTGGGCACGGCGGCGCCCTCGTCGCCCGATCCGACGATGTTGGAGTGCCCGGCGTTGAAGTGCCGCCCGGGATCTGCCGGGCTCCTCGTCGTCTCGGCCGCCGTCGCACTCGCGGTGCGGACCTGCAGCCGCTGGTTGCTCATCGGGGAGACGTTCGACGAAGGGCTGCCGGTCGAGGGCAGAGTGCTGGCCACCTACGTGCTACCGGGGGACCAGGGCCGAGCGGGTCTGCAGCACGCCATCGTGGGTTTCCGCGCGGCCGACGGGCGCGCGTACCGGCTCGACACCGAAGCCGACCTTCGACGGCCCATGGGCGCTCGGGTGCAACTGCGCTACCTTCCCGCCAACCCGGTGCGAGCGGTCCTCGTCGAAGCGGGCCGGGGCACCCTTCGTACGGTGCTGACCCTGCTGTTCCTGGCCGGCCTCGGGCTGGGCGGCCCCCGGCTCACGCTGCTGTGCCTGCTCTGCGGAGAGTGGAATCCCGCAACGGGCAAACGCGCCGACCGGCGTGAGCCGACTTTCAGGCGGATCGAATTGCCCTGTTCTGTCGTGCCGGTGCCGATGGCGGGAAAATCGGAGCCATGTCCCGGAGTCGAAGGACAACTCCGGTTCCCCGGAAGTTGGTTCACGCAGAGGGTCATGCGCCGTTCCGTGTGCCCGAGGTGCAGGTCGGGATATTTCGCCCGGAGTGAGAAATGGATCGAAGCGGGTCGAGTTCTGCGGCCTACCGCCGACCCGGCGTTCTGACCAGCGGAGACGTGGTGTAGACAGGCGGCGTGCAGATATCCCGGCCTGCGGGCGGCCTGTCCCGTTTCGATCTTGTGAAGGCGCGACTCAGTCTCTGGAACATCAGGATGATCGGCTGCCTCGCCGCCGTAGTCCTGCTTGGCGTCCTGCGTATTGCGTTGGGCGAGCAGCGGGCCCACTGGAGTTCCGCCTCGCTGGTCTTCATGCTTTCCGGAACCGCCGCGTTGTATTTGTTCGCCTGGGGACTGGGCCGCGCTGGTGCGGCCCGCCCGCGAGCGTCGAAGTACTGCCCGCAATTGGTCGGGATCGCTGCCGCGGCGGCCAAGAAGTGCGGTGTGCGCGCGCCCACCACCGTGGGCATCCACAGCCACCCGGTGGTGAAGGTCACCGTGCACTCCTTTCCGCGTCGTCGGGTGGTGCTGGAGGTGGGCCTGCCGCTGTTGCTGGCCCTGTCCGGCGACGAGCTGCGCACGGTGATCGCGCACGAGTTGGCGGCGACGGCGGAGCCCCACCCCGGTCCCGCCGTCGCCGTCGCCGCCGGCCGGCGCAGGGTCTCGGGCGCGCCCGAGGCCCTTGCCGCAGGCAAGCAAGGCGGGTTCCTGGTGCGTGCCGCCAAGTTCGTCGAGTACACCGCCGGGTTCGCCGGCGACCTGGAGTCCCGTGCCGACAAGGCCGCAGTCAGGAGCGCCGGCTCGCGGGAGCTCGCGGCCAGGGCGCTGCTCATGCAGGACCTGGCGGTGATCTCCTTCGCCCAGTACGCCTCGGCCTTCGACCACCTCGTCGAGAGGAGTCGGCGCATTCCCGCCGGGCTGTACTCGGGTTGGCGCCCGAGCAGTGACAGCACGTACTTCCTGCCCGAGGACCGCCGGTCCCTGGTCTCCTCGGCCACGGTCCGGAGCAGGGGCGACCACCCCGACCTGGCCGAGGCCTTCGACCCGGACAGCGGGTTGCTGAGCGACCTCGGTGCGCGTCCGTTCCTCTCGGCGATCGACCCCAAGGCCGAGCGCTCGCTCGCCTGCGCCCTCGGCAAGTCCAGGCTCGGGGGCAACAACAGGACGGTGAAGGGCCTGGCGTGGGAGGAGATCGACCCGGAGCAGGTGTTCGGCCCTCCCGCCCTGTTCGATCCGATCACCAAGGCCGCCGCTGCGGTCCTGGGGCGTTCGGCGACGGCCGTCGATGTCATGGAGCTGCTGGCAGGTCCGGGCAGGTCCTCCCTGGCCGAAGAACTCGTCAAGCAGGACGGGCAGTCGGGAGCCGGGGTCGGCGTCGAAGGCACGCCCGAGGAGCCGCTGCGGCCGGGGGTGGCGGGTGCTGCCGCGCTCAGCTTCGCGCTGCGCTCGCGTGGCTACGCGTACCTCGATGTGCTGCACCCCGAAGACCTGACCGCCCCGGACGGAACCTCCGTCGACGTCAACGCAGCCGTGACCGATGCGCTCACTTCGACCGAAGGACTCGACAGACTGCGGCTCCTGCTGGCGAGCACGTCGGAGCCGGACGCTGTTCCGACGGCGCCGTGAGCGACTGACGCCGCATCGCCCGGGCGGACGTGCGAACCGCTGCCCCGGACCGGGAGCAGGACGGTGAGCAGACCGGCTGTCGCGGCGGTGGCGCCCACGGCGGCCACGGCCGGCCAGCCGCCGTGGCTCCAGGCCAGCGAGCCGGCCAGGGAGCCGATGGCGATACCGAGGAAGCGCAGGGTGAAGTAGAGCGCGTTCAGCCGGCTGTGGGCGGCCTGGTCGAAGGCGAACAGGCTGGTCTGGCACGTGACTTGGTTGCCCCAGGTGCCGACGTCCAGGACGATCACGCCCGCGATCAGCAGGCCGAGCCGGCCGTCGCCGGGCAGCAGCAGCGCCCAGCCGACCAGTACGACGGCGATCAGCGCCGCCGTCGCGCCGCGACCGCCGAGGCGGTCGGTGAGCCTGCCGACACCGGGGGAGACGAGTGCGCCCGCAGCGGCGACGATCCCGAACAGCCCCACTGTCGCGGAGTCGTAGTGGTAGTGCTGCTGGAGCAGGAACGTCAGGGCAGTCCAGAAGGCGCCGAAGGAGACCCCGACCAGTGCCCCGGACAGGGTCACCCGCCGTACCTGCGGGTGGGTGGCGAACAGCTGCGGGAGGGAGGCGAGGGTGTCCCGGTAGCGGGCCGTGGCGGCGGGTAGGGCGGCCGAAGGGCCGGTGGCCGGCAGGGCGCGGGTCAGGACCAGGGTCAGCAGCAGGGTGAGCACGGCCGAGGTCGCGTACACGCCGCGCCAGCCGCAGAGCTGCGCCAGCGCTCCGGAGTAGGTGCGGGCGGCGAGGACCCCGAGCAGCAGTCCGGCCTGGACCGTTCCCACCGCGCGCCCGCGCCTGCCGTCGGACAGGGCCACCGCGAGCGGCGCGACCAGCTGCGGGACCGGCGAGAGCAGCCCGAGGGCGAAGCTCGCGGCGATCAGCCAGGCGGCGGTGGGGGCGAGCGCGCAGGCGGCCAGCGCCAGGACCGAGCCGGCGCAGAGGATCAGGATCAACCGTCGCCGGTGGCGGCCGTCGCCGGCCGGGACCAGCAGCGCGATGCCTCCCGCGTAGCCCAGCTGGGTGGCGGTCGGCACCGCGCCCAGCAGGTCGGGCGCGGTGTGCAGGGAGCGGGCGGCGACGGTGAGCAGTGGCTGGTTCAGGTAGACGTTGGCGGCGGTGACCGCGCTGGTCACGGCCAGCAGCGCGGCGGTACTGCGAGTGCGTTCGGTTCTGGTCACGTGATTCGACGTTAGGCACCCCGGGTCTGGCATGCTTTCGAGTGGACGACACGGACTATCGAGAGCGCGCCAATGTACGGGAAGAGCGAGCAGCGGGACGACTACCAGGACGTCCCGCGACCGCTGGCGGCGATGGCGCGGGACCTGCCCGACGGCCACCGCATCCCCGCCCACCGCCACCGCCGCGCACAGTTGATCTACGGCACCACCGGGGCCATCGCCGTCGTCACCGAGCAGGGCACCTGGGTGGTCCCGGCGACCCGGGCGGTGTGGATCCCCGCCGGGGCCACCCATGCGATGGACTGCATCGGCGCGGTGCGGATGCGGACCCTGTACGTCGAGCCGTCGGCCGCGCCGGGCCTGCGGGGCGGCCCGACCGTCGTCTCGGTCTCCCCGCTGCTGCGCGAACTGGTCGAGGCGGCCACCCGCCTCCCGCTGGAGTACGAACCGGTCGGCCGTGACGCCACGCTGGTGGAGCTGCTGCTGCACGAGCTGGCGCCGCACCCGGTCCCGGCCCTGCACCTGCCGACCCCGGCCGACCCGGTGCTCGCGGCACTCTGCGCGGCGATCCACGCCGAGCCGGGCGCCCACTGGACGACCTCGGCCGCCGCCGCCCACGCCCACCTGAGTCCGCGCAGCCTCCAGCGCAGGTTCCCGGCCGCCACCGGGATGACCCTCGCGGCCTGGGTCCAGCAGTGCCGGCTCGTCCACGCGGTGACGCTGCTCGCGGCGGCGGTGCCGGTCACCTCGGTCGCCACTCGGCTCGGCTACGCCACCCCGAGTGCGTTCACCGCGATGTTCCGCCGCACCCTGGGCACCGCCCCGAGCGTGTACTTCGACCCGGTCCCCGCGTAGCTCGCGCCGAGACCCTCGCGCTGCTCAGGCGTGCAGCGGGACCTGTTCGATCTTCAGTGATTCGCGGATCCGCTGCCGCAGTTCCAGGGTGTCCTTCTGGTCGTGCGCCGACACGGCGTGCTCGGCGGCGGCCCGGACGACGGCGTCCTCCTCGCCCGAGATGGTGAGGGTGCAGCCGGTCGCGGTGGCGTGGTCGCGGCAGTCGGAGACTTTGCGCATGATGGCCTCCCGGCCCAGCGGCGCCACGGTCCTCGGCGGGCCGGTTCCCGGCCGGGTTGACGGGGATGGTGGCGCGGAGGTGTCTTCCGCACCATTGTCCCTCCGCCGGGGCCGAACGCTGCCTGGGAACGTCGTCGGAGCGGCGTCGGAGCGGCGTCGAGCGCTTTCAGGCGCGGGGCCGCGCCGCTGTGGCGGCTGCCTCGGCCGCGGCCCCGTTCGCGGTGGTGGCGGCGAGCAGCAGGGAGGACTCGTGCGGGGTCAGCGCCAGACCTTCGGCGAGGCGCTCGGCGAGGGTGGGGTCGGGGCTGCGGAGGCCGGCCTCCAGGCCGACCAGCTGGCTGCGGGAGATGCCGAGCAGCCGGGCCGCCTCGCGGCCGCGCCAGCCGCAGCGCATCCTGGCCTCGGCCAGCATCGAACCCAGCTCCGAGAGCGGGCCGGCGGGTGTTCCCACTGTGGGCGTCGACTCCATGGCGTCCTCCGTTTCGATGAGCTGATCATCACTCACCGTGCCTGCCCACAGGCGTATTGGTGACCGGTGTCGGCGGCCGGCGGTGCGCTGACGCGGCGTCGGCGACGGGGTGCTCCGCTCCGTGCCCGGCCCGGAGACCGGTGGGAGAATGGGACGGATCGGGGGATTCACCTGCGAGTCAGGGAGAATCCGATGAGAAGGTACCTACGATTTGCAGCCGCGGCATGCGCCTCGGGGGTGCTGCTGTTCGGCACCGGTCTCGCCGCTGCCGCCGTCCCGGCCAGTCCACCGCAGGCGCCTGCGCAGACGCCTGCGGTGCCGATGGCCTTCCACTTCTACAGCGTCTCGACCGAGTCGCAGCTGTACACCGCGAACGGTCAGGTCGTCAGCAACCCCAACACCGCACCGGCGGTCGGTGACTGGGTGGTGAGCGCGGACAACGACTACCTCGGGACGCAGGCCGACCACGCTGCGACGCCCACCGCCACGGACCATCTGTTCTGCCTCGTCACTGCGGCTCCGGCGACGGCGCTCTGCTCCGCCGAGGTGGCGATCGGCGACTCGATGTTCTTCGCGGACCACTCCGTCCAGGACTTCGCGAGCAACAGTCCCACCACTGTCTTCACGGTGACCGGTGGCACGGGCGCCTACCAGGGCGTCCACGGAACAGTGACGGTCACGCAGACCGGCAACAGCAACAACTCCGAGGCCGTGATCAGCCTGGCGAAGTGACGAGGGCGGGCCGGTAATCGAACACTTGTCCACAGGGTTCTCCACAGCTGTGGAGAACCCGCACGGAGCCTGTCCGGGAAGGGCGGGGCTCGGCCGAGCGGGGGTATTCGCGGCGCGGGCCGTCACCCCGTGGCCAGGGGCGGAGTTGTCCGGGTGAAGATCAATCCCTTCCCCGGAGGTCCCCGTGCGTCTCTCTCCCACCGTCGTCCCCCTGGCCGGCGCCCTGCTGCTCGCAGTGGCGGCTCCCGCCGGTGCCGGACCCCTGCCGTCCGGTCCGGTCCAGGGGCCCGAGGCCGGGCTGCGCATCCTCACCGACCAGCCCATGGCCGCGCCGGGCGGAGCGGCGCAGCAGCGGGTGGTGCTGAGCAACGGCACGGGGCACGACATCGGCGCGCTGACCTTCAGCTACCGCGCGCCGTCCGGGTTCGCCGTCGGCAACCTGCCCCGGGAGTGTGCGCACCGGGCCGGAGCGGTCTCCTGCACGGTGCACGGCCTGGCCAAGAACACGGCCCGCGCGGTGACCATCCCGGTCTGGGCCCAGAACAACGCCGCCATCGGCCAGACCGATGACGGCAAGCTGGTACTGGGCACCGGCGCCGGCTCGGTGCAGCGGATCTGGGGGATCGTGCTGCAGCCCTGCGCGCCCGCGCTGCCCGACGCCCAGGCGGCGCACCAGGCCGGCCAGGACGCGGTCGAGGCCGCGAACGGCTCCTGCGCGGTGGCCCCGGCCGACGCGGCCAGCTCGCCCCGGGCCATCGCCGCGGTGCAGAACCTGGTGGTGCGGCTGCCCGAGCCCGGTGCCGGGGACGGGCAGCGGGCGGGGGACATGAACCCGATGAAGGACACGGTCAACTGGTTCGGCGACCCGGTCTACCACTTCGTCAGCCCCACCCTCAACGCCGGTGCGCTCAACCACAGCACCCACATCCCGGCCATCGGCCGACTGCTCGGCTGCTACGGGAACTTCGGCAGCTTCGGCCAGCAGAACGGGTGCAGCGTCACCCAGCCGAACGGGGTGGACCAGCAGACGCTGGTCAACGCGCAGGAGATCGACTCCGTGTTCCAGGTGGGCGCCCAGGCCGACCGGGCGCTGCACGCCCCCGAGGTCGCGCCGATCCGCACCGCCGTGGAGGAGGAGATCCTCGGCTTCGAGGTCGCCCCGGGCGCCAAGCCCGGCGTCTACCAGGCGACCAGCACGGTGACCAACGGCCGCGGCAAGGGTTCGCTGGTGATCACCACGACCTTCACCGTCACCGTCCTGCCGGCCGACGCCCCGCTGGCCTGATCCCGGTGTGCTGACCCCGGTGTGCTGAGCACGGAAGTGCCCCCGGCCCGATCGGGCCGGGGCACTTCCGTGCGGGCGGACGGTCAGTTGCCGGCGACGTCCGAGCCGGCGTCGGTGCCGGTGACGGTGATCGGCTGGTCGTTCTGCAGCTCGCCGAAGAGCGTCTTGGCCTGACTCATGTTCCAGAGCAGGGCGTCGCCGTCGGTGGGGGTGTAGTAGTTGGCGTTGGCGATCGGGACGGTCAGCGAGTGGCCGCTGCCGCTGGTGATGTCCTTCATGCCGAGGAACATCTGGGCCAGGTCGTAGGGGCTCATCTGGGTGTCGACGCTCAGGGTGTCGATGCCCGCGCTCAGCACCGGGTACAGCTTGAACGGGTTGAGCACGGTCGACGGGGTGGCCGCCTGGTGGGCCACGGCGGCGAGGAACTTCTGCTGGTTCGCCATCCGGGTGAGGTCCTGCTGGGCCTCCTGGTGCCGCTCCCGGACGAAGGCCAGCGACTGCGCACCGTTGAAGGTCTGGCAGCCGGCCTTGAAGTTCGCGCCGGAGGCCGGGTCCACGATCGGCTTGTCCAGGCACATCTGGACGCCGCCGAGGGCGTCGACCAGGTTGACGAAGCCGCCGAAGCCGATCTCCGCGTAGTGGTCGATGTGGATACCGGTGTTGTACTCGACCGTCTGCGCCAGCAGCGCGCCGCCGCCCCAGGAGAAGGCGGTGTTCAGCTTGTGGGTGCTGGCCGGGTACTTGGTGCCCGAGGCGCCGGTGAACGCCGGGATCGTCACATAGCTGTCGCGGGGGAGGCTGAGCAGCGTGTCCCCGTTCGCGCCGATGTGCAGGATCATCATCGAGTCGCTGTTGCCGTACTGGCCCTCGTCGTCACTGCCGGTGTGCAGCGCCTTCTGCTGCGCCGCGGTCAGGTTGCCCCGGTTGTCCGAGCCGGCGATCAGGTAGTTGGTGCCCTTGCCGAGCGGCGGCTGGGCCGGCAGCGCGGTCAGGTTGACCGTGCGGTGGAGCTTGTTGTCGGCCCAGAAGTAGGTTCCGATCGAGGTGGCGATCAGCAGCACGACCACAGTGAGCGCGGTCCAGCCGATCAGCCGCTTCCAGCTCCGCGGCCGGCGGAACTTCCAGGAGCGTCCGGACGAGCCCGAGCCGGCGGGGCTGCCGGTCCGGCCCGGTCCGCCCTGCCCCGGTCCGCCCTGCCCCGGTCCGCCCTGGCCGGGGCCGGCCTGCCGGCCGCCGCCGCGCCGGGGCGCGCTCTGGCGCGGCGAGAGCTCCGGCGGCAGCGGCGGTTCGGCCGCCGGGCCCTGCTGCGGTGCTCGGCCGCCGGCCGACTGGCCGCTCATTGCCTGGGCGGAGCCGCCGGGGGGACGCCGGTACTGCGGCGTCGGGCGAGCTCCGTCGTACTGCCTGCCGTCCCCGGTCCGGTCTTCGGGCCACTGGTTCATGTCCCTCAGTGTGTCCGGTCGACCGGCCCGGACGTGCGCACGGGGCAGTTCTGTGGCAAATCTGATGGATTCGTTACCGACTGCGTACAAACGCCGGTGGGGGCGTCGGCCGGGCCGAAATTGGGATGCGCCGGGACATCCCGCCCCGGACACTGGGGCTGCCGCCCGCCCCGACCGTTCGAAGGAGTCCGCCCTCGTGCAGGGAGCCGTTACCGTGTCGCCCGTCCAGGTGCCCGAGCTGCTGCTCGGCCTGGCGACGGTCCGTCCCGTCTTCCTCTGGGGTGCGCCCGGCATCGGCAAGTCCTCGCTGGTGCGGCAGTTCGCCGACTCCCTCGGCCTGGAGTGCGTGAGCCTGATCGGGACCCAGCTCGCCCCCGAGGACCTGATCGGGGTCCCGCAGATCACTCCGGAGGGCCGCTCGCGCTTCTGCCCGCCGGAGACCATCGCCCGGGACGAGCCCTACTGCCTCTTCCTCGACGAGCTGAACGCCGCCACGCCCGACGTCCAGAAGGCCTTCTACTCGCTGATCCTGGACCGCCGGATCGGCAGCTACGAGCTGCCGCCCGGCAGCATCGTCATCGGCGCGGGCAACCGGGCCACCGACGGCGCGCTGGCCAGGCCGATGGCGTCCGCGCTGGTCAACCGGCTCGCTCACATCCATCTGCGGGCCAGCTCGGCCGACTGGCTGGTCTGGGCGGCGGGGAACGGCATCCACCGCTGGATCACCGACTACCTGGCCGAGCGGCCGGACCACCTGTGGTCCGCCCCGCCGAAGTCGGAGGAGCCGTTCTCGACCCCGCGCGCCTGGCACATGCTCTCCGACGCGCTGCACTCCTTCGGCCCGACGCTGGAGGAGGAGACGCTGAAGGTGCTTGCGTACGCGATGCTCACCCCGGCGCACGCGGTGTCCTTCTGCGGCTACGCGAAGATCGTCCGGCACTCCTTCGGGCTGGAGGCGATCCTCAAGGGGGACGCCTCCTGGCCGAACCGGATCGAGGACCGCGACCTGCTCTACTACCTCGCCGACGCCTTCCGCGGCCGACTGGTCAAGGAGCTGCCCGCGAGCAAGGAGCACGCCTCGGCCGGCGTCCGGCAGACCGCCTACCGGGCGAAGTCGCTGCTGGTGCAGCTCGCCGAGATCTCGGTCGAGGTCGCGCAGACCGTGATCGCGGATGCCGAGGACGGCAACCCGGTGCTGCCCTCCTGGTTCCTGATCGAGGCCGCGCGCGACCTGCCCCGGCTGGTCGAGGCCCGCCGGTGAGCGGCGGCCGGCCGGCGAAGGGCGCGAAGGCGGCCGGGGCAGCGACCCCCGAGAACGCGGCCGCCGCCGCCTTCGCCGCCGGGATCGCGCTGCTGAAGCGCAACCCCGCGCTCGCCGCCGTCCCCTTCTCGGTCTGCACCGGCCAGGAGTGCGAGCACCGGCCCGCCGACGGCTGGGCGTCGGTCAGTTCCAACGGCACCGTCCACGCCAACCGGAGCCGTCGGGCGGAGCCCGAGGAGTGGGCCTGGGTGCTCGCCCACTGCGCGCTGCACCTGGGCTTCGGCCACCTGCCGGCTGCCAGGGGGCCGCGGGTCCAGCCCGAGCCGTGCGAGCAGGCCGCCCGCTGCACCGTGGTCAACCGGTTCCTCGCCACCTTCGCGGTCGGCCGCGCGCCGATCACCCTGCCCGCGAGCTACCCGGGCGACGACGAGGAGCAGTTGGCCGCCCGCTGGCGCCGGGACGGAATCCCCGCCGACCACGCCGCCGCCGGGGTGGCGGGCAGGCACTCCGACCAGGTGCTGCGGCCCTGGACGCAGTTCGGCCGGCCCCCGGAGGACTGGACCGTCGCCTTCGCCCATGCGCTGACCCGCACCATGTCCGCCGCCATGGACGTGGCCGGCGGCCGACGCGAGGAGCTCACCGGTGAGCGGAAGCCGCAGCGTCCCTGGGAGCGGGCGCTCAGCTGGTTCGTCTCCTCGTACCCGCTGCTCGGCGGCATCGCCGCCGGGATGACGCTGGTGGCCGACGCCGAACTGACCCGCGCCCACGGCATCTCGGTCGCGGCGGTCAACGCCGAGGCGGGGGAGATCTACGTCAACCCGCTGCGCCACCACAGCGACGAGGAGTGGCGCTTCATCCTGGCCCACGAGATGCTGCACGCCGCGCTGCGCCACGGCGGACGCGCCGGGGCGCGCGACCACTTCCTCTTCAATGTGGCCGCCGACTACGTCATCAACGGCTGGCTGCTGGAGATGGGCGTCGGCGAGATGCCCGAGGGCCTGCTGCACGACCCCGCGCTGCGCGGCCTGTCCGCCGAGGAGGTCTACGACCGGATCGTGCGCGACCAGCGGCGGATCCGCCGACTGGCCACGCTCCGCGGCAAGGGGCTCGGCGACATCCTCGGCGAGCCGCTGCAGCCGCTGCCGCGCGGCGGCTTCGTCGACCTGGACGAGTTCTACCGGCGCGGCCTCCAGCAGGGCTTCGACCTGCACCTCCGCGACCGGGGGCTGCTGCCGGCCGGACTGGTCGAGGAGATCCGCGCGCTCGCGCACCCGCCGCTGCCCTGGGACGCCCGGCTGGCCCGCTGGTTCGACGAGTTCGTCCCCCGTCCCGAGCCGCTGCGCTCCTACGCCCGCCCCTCCCGGCGGCAGGCCTCCACCCCCGGGATCCCGCGCGCCGGACGGTACTTCCCGCCGGAGGAGGTCGCCCGCTGCACCTTCGGGGTGCTGCTCGACACCTCGGGCTCGATGGACCGGACGCTGCTGGGCAAGGCGCTGGGCGCGATCGCCTCCTACGCGGCCGCGCGCGACGTCCCGGCCGCGCGGGTGGTGATGTGCGACGCCGCCGCCCACGACGCCGGCTATCTGGCGGTCGAGGAGATCGCCGGCCGGGTGCGGGTGCACGGGCGCGGCGGCACCGTGCTGCAGCCGGGGGTGGACCTGCTCCGGCGGGTGGAGGACTTCCCCGCCGCCGCGCCGCTGCTGATCATCACCGACGCCTACTGCGACGTGCTGCGGGTGCCGGGGCGCGAGCACGCCTATCTGGTGCCCGCCGGCGGGGTGCTGCCGTTCACCCCGCGCGGCCCGGTCTTCGAGCTGCGCTGAGCGGGGCCGCCCCGGCCGCCCGGGGGCGCGCCAGGTGTCCGCGCACCCCAGGACGCCCGGGTTGGCGTAGCGCGCGTGACGCCTGCGGCCGTCCGGCTGTTGGGCGGGCGTGACCTCTTCCCGGTGGACCGCGGTGACCGTGCTGCCCGCGCAGGAACGGTTCGTCGCGGCGCCGTCGGGCCCGTCGGCGGAGACCGGCTCCTCCGCCGCAGCGGTGCCGCCGCCCGCTTCCGCGCCGCACCCGGCGCCCGCCCACTCGTCCCTCGTCCGTCCGGTCCCGCTGCGGCGGCCGTCCACCGGCGCCCCGGGGCGCGGCGAACCGCTGTACGCCGCGCTGGTGGCCGACTGGCGTGCGGCCGGCCGGATGATCCCCGGAGAGCGCGACCGCGAGTGGGTGCACCTGGTCGCCGGGCCCGCGCGCCGCGCCGCCGGCTGAACCGTCGGCGCCCGCGCGCGCCACGCCGCGCCGACGAACACCAATCCGAGCGGGCACTGGTGACGAATGATGGTCGAGCAGCCATCCTCCGGAGGTGTCCATGCACGCGGTAGCACCCGGCGACCAGCCCGTGCCCCCTGGCGCGGGCGCGCTGGAGTCCCTGCTCGACCGCGTCTCCCGGGGTGACCAGCGGGCCTTCGAGACCGTCTACTCGGCGGTCGCCGGACCCGTGCTGGGGCTGGTCAGGCGGCTGCTGCGGGATCCCGCGCAGTCCGAGGAGGTGGCCCAGGAGGTCCTGATCGAGGTCTGGCGCTGCGCCGCCCGCTTCGACCCGGCCAAGGGCAGCGCCATGTCCTGGATCATGACGCTGGCGCATCGCCGGGCCGTGGACCGGGTCCGTTCCGCGCAGGCGTCCACCGACCGCGAGCAGCGGGTCGCGGCCCGCGACCACACCCCGGCCTTCGACGAGGTCAGCGAGGAGGTGGAGCGCCGGCTGGAACGCGAGCAGGTGCGCCGCTGCCTCGGCGCACTGACCGAGCTCCAGCGGGAGTCGGTGCTGCTCGCCTACTACCGGGGCTGTACGTACCAGGAGACCGCCGACCTGCTCGGCGCGGCCCTCGGCACGGTGAAGACTCGACTCCGGGACGGACTGATCCGGCTCCGCGACTGCTTGGGGGTGGCCTCGTGACCATTGCCGATCTGCACACGCTCACCGGTGCCTATGCGCTGCACGCGCTCTCCGCCCGTGAGTCGGAGGAGTTCGTCCGGCACCTGGAGGTCTGCGAAGCCTGCACCCAGGAGGTCAGGGAGCTGCGGGAGACGGCGGCCAGGCTGGGCATCGCCGCCGCCGAGACCCCCGGTGCGGAGTTCCGGTCCCGGGTGATGGCCGCCATAACCGAGGTGCGGCAGCTCCCGCCGCTGGTACCGGACGCCGGCAGCGGCTCCGGCCGCCCGTCCCGCTGGCGGTCCTGGCGGCACCGGCTGCCGCAACTGGCGCTCGCCGCCTGCCTGGTGGTGGCGATGGCGGCGGTCGGCGTGGCGGTCGACGCGGAGCACCAGGTCTCCGAGCAGCACGCGCGGACGGTGGCGGCCCAGCAGCAGGCGGCCTCGCTGAGCGCGCTGCTGGCGGCGCCGGACGCGACCTTCCACTCCGCTCCGCTGACCGGTGGCGGCAGCAGCACGGTGGTGGCCTCGCAGCTGCTGGGACAGGCCGCCTTCGTCTACCACGACCTGCCGCCGCTGCCGGGCTCGAAGGTCTACGAACTCTGGTTCAGCAAGGGCGGGGTGATGGTCCCGGCCGGGCTGGTCGGCTCGGGCGCGCCGAGCGGGGCGCAGCTGCTGGCCGGTTCGGCGCACGGCGCCGCCGGTGTGGGGGTGACGGTGGAGCCGGCCGGCGGTTCGCCGAGGCCGACCTCCGCGCCGATCCTGCTCACCGCGCTCTAGGCCCGCGCGGCGCGTTTGCGGACTGTACATACTAGTAGGTACAGTTTTTCCATGAGTACGTCGGAGCGTCTGATCGAGAGCACCCGGGAGCTCCTCTGGGAGCGCGGTTACGTCGGCACCAGCCCCAAGGCCATTCAGCAGCGGGCCGGAGCCGGCCAGGGCAGCATGTACCACCACTTCTCCGGCAAGCCCGAGTTGGCGCTGGCCGCGATCCGCCGCAGCGCGGACCGGCGGACGGCCCTGGCCGAGGAGCAGTTCTCGCTCCCGGGGACGGCGGTCGAGCGGGTCGCGGCCTACCTGCGCCGGGAGCGGGACGTGCTGAAGGGCTGCCCCATCGGCCGGCTCACCCAGGACCCCGAGGTCGTGGCCGACCCCGAGCTGCGCCGACCGGTCGCCGAGACCTTCGAGCACCTGCGCGGCCGGCTGACCGAGGTGCTCGCGGAGGGGCAGGCGAAGGGCGAGCTCGACCCCGCGCTCGACCCCGCCGCCACCGCCGCCACGGTCGTCGCCGTGCTCCAGGGCGGCTACGTCCTGGCCCGGGCGGCCGACTCGACCGAGCCCTTCGAGCAGGCGGCCGAGGGCGCCATCGCCCTCCTCGCCGCCCGCGCCGTCGCCTGACCCGAGTCATCGTCCGAAGGAGATGTCCGGATGCACGCCATGCAGTACACCATCGCCCTTCCCGCCGACTACGACATGGAAGTCATCCGGAAGCGGGTGCTCACCCGCAGCCACCGCACGGACGGCTTCCCCGGCCTGGAGACCAAGGCCTACCTGCTGCGCGAGCGCGGCGTCGACGGCTCGCCGGTCAACCTCTACGGCTCCTTCTACCTGTGGCGCGAGACCGAGGGGATGAACCGATTCCTCTGGGGCGGCGAGGGCTTCGGCGGCATCGTCACGGACTTCGGCCGCCCGGCCGTCCGGCACTGGGCCGTCGCCGGCGACGCCGGTGGCCCCGGGGCCGGGGAGCCCACCGCCGGGCCGACCGCCGCGAGCGGGTACGCCGAGGCGCTCCCCGGGGGCGTCGACCCGGCCGAGGCCGTGCCGCAGGCCCTGGCGGCCATGGACCGCCGGGCGCGGACCCCCGGGGTGTACCGCACGGTGCTCGCTCTCGACCCCCGGCGCTGGGAGCTCACCCACTTCACCCTCTGGACCGGAGCCGTCCCGCCGGACCAGCCCGGCGACCGCTACCAGGTGCTCCACCTCTCCCACGGAAAGGCCGTCCGATGCGACCGCTGACCGACGCCCGGCTCGACCGGGCCGCCGGCTACGAACTGATGGCCCAGCTCCAGGACGAGCAGGCGCAACTCTCCACCCTGGCCGCGCTGGACGGACTGGCGCCGGGGTTCCCGGACTGGATCGTCACCACGCTCTTCGGCGGCACCTACCAGCGCGAGGGGCTGAGCCTCCGGGACCGGCAGGTCGCCAACCTGGCCGCGCTCACCGCGATGGGCGGGGTCGAACCGCAACTGGCCCAGCATGTCCGGGCGAGCCTCCGGGTGGGGATGGACCCGGCCGAGGTGGTCGAGGTGATGGTGCACCTCGCGCCGTACCTCGGGGTGCCGAAGGCGCTGGCCGGACTGCGGGTCGCGGCGGCGGCGCTGGCGGAGGCCGAGGCCGAGGCGGACGCCGGGGGTGGGGCCGGGGTGCCGGCGGGGGCGGCATGACCGCGGTCCGGACCGTGCTCGGGGACGTCCCCGCCGCCGCGCTCGGCCAGGTCGACGCCCACGACCACCTCTTCTTCCGCAGCGCCCGGTTCCCGCCGGGGCAGGAGCTGGACGATCCCGGCGCGGCCGCCGACGAGCTGCGCGCCTTCGCCGCGCTCGGCGGCGGCACGGTGGTCCAGTGGACGCCCTACGGCCTGGGGCGCGGTTCGGCGCTGCTCCCGGAGGTCTCGCGGGCGGCCGGGGTGCATGTCGTCGCCGCGACCGGGCTGCACCAGGCGGCCCACTACCCGCCGGGCACGGTCGAGCGGGTGCTCGCCGGAGGGTTGGCGGGGCTGTTCATCGGCGAGTTGACGGAGGGCCTGCTCGCGGGGGAGTCGGGCGCGGAGGGCGACGGACGGCTGCCGCACCGTGCCGGGATGGTGAAGGTGGCCGGCTCCTTCCACACCCTGGACCGCCATGCCCGGACCGTCATGGCGGCCGCGGCCGAGGCGCACCACGCCACCGGAGCGCCGATCGGCGTCCACCTGGAACACGGTTCGGCGGCCCTGGACGTGCTCGACCTGCTCTGCGGGCAGCTCGGCGTGCCGGCCGGGCGGGTGCTGCTGGGCCACCTCAACCGGTTCCCCGAGCCCCGGGTGCACCGTGAGGCGGCCGAGCGCGGAGCCTACCTCTGCTTCGACGGACCGTCACGTGCCAACCAGGCCACGGACTGGCGGCTGCTGGACGTGCTGACGGCACTGGTCGACGCGGGCCACGGCGAGCGACTGCTGCTCGGCGGGGACACCACGACCGCCGGGGCCCGGGCCGCCACCGACGGCGGCCCCGGCATCCCCTATCTGCTCGCCGGCCTGCGACCGCGCCTGGAGCGTGAGTTGGGCCGGGAGACGGTGGAGCTGCTGTTCCGCGCCAATCCGGCCCGCGCCTTCGCGGTGGACTGGCGCGGCAGGGCCTGACCCGTCCGCTAGGACCTGCCCGTTCAGACCTGCCCGTTCAGACCTGGGCGATCAGCGCATAGCGCTCGTCCGTCACCGGGCGGCCCCAGAGCTGCGGGTCGCCGCCGAGCTGCTCGATCCGCAACGAGGCGACCAGCGGCCGGACGGTGTCGGCGAGTTGTTCCGCGCCGACCCCGCCCGGCCAGGGCAGGAGTTCGGCGTCGGCGGCATAGGGGGTGGAGCCCGGGGCGGCCTCCGCCCAGCGTCCCTCGATCAGGATCAGTACGCCGCCCGGCCGCAGCAGCCCGCACCAGCGGCCGAGCGCCGCCTCGGGCTGGGGCAGGGTCCACAGCAGGTGGCGGGCGAGCACCACGTCGAACCTGGCGTCCTCGCCGACCGGCGGGGCGGCGGCGTCGCCGACCAGGAAGCGGGCGGTGTGGCCGGTCGCGGCCTGCTTGGCACGGGCCTCGGCGATCATCCGGGGCGCGAGGTCGACCCCGGTCACCCGGTGCCCGTCGGCGGCGAGCAGCAGGGAGAGCGTGCCCGTGCCGCAGCCGACGTCGAGCACGGACCTGGACCCCGCCGGTATCCAGCCGCCCAGCAGCCGCGCCCAGGCGGCGCGGGTGTCGGCGTCGCGGAGGCCGTGGTCGGGCTCCGCGTCGAAGGTGGGGGCGGCGTCGTTCCAGTACTCGGTGATGGTGGGGGTGGGGGTGTGCTCGCTCATGTGATGCATCCTCGCAGCCGCCACTGACAGTCGTCCGGCCATCCTCCGGCTGCCGCGACAGCTCCGGGCATCGCTAGGGTGAACGAACATGGAGACTCCGACGGCGCTTTGGTCATTCGCTCTGGTGGTCGGCCTGCTGACGATCACCCCCGGTCTGGACACGGCGCTGATCCTGCGGACGGCCGCGCTCGGCCGCCGAAGGGAGGCCTGGGGGGTGGTCCTGGGCATCCAGACCGGCACCCTGGTGTGGGGCGCCCTCAGTTCGCTCGGGGTGAGCGCGCTGCTGACCGCCTCGCACACCGCCTACGACGTGCTGCGGGTCGCCGGGGCGGGTTACCTGCTCTGGATGGGCTCGCGGATGCTCTGGGCAAGCCTGCGGCGCCGGGCCGAGGACCCGGCGCAGCCGGGCGACGCGGCGGCTGCCGTGGAGGCGGGTCTGGGCCTCGGACGGGTCGGCGGGCTCCGGTCCGGGCTGCGGCGCGGGCTGACCACCAACCTGTTGAACCCCAAGATGGGTGTCTTCTACGTCGCGGTGCTGCCGCAGTTCATCCCCGCCGACGCCCCGCACTTCGCCATGGGCATGCTGCTGACCTCCGTCCATGTGCTGGAGGGCCTGCTCTGGTCGGCTGTGCTGGTGGCCTTCGCCGGGGTGCTGCGCGGCTGGCTGCGGCGCCCGGTCGCGCGCCGGGTGCTGGACCGGGTGACCGGCGTGGTCATCGTCGGCTTCGGGCTCCGCCTGGCCCTCGGCGACTGAGCTCCGGGCAGCGGGCGCCCCTGAGCCTCGGGGCCCTGAGCCTCAGGGCCCCGAGGCTCAGGGGGCCGAGTCGGGGACGCCCTTGCTGGCCGCGTAGGCCTGGGTCGGGTTCATCCCGATGCCGTTGACGACGACGGTGTACTGGGTGCTGACCGGGGCGCAGCTGTTGGTCTGGTTGCCGGTCTGGTCGTGGGTGCCGTTCAGGGCGACCTTGGTGTCGACGGCGGCCGGTGAGGCCTTGCCCCCGGGGAAGGTGCTGCCGGAGGTCCAGTCCGCACCGATGACCAGGGTGATCTGCGAGCCGTGTCCCGCCTTGAGGGCGCTGGCCGGGAGTCCGAGGCTGGTCGCGACCTCCTTGGCGGCGACGGCGTCGGCGGTCGGGTAGCTGAGGGTGGTGGTGGCGGCCGACGAGGGGGCGTCCGCGATGGTGCTGTTGCTGCTGTAGCCCTGGTTGACCAGCGCGCCCTGGACGGTGGTGGCGCGGCCGGAGACCCTGGCGCCGTTCTGCGTGCTGCCGTTCTCCACGTGGACGACGATCTGCGAGGCCGGGACGCTCGCGGCGGCCGGGGCCGCCGCCGAGGCGGAGGAGGTCGCGGTGCCGGCGCCGGTGGAGCCGCCGCTCGCGGTGGTCAGCGACTGGTCGTTGGCGATGGCGTTGAACAGGGTCTGCGCACCGGGGGCGATCACCACCCGGTTGCCGTCGGCCGCGTTCTGCATGGTGGTGAAGGTGATCCGGTCGGTCTTCACCTTGTTCAGGTCGTCGGCCAGGCCGAGCAGCTTGGGGATGCTGTCCAGGCCGTTGTCCACGGTCAGCGCCTTGGTGGCGGCGTTGGCGATGCTCAGCAGGGCGGTCGGGTCGGTGAGGGTCCCGGCGCTCTTCAGCTTGTTGATCATCTGGGTGAGGAAGATGTGCTGGGCGTAGGTGCGTCCGAGGTCGCTGCCGTCGCCGAAGCCGTGGCGGGTGCGCAGGAACTCCAGCGCCGCCAGGCCCTTGAGGGTGTGCTCGCCCTTGGCCAGCTTGAGGTGCGAGTACGGGTCGTAGACGTTGTTGTTCACACAGACGTTGACGCCGCCGACGGCGTCGGACATGTTCACCACGCCGCCGAAGTCGACCATGGCGAAGTGGTCGATCGGGATGCCGGTGAGCTGCTGGACGGCGGCCACGGTGCAGCCGGGCCCGTACTGGAGCGAGCTGTTGATCTGGGCGTAGCCGCCCGCGAAGCTGGTGCCGGTCTTCGAGTCGGTGCAGGCAGGCAGGTTGGTCATCAGGTCGCGGGGGATGCTCATGACCGTGGCGTTGCTGCGGTCGGCGGAGAGGTGGACCACCATCTCGACGTCCGCGTTGGCGCCGGCCCCGCCGTCGCCGCAGTCGCCGCCGATCTTGCAGTCGGCCGCGCTGCTCCGCGTGTCCGAGCCGATGACCAGCAGGTTTATCGGGGTGCGGCCGAAGGCGTCGGGCTTCTCGGCGAGGTTCGACTTCTTGGTGCCGTTGTAGAGGCTGTCGGCGGTGATGTTGCCGTTCAGCTTCTGGTACTCGTAGAAGGCGAAGCCGCCGACGAGGACGAGTGCCGCCGCCGCGCTGATGGATATGACCTTGAGCGTGCGCCGCCGCCGGTTCTGTCGGCTCTTCCGCGCGGCCGAGCGCCCGCCGCCGGTCAGGACCTGGCTGGCAGGCCGGTCGCCGGACGGGTCGAAGGCCGGGTCGTCGACCGGCGGAGTCGTGGTGTCGCCGCGGCGGGACCGGTTGCCGCTCACGCGTGAACCGCCAGGGAGAGGCCGGTGCGGCGCGGTCCGCCCGCTGCCCTGAGGAGACGGTCCTGGCCAGAGCGCAGACCATGGCCCTCGCGGGCCGGGGGGAACTCGCTCATGCGTCACATCCTCGGTGCGCCGTGCCGAAGACGTCGGCACGGCGGTGGCATCGGTCGGAGCCCCGTCACTCCTCTAGTGGGCGTGGCACCGTCGGGGCCGCAACATCCGGACCGTGGTGGCTGGTTCCACGACTGGGCAATGTAGCAAGGGTTTGTGAGTAATACATAAAGAGAATGATCAGAAGAGCTCATCGGGGTGTAACGGCCGGCCGTTGCCGGAGTGCCTTGGGTCACAGCTGGGGCCCTATCTGCCCGGATCGAACAGGTGAGCGTTGACGGGGGCAGTCGCCGTCTCGGAAAATGTGAGGGCCCACACGTTTACATGCCCGAAGGGTTATGTACGGCCTTGATACTGATCGATGCTGTGACGAAGCGATACCCCGACGGCACGACAGCGGTGGATCGGCTGACGCTCGAAATCCCGGACGGCTCGATAACCGTGCTGGTCGGACCCTCGGGCTGCGGCAAGACGACCACGCTCCGGATGATCAACCGGATGATCGAGCCCACCGAGGGCCGGATCACCCTCGACGGCGCGGACATCCGCGACCGCCCGGTGAACGCCCTGCGGCGCTCGATGGGCTACGTCATCCAGCACGCCGGCCTGTTCCCGCACCGGACCATCGTGGAGAACATCGCCACCGTGCCCCGGCTCCTGGGCTGGGACCGGCGGCAGGCCCGGATCCGCGCCATGGAGCTGATGGAGCGCGTCGGCCTGGACACCGCCCTCGCCAAGCGCTACCCCTACCAGCTCTCCGGCGGTCAGCAGCAGCGCGTCGGCGTCGCCCGCGCCCTCGCGGCCGACCCGCCGGTGATGCTGATGGACGAGCCCTTCTCGGCCGTCGACCCGATCGTGCGCAAGGGCCTCCAGGAGGAACTGCTGCGGATCCAGTCCGAGTTGGGCAAGACCATCGTCTTCGTCACGCACGACATCGACGAGGCGATCACCATCGGCGACATGGTCGCGGTGCTGCGCGAGGGCGGCCGGCTCGCCCAGTACGCCCCGCCGGCCAAGCTGCTGGCCGCGCCCGCCGACGACTTCATCGAGGACTTCCTCGGTCTGGACCGGGGCATCCGCAGCCTCTCCTTCTTCACCGCGGCCGGCCTGGAGCTCACCGCCACGCCGATCATCGCGGAGGACAGCGACGCCGGGCAGATCGCCGCCCGGACCCTGAAGCAGACCCCTTACCTGCTGGTCACCGATGTCGAGGGGCGCCCGCTGGGCTGGGCCCACGGCAAGGAGCGGGCGGCGGGCCGCACCGAGCTGGTGCCCTTCGGGCACAGCTTCCGGGCCGGCCGCGACTCGCTGCGCGCCGCCCTCGACTCGGCGGTGCTCTCACCCACCGGCTGGGCCGTCGCGGTCGACGAGAGCGGCCGTGCGGTCGGGGTGGTCGCACAGGAGACCATCGCCACAGCCATCCGCGCCGCCCACGCCGAGCGGACCGCGGCCCACCCGTTCGCGGACGAGGACGTGGCCGTCTGATGGGCTTCTTCACGATGCCCAGCGACCTGCAGCACAGCTACCTGGGCCTGATCGCCTGGCATCTCCAACTGGCGCTGATCCCGGTACTGGTGGGCCTGCTGATCGCGGTCCCGGTGGGTTGGCTCTGCGTGCGGTTCCGCTGGCTCTACGCCCCGATGCTCGGCGTCACCACCGTCTTCTACGCCATTCCCTCGCTGGCGTTCTTCGTGGTCCTGATCGACTGGACCGGGCAGAGCGACACCACGGTGATGATCCCGCTCACCGTCTACACCCTGGTCGTGCTGATCCCGGCGATCATCGACGGGGTGCGCTCGGTGCCCGAGGAGACCCACGCCGCCGCGACCGCCATGGGCTTCGGCTCGGCGCGCCGGTTCCTCCAGGTGGACCTGCCGATCGCGGTGCCCGCGATCGTCGCCGGGCTGCGGGTCGCCACGGTCTCCAGCATCAGCCTGGTCAGCGTCGGGGCGCTGATCGGCGACCAGGGCGCGCTGGGCAACCTGCTGGAGGACGCCAACCTGTACCACCGGCCGATCCTGGCCTGGAGCTCCGTGATCACCACCGCCGTCCTGGCGATCCTCATCGACGGCCTGCTGGTGCTCCTGCGCCGGCTTCTCACCCCCTGGGCGGCGCGGTGAACCTGTTCCACTACCTCGACATCTTCTACAGCAGCGGCGCCAACTGGAGCGGGGCCAACGGCATTCCGCAGCGGCTCTGGGAGCACGTCCAGTACACTCTGCTGGCGCTCGCCGTCGCCACCGCGATCGGGCTGCCGATCGGCCTGGTCACCGGGCACACCGGACGCGGCGGCAACGCCCTCGCGTTCGTCGCCACCGCCGCCCGGGCGCTGCCCAGCTTCGGCCTGCTGGTGCTGCTCACCCTGCTGATGGGGCTCGGCCTCACCCCGGTCATGGTGCCGCTGGTCGCACTGGCCGTCCCGCCGATCCTGGTCACCAGCTACGAGGCGGTGCGCTCGGTGGACCGCTCGCTGGTGGACGCCGCCCGGGGCATGGGCATGGGCCCGGCCCGGGTGCTGTTCCAGGTCGAGCTCCCGGTGGCGCTCCCGCTGATCCTCAGCGGGATGCGCTCGGCGGCCGTGCAGATCGTCTCGACCGCGACCATCGCCGCCTATGTGGCCTTCGGCGGCCTCGGCCGCTACATCGTCGACGGGCTCTACCAGGAGAACTACGCCAAGGTGGTCGGCGGGGCGACGCTGGTGGCCGGCCTCGCGCTGCTGACGCTCGGCCTGTTCTGGCTGGCGGCACGGGTGTTCGTGTCCCCGGGGGTCAGGCGCAGCGCCCGCTGACCCCCGGTCCGCCGGGGCGGGAGGAGCAGGGCGGGGCCGTGCTCAGCGCTCCGCGCGGGCGAGGGCGAGTTCCAGGACGACCAGCAGCGCGTCCCGGACCGAGCCCCGCTCGCGCGCGTCGAACAGCACCAGCGGCACCGACTCGCTGACGTCCAGCGCCCAGCGCACCTCGTCCAGGTCGTGGCTGAGGCTGCCGTCGAAGACATTGACCCCGATCGCGAACGGCAGGTTGCGGTTCTCGAAGAAGTCCACCGCCGCGAAGCAGTCGTCCAGCCGGCGGGTGTCGACGATGACCAGGCCGCCGAGCGCGCCCTCGACCAGGTCGTCCCACATGAAGCCGAAGCGGTCCTGGCCCGGGGTGCCGAAGAGGTAGAGCTTCAGCGTCGGGTCCAGCGTGATGCAGCCGAAGTCCATGGCCACCGTGGTGGTGGTCTTGTGCGGGGTGTGGGTGAGGTCGTCGACCCCGGCCGCGACCTCGGTGATGCTGGCCTCGGTGGTGAGCGGCTCGATCTCCGAGATGGACGCCACGGTGGTGGTCTTGCCGACGCCGAATCCGCCCGCGATCACCATCTTGACCGGCAGCGGCGGGCGGAGCTGCGGGGCGGCGTGGCGACCGGAACTCCCTTGGGGCAAAGCATGGTTTGGGTTGGTGGCAGCGGCGGCGCTAGGCGGGGCGGTTGCCACGCGGGAGCCCTCGGGAGTCGGGGACGGCGCGGAGACCATCGATAACCCTTCGCAGTACGGATACATCCTGGGCAGTGCTGGCCTGCGGTATGTAGACGGCCAACTGGTGTGCGCTGTGCAGGTCTCCGGCGATCACCCGCACCACGTTCAGGTGGAGGTGCAGCCGGGCCGCGAGTTCGGCCAGTGAGAGCGGCACCCGGCAGGCGGCGACGATGGCCTGGCGCTCGAAGGTCAGGCCGCTGAGCGCGGCGAGCCCTTCGGCGGTGGTGACGAGCTGGGTCTCGAGTGGGAGCGGGGGCACGGCACTGCTGCCGGCGCTGCCCCCGGCGACCCGGCCGGCGGTGAGCAGGAACGGGCGCAGCGCGAGGCTGCTCCGCCCGGCGGGCTGGGCCTCGCCGTCGTCGAAGCCGGCGGCGGGAGCAGCCGCGGTTCGGTCCGGTTCCGGACGCACGGCAGCCCCGGGCTCCGCCACAGGCCGGTGACCGGGGTCGAACGGGACGTCGTCACGCGCTCCGGCCCCGCGGACGGCGGGGTCGACCCGTTCGGCCGCGGCGGGCGCGGGCGTGCTGTCGTCCGCCATGACATAGGGGCGCAGTGGGCGGATAAGGCCCTGATGCGGGGAGCCCTGCGCGCCCTCGGCGGGTGGTGCGCTGGCCACGATGCCCGTCCTCTCATCTCTTGCCCCCCGTAACTGATGACCTGATCCGCCGGACCGCCGACTCAGCGAGTGGCCGGTGCGCCGACGCCGTTCTTGAGTTCGATGATCAGCTGCGGGCTGAGCGCCGCCCCCGCGCGGTTGGCGAAGAGGGTCATCTCATAGGCGATGTTCCCCAGCTTCGCCTCCTTGGAGGCGACCACGCCGAGCACCGAGCCGTGGCCGATCGCGGAGACCAGCAGGTGGCCGCCCTCCAGATCGATGATGACCTTGTTGAGGCCGCCCAGGCCGTAGTTGCCGGAGGCGCCTGCCGCGAGGCTGGTGATCCCCGAGACGATCGCCGCCAGGCGCTCCGAGTCCGCCGGGTCGCGGAGCCGGGAGACGGCGATCAGCAGCCCGTCGGAGGAGACGGCGATGGCGTCGACGACCCCCGCGGTCTCCGTGGCGAAGCGGTTGAGCAGCCAGGTGAAGTCGGCTGCGGCGCTGCGCAGGTCGGCGGGCTCGGTGGGGGTGTGTTCAGTGGGCGAGGTCATGAGCCCGTTCCTTCCGGACGTTCTGGTGTGCCTAGATCGTTGCGGGTGCTGTCCAGCTCGGCGCGCCGGATGGCGGCCTCGAACTCCTCCATGGAGTCGCGTACGGCCTCGGCATCGACTTCCCTGGGGGGCGAGACGAACGGTACGCCCGACAGCTGTAGGGCATCAGGACGGCCTTCGAGGGTGGCGCCGCGGACCCGTCGGCGCAGTCCGCCGCCGCCGGGTTCGGCCGCCGGCCGGGCGGTGTCGCCGATCTCGACGGTCTCGGCGGCGGCCTGGCTGTGCACCGGCTCGTCGATCGGACGCCGGATCTCGCGGCGCGGCAGCGCGCCGCCCGGTGCGGGGGCGGTGACCGGCGCCGGTGCGGGACCGGTCCGTTCCACCGCGACGGCAGCCGCAGGAGCGGGCTGTGGCTGTGGCTGTGGCTGTGGCCTGGTCGGCAGCGCCGGGGCCGGGGCCGGGGACGGGGCCGGGACCGCGGCCTGGACCAGCGCGGTCGGCACCGGGGCGGGCGACTGCTCCGGCGACGGCACCGCGGTCAGGTCCGACAGCAGTGCCGAGGGCACGGTCACCAGGCTGGTCACGCCGCCGCCGGGGGTCCGGGCCAGGGTGACCGTGATGCCCCAGCGCCGGGCCAGGGTGCCGACCACGAACAGGCCGAGCACCTTGGTCGGCACCAGGTCGAGCCGCTCACGCCGGACCAGCCGGGCGTTCTCCTCGGCCAGCCGGTCGGAGCCCATGCCCAGGCCGTGGTCGACGATCTCGATGGCGGCCTGGCCGCCCGGCGCGCTGCGGACCGTCACCTCGACGTCGCTGTGCGCGGGGGAGAAGGAGACGGCGTTCTCCAGCAGTTCGGCGAGCATCAGCACCAGGTCGCCCAGGGCGTCCGGGGAGACCGCCGCGTCCGCCTCCGACAGCAGCGAGACCCGCTGGAAGCCCTCGATCTGACCGAGGGCCGCGCGCACCGCGTGGGTGACCGGGGCCGGACGGCCGTCGAGCTCGGTCTCGCGGATGCCGGCCAGCAGCATCAGGCTGTCGGCGTTGCGCTGCATCCGGACCGCGATGTGGTCGATCCGGTAGAGCCGCTCCAGCAGCTCCGGATCGGTCTCGCTGCGCTCGGCCGCGTCGATCAGCGAGAGCTGACGGTTGGTCAGGTTGCTGACCCGGCGGCCGACGTTGCCGAACATCTCGGCGATGTTGCGGCGGCTGGTGATCTGCCGCTCCAGCAGGCCGGCCGCGGTGATCTGGACCTGGTTGAAGGCCACGGCCAGTTCGCCGAGTTCGTCCTGGGCGAGCACCGGCACCGCCTCCAGCTGCGGCGGCGTCTCGTCCTCGCCGTCCTCGTCGGCGACCCGGGCCAGCTCCTGCCCGGAGACCTCGGCGACCTTGCGGGCGGCGGCGGTGAGCCGCTGCACCGGGCGGACGACCGAGTGCCGGATCAGCACCGACAGGGTCACCCAGGTGGCGAAGATCAGCACGGCCAGCACCAGCAGCAGGATCGCCTGCCAGCCGGCGTCGGCGGCGTCCGAGTCGGCGCTCGCGGTGATCTGCTGCGCCAGCGTGGACACGGTGTGCTGGCGGATGGTGGCCTCGTGCGCGGTCACCTCGCTCGCCGCGAGTGCCGCCTTGACGCCGGCCTTCTCGTTGTCGTCGCTGGCCAGCGACTGCGGCTCGCTCTGCAGCATGGAGAACTCGGCGGTCAGCTGGGTCTGCGCGGAGTTGTAGTCGATCGCGGCGAAGGCGGAGGTCTGCGCGCTGTCGGCCAGCTCGCCGAAGCGCTGCTCCTGGTACTCGTACTGGCTGTAGGCGCCGACCGCGGTGTTGTACTCCAGCAGCGCGCTGGCGTCGTCCGTCTGCGCGGACAGCAGGCTGGTCTCGAAGGCGGCGTGGGCGCTGTCGGCCCGCAGCAGCGCGTCCAGCCGCTGCGAGAGGGCGATGTCGCCGTCCTTGTCGCTGGCCAGGCCGAGCGCGTCGACCAGGGCGCCGGAGGCGTCGCTGTAGGCCGAGTCGATGACGGCGGCGGGGAGCTCGCCGGCGGCGATCCGGGAGCGGACGTTGCGCAGCGCGGAGACCTGCTGGAGGGCCGCCACCTCGGCGGCGGGGATGGTCGAGCCGAAGGCCTGGACCACCTTGACGGCCTGGGCGTCGGTCGCCTGCTGGGCCAGCACGTAGGGGGTGCTGTCGGGGACGAAGCCGGTCGGGTTGGTGGACTGGGCGTCGTAGTTGGTCCAGAGCAGGATGGCCTGCTGCTGCTCCGCCATCACGTCGTCGCCGAGCAGCGCCACCTGGCTGCTGCTGTGCATCAGCTCGGCCTGGGTGCCCGAGGTCTCGGCAAGTCCGATCTCCTGGACGATGATCACCCCGAAGAGCAGCGAGATCACCACGACCGGGACCAGGACGAGGGTGTTCAGCTTCCGCCGGAAGGGGACCCGGTCGAAGCTGCGTCCCACTCGCCTTCGCAGGCCGGGGGAGGCGGGGACGCCGGATGGCTCCGGGGGCGCGTCCTGGGGGGACATGCAAGGCTCCTCGATCGGCTCCGCACCTGCGCGATTGACGATGTATCAGTCACAGAGGGGTCGTTCGGATGTCTGCCCGGCGAACGTGTGACCGTGCGGAGACTACCGGGTCGGGGTTCCAGATGTCAGAGAAGGCCCTGTGAACATTGTGATACGAAGTCATCAAGAGTCTTCCGGAACCTCCTGTAACCCCCCAGTATCTCTGAGGTACGGGAGTTGACCGCCTGTTGCAGACAGATGTCCGGTCCGTACGCGAGGCACGACCTCTGCACCGCCCCTTTCACCGAACATCCGGAATGGAACAGTGACTACAACCGGTATCAGCGGCCGATCCACGCGTATTGCCGCCCTCCTCATCGCCTCTGCCGTCGCCGTCTCGCTGTCGGCCTGCTCCTCCTCGTCGAAGAGCACGGCGGCCAGCAACCCGCTGGCGCCGACGCCGGCGGCGGCGGGCGGCGGCTCGATCGTGATCGGATCCAACAACTTCTCGGAGAGCACCCTGCTCGCCGACATCTACGGCGAAGCGCTGAAGGCCAAGGGCATCAAGGTCACTTACAAGCCCAACATCGGCAGCCGCGAGGTGAGTTACGGGCTGCTCAAGAGCGGCGCCGTGCAGCTGATGCCCGAGTACAACGGGGCCCTGCTCGCCTACCTCGACCCGAAGGCCACGCCGACCAGCGCCGCCGACACCGACACCCAGCTCAGCGCCAAGCTCGATTCGAGCCTGGAGATCCTCAACCCGGCCGCCGCCGAGGACAAGGACTCGCTGACGGTCAACGCGGCCACCGCGGCCAAGTACCACCTGACCAGCAGCTCCACCATCGCCGACCTCGTCCCCGACATGGGGCAGCTGACCATCGGCGCCTCGCCGGAGTTCCAGACCCGCGAGGAGGGCCTGGAGGGGCTGAAGTCGGTCTACGGGCTGACCTTCAAGTCCTTCAAGGCGCTGGACGCCGGCGGCTCGCTCACCGAGGGCGCCCTGAAGAGCAACGACATCCAGGTCGGCGACATCTTCACCACCGACACCACGATCAGTGCCCAGGGCTGGATCACGCTGCAGGACCCGAAGGACCTCTTCGGCTTCCAGAACGTGATCCCGGTCGGCCAGAAGTCGGCGCTGACGCCGACCGTCACGGCCGCGCTGAACGCCGTCTCGGCCCAGCTGACCACGCCCATCCTGCTGAAGCTGGACACCCAGGTCGGCAGCTCCGACCCGATGACGGTCGCGGACACCTGGCTGAAGTCGGTCGGTCTGACCTCCTGATCCTGATCTCCTGATCCGCCGATCCGCGGGCCACCGGCCCGCGAACGGCCGAGGCCGCCCGTCGCTGTGCTGCGACGGGCGGCCTCTCCGCATTCCCGGGCGGCCCGGTCGGGCGGATCAGTCCAGGTCGTCGCAGCGGCCGAGGGCGTCGGGCTGCTGCTCCTCGACCCGCCGCAGCATCCGGCCCAGGTGCCCGGCGAGCAGCGCGCGCTCCTCGGGGCCGGCGTCCTGCAGCAGGGCCTCCTCGAACACGGCCGCCATCCGCATCGACTCCAGCCACTTCTCCCGGCCGAGCCGGGTCAGCTCGATGATCACGCGCACCCGGTTGTTCTCGTCACGGGTACGGGTGACCAGGTCCGCGGCCGCCATCCGGTCGATCCGGTGGGTCATCGCCGCCGGGGTCAGTCCCAGCCGCTTGGCCAGCTCGCCGGGGCCCAGCCGGTACGGGTCGCCGGCCACGATCAGCGCCTTCAGCACCTCCCAGTCGGCCGAGCCGATGCCCAGGTCCGCCAGCTGCCGCCCGTAGGCGACGGACATCCGCCGGGCGAGCCGGGACATGGTGCTCACGATCGTCTCGACCTGCGGGTCCACCAGGGGGAACTCACGCTGATAGGCCGCTACCTGCTCGCTGATGTCCAGTTCGGACACTGCTGCGGGAGGCTCCTGCGCTGACTCGGTCATGCGTCCAGTGTATAGCCTTGCGCTGTTAAGACTTTAGTAGTGTAGTCTTTCCTGAGAAAGTGAGAGGCTGGGGAACCGGCGGAGCAACAGAGAGTGGAAGGCGGTGCAGCATGACCCGCACGATGCGGCAGCAGAAGCAGGCAGGGCGGAACGGGACGACCGGGCGCAACGCGACGGCGGCGGCCACGCTGCGCCGTGTCCAGGTCGGCAACGCGCTCAGCGCGTTCGGCAGCGGTTTCACCGTCCCCTACATGTTCGTCTACGTGGACGAGGTGCGCGGGCTCGGCTCGATGACCGCCTGGCTGATGTTCACCGTTTTCGCCCTGGCCGCCCTGGTCGTCCTGCCCTTCAGCGGGCGCGGGATCGACCGCTACGGGCCCCGCCCGGTGCTGATCGCCGGGGCGGTCGTCTCCGCCCTCGGCGCCTTCGCCTTCGGCCACGCCACCGGCACCCCGCACATCCTGGCCTCGGCCTTCCTGTTCGGTGCCGGGGTCACCACGGTGCAGCCCGCGCTGGCCACGATGATCGTCCGCTGCTCCACCCCGGCCACCCGCTCGCACGCCTTCGCCATGCAGTTCACCCTGGTCAACCTGGGTATGGGGGTCGGCGCGATGATCGGCGGGCAGATCGTGGACGTCCACCACCCGTCGAGCCTGACGCTGCTGTTCACCATCGAGGCGCTGATGTTCCTGGTGCTCGGGGCGGTCACCGGCGGCGTGCGGATCCCGGCCGCCCCGGCGGTACCGGCCGTGTCGACGGCCGCCGTCGACGGCGGGGAGCGGCGCGCGCCGCGCTCCGACCTGCGGACGCTGCTCGGCGACAAGGCGATGATCAGTGTCTGCGTGCTCGCCGCGCTGATCTTCTTCACCTGCTACGGCCAGTTCGAGTCGGGCGTCGCCGCCTACGGGACCAGCGTCGTCGGGATCTCCCCGGCCATGCTCGGCTTCGCGCTGGGCGCCAACACCCTGGCCATCGTGCTGCTGCAGATGATCGTCGTGCGGATCACCGCGCGCCGCCGCCGCAGCACCGCGATCGCCGCCACCGGCGCGGTCTGGCTCGCGGCCTGGGCCGTCGCCGGGGTCGCCGGGCTGGTCCGCAGCGACGCGATGTTCGCGACCGTGGCGATGATCTCGGTCTACGTGCTCTTCGGGGTCGGCGAGGCACTGCTCGCGCCCACCCTCGGGCCGATCGTCGCCGACCTCGCCCCGAGCCGGCTGCTGGGCAGCTACAACGCGGCCTTCGCGCTGGTGAAGCAGCTCGCGGTGGCGATGGGCCCGGCGGCCGGGGTGCTGCTGGTCGGAGCCGGCCTGTCCGGTCCCTACCTGCTGGTGATGGTCGGCTGCACGGTGCTGATCATGGTGCTGGCGCTGCGGCTGCGCCGTCGGCTGACCCCGCTCCAGGACAACGCCGTGCGCTCGGAGCACATCCTGGAGGGCACGGGCGGCGCGGTGCCGACCGAGGGCGCGCGGCTGGTGCCGGAGCTCCAGCACGCGGGCTGAACCGCGCAGACCCCCTCCGGCGGGCGGTCGTCGGGCACGCGAGTGCCGGGCGACCGCCCGCTGTGATGCCGGTGAACACCCGGCATCGGAGCGGTGAACAAGGGTTGCCCGGTCACGAGGGGTCTACACGGCTGTAGTACTTTCTGACTGCCCAGACTCTGCATTCCTTACAGCCGAAGGCCCTTCGATGTCCGTCCTCACGTATCCAGAAGCGATCGGCGTCGGCCTCATGCAGGGCGTCACTGAGCTCTTCCCGGTCTCCAGCCTCGGCCACAGCATCCTGGTGCCCGCCCTGATCGGCGGCTCCTGGAAGCGGGACCTCAATGTCTCCGCGGCCGGCTCGCCCTACCTGAGCGTGCTGATCGGGCTGCACCTGGCCACCGCGCTCGCCCTGGTCGTCTACTTCTGGCGGGACTGGGTCAGGGTCATCGGCGGTTTCATCAGCTCCGTCCGCCACCGCCGCATAGAGACGGTGAACGAGAAGCTCGCCTGGCTGCTGATCGTGGCGACCGTGCCGGTCGGCGTCGTCGGCCTGGCGCTGAACAAGTTCTTCCAGGACGCCCTCGGCACGCCGATCGTGGCCGCGGTCTTCCTCACCCTCAACGGCCTGGTCCTCTATGTCGCCGAGCGGCTGAAGCGGGGCGGCAGCGGCCGGCGGCGGGCCGGCGACGCCGGGATCGAGGAGCACGGCCCGGACGGCGAAGCGCTGCACCCGGACGAGGTCTCCGACCGCCGGATCACCGCCAAGCTGACCTGGAAGCAGGCCCTGGTGGTCGGCGGCGCGCAGATCCTGGCGCTGCTGCCCGGCATCAGCCGCTCCGGCGTCACCATGAGCACCGGCATCTTCAAGGGCCTGCGCCACGAGGACTCCGCCCGTTTCGCCTTCCTGCTGGCCACCCCGGTGATCGGGGCGGCCGCGCTGCTCAAGGTGCCCTCGCTGCTCGGCTCGGCCGGGGACGGCATCCGCGGCCAGGTGCTGGCCGGCTCGGTCGCCGCCTTCGTGGCCGGCTACGTCGCGGTGCGCTTCCTGACGAAGTACTTCGAGACCCGGACGCTCACCCCGTTCGCGATCTACTGCACCCTGGCCGGCCTCGGCAGCATCGCCTACCTCTCGCTGACCTGAACCGGCTCGCACCGGTGCGCCCCTGGCTCACCCGCACGGGTGATTGCCGCGCGGCGGCTGGACGGTCGGCCCCGCCCCGCCCGGCGGGCCTGCTCGAATGGGTCCGAGGGGCGGTCCTCGCCCCGACCCGGACGAGGGAGGGCCCGCCGTGACCGGCCGCGGACTGCTCGGGACGCTGGCGCTCGCCCTGGCCGGCTCGCTGGCGGCCTCGGCGCTGGCCGGCTGCACCACCGTGGCCGGCACCGGACGCCCCCGGCCCGGCTCCGGCCCGGCCGCGTCCCGCTCCTCCTCCTCGGACGGCAGCGCCGACGACGCGCACCGGGCGGGCGGGCCCGGCTACCTCGGCGTCGCCCGGCCGTTCCCGCCGCTGCCCACGGTCACCCCCGCGCCGGTGCCCGACAGCTACAACCCGGCGGCGGACGCCCCGGCGGCCGTCGCCTCGGCCCTCGCGGCGGCGAAGGCGGACGGCCGGCCGGTGCTGCTGGACTTCGGCTCCGCCTGGTGCGAGGACTGCCAGGCGCTGTCCGCGCTGCTGGAGAACGTCGGCGTGCACCAGGTGCTGTCCCGCAACTACCACCTGGTCACCGTGGACGTGGGGCACTTCGACCGGAACACCGACCTGGCCGGGCGCTACCTCCGGCTCAGCGCCGTCGGCATCCCGGCGCTGGTCGAACTCGGCCCGGACGGCCGGGTGCTCAACTCCGGCACCGGCGGCGTGTACGCCGACGCCCGCGACCTCAGCGCCGACGCCCTGGCCGGCACCCTGGTGAACTGGCTCTACACGACCGGGGGCTGACGGATTTCGGCCTCCCACGTGCACGGACCTCCCGCAGCGGGGCGCTCCGGGGCTAGCGTGGCCCTGTGGCGACGAGTGCGGAGACCGACACGGACAGCGGAACAGGTGCGGACACGTATCCGGGGCCGGTCGTGGGCCTCGGCATAGGGCGGCTGGACGAGATCGTGGTCGACTGCGCGGACCCCGCGCGGCTGGTGCGGTTCTGGGCGGCGCTGCTCGGCGGGAGCCCGGTGGACCGGGCCGGCGACTGGTCCTACGTGGACCCGCCGGGAGGACAGCCCCGACTCGCCTTCCAGGCCGTGCCGGAGGGAAAGCCGGGCCGGAAGAACCGGCTGCACCTGGACATCGACGTGGCCGACATCGCGCTGGTGCGCGCGGCCCTGCTCCGGATCGGGGCGGTGGCTGTGGGCGAGGTCCAGCGGGACGCGGAGGGCGCGTTCCAGGTGATGCTCGATCCGGAGGGGAACGAGTTCTGCCTGGTCCGCTGAGTCCGGACCGGACGAACCCGGACGCCTCGAATACGGACAAAGGCCGCAGACGGTGCGTCAAGTCCCAGCTGGCTCCCCGAACCACTTGGAATCAACCGCCTCTAGGATTAACGTTTGATAACGCAGCACGAAGTTCTGCTGTTCGACGAACGGCGTCGTGCGCTGTCGCCTAATCCTGCTGGCCGTCACTTCCCGTGACGGCCGGGAGCCGGGGAACCACGTATCTGGGGTGAATCGGCCGTTCGCGGCCGTAGGGGACCTTCCTCTCCGAACCCGTCAGCTAACCCGGTCGGCGTGAGGGAAGGAAAGGAGTACGCCGGCCGTGGCGTCGTACCAGTCCGCTTGGGCACCTGTACAGACCGAGGTGCCGCAGCGCCCCGCCGGGATCGCTTCCGGCACCGTCCTCGGACTCGCGGCCATGGCCGCCGTCGGCGCGACCGGGGCGATCGGCCTCGCGGCCCCCGCCAGAGCGGCGACCGTCAGCGACACGCTGACGCTGAGCAACAAGGGCACGGTGAGCGTGGCCGACCACAGCAACGACGCGCTGCCCGCCGGGGCCACCGCCGTCGGCAGCCGACTGCTCGACCCGGGCACGGCCCTGGCCGAGCGGATCCGGACCCAGTCCGCGCAGCAGCGCGCCGACGCGGACGACGCGGCCCGTCGTCAGGCGGCCGCCGCAGCGGCGGCGAAGGCCGAGGCCACGGCCAAGGCCGAGGCCGAGGAACGGGCGCAGGCAGCGGCCCGGGCCGAGGCCGCGGCGCAGGCGGAGGCGGAGAGCCGGGCGGCACAGCTGGCCGCGGAGCAGGCCGTCCAGCACGAGCAGGCGCTCCGGGCCGAGGCCCTGGCCCAGGAGAACGCCCAGCGGGCGGCGGAGCAGGCGCGCGATGCCGAGGCGGAGCAGGCGCGCGATGCCGAGGCGGAGCAGGCGCGCGATGCCGAGGCGGAGCAGGCGCGGAGCGCCCAGGACCTCGGTGAGCTGGTCGTCCCGGTGCCGGGCGCGGTGCCCGGGGCCGGCTTCGGACAGTCCGGTTCCTACTGGTCGCACCTCCACACCGGTCTGGACCTCGCCGCCGCCACCGGCACCCCGGTCGTGGCCGTGGGCCGGGGCACGGTCACCTCGGCCGGCTGGGCCGGGGCCTACGGCTACCGGATCGTGGAGACCCTGCCCGACGGCACCGAGATCTGGTACTGCCAGCTCTCCTCGATCGGCGTCGGCGGCGGCGAGGTGACGGCCGGTCAGCCGATCGGCCGGGTCGGCGCGACCGGCAACGTCAGCGGCCCGCACCTGCACCTGGAGGTCCGCCCCGGCGGTGGCGAGCCGGTCGACCCGTCCGTCTGGCTGGCCGAGCACGGCCTCGGTATCTGACCCGGCCGCTGCTGCTCCCCGAAGGGCCCCGGCTCAGCGGGGAGCGACCCGGCGGTCCGCCACCGCCCAGGACGCCACGGCCACGCCGCTCGCGACGGTGAGCACCGACGGCCAGGCGCCGAGCTTCTTGGCCAGCGGGTGCGAGCCGGCGAACGCGGCGACATAGAGCCCCGCGAGTGCGGCCGTCGCGGCCGGACCGGCGGCCCGCTGCCACTGCACCGCCGCGACCGTCCCGGCGGCGAGCAGTGCCGCGCCGCCGAGCTCGCGCTTCTTCGTCGCCCGGGCCAGGCCGAAGCCGCCGATCAGCCCGCTCGCGGCGACCAGGGACGAGGGAATGCGTGCCATCGTTGTTCGACCTCCGGGGACGGGTGGGGCGTGCGGGCTCCGGACCCGGTGGTCCGGATCCGCTCCCAGCACCCTAACCCGGCCGCCGGACGGTCAGTTGGTGCGGGTGTTGTGCAGGTGCAGGCCCATGTAGCCGATGTAGATCAGGCCCGTCCCCGAGCAGTCGTCGTGGTAGTGCAGCCGGGGAGCGGTACCGCCGCCGCCTATCCGGAGGTGGGCGCCCATGAAGACCTCGCCGGCCGGATTGACCTCGACCGGGACCGGCAGCTCCCGCTCGCTCTTCCACTTGCCGTGCGAGCGGACGGTGCGCGACTCGTCCCGGATCACCTTGCGCGGGGGGAAGGGGTGGCAGTCGGCCGGGGTGTTCTCGCACCAGCGCCGGAAGTCCCCGCCGGAGGCGCCGCGTACCGCCGCCGCCGCGTAGTCCTGGAGCGCGAGCAGCGCGTCCCAGGCCATCCGGACCCAGGTCGGATGGTCGGTCTGGAGGTCCAGGTCGCGGCCGAGCCGGGCGTCTCCGGTGAACCGGAGCAGCGGGAACTCGCCTTCGAGCCGGTCCAGCAGCTCGGCGAACGAGGCCGGGTCGTGCTGCTGGTCGCGCTCGAACCGGTCGTGCTCCGGCAGGTCCGAGTAGCCGGCCTCGGCCAGCCGTCCGCGCAGCGAGCGGACCTGGGTCCGGGCCGCGCGCAGCTCGCTGTACTGCTCGTCGTACTCGGCGGCCAGCTCCGACTCGCGCTCCTCGGCGGCGCGCAGCCAGCGCCGCACCTCCTGGATCTCGCCGGCCCGGGCCCGCTGTTCGAGCACCTCCTCCTCGTGCTCGTCCACCAGCAGCGATCCGGGCTGCACCCCGTCGATCTCGGCGCCGACGTCGCTCAGACCCCGGGCGCGCAGCGGCGGGAGCGCTTCCAGCGCCTCCGGCAGCGGGGTCTGCACCGCCAGCCGCCGGGGGAGCCAGGCCAGCAGCCCGGAGGCGCGGCGCAGGTCGGTCTCGAAGGTGTGCCGGGCCATCACCCGGTGCCGGGGCGCGTCCGGCTGCCAGGCCGGGTCGAGCCCGGGGAGGTAGGTGCGCACCGCGCCGCCGTAGACCCGGTGGTGCTCCAGGGCCCGGTTGAACTCCCGTTCGGCGCCCGGCGCGAGGGCGTAGAGGACGGCGGTGCCGGCGCAGCCCCGCAGCAGCGGGTCGACCGTCTCGGCGAGCCAGTCCTCGAAGTCGGTGTGGGAGGGGGTGCTGGCGACGACGATGGGCAGCCGCCGGTCGGGGTCGCAGAGCTCGTCCAGGACCTCGTCCAGCGCGCCGCGCTCGATCACCGTCGGCATGCCGTGCACCGCGGCCGAGCCCGCGTGCTCACCCTCGGTGGCGGCCAGGACGTCGAGCAGGCCGCGGGCGAGCGAGGGGACGGGGGCCTTGGCGGTGGGCACGCCACGGGCGGGCAGCAGCTCGGTGTCCAGCCGGACCCAGGTGCGCGCGCCGGTGGGGGTGGACACCGCGAGCGTGGTCTGCCAGATGCCCTGGGTGGTGAACTCGCGAAGTCGCCAGCGCGCGAGTGACTCCTTCGCGCCCCCGGCTCCGCGCACGCGCTCCTTCAGCGAGCAGTCGAGCACGGCCTGCGCCCCGACCCGGTGCCGTCCCTCTTCGCCGACCGGGCCGTCGTAGTGCTGTGCCTTCAGCCACTGTCTGACCTGCTCCTCGGCCAGCGACACCGTCTCTTTGTGGACGTGGCCGCTGGTCACAGCCATGCGATAGATGCCATCGGTCATCCGCGGGCCTCCTGACGCAATATCGGCGTCCCGCACGCGACGTGCGGATAAGAGGGACAACGCGGGAAGTGTCCCGGATGGTTCCGGTGCGATCCGGTGCCCGGCCGGGAGGTGCGGCCCGGCCGGGGCCCGAGGGTGCGGAGTGACGCGTGGGGAACGGTCAGTGGTGGTGGTGCGGCGGCGGGGCCGGCGGCCCCGGATCGGGCGCGGGGGCCGTGGGCGCCGCCGACTGCGGCGGCGCGGGGTGGTGATGGGTCGGATGGTGCGGCTGCGGCTGGTACGGGTGGTGCGGCTGCGGGGCCGGCTGCTGCGGGAAGGGCTGCTGCGGGTACGGCTGCGGCGGCGCCTGGTAGCCGGTGCCGGGCTGCGGCTGCGCGGGCAGGTACGCCGGCGGCTGCTGGTAGCCGGCCGGCGGATAGGCCCCCGGGTACCCGACCGGGTAGGGGCCGCGGCCCGGCGCGGGGTGGGCGCCCGGGTACGCGCCGGGGTACTGACCCGGGTACTGCGGGCCGCGGTATCCCGGACCCGGGTACTGCGGGGGCGGGAACCCGGCCCCCGGGGGCCGGGCGTAGCCGTGGAACGGGCGCAGCGGCGGGTGCAGCCGCTGCCACTCCAGGGCGCCGACCTGGGCGATCGCGCCGGTCACCGCCTCCTTGCGCTCCCACAGGTGGTGCAGCAGCTCCTGCTCCCGCTCCGGGAACTCGGCGCCGACCAGTCCGCGCTCGGCACGCTGCCGCAGGAACGCCAGCGAGGTGGCGAAGCCCAGGTAGTCCCGCATCTGCTTGGCCCCGACCTGGCCCTGGTTGAAGCGGGCCAGGTCGACCGCCTGCCGGCGGGTGCGCATCGACGAGAGCACCAGCGGCACCGGCGGACTGATCCAGCCGGCCCCGGCGTAGACCGGGAGCTGCCGTCCCACCGCCCGCAGCTCGTTCCGCCGCGACCAGACCACCAGCCAGACCATCAGCCCGAAGACCGGGACCATGAACAGGAAGTACACGCCGAGGAAGCCGAGACCGCCGAGCGCGGAGGAGCCGTTCCAGGAGCCGTGCATGAACATCGCCACGATCCAGCCGCAGATCGGCGCCAGGATCCTCAGCCAGCGCTTGCTGGTCATCGCGGCGATGCCGAAGCCCACCCCGGTCATCGAGGTGAACAGCGGATGCGCGAACGGCGACATCACCTCGCGGGTGATGAAGGTCTCGATGGTGAAGGCGATGCCTTCGCCCTCGGTACGGCCCTCCAGCACCGAGCGGCCCAGGTAGAGGATGTTCTCGGTGAAGGCGAAGCCGGTGGCGGTGAACCCCGCGTAGACCACGCCGTCGACGATGCCGCTGAAGTCCTTGCGGCGGAACAGGAACAGCAGCAGGATCGCGGATCCCTTGACGCTCTCCTCGACCAGCGGCGCGACCAGGGTGGCGCCCAGGGTCTGCCCGTCACCGCCGATCTGATGGCTGATCAGCAGGTCGGTGGCCCAGGTGTTGGCGACGAAGGCCACCAGCGTCGCGGCGCACGAACCCCAGGCGAAGCAGAACAGCAGGTTGCGCAGGGGCTTGGGCTCCACCCGGTCCAGCCAGTAGAACGCCCCGAGCAGCAGCGGCACCGGCAGCACCGCCAGCGCCATGCCGATCAGCATCTCGGAGGTGCCGGTCTGGCGCTGCACCTTGGCCAGGATCCCGACGCCGCAGAGGACCAGCAGCAGCGTCAGCGCGATCAGCCGCAGCAGCTTGCTCTCGAACAGGTTGCCGCGCGGCTTGTAGCGGAACCGCCCGGACAGGTCGAGGCCCGAGCTGCCCTCCTCGGCCGAGGGCACCGGAAGGGCGGCCGGTTGCCCGGCGTCCTCCGGTGGAGGGCCGGGGTGGGTCGGCAGGTCCGCGGCCGGGTCCGCTGCTGCCACCACGGTTATGTCGTCGAGCGACGGGGACGGCTGGGGCTCGGAGCTGCTCACCGTACGACTCTAGCGGGGGCACGTAGCCGCAGGTAAGGCGTTTGCCGCAGCCCGGAGGTACGGCCGGACCGTCAGCGGCGGCGGAAGAGCAGATCGTGGACGACGTGGCCCTTGGCGATGCCCTGCCGTTCGAACTTGGTCACCGGGCGCCAGTCGGGGCGCGGGGCCCAGCCGGCGCCGTCCGGGTGGAGGTTCTCCAGCTCGGCCGAGGCGCTGAGGACTTCGAGCATCTGCTCGGCGTAGGGCTCCCAGTCGGTCGCCAGGTGCACGGTCGCGCCGGGGCGCAGCCGCGAGGCCGCGAGCGCGACGAACTCGGGCTGGACCAGCCGCCGCTTCTGGTGCCTGGCCTTGGGCCACGGGTCGGGGAAGTAGATCCGCAGCCCGGCCAGCGACGCGGGCGCGAGCTGGTCGCGCAGCAGCACCACCGCGTCCCCCTCGGCGAGCCGGACGTTGGCCAGGCCGTCGGACTCGATCCGGCGCAGCAGGTTGCCGTGCCCGGGGGTGTGCACGTCCACCGCCAGCAGGCCGGTGGCCGGGTCGGCGGCGGCCATGGCGGCGCTGGCGTCGCCCATGCCGAAGCCGATCTCCAGCACCACCGGCAGCTCGGACGGCTGCCCGGCGGAGCCGAACAGGGTGGGCAGGTCGAGCAGGCCCTTGCCGTCCACGCGTATGCCGTAGACCTTCCACAGCCGGGCCAGGGCCGAGCGCTGGGCGTCGCTCATCCGGCCCTTGCGCGGGTGGAAGCTGCGGATCCGCTGCTCGGTGTGGATCTCCCGGGAGACGGGGGACCCGGGGCGGGGCGGCTCCGGCCGGTCGGCGGGCTCACGGTCGGCGGGCTCACGGTCGGCGGGCCCGGCAGCGGGCTCGCCGGCGGCGTCGGCTGGGGTGAGGAGATGGCTGGTCACAGTGGCGCCAAGTCTACGGTGCCGGTTCTGGCAGCCGTCCGGGTCGGCCTCACTCGGCCAGCGCGGCCAGCGCCCTGCGGGCGACCTCGCGGCCGATCGGGAGCGAGGCGGTCGCGGCCGGGGAGGGGGCGTTCAGCACGTGGACGGTGCGCGGCGCACGGGCGAAGACGAAGTCGTCGAGCAGCGAGCCGTCGCGGGCGACGGCCTGGGCGCGGACCCCGGCCGGGGCCGGGAGCAGGTCGGCCGCGGTGCACTCGGGCAGCAGCCGGCGCACCTCGCGGGCGAACACCCGGAGCGAGAGCGAGCGGTGCAGCTCCGCCGCCTCGGCCCGCCAGTGCCGGGCGCCGAGCCGCCAGGCGCCGGGCCAGGCCAGGGTCCCGGCGAGGTCGCGCGGGCTGAGGTCGGCCCAGCGGTAGCCCTCGCGGGCCAGCGCGGGCACCGCGTTGGGGCCGACGTGGACCCCGCCGTGGAGGTCCCGGGTGAGGTGCACGCCGAGGAAGGGGAAGGCCGGGTTGGGCACCGGGTAGACCAGCCCCCGGACCAGGTCGCGGGCGCGCGGGGCGAGGGTGAAGTACTCGCCGCGGAACGGCACGATCCGGACCCCGGGCTCGTCCCCGGCCAGCCGGGCGATCCGGTCGCTCTGCAGCCCGGCGCAGTTGACCACCACCCGGGCCCGGACCTCGGCCAGCGGGGTGGTGACGGTGACGCCGTCGCTCCGGCGCACGACCGCGGTGACCGCGCCCCCGGTGCGCAGCTGCGCACCGGACAGCTCGGCGAGCGCAGCCGCCATCGCCGGGTAGTCGCAGATGCCGGTGGAGCCGACGTGCAGCGCGGCGATGCCCGCGGCGTGCGGTTCGAACTCGACTATCCCGGCCGGTCCCAGCTCGCGTATCGGCAGCCCGTGCTCGCGCCCGCGCTGGGCCAGGGCGTGCAGCCGGGGCAGTTCGGTGCTGTCGGTGGCGACCACCAGTTTGCCGGTGACCCGGTGCGGGACGCCCTGCTCGCGGCAGAACTCGACCGTCTCCCGGGCGCCCTCGACCGCGTACCTGGCCTTCAGCGAACCCGGGCGGTAGTAGAGGCCGCTGTGGATCACCCCGCTGTTGCGCCCGGTCTGGTGCGCGGCGATCCGGGTCTCCTTCTCCAGCACGATCACCGAGGTCCCGGGCGCGGCCCGATTGAGGGCGTAGGCCGTGGACAGGCCCACGATCCCGCCGCCGATCACCACCACGTCGCAGTCGTACCCCACGCCGTACCCCTTCCGTCCCGGCCCCGCACGTCAGAGATCGTCCCACGCGCGACCGACAGCCAGGGGCGGACGGCTCAGACCGGCGCCGCGAGCACCATCCGGGCGCGCCGGGCCAACTCCTCGGCCTGGCCCTCGCCCTGGTAGCGCTCCAGCCGGCGGAGCATCTCCTGGACGTACTCGCGGGTGCGCTGGGAGGAGATCCGCTCGGCCACCGCCACCGCCCGGCTGCCGGCCGCCACCGCCGCGTCCAGGTCGCCGTCGTCCAGCTCGGCCAGCGCGGAGACCACCAGCCGCAGCCCGTGCGAGCGGACGTACTCCTCGGTCGGGGCGGCCAGCGCGTAGGCCGTGTACTCCCGCACCTTCACCGGGATGCCCAGGTCGCGGTAGCACTCGGCGGCGTCGGCGGCGAGCCGGTCGTAGGAGTGGAAGTCGATCCAGGCCGGATCGGCGTCCCCCGGGCGGGAGCGCTCGAAGCAGCTCTCGGAGGCGGCCAGTGCCAGCTCGCACGCCTGGGTGTTCCCGGCGCGGGCGTGCGCCCTGGCCTCCACCAGGTGGAAGAAGCTCATGGTCCGGGCCGTCGCCAGGCCCCGGTTGCGCTCGATCGCAGCCTGGGCCAGGTCGACGCCCTCGTCCGCCGCGCCCCGGTAGGTCGCCTGCAGGCTCATCGAGGCCAGCACGTAGCCGCCGAAGGGCACGTCCGCCGCCGCCCTGGCCAGCCGCAGTGCCTGGATGTAGTAGCGCTGCGCCGCCTCGTGCTGCCCGGTGTCGAAGGCCATCCACCCGGCCAGCCTGGTCAGCTCGGCGGTCGCGCCGAACAGTGCCCGGCCGACCTCGTCGCTGTAGGAGCCGAGCAGCAGCGGCGCCGCGTCCTGCCGCAGGCACTCCGGCACCATCGACGACCGCCAGTCGCCGCCGCCGTAGCGGGAGTCCCAGCGCCGGGCCTCCTCGGCCGCCTGCCGCAGCTTCGCGGCGTCGGTGTGGCCGACCCGGTGGGTGCGCTCGCCGGTGCCCAGCAGGGTCCGGGTGCGCGGCGCGTCCTCCAGGCCGAGCAGTACCGGCGCCTCCCGGGCGACCGAGCCGTCCGCCGGGGTGATCAGCCAGCGGGAGACCGGGGTCGCGTACGCGGTGACCGAAAACGTACCCGCCAGACTGTCCCACCACCCGCCCTTGCGGCCCCCGGCGGCGTCCGGGTCGAGCAGCCAGAGCTCGGTCGCGTGGTGCACGGCCTCCTGCACCTCGCGCGGGAAGGCCAGGCCGATCTCGGGCATGGGGTCGCTGCCGCCGAGCCCGATCTCCTCCAGCGGCACGCTCCGGCCGAGCTTCCCGCCGATCGCGGTCGCGATCAGATGCGGGACCGCCCCCTGCGGGACCATGCCCTTGGTCACCCAGCGGGCCACCGACGTCTTGTCGTACCGGTAGGTGAGCCCCCGCTGCGCGCCCAGGTCGTTGACCCGGCGAGCGAGCCCGGCATTGCTGATCCCGGCGAGCGACAGCAGTGTGCCGAGCTTCTCGTTCGGTCCTCGTACGCTGGTGGTCATGCCTGGTTCCACCCCCTCGCGCTCTGCCGACGGTGCCCCGGTACACCCAGAGTAGTTCCCCAGGTTCCCAGGGTTAAGGGGCGGCGGGCCGGATGGCGCGATACCGCTCCGAAATATCTTTCGGCCGTGCCCCCGTGCGATGTGGCCGTGCGCCCTGTCGTGCTCCCTGCCCGGTGCCGCGGGCCGGGGGTTGGATGACCGGTGTGGGTCGGCCTGCCGGCGCGGAGCCAGAGCGCCTTGAGGACCCGGCAGGTCGGGGGAGACCGCCGCCGTACATCCCCGCGCGGTGGTGGGTCGGACCGGGGGGTGTGCGGACGCCTCCCGGTCTGCATTTGGATCTGCATTTTCCCGTCCAGGTCAGGACGGGTGTGCGTCCGACGAACGGCGTTTCGTCCGTTGATGGACTGTTAACACCCTGAATCTTCCGCAAATCGGTCCGGTCTTCCCAGCGGATGACTCGGCCGGCCGGTGGCACCATGTGTTCTGACGGTGCGACAGCAGGCCGCGAGCATCTTGTCCACAGCCTGTGGAGGCAGCCATGCGGTGGTTGGTGGGATGGAACGGCGCGTCCGCCGCCGACGAGCCCGGGCTGCGCGAGTTGCGCCCCCTCGGCGGCCGGCTGCTCTGGCCCGGACCCGACCCGCTCTGGGCGGTCGGCGACTGGCGGCCCGAGGAGATCCACACCGTCGCCGTCTTCCGCCAGCACCACCACGCCAGCGACCGGGTGCACCGGGGCTTCCCGAACCTGCCGGACGATCCCGAGGACCCCTCCGCGGCCGACGGCGCCGTCGCCCGGCTCGCCGTCCTCGGCCGCTGCGGCGCCAGCGACCGCGAGCTGCGCACCGCGCTGCTCGCCGCCAGCGGCGGGGCGCTGCGCCACCTCACCAGCTGGCCCGGCAGCTACACGGTGGTGCTGCAGCAGGGCAGCCGCACCACCGTCCTCGGCGACCTGGCCGGGGTCCGGCCGGTCTTCCACACCGCCTGGTGCGGCGGCACCGCCTACGCCACCGCCGCCCTGCCGCTCGCCGACCTGGTCGGCGCCCCGGTGGACCCGCTGCACCTGGCCGCCCGGCTCGCGCTGCCGGACGCCGCCGACTCCCTCGGCGACGGCAGCCCCTTCCTGGGCGTGCGCCGGGTGCAGCCCGCGTACGCGCTCAGCATCTTCGCCGGCGGCCCGCAGACCGCCGCCTACGAACCCGGGGCGGGAGCCCCCGGCAGCGTCGCGGTCACCGAGGCCGCCGCCACCGGCGAGGTCACCCGCAGCCTGCTCGGAGCCGTCCGCTGCCGGGTCCGCGGCGAGCCGGACGCGCCGCCGGTGCCGGACCACCGGGTCAGCACCGACCTCTCCGGCGGCAGCGCCTCCAGCGTGCTCACCCTGCTCGCCGCCACCGTCCCGACCGTCCCCGCGCGCCCGGCCGTCGGGCCCGGGGGCGCGGGCCCCGGGTACCCGGCCAGGTACCCGTACCTGGAGCAGGAACAGGAGCAGGAGGAGGAGCAGGCCGGCGCGCCCCGGCGGCCGACCACCGAGGAGCGCTGGGGCGACCCCACCAGCTACCGCAGCGTCCACCACGGCCCGCCCGGTCCGGGCGGGGAGCCGCGCACCACCGGCGCCGTGCGCGGCTCCTGGGCCCGCCCCGGCGGACCGCCCGCCGCCCCGGCCGACCGGCTGCTGCTGGTCGTCACCTACACCGACACCCACGAGGCGACGGAGGAGCCGCCCGCCCCCTCCCGCACCGCCGAACTGGTCCGCGCCCAGGCCCTCGCCTCCGGCCATCCCCGACTGCGGCACCTGGTCGTCCCCGGCGGACCCGAGGCACTGCCCTACGCCGACCTGCTGGACGGCCCGCTCGCCGGCCCGCTCACCGACGAGCCGGGGTCCGCGCTGGTCGCGGCGCTGCGCCAGCGCCACCGGTTCGCCGACGCCGGCACCGACCACCTCAGCGGCCACGGCGGACGCCAGGTGCTGGACGGCAACCCGGCCCGGCTGGCCGACCTGCTGCTGGAACGCAACCGGATGCCGCTGATGCGTCCGGTCGCCGCGCTCGCCCGCGCGGACAGCCTCGGCCACCCGGTGCACGGGACCCTGGGCACCCCGGTCGCGGTGCTGCGCGCCGCCCGCCGACTCGCCCGCACCTCCTACGCCGAGGGGCTGGAGGACGCGGCGGTCGCGCTGATGGCCCGCCGCGCCTCCGAGCCGGACAGCGCCGGCGGGGCCTCCGTGGACGCCCTCGCCTGGTGCACGCCGGGCCCCGCCGCCCGCTGGCTGAGCGACGACGCGCTGGCGGCGGTCGCGGTCCGGCTGCGGCTGGCCGCCCGGCGGGCCGCCCCGGACGAGCGGCCGGGTGCGCGCCGGGCCCGGCAGGCGATGCACCGGCACGCCGCCGAGTTCCGGGTGCTCACCCAGATAGTCGAGGAGGCGCACGGCCAGCGGCTGCACGCCCCCTTCCTGGACAACCAGGTCGTCCGCGCCTGCCGGCTCGTCCCCGACTCGGTCCGGGTCCAGCCGGGCGCCCGGCACGCGATCCTCCGGTCGGTACTGACCGGCGTCGGCATCGACCGGGTCCCGGACGGCTGGGGCAACGGCGTGCCGCCCGACCCGTACGCCGCCGTCGAGACCGTCCGCGCCGGGCTGCGCCGCTCGGCCGGCGCGCTGGACCGGATCTTCGCCGCGCCGCTGCTGGCCGAGCTCGGCCTGCTCCAGCCGGACGTCTTCCGCGCCGCACTGCACCGCGCCTGCGGCGGCGGGGCGGTCCCGCTCGACGGGCTCGCCGACATCGTCGCCACCGAGCTGTGGCTCCGCCGGCTGCACGCCCGGCAGGGCTCCTGCTGGACCGGCATGCCGTTGCGGGAACGGCTCGCCCTGGTCGCCCGGCCGGCGCCGGGGCACACCGCACCGGGCCAGGCGGTGCCGGCGGAGGGTGCCGACCACGGCTCCCAGACGTCCCACAGCCCCCTGGGTCACACCGTGTACGGCGCCGGCAGCGCCCCCGCCGCCCACACGCCGCACCCGCGCGCCCCGTACCCGGGCGGCCCGCCGGGCCCCACCGGCCCCTCGGGGCCGAAGAGCCCGCCGGCCGCCGACCCCATCGGGGTGCCCTGACCCCCGGCATCGGCGTGCCCTGACCCCCCCCGGCTCGGCCGGGGCCCGTGCCGGACGGCGACCGGCGTGTCCCGCGTCCCGGCGTGCCCCGCGTTCCGGCAGGGCCCCGGGCCGCACGATGGGCAGCATGTACCTCGTCTCCCGCCAGCTCCCCGACGCCAATGCGACGCCCGGCGTGGTCGTCGGCGTGGACGGCTCGGACGGCTCGCTCTGGGCCCTGGACCGCGCCGTCGACGAGGCCGCCGCCCACGGCCTCCCGGTGTACGTCGTCGCCTCCGTCAACCCCGCCCCCAGCGGCTACACGCCGGGCATGGCCGACCTGGTCCAGGAGAGCATCGAACGGCTGATCGGCGGCATGTCGGAGGTCGTGGTGCGCGGGGTGGACGCCGTCCTCGCCCGCCACCCGGACCCGCCCCGGCTCTCGCTGCACATCATCCTGGGCAACCCGGTGGAGGCACTGCTCACCGCCTCCGTCCGGCACCACACCCTGGTCCTCGGGGCACGCGGCAACGGCGGCTTCGCCCGGCTGCTGCTGGGCTCGGTGGCGAGCACGCTGACCCACCACGCGAGCTGCCCGGTGCTGATCGTCCCGGCGCCGGAATACCGGGACGTCGGCGCCCGTTCTCATTCCTGACAAGGCAGACAATGAGTACGACAGCTGGGAGCGGTTCCGTGAAGGTCGAGATCTACAGTGACATCGCGTGCCCGTGGTGCTACATCGGCAAGCGCCGCTTCGAGCGGGCGCTCGCGGCCTTCCCCCGCGCCGAGCAGGTCGAGGTCGTCTACAAGCCCTACCAGCTGGTCCCGGAAGCGCCCGCCGAGGCCGTGCCGCACCGCGCCTGGCTGGCCGAGCGCTACGGGCCGCAGTCCCGCGCCATGGACGACCGGGTGGCGGCGCTCGGCCGCAGCGAGGGCATCACCTACGACTTCGACACCGCGCTGCACGTGAACACCCTGCACGCGCACCGGCTGCTGTGGCTCGCCGCCACCGAGTACCCGCTGTCGGTCCAGCACGACCTCAAGGAGCGGCTGCTCGCCGCCCACTTCGCCGAGGGCGTGGACGTCGGCGACTTCGCCGCGCTCACCGGGACCGCCGTCGCGGCCGGCCTGGACCGGGCCCGGGTCGAGGCGTTCCTCCCCTCGGACGAGGGCCTGGCCGAGGTCCGGGCGGAGCTGGCGGAGGCCCGGGCGCTGGGCATCACCGCCGTGCCGACCTTCGTCTTCGACGGCAGCTGGGCGGTCCAGGGCGCGCAGGAGACCTCCGCCTTCCTGCAGGCGCTGGAGCAGGCGGTGCCGCCGTCGGCCCAGGGCGACGCCTGCGACGACGGCAGCTGCGCGATCTGATCCGCGCCGGCGCGGGGGCGCCGGCACGGCGGGTGGCACGGCGGGTGGCGCGGGGTGCGGCTACCGGCAGCTGAAGCGGGCGTCCGCCCAGTCGGCCGCGTCCCCGAGGTAGGAGCCGTCGGCCCGGACCACCACCAGCCGGATCGCGGCCACACCGCGCAGTCCGACCCGGACCGGCACCGCGGCCTCGCCACCGGTCACCACACCCGACTGCCACAGGGTGCGACCGCTGCCGTCGTCCAGCACCGAGAACTGCACCGCCCCCATGCCCATCGTCAGATCGTCGATCCCGACGTAGGCGTCGAACTCGCTGCAGCCGGTATTGAGGTCGATGGTGGTGGCTGCCGGGGCGTTCATGGTGATGCCGCGCGCATAGGTGGTGCCGCCGACCCGGACGTCCCCGGTCCGCTGCCACACCCCGCTGCCGGGATCGTTGCTCAGGCTCGGCCCGTCGACGCTGCCGAAGCCCTCGTACGGCAGCGCGTCCGCGTAGTAGTCCGCCAGCGGGACCGGCGGTGCGGGTCGCGGGCGCGGCCGGGGCCGGGCGGCCGGCCGGGGCCGGGGCCTCGGC
>Ga0302314_10000686_pt1 | contig 62736 bp, 65 predicted proteins | sample III_Palsa_N2_3_FD_200533 | JGI IMG/M metagenome (GOLD analysis project Ga0302314, IMG submission 200533) | Peat permafrost microbial communities from Stordalen Mire near Abisko, Sweden - III_Palsa_N2_3 | ecosystem: Environmental > Terrestrial > Soil > Palsa > Peat permafrost | place: Sweden...
ACCAGGACCGCGCCGGGCCAGCCGCCGGGGACCCGGAACGGCCGGAGCATCTGTGGATACCTCCAGCGGAGGACCAGGAAGGCCGCGAATTCCAGCACGATCGAGGCCAGCGAGAGCAGCACCATGGCCTGCAGGATCGAGTTGAAGTCGAAGGCGGAGAGCACGACGACGACAACGGTGCACGCCAGCAGCGCACCCACCGGCGTGTGGAACCGTCTGCTGTCCCGGGCCATCCAGCGCGGCAGGTACGCGTCCGCAGCAAGCGCCCTCGGGACCCGGGTGCTCGTCAGCAGGATCGCCATGAACAGCCCCACCAGGGAGAGCGCCGATCCCAGGGAGATCAGCACCTTCAGCCAGATTCCGCCCAGGACGTCGCCGACCACGACGAAGTCGCCGTCGACCCAGTCGGCGGGTGAACCCCGGTGCAGCCCGCTGCCGATGGCGGCCATGGTGGGCAGCAGGTAGGCGGTGATGATCAGCGGAACCGAGATGAGCAGCGCCCGGGTGTAGGTCCGGTGCGCGTCGGCGACCTCGCCCAGCACGGTGCTCGGGCCGTCGAAGCCGAGGTACAGCCACACGATCACGCTGAGCGCGCCGGCCACTGACTCGTGGACGCTCTGCCCCGGCACCATGAAGGGCGAGAGCACGTTGATCCCGTTGCCGACCGCATGCCAGATGCCGAGGACCGTCAGCACCGCGAACGGTGCGAGGATCAGCAGCATCATCCCGACCGAGTACTCGCTCACCGACTTGGAGCCGCGGTAGTTCAGGTACGCCATCGGGACGATGAGGGCGACGGTGACGATCCAGTGCAGGTCCACGACGAAAGCGCCGTGCAGCAGGTCCACGATCACCAGCCCCTTCCCGCGGGCGAGGTCCGGGACCCAGGTGGCCAGGTAGTCGACCAGCATGATCGGGTAGAGGGCGAGGTTCAGCACCGACCCGATCGAATTCCAGGCCCCGAACACGAATGCCGCACCTTTGCCGAGCGCGATCTTCACCCAGTGGTAGTAGCCGCCATCGACCGGTATCGCGGCACTCAACTCTGCTGCCACCAGCGCGTTCGGCACGCCGAAGACCACCGGCACCAGGACGATCATCAGCAGGGTCATGCCCGGACCGGCGCTGGAGAGTGAGGCTTCGAGCCCGAAGGGGCCTCCGGACACCGTGAAGAAGAAGATTCCGACCAGGGGCAGCACGCCGAGCGTGCGTCTGCCCGCCCCGGGCGCCGACCGCGTGATTTCCGATGGGATCAGTTCGGTCATCCTGGGCTCCACTCTCTGTTCGCGCTTGGTCGGCACAACGTACGGGGACGTCACCGGGACCGTCCTCGTCGTGCGCGCCAAGGCCGCGCCCCGTCGATTGTCGCTGCCGCCAACACCGGGCCGATCCACCCGGAACACAACGAAGCCCCCCGGGCGACGAGGCCACCCGGAGCTTCTGCCAGGACTGAGGTTTGAGAGCGCCGCCGGCGCGAAGTCCGAGGTGCTCTGGTCCGCCAGACGCCTGCCGATCGGGAGGCAGGCCTCGCCGATTGAGCGCGGAGGCTGCTGGGGCTCGTGTGTGGAGTTGTCACTGGTGACTGCGATGATCGCCCCAACCGGCGTGAGCACGCTGGAATCGCGACTCTGGGGTGGCTTGAATGGATACGTGGCAGGGACTGTCCGTGGTGGTGGACGAGCGGCTGAGGGCGGTGTCGTCCGGCGAGCGTGGTGTGTTCGCCGCCGGTGTCGCGGAACGACTGTTGAGCTGGCACGAGGCACTGCCGGAGGACGAGCAGGCGCCGTTCACCATGAGCCTGCGACCGCTGCTGAATTCCGTGTGGCAGGGGGTCCTGGGCGACTCGACGGCCTTCTCGGCCGTGAAGCGCGGTGTCGGCGAATACATACTCAGCGAGTACTGCCACAACGACGGCCAGGACGGGCCGGATGATGCGGACGAGTCGGCTGCAGCGGCGACGCTGTATGCCGCACATGCCTACCTGTTCTCCTGCCAGGAATTCGCCGTCTGGACCAGCGGCCGGGCGGTCGAGGCGATCGACCAGCACCTTCAGTACCTGGCCGAGCAGAGAGGAGATGAACTCCCGGTCGACACGGACGAGGCGCTTGCCTCCGAGTTGCAGCGGCAACTACGGGATCTGGACCTCATCGCACGCTACTCGAAGGATCTTCGCCACGCCGGCTTGGGAGTGCCGATCGACACGTCCATCCGACTCCGAGTGGAGCTACGCGCTCCCCTCTCCAGCCGGGAGTGAGTTTCCGGCGAACCGGGTCGACTGAGACGGGACCGGGCCTGCGCCTCTCGTGGACCAGGGCTACGCCGTTCGGCGATGACGTGTTCGAGCAGGACGATCACCAGGATGCCGCTGATGGCGCACAGGACAACCGCGATCCGCAGAGCGAGTTGGGAGCCTTGGACGCCGGCGAGGCGGGGATCGACGCCGATCCTCACCAGGCTTTGGGAGTGCCGGATGGCCAGGGTGGCCAACGTGGCAAGGCCCAGCGCTTCGCCGATCTGCTCCGGCTGTGCTGGCCTCTATGGGGCCCTGCGTCGGGTTGTCATGGTTGAGCTGCGAGGATGCCGGTCATGACCTCGACTCCTCCCGCGGCTCCTGCGGACACCGCCCGCCTGCTGCGTCGAGGGTTCGCCCTGGAATGGGCCACTCTGGCCTGGAACGTCGTCGGCATCGTCGTGCTGGCCTTCGCCGCCGTCGCCGCGCGCTCGGTGGCGCTGGCCGGCTTCGGCCTGGACTCCCTGATCGAGATCGGCGCCTCCACCGTGGTGATCTGGGAGCTGTCCGGCACCGGCGAGGACCGCCAGCGCAAGGCCATGCGGCTGATCGGCGCGGGATTCGTGGCCCTGGCGCTCTACCTGCTGGTCCAGTCGACCTGGGTCCTGGTCTCGGGCTTCCGTGCCCACCACAGCCCGGCCGGAATCGTCTGGACCGCGGTGACTGCCGTAGTGATGTTCGGCCTGGCCTACGGCAAGGCGCGCACCGGCGAGGCCCTGGACAATCCGGTCCTCAAGACCGAGGGCCGGGTCACGTTCATCGACGGGCTGCTGGCCACTGCCGTTCTGCTCGGCCTGGTGCTGAGCGTTTGGGGCCTCTGGTGGGCCGATCCGTTGGCCGGATACGTGATCGTCTACTACGGCATCAAGGAATCCCGCGCCGCCTTCACGTACTGAACCGGCCCAGTCGGTGCCCAGGCGGCGGTTCTCCCGACCACCGGGCTCTCCGTGGGAGCAGCTGCGTCGCGCCCGGACGAGGAAAGCCGTCCGCCGACAACAAGACCGTCGGCAGGGCCCATGGTTCCCCTGACGGACGTCGGCCAGTTCCCCCTCCTGGTTCCCGCCGCCTGCTGCCGGTGGTGGGCTGGTCGTCCGCGCGGGTGGCGCTCGCTGTCTCGGGCGCGAGGGTTTCGCGGTCGCGGCGCTTCCTGGCGGTTGGTATCGCTGTCAAAGCTACAACCGGATAGTTCATCCGGTTGTGCTAGCATCCCGATCAATCGGATGAACTATCCGTTTGGTTGTCGGGTGGAGGAGCGCATGTCGAGGACAGCTGTGGTCACGGCCGGTACGGGCGGTATCGGCCTGGAGGCGGCGCTGGGGCTGGCAGTCGTCGGCTTTGCGGTCACCGTGGCCGGACGCGACGCCGAATGCGGAGCCGGGGCGGTCGATCGGATCAGCGCAACGGACCCGGAGCAACCCGGCCGGTCTCCGTCCGCCAGCCTCGCCTCGCCCGATCAGGCCCCCGCCCTCGCCGACCGTTTCGCCGCCGCCCACGCCACCTCAGGGGAACCGCTGACCGTGCCGGTCGACAGCGTCGGGGCGGTGTTCGCGAGGTGACAGGGCCTGGACGGCGTCGAGGCCTGGTTCCTCGTCAGCCACCTTCCGCCGTACCTGCTGTGGCCGCTGGTACGCCGCACGGTCGAACGCTCCACGTCCGGCCTGACGTCCGCGGCCGCGAGGCCCTCGGTCGTCGCCGCCACGGACGGCGCCCCGGCGGACCGCGCCGGGGCCGTCATCGGCCTCCGGGCGTGCCCGGCCGAACCATTCCGCGGGGCGGGCGTCCGCCACCCCGCCGGGGCTGTACGCCGACCCAGCGGGACCCACGCACCCCCGGCCGGCGTGTGAGCGCCCACAGGTGGAAGTCGGCCGACCACCCGTCTCGCGGCCGGGCGTCGGCTGCTCGCGCCGCCATCCCAGGAACGTACCGACCCGCAGTCTGCCCATCGCCACACGTTCACACGTTCACTAGATGAGGACACGACCATGACCAGCACAGTCCCGATCACCTATACCCGCACCGTCCAGGGTTCCGGCCCCGGCCTCCTCCTCGCTCACGGCGCGGGCGGCGGCATCGAAGCCAACTACGGGCCGATCATGGCTGGACTAGCCGCGCAGCACACCGTTGTCGGTGTCGACTACCCCGGCTCAGGAAAGACCCCCACCGCGCCCGCGCCCCTGGAGCTCGACGTCCTGGCGGACCAGCTCGTCGCTGCCGCGGACGCCGAGGGGCTGGACACGTTCGCTCTGTGTGGATACTCCCTCGGCGGCCCGGTCGCGATCCGGGCGGCCGTCCGCCACCCGCACCGGGTCACCTCGCTCGTGCTGAGCGCAACCCTCGCCCACCTGGACACCCGTACCGAGCTGGCCAGCGCGATCTGGCAGCAGCTCTACGAATCCGGACAGCACCTCCTGCTCGCCCAGTACCTTACTCACCTGACCGTGAGCGCGCCGCTACTGAACATGCTCACTCCCGACCAGGTGCGCGCGGCCGCAGAACAGGTCGCCGCAGCCCTGCCGTCCGGCACCGGCGCCCAGGTCGACCTGTTCCGCCGCGTCGACGTCCGCGCCGACCTCGCCGCGATCAGCATCCCGACACTGGTCGTCGTCACCACTGCCGACGCCCTGATCCCGACCGCTCTCCAGCAGGATCTGGCTGCGGCCATCCCCGGCGCGCGTACCGCCGAGCTGGCCACCGGGCACCTGCCCTTCCTGGAGCAGCCGAACCAGTGGCAGGAGATCATCACCGGCTTCCTCGGCCAGGAGCACGGCCGGCCCTGATGGCCGTGGTGGGCGGGCAAGCCGGCCCGCCCACCACCGGCACAGCCACCTCAACCCAGAACTCCGCATATATGATTGAATGCCAAACCCTGCGCAGTGAGACAAGTAACCCGGACGGTCCACGATGACGACGACACAGCTGCGCAAGGACGCCGCCCGCAATTGGGACCGGATCGTCGCCATCGCCCGCGATCTGGTCGACCAAGGCACCACGCTGCAGCTCAACGACGTCGCACGCCGGGCAGGTGTTGGAGTCGGCACCGTCTACCGGCACTTCGCCACCCCCGAGGCACTGCTGGAGACCGTCGCCGCCCCCTGCCTGGAATCCCTGGCCGGACACGGCCAGCACGCACTGGCCGACACCGATCCCTGGCGCGCACTGGCGGGTTTCCTCTCGCACGTCGTCGAGGCACAGGCCACCGACCCGGCCCTGGCTCTGGTCGCCGCAGCGGCCACCGACACCCTGCCGCGCACCACGGAACTCAAGAAGTCGCTGGCATCGGCTGGCACTGAACTCCTGGACCGGGCCCGCGAAGCCAGGGCGGTCCGCCCCGACCTGGTCCCCGGCGACCTGGTCCCCCTCATGTGTGGCATCGCCCACGCCGTGAACATCCACGGCGGCACCCCAGCCGATCGGGTCGACACCGCGCACCGCTACCTGGCCATGCTGCTCGAAGGCCTGCACGCCACACCACCGAACACGTAAGCCGCCCCTGCCACCCGCCGAGGTTGACCGGCAGAGCCCCCAGCACCACCGGCCTTGCCACTCAAGCCCGCTCCATGCCCCGGCCTCTGGCATCGGCGATGAACTCATCGCAGGGCTCGGCGCGTTCGAGGACCGGGCCGATCTCGCCGATGCGACGTTGTCGCCGTTGCCGCCTCACTGTCCGGGCGGGGAGGGCGCGCGGGCCGTCCTGGTCGTGACCGGCCGCTGGATCGGAGCACGGCGACGCCGGGGCCCGCAGCCCCAGCCCGGCCCACGGCCTGGCTGCGCACCGGCGCGACTGCGAGGACGACGCCATCGTCGCACTGGCCGCCGCCTGGCCCGAGCAGGCCGGGCGTGACACGCTCACGTGGCCCTGCGGGCGTGGCACCGGATGGTGCGCATCGGTCACCGGCCGGTGGACGGGACCACGGCAGGCGTGCCTGGGCGCGGCCGCAGCACGCGCTCGGTGAGGACCGCTACCGTCCTGCGCGGCACCAGCCGGGGCAGCCGGGCCACCAGCGCGTTGCGGTGGCCGGAGACAACTGTGGGACGGTTCCGGCGCAGCGCCCGGAAAGCCGTCGCTACGACCTGCTCGGGGGTCTGCCGGGCGCCGACCGCCGCCTGGTCGGTGCCGACGACCTCGAAGAAAGGGGTGTCGGTCGCACCAGGGCACAGGGCGAGGAAGCGCACGCCGCTGCCCCGGTTCTCGGCCCACAGGGCTTCGGTGAGGGAGAGCACGAACGCTTTGGTTGCGCCGTAGACGGCCATGTGCCCCAGCGGCTGGAAGGCGGCGGTGGAGGCGACGTTGATGACGGTGCCGGTGCCGCGCCGCAGCATGGACGGAAGGTAGCGCCCGGTCAGGTCGAGCAGGGCGGCGCAGTTGAGCTTTACCTGGTCGAGCTGGCGGTCGAGGTCCGCTTCCGCCACGTTCCCGTAAACCGCGAAACCGGCGTTGTTGACGAGTACGTCGATCCGCAGCCCGAGGGCCTCGGTCCGGGCGGCGAGCGTGGCGGCCGCCCCGGCTCCGGTCAGATCGGCCGGCAGCACGTCCACCCGTATGTGGTGGGCTGCGCGCAGTTCCGCGGCGAGCTTCTCCAGAGCCGACTCGGTGCGGGCAACCAGGACGAGGTCAGCTCCGCGCGCGGCGAACTCGCGCGCGAATACCGCGCCTATCCCGGTGGAAGCGCCGGTGACCAGGGCGGTCTGACCGTGGAAGTCCATGTCCGTGTCTCCTTCAGGGTCGAGCAAAGTGCGAGCAATAGCTCGCATTTTCCAGCGACCCACAAAATACGAGCGTTGGCTCATATTTGTCAATTGCGCCTGCCGGACGGTTCAAGCCGCGACCCAGCGAGTGCCGAGCGGTCGTCCCAGTCAACGACGACCGTGGGCCGGGAAAGGAGCGGGCCCGGGAACGTAGCCAGTTCCCGAGCCCTGAGTTTGCCGCCCATACTGGGCACGCCGGCACGTTTAAAGGTCGCGGATCAGTCTCATGTCGCCGTGTTCTGCCATTGAACTACCGTTGCATGCAATGGTTCTGGGAGCGCAACGGGCTGGATTTGAACCAGCATCCGACGGCCAGGCCCGCGCCCGGTCGATCCGGCGATCGGCGGCGAATGCTGAAGCTGGAGCAAGAGTCTGAGATTGATCGCGGGTGCCTCTGCCTGCTTGGGCTACCCGGGCGTGTGGTGCCCGGGGAAGGAGTCGAACCTCCACTGTCCCGCGTTCGTCACGACAAGCCTCAGTTTCAGCTTGCGCTCCTCGCGCACCCGTCGCTCTACGGCGACGGGATTCCTTGAGACTACCCGAAGAGGTAGCCGAAGACTGCGTCACCGACGCGTTCGTCCTGGACTTCGGCTCCGTTGGCCTCCTCGCGTGCGTACTTGACGGCCTGCTGCAGCTTCTCGACGCGCTCGGTGAGCTCGTTGACGCGGCGGGCGGGCAGCGCTCCGGAGAACTTCACAGTCGTCCAGTAACCGACCGGGACGTCCTCGTAGTAGACCTCGACCTGCGCCGGGTGCTTCTCGGTCGCCTCGGCCTTGACGTGGTTGCGGGGCACCTTCTTGGTGCGGATGGTGCGGACCGTCTCGGTCTTCCACCAGTCCGTCGAGGGGTCCTGGGTCCACGACTCCGAGCCGTCGAGTACCGGGAGCTTGCGGACGAAGGTGTACAGGTCGACCAACTGCTTCTCCAGGAAAAGCAGATAGGACACCGGCACGGCGCGCAGCAGTACACGTCCCTCGACGCTGACGTCGGCGCGGGCCGCACAGTTCGCCCAGTCCTTGGTGGCGGTCACGTCGAACAGCCGGGTGAGGGCGGTTGCCGTCGCCCGCAGTACGTCCTCGGCCTTGAGCTGCACCCGGGTGGACTCAGGCGGCAGTTGCTCGCCCTCCTCGTCCTTCGGCTGGTAGGTCCGGGAGATGCCGGAGAGCAACGCCGGTTTCTGGACGTCATGGTGAGCGCTGGTCAGCTCCTGCTGGGCCTTGGCCTTGACGCCCTTTTCGACTGCGATGATCTGGTTGAGTTTCGCCACCTGACGAACCCTAGCAGGGCCGTGATGTGGGACCCGAAGAGTTATTCGAGTACGTCGGCCGGGGTCAGCAGCGGTCCGGCGGAGCGGCGTGCACCCGGGCAGCGCGGTGGCACTGCGCGAGCGGAGTGTGACCGTACCCAAGGCGGATCCTCGAAGACCAAGGGACACAAGCGGGTTGGCGACGCCGTACCCGCTTGGACTGGGCGGGGACCCTTGGCGATGACTCCACTGTCCGGGGGAAGTGACAGGCCCTGCCGGGGGTACGTGCTGAGCTGCCACCATGCACAGACCGCGCCGTGCCTCCGGCATCGGCCAGGACCGAGGGGGACCTCCATGAGCCATCCCAGTAGCGACAAGCGGCACCACCCGGCTGTCGAGGCCCACCGGGCCAGACGTTCTGCTGACGCCCAACTGCGCGTCGCGGATGCCATCACCAAGTTCGCCGGATCCATGACGTTCGTCTACATCCACGCGGTCGGGTTCGCCGTGTGGATGCTGCTCGTCGAGAAGTCCCCGTGGCCGACGCTGACACTCATCGTCTCTCTCGAAGCGATCTTCCTCTCGACGTTCGTCATGATCGGCCAGAATCGCGCTGCCTCGTTCCAACAGGCCAAGGCCGACCACGACTTCGTCGAGTCCGAGCTGGAGCTCAAGACCAACACCCAACTGACGCGCGCGATCCACGCCATGACCACGGAACTGCACAGTCGACTGGCCCCGGAGGCCGACGGGCAGTGATACGGGCTGAGCCCGCGGCGCCGTGATCTTGTCGACCAGCACGGCGCGAGGAAGGGAAAGGCAGCGGCTGTACACCTTGAGGATCGACGGCTGGTGCGGTTGAGTTCAAGGCCTCCCGCCGCTCGCGCGACACGCCCCAGGCGGCCCGAGCGACCGTGCCGGGCGGTCAGTGGGCGCGGCGCAGGGCGGCAATGAAGGCGGCGCCGTTCGGGGTGCCGATGCCGGTCATGGTGTCGTAGCCCTTGGCGGTCACCTGCTGGGTGTCGGGGCGGCCCTGGGCATCGAGGACGTCGACGTCCGCGCTGGTGGAGGTGTCGTCGGGCGCGATGTATGCGGCCCGGTCTTGCTGCGGAGCAGACGTGCTGATCGGCAGGGCGTCGTGGAACGCCCCGGTGCGGGCCAGGCGGTAGAGCCGCGGGTTGATGAACCCGTAGGGCGATTTCTGGCCCTGCTGGTCGTCGGCGACCAGGCCCGCGACCAGTGGGGTGGCCAGGCTGGTGCCGGCGCTCGACACAGTGCGGTAGGGCCCTGGGTTCCCGTGGCTGTCCGTATCGGTGTAGCCGATCAGCATCCCGGTGTCGGGATCGGCGTCGGCGGCGATGTCGGGCACGGTCCGGCCCAGCACGGTCTTGTTGGCCACCCGGACCTGTGCCATCGACGACGGGACGACGCCCTTCTGGTACGACGGCTGCCGATAGACGTCGCTGACGCCCCCGCCCCCTCCGCTGACGCCGAGGTCGGTCCACTTGCCGCCGGCCAGCGAGCCGAAGTCGTCGGACCAGCCGGTCTCGAACACCCGGTTCCTCGCGGCACCGATGCCGAGGGTGGTGCCGCCGACCGCCACCGCGTACGGATCGGAGTCGGTGACCGTCAGGCCGGGGGTGTCGCCGGAGGCGACGTACATGCCGACGCCCTCGGCTGCGGCCCGCACGTCGATGGCGTGCACGGTCTGCGGCGATACGTCCCCCAGCGGGATCTGCCACGAATTCGACGCGATGGAGGCCAAGGGGTGGTGGCCGTCCCCGGTCAGCACGGCCGAAGCCGCGTCCAGCAGCGCCTGGTCCTCGTCGCAGCCGGTGCCCACCACCATCACCTGGTCCGCGCCCGGCGCCATGGCGTAGACGGCCTCGGAGTCCATCTCCGCCTCGACGTCGACGGGAGGTGACTGCGCTGCGCGGTCCGCCGTCGAAGGCGCTGTGCAGGTACTCCCAGCCTGGACCTGCCGGAACTGGGAAGGCCTCGGCAGCGGGAGCTGATTGCTCCGGGCGTAGGCCGTCAGCGTCCGGAACATCGCAGTCGGCGACTCGTCTTCGGTCAGCGCCACGGTCTGTCCACTGCCGCTGTCCTGCGATGTCGCCCCGTAGGCGGCTCGCAGCTGTGCGGCGGAGTACCCGCACACCGGCAGCGAGGCTTGGGCCAGACCTTGGTAGGCGGGGTGCAGGGGGTGCACGTGCTGCGCCCAGTACTGGGCGCACATCGCCCCCTGGGCCGCCGCGTGGCTCAAGGGGGCCGATGCGGCCGTGCTCCGCGACGCGGCGGATGCGCTGCCCAGCCCCGTTACATCCAGCACGTCCGAGGCCAGCGAGGCGGGCACCGACGCCTCGCGGTCGTTCGATGTGAACACTGTCGATCGGCCCGCCGGGCCTGCGGCATCCCTGGCCTGATACCGGCCGATCCGTACCTGGAAGGCCGACTCGACCACTGAGACTGGCCCCGTCGCCGACACGTAGTCGCGGCCTCCGTCGACCTGGGCACCCGTCAGCCCTTTGCCGGTGAGCCACGCCGCCACCGACTTGGCCTGCGCGGCCGAGGGAGCGAACCTGGCGGTGTAGGTGTCCGGGCTCAGGTAGTGGTGGAATTCGGGGCTGCCCGGCGTGGCCACCGCGTCCGCAGTCGCGGCAGCGTGTGCCATGTCCGGCTTGAGCCACACCTGGACCGTCAGCCGCTGCGACGCGGGCGCCGACCCTACCCGCGCGGCGGTGCCGACCGCTGTGGGGAGCGACCCGGGCACCGCGACGGCTGAGCTCGCCCGTGCGGAACCCGATGCCTCCGTGCCCACGCCGACAGTTACCACCGCGCAGACAGCGATCGCGGCCACCGTGTGAAGAAGCCCTCCCATGACGCTTCTGCCCTCCTGCAAGCACAGTGCTTCCGCCGCCGCTGTCATTCGCGTACGACGCAGCCCCCACAGTCCCCGGTTGCGGCCGAACGCAAACCCGGAGAGCCGACTCGTCGCGATGGGCCCCGTTGCGCTCGTGATCTTGACGTACGAACGGCTCCACCTGCTGGCCTATGACCGTGTCCGCGATGATGGTCAACTCGCCCTCGTGCTCCTCCCACGCCGCCCGGTTGCGAGCCCGGGGCGATCCAGCCATCCGGGTCCACGGTGCGTTCGACCTCCGGCGTGTGGTGGGTCGGCGGGTCGCCGAACCGGTCGGCAGCAGGAAGCGCGGTGGAGGTCCCGCGGGGCGGACGCCGTGGAGCAGCAGCCCGTCAGAGCGCGCCACGGGCCGGCAGGCCGTGCGCGGCGACGCTGCCTACGTGCGTCACATCGTGTGCTTGCTGTGGCGGTCGGCGCACGCCGGCGGCCCGGGCCGGATGTGGACGGTGGTGTCCGTGTGACGCTGGATCAGGTGTCGTGGGCGCGGCCCTGCTCGGTGAGGGCCGTCAAGGCTGCCAGGTGTGCCTTGAACGCGCAGCGGCCCTCGGCGGTGAGTGACAGCCAGGTACGCGGGCGGCGGCCGACGTGCCCCTTGCGGATATGCAAGTAGCCGGCGGCCTCCAGGGCGGTGGCCGCTTTGGACAGGGTGGGCGCGGTAAGCTCACAGGCCTCGGTGACGGCGCCGAAGTCGGCCTCGGCGCACCCGGCGAGGAACGCCGCGGCCTTGAGTCTCGGCATGGTGGTGAAGGCCTCGTCGAGCCCGGGCGCACCGGTCACCGCTGCCGCCACCCGGTCTGCCGGTACCAGCCCTCGGCTCCGAACAGCACCCCGGTCGCGATCAGCATCCAGCCAAAGCTCCCGGTGCTCACCCACACCACCGCGGACAGCGCGAAGGCCACCGGCGTTGCCCAGAGCGCCACCCGACGGCGGGCGGCCGGGACGCACCCGTTGACGCGCGGGACCACGCCGTTGCGACGCCATCGCCACATCAGCAGCGGATAGAGCGCGAAATTGGCGACGATCAGCACTGCTCCGGCGGTGCTCATGCCCGCACTGGCGCCACGGCCGAAGCCGTTCAGCCGCGCCACCCCGGAAATCACCATCCCGGCGGTGAAGGTCGAGGCGGAGACGGTCGGGAACCAGGACGGCATCTGATGCGAAGCGGCGGTCCGGCGGACGTCGGCGGCGGTGGCAAGCGCCGCCTGCGGAGTCATGTCAGGGCTCATATGTTGCACACTAGCACGTAGTTTCCAAATAGAAACTAGTTTCCTTCGATAGTCGCCCCGCCCCCGGCAGAACACGCAGAACGCGCCGACCTCGGGAATCGGCCCCCGCCGGCCCGGTCCCAACGACGGCACCATGTGGTGGGCCTGCGGAGCGGTCCCGGGCAGGGGCAGCCCGCCGAGCGGCCGCCCGTACTATGGCGGCTGCGAGGCTGACGGCTACTACTGCGACGCCACCACCGTCACCTGCAACCCCAGCAGCGGAAGCGTCTCCAGCCCTGGCTCGGGGAATATCACCTGCAGCAACTGACCATCCAGGCAGGGGAGTTGACGAGTAGGTCCGGCCTGCTGTGGCTGCCGGGGCAGGGCGATCGCTTCCCGCTCCGGGGCCACCTCGGCGCCGCGAGCTCTGTCGGCGATGCGTGAGCCCTCAGTCAGCGACAGGCGCATCGGCTTCCAGGGCACCACGGAAGCAGGATTCCAGCCGGTCCAAAGCATCGAGCGCCCGGTCGAAGACGACGGTGGAGGGCCAGGGCGGGGGCTCGGGTTGCCGAGACCAGGCCAGGTGGACGACGGCGACCCGGTAGCGGGCCCTGCCGGTCCTGACGTTCTCGTCGTCGAGGCGGACGAGCACGTCATCGCAGGCCCCGCACTCCAGCCAGGGTGTGAGCTCGATGCCGTGGAGGGCGTGTCCCGGTGCGATCTCCAGGGAGAGCTCTCCCTCTACAGCCGAGGCGCGGGGCGAGCCCTCGATCTCCTGCCACCATTCATCATCTGCTTCCAGGTCAGGACACCAGCGAAGCGCGGACGCGGCCTTGGCCGACACACCGAACGCTGCGGCAAGCTCCAGGACTGCTGCCCGGTCCGTCCGCAGCAGTGGCGTGTGACGGTCGGAGAGGATCTCGGCCACGTCCTCGACGGCGAACCCCCACTCGCCGGCGTCCCAGGTCAACAACACGCTGGCCACCGGCGCGGCCGGGTCAAGCAGGCCGGCGAGTCGCAGAAACTCTGGGCGGTGGATTGTCCAGGGAGCCGTCACAGCGACTATTGCAGCAAAACCCTCAGCGTCTGGCCAGGGCGACCTTCCCAGGTCCGGCCGCGACTTCGTCTACGTGTGGGCCGACGGTGTGCACCCCAAGGCCCGGCTTGACCAGAGGTGCACTCGTGCGTGCGGGGCCTGCTCGGGGTCCGCCTGGACGGCACCAAGGAGCTGATCGCACTCGCGGAGGGGCTACGGGAGTCCACCGGGTCCTCGTCGAGCGGCAGGACCAGGCCGCATGACAGAATCGCGTGCTCGATTCGGAGGTCCCTCGGCCCACGCGTTGGTAGGTTCAGGCGCATCATGCTGACACTCATCGGTACGCTGGGCGGAGTCTTCATCACGGCCCTGTTCGGCCTTCTCACCGCCCACTTCTCCCAGCGCTGGCAGTACCGCCGGGTGGAACAGGAGCACCGGTTGCAGATCGCGCGGGAGACACGCACGGCCCGTCATGAGGCCTACGCCCGCGTGATCGTGGCCGCGCAGGCGCTCTTCGACAAGGCCATGGAGTACTACCAGGTGAACCGGGTCCAGCCCACCCCGACGGCGGAGTACCTGGCGCCGCCGGAACTCGACAAGTTGGACACCGAGTTCGAGATCCGCCGGGTCGAGGCGTTCCTCCTGGCCAGCGCTCCAGTGCAAGCGGAGCTGGATACATACACCGATTGGCTTCGCGCCTTCTGGCCGGAGGCGGCCAGCGGCACCGGGATCTTCATGGTCGACGATGGCAACAAGGACCATCCGTACCATCACATGCTTCGTGCGATGCAGACCGAGCTGACTCCGCCCAGCCAGTGAACATGGGCCTCTTCGAGCCGGGGTGGTGGCGCAAACCGGACGGCCCACCGGCCAGTGCTCCGACCAAGGCTCTCGCACGATCCACCTGTCTCCCGGGCCAACTACAGCCGGGGGATCGGCACATCGGGACAACCTGCGCCGGACGCGTCCACCCGCATCCCAGGGCCCCAGGCCTGGGCATTACGCCCAGTTCGCTGTGCCAGAGGCGCACGGCCTTCAGTGGGATTCCGTCCGCAACGTGCCGTGGGTGCTGGGTGCCGATCGACTGGTCGCGCTGGAGGTCACGGGTACGCCGGCCGATCCGCGACTGGTGCCCGCGCTGCCTGTGAGCCTTCCCGGCCCGGATGGACACGACCTGTCCGCAATGGCGGCGGACCCAGATCGGGTGTAGGTGACCACCGGCGCACCCGTGTACCAGTACGACATCACCCCGATGGGGCGTTCGTCTCCTACGCTATCGACGGAGCCAGCCTCTGCACGGCACGCTGGACACCCGACCCGCGATGGACCCACCCCCGGGCTGGCAGCGGCGATGAGTCAGACCTCGAAGCGGACGAGTGTGAGCGCGCGAGGGACAGGCCTGCTCATGCAGCCGATCACGCCCTTCGTAGCCCTCGCTTTCCCGGCTGAAGGGAACCAGGCGGCCCCTGACCGGTTCAGTGCGATCAGTGACAGGACGGCAGAACCATCCCTGCTGCGACGGACCGGTGTGTCGCCCCGTGGCCGGAGGGAAGTCCGGCACCCTGGAGTGCATGTACCCCACCTCCCGGGTCCCCGTCGCGCAGCCGACGGGTATCGGTCCGCCGGTCGGTCCTGTGGGGCTGCGGCTCCACATCGGGCGGCGAGGCCTTCTGTCCGGGCTGGCCCTGCTGGGTGCCTCCGCCCTCACCGGCGCCGCCAGGCCGGGCGGGCCGGCCCTGCGCAGCGGGGTCCCCGACTGCTCCCGGCGGCGCGAGCTGCGCGGGGTGTGGATCGCCTCGGCCGGGAACATCGACTGGCCGTCCCGGACGGGACTGTCCGCCGAGCGGCTGCGGGCGGACTTCGAGGGCCACCTGGACCGCTCGCGAGCCCTGGGCCTGAACGCGGTCTTCGTGCAGATCCGCCCGACGGCCGACGCCTTCTGGCCCTCGCCCTTCGAGCCCTGGTCGCAGTGGCTGACGGGCACCCAGGGACAGGACCCGGGCTGGGATCCGCTGGAGTTCATGGTCCGGGCCGCCCACGACCGGGGCCTGGCCTTCCACGCCTGGTTCAACCCGTACCGGGTGTCGATGCAGCCGGACCCCGCCCGTCTGGCGGCCGATCACCCCGCGCGCCGCAACCTGGGCTGGATGGTCCGCTACGGACGCGGGCTCTACTACAACCCGGGCGTTCTGGCGGTGCGCCGGTTCGTCCAGCAGGCGATGATGGACGCGGTCGTGCGCTACGACATCGACGGCGTTCATTTCGACGACTACTTCTACCCCTATCCCGTGGCGGGTCAGGACTTCCCGGACGGCGAGGCGTTCGCGGCCCACGGCACCGGCTTCAGTGACCGTGCGGCCTGGCGGCGGCACAATGTCGACCTGCTGGTCCGTGAGATGCGCGACCTGGTCCGGGCGGCCCGCCCGGAAGCGGCCTTCGGAGTGAGCCCCTTCGGGGTGTGGCGCAACGCCAGCAGTGACCCGGCCGGCTCCGCGACCCGGTCCTTCCAGTCCTACGACGGGCAGTACGCGGACACCCGCGCCTGGGTCCGCAACGGCTGGCTCGACTACATCGCCCCGCAGCTGTACTGGCCCATCGGCTGGGCCGAGGCCGACTACCGCACCCTGGCCCAGTGGTGGGCGGCCCAGGCCCGCGGCACCGACACCCAGCTGTGGACCGGCCAGTTCGCGGCTCGCGCGGGCGCCCCGGGCGGACCAGCGGCCTGGGCCGACCCGGCGGAGCTGTCCCGGCACCTCACCGTCGACGCCCGGCTTCCGCAGATCGGCGGCACCATCCTGTTCAGCGCCACCGCATTGTGGGCGGACCGGATCGGCGCGGTGAGCCGACTGGCCGCAGACCACTGGCAGCACCCGGCCCTGGGCCGGGTGCTGCCGCGACTTGCCACGGCCCCCGCCCCGCCCCCGCCCGTGGCACGCCTGACACCCGGGGCGCTGACCCTGACCTCCGGCCCCGGTGCCCCGCCGTTCCAGTACGCCGTCTACCGCCGCGACCCGGTCACCACGCCTGGCCCGGGGCCGCTCCCACCACCCGACCCCGGTGACCTGATCGCCCTCGTCCCAGGCCCGACCGGCTGCCTCACCCTCCCGGCCGCCTCACCGGCCGTGCACTACGCGGTGACCGCCGTGGACCGAGCCAACCGGGAGAGCCCCGCCACCCCAGTGGAAGCGACGGCCGCTCAAGGTGTTCCGTCGTTCAGAGGCATTTCCGTCCCGTTCCGGTGAAAATCCGCGCCCGCCATACCCTGCCCTGTTGAACATGCATGCCTCGCGGGGATACGCCGGTGATCCCCAAGGAGGACCCCCATGCGTCGTACGCTCTGCACCCTGGCCACAGTGGGCCTGGGTCTGTCCCTCATCCTCGCAGGCACCACTGTCGCCTCTGCCACCACTGCATCGACGGTGACTGCGGCGCAGTGCACCGCTGACGGCGGTACCGTCGGTTCGGAGAACGTGGCTCCCAGCGGGACCCCTGACCTGGTGCCGGTCTGCAACGGCGTCCCCATCAATGACAGCGCGACGCCGCCGTCCACGACGGTGAGCACCGCGCAGTGCACAGCCGACGGCGGTACCGTCGGCTCGGAGAACCTGGCTCCCAGTGGGACCCCCGACCTGGTGCCGGACTGCAACGGCATCACCATCAATAACAGCCCGACGCCGCCGCCCACTGCATCGACGGTGACAGCGGCGCAGTGCACCGCTGACGGCGGTACCGTCAGTTCGGAGAACGTGGCTCCCAGCGGAACCCCCGACCTGGTGCCGGACTGCAACGGCATCACCATTAGCGACAGCGCGACGCCGCCGTCCACGACGGTGAGCACCGCGCAGTGCACGGCCGACGGCGGTACCGTCGGTTCGAAGAACGAGGCTTCCGACGGAACGCCCGACCTGGTCCCGGACTGCAACGGTGTCCCCGTCAGCGGTTGACGTCGCCCGGATGGGGCTCCGTTCGCGGGGCCCCATGATGGCGGGTCAACTACCTCCCGTAGGAGCACAGGGTGGAACTGTCCCCTTCCTGCCGCCCCGGTCGCCGTGCAGTCCTGGCCGCATTGGGGGCGGCGATCACCGTGACCGCGACTACTCGTCCGGCTGCCGCGTCGGCTGGGGCTGCTGGAGTCGCCGGGGAGGCGTCCCCCGCCCGGGTGAGCGGCAAGCGCCAGCTGCGGGGCTTGTGGGTCACCTCCCTGGACAACATCGACTGGCCGCAGCGCAGCGGGTTGAGCGCTGAGCGGTTGCGGGCGGACTTCGTCGCGCTGCTCGACGAGGCGTCGGCGATCGGGTTCAATGCCGTGTTCGTTCAGGTCCGTCCCACCGCTGACGCCTTCTGGCCTTCGCCGTTCGAGCCTTGGTCCCAGTGGCTGACTGGATCCCAGGGGCAGAACCCGGGCTGGGACCCGCTGGAGTTCATGATCGGGGCGGCCCACGAGCGAGGTCTGGCGTTCCATGCGTGGTTCAACCCGTTCCGGGTGGCGATCCAGCCTGACCCCGCCAAGTTGCTTCCCAGCCATCCCGCCCGCCGCAACCCGGACTGGGCCGTCGTCTACAACGGCGAGATCTACTACAACCCCGGGGTCCCCGCCGTCCGCACCTTCGTCCAGCAGGCCGTCATGGACGCCGTCCAGCGCTACGACATCGACGGCGTCCATATCGACGACTATTTCTACCCCTACCCGGCTCCCGGCACAGTGGAGTTCCCCGACGACGCGGCGTTCGCCGCCGACAGCCGCGGATTCACCGACCGCGCCGCCTGGCGCCGCGACAATGTCAACCTGATGGTGCGCCAGTTGCGCGACCTGGTCCGCGCAGCCCGCCCCGAAGCGGCCTACGGCATCAGTCCGTTCGCTGTCTGGCGCAACCACACCAGCGACCCGGTCGGCTCCGCCACCATCGCCCTGCAGTCCTACGACGCCCAGTACAGCGACTCCCGCGCCTGGGTCCGCAATGGCTGGGTCGACTACATCGCACCCCAGATCTACTGGTACATCGGTTTCACCGTCGCCGACTACGCGGTCCTGGCGCCCTGGTGGGCCGAGCAGACGGCCGGCACAGACACCCAACTGTGGATCGGCCAGTCGGCCGCCCGCCCCGGTGCGCCCGGACGCCCCGCACCCTGGCAGGACCCGGCCGAACTCTCCCGCCACCTGGCTCTGAACGCCACCCTCCCGGCCATCGGCGGCGACATCTTCTTCAGCGCCCGCAGCGTCCGCATCGACCGCATCGGTGCCATCAAGCGGCTGGCCGCCGACCACTGGAACCACCCAGCGCTGGCCCCGCTGCTGCCCCGTCTCGCCCACGGTACCCCACCCGGCCCACCCACCCCCCAGACCCTCGATGACCGGCGCACCGTGCGGATCACGCCGTGGTTCGGCGCCGAAAGCAGCGACCCGTTCAAGTACGCCGTCTACTGCTACGACAGCGACCCAGGACCGGCCCCACCACCCGACCCTGCCCGCCTCGCATCCCTGCTGCCCGCCCTCACGGTCGACCACTACCAACCCCCGGCTGGCGCAACCGGCGCCTGGCTCGCGGCCACCGCTGTGGACCGCGCCGGACGTGAAGGTCCTGCCAGCTCACCCGTGCGGATCCCGGAGGGCACTGGACCGAGCATCAGTCCACGCAGGTAGCACTCGCCCCACCAGCGCTGATCACACCGGGGAACAGACCCGAAGCTCGCGACGCAGCTTGCGTCGAACTGCCGCAGGTCGATGAGGACGAGCGGACCATGCTCTTGGCCGCCGCGCTGGATGGTGCCGGGCGCGGTACTGGCGCGGCTGGCGAGCAGACCTGTACCCCGGTTGAGTGGCCCGCTGATCGCCGCCGCATACTGGGCGCCGAACTGGAGCGGGGAACAAGCGTGGTCATCGTCGTCATCATCATGGTCCTTTGGGCGAGTACGGCCGTCTTCTCGTGCCGGCAGGCCGTCCGTGCCTGGCGGGATCCTGACTACGCCCGTGGGATCTTCTTCCCCAACCCGTCTTCGGATCCAGCGGTCCGGCGGGGGCATGTGCGGGGACTGGTGCCGTTCGCGGGCTTCCTCGTCAGCATCGGCATCGTGGTGCTCATCAGCGCGGTCGCGGCCGGGCTGCCCAGTGCTGAAGGCAGAGGGCTCGCGATCGCAGCATTCATGCCCTTCTTCCTGTGCCTCGGCCTGCACTGCACGATCCTTTGGTTCAACTGGCCGAGGTTCCTTGTGCTGCCGCACATGCGCGATGAGATCGGCACGGTGACCGAGTGGTGGCGCTGGCGTCGGGACATCCGAATCGCTTTGAAAGAGGCTGCCGAACGCGATGCCCAGGGACATCATCCGGACTCTCGATAGCGGGCGGCCGCTCGAATTGGCGGGCCTGAGACCTGACGGGCCGGCGTCGACGGTGTCTTCCTCGTACCGGTTCGGCAACATGCTGCTGGATGGGGATCGCGGACAGTCCTGCCCGGGTCCTACTCTTCAGCCGATGACAGAAAACCAGCCCGCCACGCAAGGTTCCGCCTGGGCCAGACTGATGCCAGCGGGGGAAGTCGACCGGCGAGTGGGGCTTTCGTGGCTCTCCGGACTCGGCTTCAACCGTGCGGTACCAGTTGACCTGCTTATCCAGCTCCTGGACGTCGGTGCGACCGATTTCCTGTGGCGTGAAGACCTGCCGGACAGCGTCATGGACGCCGTGGCCGGCCACAGAAGACGGAGTGTCCGCGCCCGTGCCGCGGAAATCGGCCGCCTCTCCCCGGCGCAATGGGAACGGCTCATCGACGCCTCCCCCGAGCCTGACCTGCGCCGGCAGCTGACGGAGCGAGTCGAGGAAAACATGGCGGCCCGGCAGCTCTCGCGCGGCGGCCGGGGTGTCGGGCGCGCACCCCGCCCGGACGCCGCGCCGCCCGCGACACCCGCTGAGATCGCCGCGATGGCCTGCGAGGTCCCCGACATCGACCCGCACGGCTCCACGACGGCACTGTGGTGGATCGGCGCACTGCACGCGAACGCCGCGGCCATGCGTCAGCTCGCGAGTTCCCCCAAGCTGCTGGTGCGCCGCAGCGTCGCCAGGGCACCGCGGCTGCCCGCGGACGTAGCGGCACTCCTCGCCCGCGACGAGGACCGTGTCGTTCGCCTCTTCCTGGCCGAGTCCTGCGACGACGCCCCGCCCGAGATGCTCCTTGAGGTCGCAGGATGGTGGGACGCGAGCTACTCGTTCCCCGGCCGGCCGCGCAACCATCCAAACTTCCCCCGCCAGGGTCTGCTGCGCTTCGCGGAGGACCCGAACCCGCGCCTGCGGGCTCTCGCACTCGACGATCCGGCCTCCACCGCCGCACTCGTCGAACAGGCCAGCCACGACCCCCATGAGACCGTCCGCAGGTCCGCCGCCGAGGACCCCCGGCTCACGCCCGAGGCCGCGGTCCGTCTGGCCGCCGATCCCGACAATGGCGTGCGTTGGCGTGCGGCATCGAACCCGGCCGTCCCTCCGGACGAGTTGGTGGCACTCCTGCTCGACCTGCGCAGTGCGGAGATCGCCGTCCGCAACCCCCTTATCCCCGTCCCCGTCATGCACCGCATGGTCGAGGTCGCCGCCCCGTGGCTCGATGCTCCACGCCGCCCGCCACAGGGGTAGAGGTCATGGGAGCTTGATCAGTGGGTTTCACGCAGGCGTGGGCGGAGCCGTTTCCGGAGAGTCCCATCACGCAGCCGCGTCAGGCTGGGCGCTCGGCGCCTGCTGGGTGTCGCGCAGGCCCCATAGGCAGGGGAGGGGCGCCTGGGTTCCTGGTGCGCGCCGCTCACGGGCGAGGGCGGCGGCCCCAGGCGGTGATCATGCCGGGGGAGAGGTCGGCGAGCGTGGGTGATGAGAGATAGTCCAGGGCGTTGTCGAGGTCGCCCGGTTCCAGGACGGTGCTGGTTTCCAGGGCGTCGCGCATGCTGTGCCAGGTGTCCTTCCAGAAGGCGGTGATGGGTGCGTCGACGGTCAGCGGTGGCAGGAGTACGTCCGCGCCGACCTCGACGAGTCCCAGATCGTGCAGGCGCTGCGGGTAGCGGGTCACCCAGGTGATGTCGGTTCCGATCCGCTCCCGCAGCACCTGCCACATGGCCGCCATGGTCCGCCGGTAGGCGTCATGCGGGGAGTCGGCTGTGGTCAGGTCGACGGCGTCGCCGACGACCAGCCAGCCTCCGGGCGCCACCCAGTCGGCCAGACGCGCCAGAACTTCCGCGTGCTGGCGCAGGTGCATGAGGACGAAGCGGCAGTGGACCAGGTTGAACCTGCCCGGTGCCAGGCTCGGGTCAGTGACGTCCGCGGCCATCGTCCGCAGCCGACTGCCCGGGGGCGCGTTCACGAAGCGCGGGTCGCGGTCCAGGGCCACGACCTCGTCGACGCCGGCCTCGTCGGCCAGCCAGCGGCTGATCTCCCCAGTACCGGCGCCCACGTCCAGGCAGCGCCAGCCCGGACCGACGCCCAGGGCGGTGAGGCGTGCCCGTGTCGCCGTTTCATAGGCCAGGGCGCCGTAGTTGATGCGCGCTCTCTCCCCGGTCTGATCGGGCGTGAAGAGGTCTGTTCCGTAGCTCCCGCCGTCCGGCGGGGGGCTGCTCGGGCAGGTGGGATCTACTGGTGTCTCGTCCACGGGCCTCCTTCCTGCGGGCAATGTGGTGCTTCGGGCAGCACTGTGTCGTGGCTGTGCCGGGATTCAGCTTTCGGGGAGCAGGACGAGGCGGGCTGTCGCCAGGAACGCGAGCTTCGCACTGTCCACGATCGCGCGCATGTCCTGCGTGATGATCCCCATGCCGTTCCTTGCCTCACACTGTGACTGAACGTTACCGACGGTCCGAGCTCCCATGCCGCCCAGTGCCAAGTATCAGCGTGAACGCCCCGGAGCGCGTGACGACAGACGGCAGTGTCCATCGAACGGTGGTCGACCTGAGCGGTCATATGAGGTCAGGAGGTTCCGGATGAGCCGACGAGAAGATGGCCGGGCTTCAGTGTCGGGAACGATCGTCTGTCGACACTCGGAGCGCTGATCACAAACCCGCAGGTCGGCAGTGTCGACAACCAGCTTGATCTTTAACCTGGGCGGCGTGGTCGAGAGCCGGGGACGGCGTCAGTCCTTCGGCGCCCGGCCGAACAGGGCGCGTCCTCGGACAGGACCAGGGCCGTGCCCTGGTCCCGCGACCCTTCGGGCAGGCTCCCTCCGGAGCCGGTCTGACCCAGCGACACCGCCTTGTCCGGCGAGCCCAGGCGCAGCCGCGGATCGACCGGCACAGCCGCGCTCGCCTGAGCCACAGGCTGGAGCGCCCGGCACTTCGGCATCCGGAGTGGGCCACGCCGTGGCGTCCTCCGGTCCTCCAGCGTCGGTGCGGGTGCGGGGACCGGGTCAGCCGACGGTCGGGAAAGGTCAGCTGCCAGCTGCCAGGAGGTGGCTCATGGGCTTCTTTCGGCTGCAGCACCCAGCCACTGCGGTCCGCGCCCGTCTTCAATGACCTCCACCCGGAGGTCAAAGACACCATCCGATCCTGGAATGCCAGGCCAGGAGGGTCGGCGACCGCCGGCACCGGCAGTGGTGATGCTGGTGGATGCCTGGGCGGGCCCGTCGGCCAGGGGGAGGAGCAGCGCGGTGAGGCGGAGCAGAGCGGAAGCGCTACGCCGCCACACATGAGAGGTGATCATGGCGCTACGGATAGCACTGCTGCGCCAGCGAACTGCGTGAATGTCTCACCCGTACTGGGTGTGCCTGCCGCCCCCGGCTGACGTCGGCGGAAGCCAACGATCAGGTCGATGAATCGGGGGTCTCGCTACTGCCGACTCACGCCAGGTCCTCGGCGATCGCCTGGTAGACGGGCGTGAGCTCCACCCACCGCTCCTGCCACACGCCCGGCTGGCGTCCGGCGAGGTGGGCGGCCAGGTCCTCGACGTGTGCCTGCCATCCGGCACCGTGGCCGGGGATGTCCTCGACTGGGAGGCCGCGTTCCTCGATGATCAGCCGCGTTCGGTCTCCTACGGGCGTGAGGTTCGCTTCCATGACGGTTTCGTCGGCTGTGCCCGGTTCGAATGTGACCTGCAGTTGCCGGGGAGCGTCGCACACATCGATGCGTCCCGGACCCTCGTAGCTGCTGGTGAACTTCGCATGGATGCGGCCGCCGGGGCGCAGTTCCCCGTCGACCGTGGCGAGCCAGCGTGCGAGGCGGTCGGGATCGGTCACCGCGGACCACAGGTCGTCAATGTCGGTGTCGTAGAGATCCTCCATCGTGACTGCGCCCTTGCCGTCGTCGAGACGGCGCAGGCTGCCGATGATGCGGGGGTCGCGCCCGGTACTGCTGGTCATCGTTCAGCCTTTCGTTCTTGCTTTCCATGTGCGATTTCCGCGTGCAGGGCACCCATGCGCCGCTCCCACAAGGCGCGATAGCGGCCGAGCCACTCGTCGAGCTCAGCCAGCGGTTCGAGGCGCAGGCTGTAGACCCGCCACTGCGCCTCCTGGCGCACCTCCACCAGGCCCGCCTCCCGCAGCACCCGCAGGTGTCGGGAGACGCCGGGCCGGGCGATCGGCAGCACCGCGGCCAGCTCGTTCACCGTGGCCGGGTGATCCCGCAACACTTCCAGCACCGTGCGTCGACTCTCGTCGGATAGCGCGTGCAGCACAGCGTCCATGGCAGCTAACGTACCCACCTGGGTACGTACCCGTCAAGATACATAAGTGCCAACACGCCAAGGCTTCCGTCCACGGCCATGGCGACAAGCACGGCACCCCGCCGAACCGAGCACCGGGCTTGGGGCGGCAATCCGCCCAGTCGGCTTCGGGGTTGCGGACCGTGATGGCAGTGGCGCCGAGGACGGCGGCGGCGGTGATCGCGACGACACAGATCGCACATTGATCGCGGACGCCAACTACGGAGTCGAGGTCGCCGAGATGCTTCTGTCCCGCGCCGCGCTGCTCCTGTGGCTCGGCCCCTCCCTGCGGGTGTTCCTGCCACGCCTCCTGGCCCGCTGGCTGCGCCGCGCGGCCACCGGCGAGGAACTGTTCGCCGGGAACAGGGAGACCTTCGGCCACCTGCTGCCCCGCGACTCCCTCCTGCGCTGGGGCCCGGCCCACCACCGCCACCAACGCCGCTGGGCCCAGCGCCTCCACTCCGACCTGACCACCCCTCCCGCGTCGGCGCGGGTCGCCCGGGGTGGTACCCCGCGGGTGGTCCGTCCGGGTGCTCGGCAGATGCGGGCAGCGCGGCATGCCATGCCGGGCCGCCGGCGCGATGCACGGTGGACTGCATGACCCCTCACCATGCGTTTTCCTTCGTACTGCACGGTCACGGCGATGACGGCGGCACTGCCTGGCCGCCGACAGCGGGGCACCGTTGTTGCGGTCGCCGACGCGTCAACCGAACGGGCTGAGTCCGCATGTCCGTTGCGAAGCTCGGTGCCACGGCCCCCGTGCCGGTGGACGGGCCGCCGCGGCTGCCGGGGCGGACCCTGCTGCTGCCGCAGCCTCCGTCGGATCAGGAGAAGTACGCCTATACCCGCCGCCGCCGGGTGCTGCTGGTGGTGCCGTCGCTTGTGGGCTTCACGCTCCTGGTGACAAGCCAGGGCCGGCTGATGGCGGCGGTTCCGGCGCTGCTCCCGCTGGCACCGCTGGCCGTGTTCGCTGTGACCGGGTATCTGCTGTCGCTGCGCGTGCAGGCGTTCACGCCTGCGTTCGACCTGGAGCGGCACCGCGGCCTGGTACGGGACTGGCAGCCGGAGCGGCATCCCAGTGTGGATGTCTTCCTGCCGGTGTGCGGGGAGCCGTTCGAGATCATCCGCAACACCTGGCGGCACGTGCGAACCCTGGCCGACGCGTACCCGGGAGCAGTCTCCTGCCTGGTACTGGACGACGGCGCCAGCGCGGAACTGGCGGCGCTGGCCGCCGAATTCGGCTTCGAGTACCTGGTGCGTCCGGACCGGGGCCGCCACAAGAAGGCGGGAAATCTGCGCCACGGCTTCCGCCACTCCAATGGCCGCTACATCCTGGTCCTGGACGCCGACTTCGCCCCGCGTCCGGACCTCCTGGCCGAGACCGTGCCGTACCTGGAGGCCGAGCCGCGGCTCGGGATCGTCCAGTCCCCGCAGTACTTCCGGATCCTGCCCGGACAGCGGTGGATCGAGCGCGGCGCCGGCGCGGTCCAGGAACTCTTCTACCGCAGCATCCAGGTCTCCCGGAACCACCACGGCGCCTCCATCTGCGTGGGCAGCTGCGCGGTCTACCGGCGCGAGGCGTTGGCGCAGAACGGCGGGACCACCCTGATCGAGCACTCCGAGGACGTCCACACCGGCTTCGACCTGCGCGCCCTGGGCTGGGGGCTGCGCTATCTGCCGGTCAACCTGGCCACCGGCACCTGTCCCGACAACATGACGGCCTTCCATCGCCAGCAGTACCGCTGGTGCGTCGGCTCGATGAGCCTGATGCGCAGCCGCAAGTTCTGGGCCCTGCCGATGCCGGTGCGCACCCGCTGCTGCTACCTGGCCGGATTCTGCTACTACCTGCACACCGCCCTGGCCGTCCTGCTCACCCCGCTGCTGCCCCTGGTGCTGCTCATCGCCCTGCCGCAGTCGCTGCGGGCGGCCAACACCCTGTGGATCCTGCCGGCGGTCCTGTCGTCGTTCCTGGTCGTGCCGCTGTGGCACCGCGCCCCCTACGGGCCGGCGGCCTGGTCGGTGCGCCTGCTCTACGGCTGGGCGCACCTGTTCGCCCTTCGCGACCTCCTGCTGAACAGGGTGGCCGCCTGGCAGCCCACGGGAAGCGCCGACGCCCGCCGCTCGACCGTGCGCGGGCTGCGGACCGCGGTGGTGCTGTGGAGCGGGGGAACCGCCGTGCTCTGGTGCGCGGCGGCACTGTGGCGGGTCGACGAAGAGCTTCGGCACGCCCCCCGGGCGGTGCCCGGCGCATTGCTGCTGTGTGTTTCGGGCCTGCTCAACCTGCTGATCGCCGGCTGGGTGGTGCACCACGCCCTGTTCCGCGAGAACAACGCCAAGGACACGTTCCGTACGCACGACGACAAGGAGGCCCGATGAACCCCACTCGCCGTTCCCTGCTGGCCACCGGTGCCGGGTTGGCCACGGCCACCGGCCTGGGCCTGCTGTGCACCCCCGCCGTGGCCGCCCCGCGAGCTACGCCGGACACCCTGGCCCGCCTCGTCCATCCTTCGCGCAAGTACCTGGGCCTGGCGCTCCAGGGCGCCCCGGAATCCGTCACCGGGCTGGACCGCTTCTCGGCCGACATCGGCAAGGATGTCAACCTGGTCGAGTACTACGTGGCCTTCGGCGACCAGCACCAGCCCGACCGCACCCGCAACGCCTGGCAGCGCGGCGCTCTGACCCTGATCACCTGGGAGCCGTGGACCCCCTCGCTGCGGGCCATCGCCGTCGGCGAACGCGATGCCTACGTCACCGCCTTCGCGACCTCGGTCAGGGATGCCGGCCTGCCGGTGGCGATCAGCTTCGGGCATGAACTCAACGGCACCTGGTACCCCTGGGGCGCGCAGAACCCGCCCGGCGACTTCGTCGCCGCCTACCAACGCGTCCATGACATCTTCGCCCGGGTCGGTGCCTCCAACGTGATCTGGGCCTGGGTCAGCAACGCCATCACCGGTACCGCTGGCGAGGCCGCGGCCCGCTACCCGGGCGACGACTGCGTGGACTGGGTCGGCCTGGTGCGCTACATCTACCCTCAGGAGACCTTCGCCGGTGACTACCAGGCCAGCATCGACATCGTCCGAACCTTCACCGGCTGCCCGGTGCTGGTCACTGAGATCGGCTTCGGCCACGCCGGGCCCAGCACCCCGCCGGCTGCCACCCGTGCGCACAGCGTCGCCTCCGCCCTGGCCGCGATCGCCGACCACCCGGAGGTCATCGGCTTCGTGCAGTTCGAGTACGACGCCAGCAACAAGAAGGGCCGCGAGGACTGGCGTATCGCCGTCGACCCCCCGGCCCTGGCGGCCTTCCGCCAGGGCATCGCCGACCCGCGCTACGGCTTCGACGTCCGGCGCGTATGAGCACCCGCCCGCGTACCTGCCTGAGCACCCGCCGCCTTCGGGCCGCCCGCTGGCTGATCGGAGGCCTGGTCACGCTGCTCGCCGCCGACTGCACGGCCCCGCCCCAGCAGACGGACACCGCCTGGGCCTGCGGGGAGCACGAGAGCGTGCCGCTGGCAGCGCACACGGGCAGCCGCGGATACCTGCTGAACAACCTGTGGCACGCCCACCAGGGTGACACCGCCGGCCGCCAGTGCACCGCCCTCTCTTCGTCACCCGCCCCCGGCGGGGGCGAGACCTGGACCACGAACTGGGCCTGGTCCGGAGATCCGCAGCAGGTCAAGTCCTACGCCGGCGACGTCCACGGCTGGCACTGGGGGTGGAGGGTGCACGGCAGCGGCCTGCCGGTGCCGGTCGACGGCACCACACCCGTCACCACCGACTGGGCCTTCAGCGTCACGCCGGGTACCACCGGTGCCTACGACGTCTCGTACGACCTGTGGCTCCACGCGCAGCACGCCCCCAGTGCCACCCAGGCGCCCAGCGGCGAAATCATGCTCTGGCTCGACCGGGCCGGCGCCCACACCGTGACCGGTCGTGTTCTGGGCAGCTACCACCTGGCCGGGGCGCCCTGGACCCTCTACCGCGACGACACCGGTCCGTGGCCCGTCTACAAGTTCGTCAGAAGCACCGACACCACCGCCGTCACCGGACTGAACCTGCGCGACTTCACGGACTGCCTCCAAGGGCTGCACCTGCTGCGGGCCAGCCTTTACCTCACCGGCATCGAGGCCGGCGCCGAGGTGTTCCACGGCTCCGGCGGCCTGACCACCACCGATTACCACCTCACCCTCACCGGCCCCCACCGCGGCCCGGACAGCGCCTCCAGAGGACGCAGCGGTGCGGCGGACTCCGTGGCGGGGGCTGCCGCGTGACGGGCGGCAGGGCGTGGGGGAGCGGTACGGCGATGCCGCAGCAGATCACATCATCCTCCCCGAGGTGCGGGTGTTTGCACTGGTCACGAGCGCCTGCGGGACCACGCAGCGACCTTGTTCCAGGCCTGGTCAAAGGCCGGGCCGACATCTCACAAGCCGTTCGTGGTACCGGCTCAGAGGGGCAGGAGTTCCGGGCGTTTGGCGGTGAGCTGGTCGCCGGAGGACTCACCTCGCATCCGCCGTCCGATCCAGGGGGCCAGGTAGGCCCGGGCCCAGCGCAGGTCCTCGGCACGTTCTCGGCTGAGGTGCCACTGCCGGTGCGGGGCCACGGGGGCGGCGGGGTCCTCGACGTCGGCCAGTCCCAAGGCGCGGGCCGCGAGCAGGGCGACGCGCTGGTGGCCCTCCGGCGAGAGGTGGAGGCGGTCCTCGCTCCAGGCTGAGCGTTCCTGCAGGGTGCGCAGCGCCCAGAGGTCGGCCACGACGCAGTCGTTGCGGTCGGCGATCGCGCGCAGGTGGCTGTTGTAGGTCGCCACTTTGCCTCGCAGGTGGCGCAGGATCGGCATGGTGCGGGTGTCGAAGCCGGTGAAGATCAGCACGGTTCCGGCGTTCTCGCGAAGCTCGACGACTGCGGCTTCGAAGCACTCGGCGAGCTCGTCGGGGTCGCCGCCGGGGCGCAGGAGGTCGTTGCCACCCCCGCAGAGGGTCACCAGGTCGGGTTGGTCGTGCCGGATCCGCGGGACCTGTTCGGCGACGATCTGGTGGAGCAGGCGTCCGCGTACCGCGAGGTTGGCGTAGCGGAAGGTGTGCGGCTCGTGGCCCTGGGCCAGCAGTCGGGCGAGGCGGTCGGCCCAGCCGGCGTAGCCGCCGTCGGGGCCTTGGTCGTTGAGCCCTTCAGTGAAGCTGTCTCCCAGAGCGACGTAGGAGTCGATCGTGGTGCTCATAGCTGCCAGTGTGCCTTTCGTCTGAAGGGGCGCCGGTCGGTCGGACGGTTGGTGTCGCGCTGCGGGGCGCCCCCCGAGGGGGAAGCCGCGGCGATGGGCCGTGCCAGCAGGCGGGGCCCGCGTGCCGGTGTCCGCGCGGGGGGCGGGGCGGCGCTCCGTCCGGAGCAGCTCCGGGCGGAGCGAGGGGTCCGGTCGGCGGACTGGAGTGTCAGGTCGGGGCCGGTGGAAGGCGTAACGCCGCCCTGAGGCCCCATAACTAGAACCTGTAGTTTTTCCTGGATGAGAACGTACACTAGGTCACGGTGAGGGCCGATGCCGGGGTGAGCGAACCGTGAGGGAGAGGATCGACAGATGGGCAGGCCGCCACGGCCGCTGCTGACCAGGGACGGAATCATGCGCGCCGCGCTCGCGCTGGTCGACGAGGAGGGTGCCGCGGCGCTCTCCACCACCCGTCTCGCTGCCCGGCTGGGCGTCAAGGGGCCGTCGCTCTACAACTACGTCTCCAGTCGCGACGAGATTGTCTCCGGCATCGGGGACCTCATCCTCGCCGAGATGGACCTCGACCCCTCCATCCAGCCGTGGACCGCTGCCCTGGACGCCTGGGCCCGCTCGTACCGCTCCACCCTCGCCCGACACTCGAACATGGTCCCGCTGTTCGCCTCCCGGCCCGCCCGGTCGGTCGCGGCCCTCCGGGGCTACGCCGACGCCTTCGCCACACTGCGTGCTTCCGGCTGGCCGGAGGAGCACGTGCTCCCGGTCGTCAAGTCCATCGAGTACCTCCTGATCGGCTCCGCACTCCACCCCAACCACCCGCACGACGACGTCTGGGCGGACGATGCGCTCCCGCCAGGGCTCGGGCCACTGCGCGACGCCCCGCCCGACTATCGCGAGAGGGCGTTCGAGATCGGCCTCGCCGCGCTGATCCGCAGCTTCCAGGAGACCCTGGACAGCCTGCTCGCCTTGGGGGAGGGGCAACGCGGAGACGGTCTTGGGGCGTCGTGAAGCCGGGGTCATCCACACTCCGGGCTCGTGCCACGGCCGGCCCCGTACCTGACGGGCGGCCGCTGACCGGGCCGGGCCAACTCGGAGGAGGACAGCGGGCCCGACCCCGACTCCGGGCTGTTCCCCCTACATGCCGTTCGCCGGTGCCGCAGGCCATGACTCTGCGCAGCAAGGTCATCCTGCCCGCGCCGATGCCCAGCTCCGTGGCCAACCGGACGCCGGCCCGTCCAGCCAGCGCGAGCCCCACACGCTCCAGGACGCGGTTGGGCCGGGAGGTGAACCGTTGGTACGGGGCGGCCAGCACCGAGAGGAGGGTCCTTCAGCCTGCGCTGGCAGCAGTCGTGCCCTCGTTTCGAGTAGTGACCGCAGTCCGGGCAGGCAGCGCCGTCCGATCTGCCTCGTGCCACCACCTCGACCGTTCCGAACGCGGCTGTAACAGCGTCCGCACCGCACAGACGAACAGGTTGGTCCCCCTACGTGACAGCTCCCCAAGATCTGTGCCAGAACCGAGATCTGGCTCCACTTGTCGCTGTGCGGTGGGTCGAGTGGCGCTTCTAGGTATCGATTCGCCTGCTTTTGATGGAATATGACCAGTTGTACGGGTTCCGCCTTGCGGTGGGCACGCTGGTGCGACGATGAGCGGCGGCATCTCGTGTTCCTGGTCGTCAGGGGACTGCGGTGCCGACGGCTGCTGCGGTGCGGGTCGTGCCGTGGTGGTGCGCTATGTGTGCGTGCCCTGGAGGGCGTCGTCGTCCGGTGGCGCGTCGTGTACGGCCGCGTCGCCGCCGGTCCCAGGGGCCCTTTCGGTCCCGCCGCCGCGGCGCGGACAACGGAGGGGACGATCCTCGATGTCTTCGACCACCCGGTTACACCCACGCACGTCCTGTCTTCCCAGACGGCTCACCGCGCTGGCCGCCACCAGCGCCCTGGCCCTGGCCGGCCTGGCGGCGCTGGCCGGCCCCGCCAGCGCGGACGGGGTGTGCGGCGCCCCGGTCGTCTCCGGGGCCACCACCACGATCACCTGCTCCGCCGCGGGTACCGGCAGCATCACGGTGCCCGCCGAAGTCTCCAGTGCGACGGTGACGCTGGACGGGGCCGGTGGCGGCAGCGCCTCCGACGGCACCCCGGGCGGGAAGGGCGCCCACATCGTGGCGAGCATCCCGGTTACTCCCGGGCAGGTCTTCCAGGTCTCGGTCGGCGCGCGCGGCGCTGACGCGGCGTCGGACCCCGGGTTCGGGACCGCCGGCTACGGCGGCGGACTCGTCGCGGTGGAGACCGCCGCGGGCGCTCCGCTACTCACGGCCGGCTCCGGCGGGGCCGCCGGCGGTCCGGGAGTCGGTACTCCCGCCTACCCGGGCACCCCCGGCGCGGACAGCGGAAGCACGGGCGCCAACGGCGCGGGGGCCGGGGTGGTGACGGGCGGGACCGGCGGCGGTGCGGGCACCGCGACCGCCGGCGGCGCCGGCGGCGCAGGCGGCACCGGCGCCTACCCGGGCGGTGCAGGCTCCGCGGGCGGCTTCCCCAACGCGCTCGGCGCCACGACAATCGCGAACTTCGTCTCGCCCGCGGGCGCGGGCGGGCGCGGCGGAGCCGGCTACGGCGGCGGGGGCCGCGGCGGAGCCGGCGGATCCAACGGCGTCGAGGGAGCCGCCGGCATCGGCGGCGCGGGGGGTGCCGGAGGTGGCGGCTCCGACTTCGTCTCCGGCACGGTGCCCGGCTCTCCGGTCACCGTGGTCGACGGCGCCAACGCGGGCGACGGGCAGATCGTGTTCGTCTTCACCCCGGACACCCCGACCGTCACCGCTGTCAGCCCCGACACCGGGCCCCCGGCGGGCGGCAACACCGTCACCGTCACCGGCACCAACCTGACCGGCGCCACGATCACCTTCGGCGCCAACCCGGCCACCGGCGTGACCTGCACCGTCACCAGCTGCACCGTGACCGCGCCCGCCGGAACCGCGTCCGACACCGTCGACGTCCAGGCCACGACCGCCGACGGGACCTCTGCCACCAGTGCGGCCGACCAGTACACCTACGCCGCCGCCGACCTGGGCGTCGCCCTGGCCGCGACCGGCGTCCCGGGGCTGCTCAACGGCCACATCAACTACACCATCACGATCACCAACAACGGGCCCTCCGCCCTGGCGGCCGCCACCATCACCGCCACCCTGCCCACCCCGATGACCGCGACCAGCAGCGACTGCACCCCAGCCAGCGGCCTCGTCACCTGCACCCTGGGCGCCCTGGCCTCCGGCGCAAGCACGACGCGCACCTTCACCGCCCCCATCGGCCTGCTCACCCTGGACCTGCCCTACGCCGTCACCACGGCACGCACCGCCAGCACCCCCGTCGACCTCAACCCCGCCAACGACAGCGCAACCCGCACCTGCACCGTCGTCACTTCACTCATCATCAACTGCAGCTGACGCCTGCCCACTGCTGCCCTCACTGCCACTTCGGCCGCGAGGGCAGCACCACGCCGACACACCCGCCACCGCCACAGACGGCCACCCGCGGACAGCGCGTCAGGTCCTCCGCCACAGGTCTGCCATCAGCGTGGAGTCAGAACTCGGATCTGGCGCGCTCTATGGGGGTGTGGTCACGGTGGGTGATGTGAGAAGCGCCCACGAAGGGGCGATCCGAGGCGAGGGACTACCAGCTCGGGCGCTGGTCCCGTAGCTCTTCCGGGGTCTGCTCGGGCAGGATGTGGCCTTGGTCCGTCCGCAGCAGGTATCCCGGGTCGGGCGGGTAGTCCTCGTTCGGTGGGGCCGGCTGGTGGAACCGCTGGGTATGCGGGAGGGCGATCTCCACCAGCTTGCTGTCGTGGAGCATCCACAGGCCGAAGCACTCGTCGTCCTGATCGTGGATCAGTACCTGCACGCTTCCGGGATGCGGCCACGGCAGGGACTCCAGATGCTCCAGCAAGCCGGTGCGCGCACGCATCTTCTCGAACTCCGTGGCCCATCCGAAGCCGAAGGAGCCAACCCACTGGCTCTGAATCGGCACGAACCGGCCCCTCCAAGTGCGGCCCTCGCCATCGCGGGTGAGCGGCTCCATGACCTCGTCCGCATACAGCGCCAGCACGATGACCTCAGCGTTTCTGCTCATGGGGGCAGTATTGTCACGGACCCGGAGCTCCCGGCAACCGATTTCGGTCGCACCGTCCGCCCCCGGGCAGCCTTCCCCCGGGCCAGGTGGAGAATCTTCAGCAGCCTGGGAGAGGCGATCTCGGTGCACGGGGGGATCGGTCCTGATCAGGGCCTTTCGCCGGTGTCTCTCTGACTGTGGTTCAGTTCAGGAGGGCCATCCTGCGCAGAAGGTCGTAGTTTGCGCGGCCGAACATGAGCCGCTTCAAGAATTTGATCTTACGGACTTTGCCCTCGACCGTTCCAGAGCTGCAGGGAAGGGTGAGGCCGTTGAGGACGGCGGCGTGGTCGCGTTGCAGGCCGTCGGCGAAGGTGTGCAGGTGGGGCAGGTCCTCGGCGCGGGTGATTTCGATCCAGGCGCCGTGGCGGCCGCCGTGGCGGCCGGTCATCATCTGGCCATGTATCTGAGTACATACTCAGGCGTCGGCCTGAGTGAGAGCATTGCTGACCCGTGGACACGGGTGCCATACTCACGCCCATGATCATCAAGAGCGGAAGCCTTCCCGCCCCCGGCCGCCTCCGCCCGCTTGCCGCCACGATCGTGGCCGCGGTGGCTTCCTCCACAATGCGAGTCCTGCCGCAGCTGGTCAATGCTGACGGGCATGCCACTGAAGAGCCCGGCCAGCCAGAACGTCCCCACGCAGGCGGTTGTGGTGGCCGTGTTCCCGCTCGCCAGCAGGTGTGGATTGGTCGCGCTCGGCCGGCGCCGGTGCCGGTAGGCAAGGTAGACACGTTCACCTGGGACAGCGGCAATTGCCGGACGTGGTGAGCGGGCAGCGCGTGGATGCCGGCCAGGGCGACCGCGACGCGCAGTGCGGGATTATCCGAGGCTGAGGCCGCGGCGGCCGCCAGATGGCTGGAAGGCATCCTCGCCCCGGCGGCACATGGCCGCCTGAGCCGGCTGGAACAGCGAGGCTCTGGTGCCGGTGCTGGAGCGCCTGCACGCCCTGGGCACCGGGTGTGGCCTAGACGGCATCGGCCCCAAGAGGTGGGAGCGGAGCCGCTATGAGCGGCGGTACCCGTTGGTGGGGGGCAGCCCCGAAGGCTGCCCCCCACGCCCGATCGGGGCGGGATTACTTCACGGTGATGCAGACGGGTGCGCTGGTCGCCGGGATGGAGGCGTCGCCGAACTGGGTCTGCTGCTGGTTCTGCGTGCAGACCACGCGGAAGCAGGTGGTGCTCCACAGGCGGTCCGGGATATTGCCCGGCTTGGGCTCGGTGGGGCTCAGCGGGGCTTGGTCTGAGTGGACCACCCCGATGGCGATCACCAGCCGGATCATAGTGACCCCTGCACCAGTGCGGACTTCGGATTCACGCCCTTCGACTGGCTGCCGTGGGATGGCCCTGCAGTCAGCCAGGGCGGGGGCGACCACGCTCCCGGACGGCGTTGGCGGGTTCTCGGCCCCGACACCCTCAGCACCCGCGGCAACCTTGACCGGGTGCATCCGTAGGATCATGCCATGACTGCCGATGCCCCGCTCACCCGAGAGTCGTTCCGACGCCTTCTGCCGATCAACACACCCAGTCCGATGCCCCAGCTGCCCGGTCGTGTCTGGACTGACGCCGACTGGGACCGGATCCGGAACGGTTATCGGGCCCGGGACATGGATGAGAAGTGGAACGTCTTCGCTGAGGGCAGAGTCGTCTTTCTGCATCGCAGTTGGACTGGACACGGAATCTTCGAGGCGACTTTCGTCCCCGCTGAGGATGGCGGATGGCGCATTGGTGAGTCGGTCGCAGAGGGCGAAAGAGAGCGGTATCCCGCCAGGGCGGACGAGTACGACTGCGTGATGCTGGAGCTGGTGATCAGCAATATTGTACTCGGAGAGCCGTCCATCGAGCTTCGTCAGCGGCTGGTGGAGGTGGTGCGCCAAGCCTCTGGAGCTGCTGACGCTCCCTCTGGTGCGGTCCAGCACAGCTTGCTGGGGCTGCGCTCAGACTCGTAGCTGACCTCTCGGTCGGGCTGGTGAGCAACCAGTCACGAGCCAGGACCCTTGGCGCGAAGTTCGCGTTGCAGCGGAGAATCTCTCCGTGGGCGGGTGTCGGCAAGACCCATGTCGCCAAAGCCCTCGGGCATCTCGCCGTCTGCCAGGGCGCGAGCGTCCGCGTCGCCAAGAGCCAGTCGGATCCTGGCCGAGCTCGTCGGCGGCCACGCGGACCGCACCTGGGGCAAGCGCATGCGGCAACTGATCCGCCCCGACGTCCTGATCCTCGACGACTTCGCCCTGCGCCAGATGACCGCCACTCAGGCCGACGACCTCTACGATCTGGTCAGCGAGCGGCAGGGCCGATCCCTGATCATCGCCAGCAACCGGGCACCCAGCGACCGGTATCCCCTGTTTCCTAACCCCGTCGTCGCCGAGTCCCTCCTGGACCGGCTCATCAACACCAGCCACCAGGTCATCAAGAACGGCCCCAGCCACCGACCCAACAATCGACCCAAGAAGGCCGGCGACGCGCTGCCGACTGCCTAGCGTCCGGCTTCGTCCGCGTTCCACTCCTGCGGCAGTACCTCGTCGCAGAAGACGCAGGGGAAGCGCCGATGAGGGGCTGACACCCGGCATCGCGAAAAGGCCGCGAAGCGGAACGGGGGCGTCTATATGCTCAGAGCTCTCTCACCGCAGGAGGCCCGGATGACAGGGATGTTGGATCCACTGGACGAGGCGCAGCGCGCTCTCGTGGATCTGGTGTGGGCCCGATTCGCTGAGGCGGGAGAGTTTCCGAAGTACTTCTACGTCGACTACTGCATGCGCCAGCGCGGCTATCAGGCGGAAGCGGTACTGAGAAGCTTCCCCGTCCTTGGCCATCACCTGGTCAATAACGGCTACCGTGCCGTCGGCTGGTGGCACAGCGGGTCAATCGACCCCGACGGGCCGGTCCGGCTGACCATGGCCGGTCTGCACCACGTGCACAGCGACGGTTCGGCGTTGATCTGCCGGGGCTTGCTGGCGTACATCCGAGCTGCGGGCCAGGCCCGGTCGCGGATCGTGGACTCTCCGTTCGAGAAGCCGGACCTGGAGGTGGACCTGCGCGACGTTCTGCGGGAGACCGGGGAAGGCAAGGGGGTTGAGGACCAGATCGCCCTGATCGCCGATCAGGAGTGGCCGGCGCTGCGATTCCACCTGCAAAGCGGCCGTGGCGAGCTCGCCCAGCAGTTGGAGCGGGCCGACTTCCACACCACCGACGACTACCTCACCGCGGTCACGGCAGCCCTGATCCCGCCGTTGCGCCCGACGGTACTGCCGTACACCGAGCCGCGGGCGCTGCTGCGGGCCTTCAACGTCCTCGATGTCACCTGCGAGCTGGTCCTGGGCGAACCGCTGGTTGCGCCCCCGCCGATGGACCGCTCCAGCCTGCTGGCGCTGGACGTGTCCACCGAGGCCGAGTTCCAGACCGGGGTGGTGGTGCTCACCGAGCTCATCGGCAGCCTGCGCGTGCCCGGCAGGAACCCCTCCCACGTCCTGGGCCGGATTGAGCAGTACCTGGTCGACCGCCTCCCGGGCATCGACCGCGATGCCGTGCACCAAGTCGTCGAAGCGCTCGACCGGATCCGTGTGGTCCGCAACTCATTCGTCCATCCCAAGCCCTCGCCCACCCTCATCGAGGTACACCGGGCGCTCGGGCTGGCCTTCCCGATCCAGGACTTCGGCACCGGATGGGACAGCGTCCGTGCGCATGCCGAGAGGGCGCTGTACCGGCTACAGGAGGAGATCCAGGCCGCCCGTCCGTAGTCCAACCCTCGGGTGGCTGCTCCAGCGGCGCAGACCGGCGTTCGGCGGTGGTCAGCAGATCCTGGGGCGAGGTGGCCCGGTCCTCGGTGGTGACGAGGCTGGCGGCAGCCGAAAGCTCATCGGCCGCAGCCGAGAGGCCGCCTGCTTCCTGGGCCAGGTACGGCCAGTTTCCCTCCTCTGCGGCGCGTACGCACCGGTCGACCGGGTCCATGGTGTGGGCGTAGTGCTGCGCCAGGCGCTGCCCGCCGGCGTCAGACCGTCGGGGAGTCCGTCGACTCAAGTGCGCTCATGAACCAGGGTGACGCCAGTGATGGTGCCGCGCACTCGAACAGGACGGGCAGGCATGCATGATCGGCAGCTCCGTCGGGTGAACCTGGTGGCCGGGACGGGCACGTCGCTCGGCTCACGATGGGTCGGCCGCCAGGGTGGGACCGACCCACCTCGCCGACTGCCGGGACGGCTGCCTGCGCCCATGATGATGACGATTCCCACGGGAGCCGAGCTGGCTGCCGAACTGTTCGCGAACGCGGTCGACGCCTACCCGGCTCAGGACAACAGGGCGACGAAGGCGGCGTTCGAGCTGCTTGGCGCCTACGCCGACGGCCTGTGGGTGCGCAGGTTCCTGGAGCCCATGACCCTCCACCCGACCGCTGTCTACTACGACAAACGTGAACGACGTGGTGACGCGGAACAAGCCGAAGCTGGCCCGGGCGGCCATCTGGGATGACTTCGTCCACCACCCCAGCTGCGGCCCTCGTTCGTGCTGCCTGGACCACGAAACGGAACCGTGGGCGGTCTTGGAAGTCGCCTACTCGCTGGCCTGGAACCTTCCGACCATGCTCCCCGACGTGATCGATCGCGTCGACGGCGAGGCGATGGCCCTGATCTGCACGGCCCTGACCGCAGCTGTGCCGCCTGCAGCATCGTCCGCACCCGTCGTCCTGAGATCTGCGTCGCCGCCGGCTCAGCCCGGACCGGCGCCTGCGGCAGCGGCAAGTTCCGGTCGTTCATCGCGGAGTACAAGAACAGGAAGCTGACGGCAGCACGATCGGTCGGCTGCGGAGCCAGGACGTCGCGGCCACGGCCTGGAACCTGTGGCTCGCCTGCTCCGGCGGAGCGGTCGACAAGCGACTGGAGGCCTGGATCACCCCGCTGACCCGCCCTCCCGGCCTCGTTGAGCATACCCTGCCGCCGAAGCGGTGGGGCACGCTCAACGAGGCCCGTACGGCGGAACTCCTGCAAAGAGGAGTCCCGCCGTACGGGCCACGGTCTGGAATGTGGCCCCTGATTGCTGCCTCCGACGGCCGTGGGGCTTGACGCTCGCGCTTCGGTCCGGCGTGCGGCCAGGTGCGGAGGCGCGCCTGGAATCTGCCGACGGATCCTCGGGCCGGGGAGTGCGATCATGGCGAAGATCACGGTGATCAAGGAACAGGGCCGGATCGTCTACTGGACGCGGGAGCAGGTGGGCTGCGACACCGGGGACCTGCTGGCGGGGGAGCCGCAGTGGGCGGCCGGCCGCGATCATCGTTGCGGTTCCGGCCGTGGTGGTGGAAGGTGCAGCGAACTCGACCCTAATTGCAGCCGACGGTTTCGCTTGTGTTGAATAGCCAGCTTCCGGAGCTGTCCTGCATTCCGAAGTAGAAGGTCTTGCATAGCTCGCCGTATACGTCCGATATCTGGATCGGGCCTGCGTATTCGCGGTAGTAGCCGTTGTCCCAGATAGAGCCGGTTCCGGTGCCGGGGTAGTCGGTGATGCCGTCGGACATCCACTTGTACAGGCCGTAGTAGCTACCCCTGGCGACGAGGTCGGTGCAGACGTCGTCCAGGTAGCCGAATACGTAGCCGACCGCGGCGAGGTTTCCCGACGCGTCGTAGAAATCGTAGGTCTGGTGACTGGCGTAGCCGGATGGGCAGTTGGAGGCGGCTGCCGAGGCGGGTGTGGCGGTGCTGACGCCGATGCTGAGGGCACCAGCGGCTAGGGCGGCGGTGGCCAGCGTGGAGCCAAGCTTGTGCTTGATGGTCATCTTCACTGTGCTTCCTGATCGGGAGTTGCACGCTGTTCGATCGTCAGCCGGCCCGGCCGATTGGGCCGGCTTCCCAGGGCCCACGTGGGCTGGCGCGTGGTGGTCGACGCTGTCTCCGTACCGTGCCACCTCTCGATGCCCAAATCTGAGGGGGTGGATACGAAGGCGCGCGTTGCCGATCCGCTTGGTGGCGGGATGCTGACCGGTCCCGGCAGACCGCGCCGCAGGCCGCCGGGACCAGGGAGCAGGCCCGGTTACTTGACCGTACTTGAACAGCTGCTGAAGGGCGGCGCGCAGTTGATGTAGTACGGGAGGGAGGAGGCGGTGCCCCAATTCAGTTCGAAGTCGCTGTTGCCGATGCTCGCGCTGGGCGGGCTGTGGACGGTGTCGACGCCTTCGATCGTCTCGGTCTGCGAGCCGTTGGTGTTCCCGGACCATTCGACGCCGTACTGGCCTGAATGGAGGATGATACTGGCTTCTCCCCCGCACAGGTCGTGCGTGATGTCGTCCGTGACGTTGATGTTGACGGGGGCGCCGGTGCCGACAGAGATGTCGGTTTCTTGTTCACTGCAGTTGGTTGCGCCCGTCAGCGATGCCTGATGGGTGACGACGTTGCCGGCCCCATACCACATCTCCGCGACCATGGCCGTCGAGGGCTGGGAGTTATAGGGAAGGTTAAAGGTGTTCTCGTTGGCTTCCAGATCGTCGGCGACCCACCAGTCGCTGCCGTTCTCCTGGAGGAGGTTGCGCTGGGCGCAGGCCCACATATTCCCGTCCGAGTAGGGAGGGTTCTTTGGGAAAATGCACCCTCCCTGGAAGTACGAACCGGTCAGGACATCGGCTGGCCGGATACCGGTGCTGGGCCGGTCCTTGGCGAGTGTCTTGTCGGCGACGGCGGGCTTGACGCCCGCGTTGATCGCGTCAGTGTAGAGCGACTGGCTCCGGTAGGCGGCGATGGCCTTGGCGATGGCGGCCGGAGTTTTCTGCACAGAGGCGAGCGTGATTGCGGCGGCGACGAGGTGTCCATTGGTGGAGGCCACGCGGATGGTCGCGCCTGGTGATCCGGCGTAGGTGAACCCTTCGCCGTCCTTGGCGGTCCACTGGGAGGTGACCGAACCGTCGCGGTTGAGGTGTTCGCTGCTCAAGTGCAGTCCGAGGCCAACCAGACCAGCGATCTTGACGTAGTGGGAGGACACGACGGCCGTGCCGGCCGCCGTCGCTGCGGCGACCTGGGGCGCGGGGCGCGGGGCCGGGACCGCCGACGCGGCGTCAGCCGCCCCCGGCGGACCGGCCAGTGCCACTACGACCGAGGCCACGGTCGCGGCCGCGACGGCCGCCGTTGTTGCGAACTTACGTCTCATCAGATCCCCTTATTCATGGAGCGCAGCGTTGGTGACGGCGTCGCACGTGGATCCTTACGAGTGGATCGTGCGGTGTCGGCATCCATCTGGCGGTCAGTTGCGAGGAGGACTCGTCAGGCCTTCGGCCGTCCGTGCCGCCCCCTGGGCGGGACCGAGCTGTACCGGACAAGGATCATCCTGGCCAGGAGCCGCCCCCTTCTCCATGGCGTTGATGTTGCGTTCATGTGGTGTTTCGGCAGATGCGGCGCATAGGGTCTGGGTACGGGAGATCAAGCTGGCAGTGCCCAGCCGATCCCGTGGCGCGTCTTTTGTCGGGGGCTGGCTTGACTGTGGAATTCGGGTTGCTGCTGCGGGAGTTTGGTCTCCCGGCGACGTGGACTCAGGACGAGCTCGCCGAGAAGGCAGGCGTGTCAAGGCACCCGATCAGCATGTTGGAGGCGCGGCGTCGAAGCCCCCGTGCTTCGTCCGTAGTCAACCTCGCCGTTGCTCTGGGCCTTGACGAGGCCGCCCGCGGCCGGCTGATCTCGACGGCGCGCACACTGGATACCTTGGACGGAGCTGCGGATGCTCCGGCCTCTTCGACAACCGAGGCTGGCGGCGGTAGATCGGTTTTCCAACTTCCGGTCGACAACCGTGTGTTCACCGGCCGTGAGCCGGAGGTCGATCAGCTGCTCGCGCTGGCCGAATCGGCTCGCGGGCAAGGCGGCGCCCACACGGTGGTGATCTCCGCGATCGACGGCATGGGCGGAGTCGGGAAGTCCGCCCTGGCCGTCCACGTGGCGCACCGGCTCTGGGACCGGTTCCCGGACGGGCAGTTGTTCATCGACCTGCACGGCTACACGCAGCGAATGGCCCGAGGACCTGCCCGGAGCCGTTGATGCCTCCACTCGGGCCCTGGAGATCTACCGCGAGATCGGTAATCGCAGCGGCGAGGCCCTGGTCTTGGCCGACCTGGGGCGCTTGCTGCACCTGACCGGGGACCTACCCGGGGCTGTTGACGCTCTCACCCGGGCCCTGAAAATCAATCGTGAGCTCGGCCACCGCAGCAACGAGGCCGTCTCACTGACCGGGTTGGGGCGCTTGCTGCACCTGACCGGGGACCTACCCGGGGCCGTTGATGCTCTCACCCAGGCACTGGCGTGTCAGAGGACACGGCAAACTCCCCGCTGGCGGTCAGAGCGTGGTGGTGAACCACGCTCTAGCTCGATGAGCTGGGGTTTTCTGGTTGTTCGGGTGTGGTGGTGGCCGGGGTGGGGCAGTCAGCGGATGGTTGATGCTGTCCGCTGGGAGGTGTGCGGTGCCGTCGGTGATTGCTCTGCTGGAGTGTCGTGAGGCTCGGGCTCGGGAGGATCTGGAGTCCTGGCTGGAGGCGGTGCGCGAGGCTGAAGAGCACGCTGCTGCGGCCCGCCGGCGTGTGGAGCACGCGCGCATCGCCCGCGAGCAGGTGATGCGGGCGCTGGCCGAGGAGGGCGAGAGTCCCACGCGACCCGTTGAGACCGGCCCGGGATCGGAGTCGTTGCAGTCCAAGGTGGATGACTCGACGTCAGTGACACCTGCGGCGTTCGGCGGTCGGCGCGCCAGCACCACGAACCCCCTCTGCCCATCGCTTCGCCGCACCACCTCGTCCTTCACCCCGTGCCGGGCGAACGCCTGCGCCAGGGCCGGGCCCTGGTAGGCGCTGTCGGCCCAGGCCAGCTTCAGTCGCCGGCCCGGCTCGGCCATGAACCTGGTCAGCAGGTCCGGGGCGGCCATCGAGTCGTGCACGTTGGCGGGCGTGACGCTCACCTCCAGGAGCAGGCCCAGCGTTTCGGTCAGGATGTGGCGCTTCCTGCCGTCGCGCGATTTCGCGCCGTCGTAGCCGCGGCTGTCGCCGGTGACGGTGTCCGCGCCGTCCACTGACTGCGAGTCGATGATCGCGGCGCTCGGCTCGGCGGGCCGTGCCTGCCGTTGCCGCCCGGTCCGACGCAGTCGTTGGTACAGCTCGCGCACGTATCCGTGTCGGCACCATCGCCGGAAGAAATCGTAGACTGCCCGCCACCAGGGAAAATCGGCAGGGACAGCGCGCCACTTCGCGCCGTTGTCGACAACGTAGCGCACAGCGTCGACCATTTCCCGGTGGCAGAACGCCTCGGGGCGTCCGCCCCGGCCTTCCAGTCAGGCCGGGACCGGCATCGATGCACGGATCTGGGCCCACTCCGCATCGGTCATGTCGGTGGGATAGCGCTCAGCACGCATCCCGGCAGCGATTGCCCCGTACAGGTGCACGTAGCAGTCACACGCAAGAGGGACCGGAATGGACCCAGCGGCATCGGAAGTGGTCAACTGAGTACGCAGCGGGCCTCCTTGGACGGCAACGGTCTCGACAACCACGTCTCTACCGAGGGACCCGCTCTTTCATGCCCACCCCGCCACCAGCACCTGCGTGCGAGGCATCACCCACACGGCCACAGCCGAACGTCACACGCTTCACCACCACGCTCTAAGCTTGATCTTTAACCTCGCGCGTCGAGGTGGGCTTGGAGCGTGAGTTCGCGTTTGACGGTCTTGCCGACGTCGTGGCGGGGCGCCAGTTTGCGGTTCTTCGAACCCAGGGGCCGTCCGGGTCCGGGCCGGGTGGGTTTCGGCACACGGGCCGGGGTGAGGACCTTCGCGTGGATGTTGCGGAACCCACGGCGGACCCGTGCCGGGGTCAACTTCGCTGTGGGAACAGGGCGTTCCCAGGGGCGGCGAAGGTTGGCAGCCAGTGGGCGGGCGACGCGGAGTTGTGTGTGGGCGACGATGACCAGCCAGGTCCACAGGTCGGCGGTGTCCGGTGCGCGGAAGTGTGGGGCGGTCCAGCCCAGAGTGCCCTTGAGCAGGCGAAACGTGTGCTCGAGGTCGAATCTGCGCAGGAAGGTGCGCCAGATCCGGTTCAGGTGCGTGGTGTCGATGCCGGTGGCCGAGGACCACAGCCACAGCGGCTTCGCCTCCCGTTCGCCGGGCAGGTGGTCGACCTTGAGGCGGACCAACGTGCCATGGGTGATGGGAATTTCACCCTCATGGTCAAGCCACGGGCCGCGTTTTTGCAGGCGCTGGTGCATTCGGTCCCACGCCCTGGCCTCGGCACCGCCGTAGCGGGTGGTCTCGGTGCGGGTGGCGGTGTCGGGTTCGTGCCAGGAGTCGGGCTTGGCGAGGGTGAACGCAGTGCCGTGCTTGCGTGGTCGGCCGCCCTTGGGCGTGGAGCGGGGCTCGCCGGCGTCGCGGAGCATGATGCGGTCCGAGCGCAGTCGGCCGATGAGTTCCAGGGGCAGGTCGGACAGGAGGTGCGACAGGCGGGTGACGTCGTAGCCGGCGTCCATGACGAGCAGGATGTCGGGATCGCCGTGGGTCCAGTGTCCGGCCTCGATCAGGCGACCGGTGACCTCGCGCAGCTGGGCGGCGGTGATGGCGGTGGCGTCGTCGGCCGGTCCCAGCCGGACCGCGTCCAGCAGCGCGGTCCAGGAGGTGCGGCCGGATTCCAGGGCGGCGACGAAGGAGTAGGGCCAGCCGGGGACCATCTGGTCGGCGCTGCGGCCGCGGCCGTAGACGTGGCAGAACAGGCGGTCATCGCTGGTGGGAGCGTCGGGGCGGAGCCAGTTGGTGACGTCCACGGCCAGGGCGATGCGTCCGTCGGCCAGACGTGGGATCGGCAGGGCGGCCAGGGCCCGTCGCAGCCGGGTCGGCTCGAGCCAGCCGCAGTCCAGCGCGGCGTACATCGCGCCGTGCCCGCGCCGGTGCTCTGCCGCCAGCGATAGGTCCACCAGTGTCTTGACCGGCCCGTCCGTGCACAGCAGTGCGTCGGTGAGTTCGAAGAGGACATCGGCGCGCTTGTACAGGCAGTCGTAGAACTCGACCCGAAAGTGGGACAACAGGCCCAACGCGTCACCTGCGAGGGCGTCAACGGGAAGACTCATAGGCAGCGGCCGTTCTCTCGTACTTCGTGACTCGACATCTCGAAGAGTGGAGAACGGCCGCCCTCACTGTCCCGGAAAGAACCGCAGATCAGCAGGTCGAGTGACCAGCGAGGTTAAGACGTCGTTTTATTTGGTGAGGCGGCGGTGGCAGATGAGGGTGGTGGCGATGGCGACGAAAGCGAGGAAGTGGTCGGCTTTGCGTTCGTAGCGGCGGTGCAGGCGTCGGCAGCCTGATAGCCAGGACATCGTGCGTTCGACGACCCATCGATGTCGGCCGAGCCGTTGGGAGGGCTCGATGCCCCGGCGGGCGATACGCGGTGTGATGCCACGCGACTTCAGCCATTTTCTCAGGTGGGCGTAGTCGTAGCCCTTGTCGGCGTGCAGTTTGGCAGGGCGCCGGCGACGTGGTCCGCGCCGGGAACGCACGGGCGGGATCCCGCGTACCAGTGGCTCCAGTGCCTGGCTGTCGTGGGTGTTGGCGGCCGAGATGCCCACGGAGATCGGAAGTCCGACTCGGTCGCAGATGAGGTGGATCTTCGATCCGTTCTTGCCTCGATCGGTCGGATTCGGTCCGGTCAGTGGCCCCCTTTGAGTGCGCGGACGCTGACGGAATCGATGGCGCACCTGGACCAGTCCAGCTGGCCCCGAGCCCCGAGATCGTCGAGAACAACGCGGTGGAGCCGCGCCCAGACACGCTCACGGCTCCACTGCGCAAAACGCCGGTAGACCGTCTGCCACGACGGCCCGAACACCGGCGGCAACTGCCGCCACGTGCAGCCCGACGTCGCAACGAACACGATAGCTGCCAGCGCCTCCCGGTCCCCGGCTCGCCGACGCCCACCACCCTGCGGACGTACTACCACCGTGGGCGGCACGACACGACGGAACAGCTCCCACAACTCGTCCGGCACCAACCGCTCGACAAGACACTCCATAACCGACCCAACGACCACACAGTCCAAAAGAAACGGCTTCTAAACAACAAGCTAAGGTCACCGGTATGGTAGAAGAAGCTCCCGACTTCATTCGATCGGCGTGGACCGGTTCTCCGAGTGGCTCGCCGTGAACGCGCCAGCCGGTCACGCGACTCTGGGTCGCATTGCGTTCGCGCAGGAGATCGCATCTTTGGAGAGCCGGCTCGGTTTCCGGCTCCATCCCGACGTGAAGGCCTTGCTCCGCCTGCACAATGGAGCCGGCAAGCTGCGGCCCGTTGCCTTCCTGCCCCTCAACCACCGCTTGATCAGTACCAGCGAGATCATCCGGAGCCACGTCAGGATCGTTGATTTCGGTTGGCACGACGAGGATTCCCCGTGGGAGGAGGACCACCTGAACGGGCACGCGCACCAGTGGGTGCCGTTCGCACTCCCCATCGACGGCGGCTACGCGTTCGTCGACCATCGGCCCGGACCCACTTACGGCCATGTCTACGAGCTGGGCATCGGTTCCGGCGATACCGACGCAACCCTGTGGGCCACCAGTCTCGGCGACCTGTTCAGCCAACTCGCCGACGCCCTCGATGAGCAGTCGTCGTTTCTGCACTTCCGACCACGGGTTGATCAGGACACCGCTCATGGCAGCGCACTCACCTGGGATGTCATCCTTCCGACTCGGTAGCCCTGACAGGTCTCCCGACCCGGACTTCCTTTCCTTCGCCGGGTTGCCCCTACGAAGTGCCGAAGCCGAAGACCCCCAGGCCGAGGCCGACCGCACCGAAGAAAAGGCCGCCGAAGGTGAACAGCAGACAGGTCGCCACACCGATCGCGGTGCCGATCAGCGCGGCCGGTCCGCCGCTGCCTACCACGGCGGCCCGCTGCGGCCGGTTCGGCAGGTAGCGGACCTCGACGATGTCGCCGGGCACCATCGTGCGCGGCGCGCCCGCGGTCAGCCTGACCGCCTGGCCGTCGGCGGCAGTGAACCCCAGGACCACCTTGCGGTGACGGTCGCCGTCGGCATCCCGGGTGACGTAGGTGTCCAGGCAGCGTGCCTGGGCGGACAGGCCACGGGTGAGCGCTTGCTGCCGCAGTACCGCGCCGCGCACCAGCGCGACACACAGTCCGGCTCCGACCAGTGCGAACAGGAACCCAACCAGCCCGAACAGGCTGCCCACCGCTCCGACGCCGTCCATCATGATCTACCCCCGTAGCCGAACCGAACCGCCAGTGCGCAGAAGACTCCAGCGTCAGGGACGCCCAGGCGTCGGATTCGGTTCCCCCATCGTCCTCCTCGAACAGGACCGAACGCAACACGGTAGTGAGATGACTCGGGCACGACGCGACCTTGCTCAGTAGCAGGCCACGCCGGGGCGCTGTCCCGGGCAGCGCGACGGCCGGTGAAGCGGGTGACTGCCCGGCCAGGGCCGGTGCGGCGCAGCGGCTCCACGCGGAGTGCGCCCGGGCTGGACATGGCAACCGTCTGGTTCGAACAGCAGCAGACCAAGCGACTGTTGATCCCCCTGCTGCAGGGCCTCAACATCCCGGATCTCCAAATCACCAGCCCACACGTTCGGGCTGGTCGGGTGCGGGCGAGGTGGTGTCCTCGGTCTCGGCGGCCTTGCGGGCCTCCAGCGCGACGGCGTCGGCGGTCAGGGCACCGGCGCGCAGGGCGGAGGCGAGGCCGGCGACCAGGTGTTCGTGGGGCAGGTGGCGGTTCAGTAGCAGGACGTCGATCAGGGCGCGGGTGCCGTTGCGGTCGCCGTGGGCTTTGCAGGCGGCGGCCCACCAGGCGTCGTGGATCGGGGTGAACCTGCCCGCGGAGCGGGCCTGTTCCAGGGCGGTGGCCCCGGATAGTGCGCCGGGCTTGCGGACTAGGGCTTCGAGGTAGTGGTCCAGGTCCAGGCGGGCGCCGCCCTTGGCGATCAGCCGCTCGTGGCGGGCGACCTCGGTCCGTCCGTCGTAGACCACCAGGTGGGAGGCGTGGAGTATGCCCTGGACGGTGCGGCCGATCAGTCGGACCGGGACCGAGTAGCGGTTGGTCCTGACGCTGATCTGGCTGTAGCGGTCCACTCGCAGCGTGAACAGGCGTCCGGTCTCGAAGGGTTCCTCGGGCAGCGGCGCCAGCAGCGGTTGCTCGGCGGCGAAGTACTCTCCGATCGTGCGCGGGCGCGAGCGGATGCGGCGGGCGTCGTCGAGTGCGTCCCAGCGTTCGATCATGGCGTTCAGCTCGGTCAGCGAGGGGGCTTCGGGGACGGGGAGCAGGTGGTTCCTGCGGAACCAGCCGATCTGGCCCTCGACGCCGCCCTTCTCGTGGGCGCCGCCGATGCCCGGCTGGCAGTACATGCTTTCGATGCCGTAGTGCGAGCGGAACGCGGTCCAGCGCTCGCTCTCCACCCGGTGCCGGGAGAAGCCGAGCACCTGGGAGACCGCGGCCCGCAGGTTGTCGTAGCGCGCCCGTCCCGTCGGGACTCCGCCCAGCGTGTTCAGCGCGTGGACGTGGCCCTCGAAGAACGCTTCCTGCCCGGCAGAGGCCGAGATGCGGTGCACGGACTTGCCCGAGTAGGACAGCCGGAACGCGAACAGGTAGCAGACCACCAGCTCACCGGCCAGACGCACCGTCACGTCCCCGAAGTCGACCTCGGCCTCGGCCCCGGGTATGTGGGTCTGCGGAATGAACGCGTTCACCGGGCCGCGGCCGGCCTCGACCCTGACCTCCTCGCGCCGGATGGCCACGTAGGCCCGGACCATCGGGTAGGAGATCTCGTCCGCGCTGAACTCGTCCACCAGCCGGTCGAAGATCCGCTTGACGGTGTGGCGCTGCTTGCGCGGGGCGTCCAGGTCCGCCCGCAGGATCTCGTCGATCACCGGCTTGAACGGATCCAGACGGGTCTGGCGGGGCGGCAGCTTCTTGCGCTGCTCGGGCCAGACCGAGGTCAGCGCCTTCTCCATCGTCCGGAAGCCGACCCCGTACTTGCGCTGCAGCGCGCGGCTCGACAGCCCGGCACGCGAATCGCGGCGGATCGCCGCGTACAGATCGACCTTGGACTTCGGCAGCACCAGCGCCCCCTCACGATCCAGAGCACTTCCATACTCCCGAGGCAAGCACCCAGGTGCTGTCAAAACTCAGCGACATCACTCTTCCGTGGAACCGGGTGCTGTCACCACTCATCGACAAACGCTGCTACTACCCACCTACAAAGCCATGCGGCTGGCCAAGCTCCGCTGGCGCATCGAACACGACTACCGCGAACTCAAGCACGGCCTGGGCCTGGACCACTTCGAGGGACGCTCCTGGCGCGGCTGGCAGCACCACGTCACCCCCTCGTCACCGCCGCCCAGGCCTTCCTGACCTGCCACCGGACCCACCCAAAAGCCCCCACGCCGGACTGACCCTCTACCAGGTCCTGGACACACTCCAGGACCTGCTGAGGTGCTGGACCGGCACCTGCACCACCTGCGGCCGCCCATTACCCCGTCCCAACAACCGAACCCGAGCAGCACCCCAAACCCCAACCTAACGAAGCACTATTAGCGCGCGCTGTCGTTCCTTGACGTACTCGACCAGCGGATCGCGGATCGGACGGCAGGCGATCGGGCAGCGGTCGATGGGCTCCTCGACTGTGCGCCGGCCAGTACCGTGGATCTCGCCAGACTGCCCATCAGGGCTGTGGGGCCGGGCTCAGCAGAAACTGGGGGAAGAGGTCCACTGTCTCCTCGACGAGGTCGTGCAGGCCAGCGGTGAACAGGGGGGCGCCGGCCAGGGAGTCGACGGACGTGTGGAGGTCCTCGATCAGGGGCCTGATGGTGTCAGCGAAATCGCGCAGGCGGGTCGGCTCGGTCAAGCGCGCGGCGAACTGCTCGCGGGCTGCGGGGGAGTGGGCGCACTCGGCAAGGAGCCTCTCGGCCATGGCCCGCTCCTGCGGAGAGAGGGATCGCAGGTAGTGCACCGTCATGTAGGTCCCGGTGGCGTTGCGCAGGTCCTCGTAGCGGCCGGAGGCGAGGTCGCGCTGGTCGTTGACGAGCTGGCGCAGGACGCCGAAGCTCTCGCCGAACTCGCGCCAGGCCGTGACGCTGTGGGCGTCGCATCCGGCGAGTACCGCGCCCATGGCCGCGGACATGGCGTAGGGCGCGCCGGTCTTTCCCCGGTAACTCGCGAGCACCTCGTCGGGAGCCGCCGTCGCGGGGTCCGCAGTCAGATCCGTGAGCTGCCCGGCTATCGCACTGTGCCAACAGCGTGAGAGCTCCTGGCGCAGCCGCAGCGCCTGTGCGGGGTTCCCGGCGCCGGCCGCGTCGAGCACCTCGGCGGACAGATGGCAGGCGAGGTCGATGACGGCGAGCAGGTACTTGTCGGAGCCGGAATCCGGCACGGGACCGCCGTCCGAGAGGTCGTCCAGGTAGCGGGCCGAGACCCACCACAGCACATGGGCCATGGCGGCGGGGACAGCCGGCAGCGGATCGCCGGTGCGGACCCCGTGCACGAGTAGTGGAAGGGCGATGATGCCGTTGACTGCCGGCTGCGAGCCGCGGCCCTCGATCCGGTCGAGGAAGCCGGTCACGGCCTCGGCCATAGCACGGTCCGACGGGGCCTGCGGCCCGGTCGAGGCCATGAGCTGCTGCGCGAGTCCACGCAGTTGCTGCTGCACCTGGCGCACCGTCTCCTCGGGTATCGCCGCCACCGCCATCGTCTCTCCTCCGCCAGGACCCGGAGTCGACCGGGTGCGCCGTCCCTCAGGCACACGAGGCTACGTTGATCTTAGGCGCCTGAACAAGTCGCCCCGGAAAGGCAGTTGATCCCGGCATCCGGCTTGGTGACGGGGGCAGGTGATCAAGGGCCCTGGGAAAATATGAGTTGGGCGGGTGCGGTGCGGCTGCGTCATGAGCCGCACCTCAGCGGATCACTGTCCGTAGCGGGGTACGGGAATGTTCCGGTCGTTCCGCAACTGCCAGAGCTGCTGGAAGATCCCGGGCTGTTCGACTGCCATGGTCACGATCCGGTCCGCCACCGAGGCGTTGGCCAGGTAGTGGGTGACCAGGATGACCGCCCGGTCCTGGGCGGTGGTCCGCAGGTTGGTGAAGATGCGGTGCTCTGCGCGGGGGGCCGGGCATGTTCGACTTGCCTCGTGCCCGGCATGGGCTGCTGCTCGGGTCTGTCCCGCCACCGGATGCCGCCTACGACCTGCTGGCGATCCCGTGCCGCCGGACCCGTCCTCGGCACTGCGATTCGCTCGCTCTGTTCAGGGTGCGCCGTCACAGCCGCCAGAAAATAGTAGCCATTGACATAGTAGCCATGTACTCTATTTGGCATGAGCAAGGTTTCCCCGGAGCCCACGCCCGGTTTCCTGGTATGGCGGCTCGCCAACAAGTGGCGCGTCGCGGTCGATCGAGCGGTGGCCCCGCTGGGCCTCACTCACGCGCAGTACTCGCTGGTCGCATCGCTGTACGGCATGCAGCGCGCCGGCGAGCGGCCCAGTCAGCGCCGACTCGCCGACCACACCGGCCTGGAGGCGCTGTACGTCTCGAAGCTTGCGCGCACCCTGGAGTCGGCCGACCTGATCGAGCGCACCCGCGATCCCCGCGACCCGCGCGCCGTGCAGCTCGCCCTGACCGAGCAGGGCCAGGCCGTCACGCGGCAGGCCATCACGGTCGTCCAGGAACTGCTTCAGCAGCTGCTGGAGCCGCTCGGCGGCCTCGACGCCCTGCGGACACGCGCGTTCACCGACGAGCTGACGACCCTGCTCGACGCACCTCTCGCTCCATCCGTACCGAACTACGAGAGCACTCAGGGGACAACACCATGACCACCACCGCATCCACGACCGCACCCGCCGACGCCCGCGTCCTTGCCCTGGCCCACTACGCCGCCCGTGGCGTCCTGGAGCATGTCCTGGCCCGGCACGGCATCACGTTCCAGCAGCAGGTCACCCTGCGCGCCGCCATCACCGCCGACGTCCCACAGGCGCCGGACGATCTCGTCGCCCAGGTCCGGGGCTCCCTCAAGGCCGATCCGGCCGACATCCGCGCCACTCTCGACGAGCTGCTGGCCAAGCAGCTGATCGTCGTGGACGGCGCGCACCTTCACCCCACGGACGCTGCGCGCGAGCTGACCGCCACCCTCGGCGCGGAGACCGCCCCCATCTCCGCCCGCATCTGGGGCGGGATACCCGCCGAGGACCTGGCCGCCGCCGGCCGCGTCCTCGCCCTGGTCACCGAGCGCGCCAACGCGGAGCTTGCGGCGCTGACTGCCTGACTGCCCGACCGAACCGATGAGTGAAATGTTCAACCGTCGGTCCCCGAACGCAACGACCAGGTGCTCGGCCGCTTGAACCAGGGCCGGTGCGGCGGTCGGCCACCCGGCTTCGACCGGCGGATCTACCAGTTCCGCAACGTCGTCGAACGCGGCTGCCTCTTCGAGACCAAGAACCGAGACGCGTTGGTGGAACCAGCGCTTCCGGCGGGGCGGTTCTGGGATTGCGCGGTGAACGTCACCAGCATGCCGGCCGCCGAGGTGCACGTTTCCCCGCGACTCGTGCAACGGCTGCTGGCCGACCAGCACCCCGAGCTTGCCGGGCTCGGCATCGAGGTGCTGGCCAACGGCTGGGACAACATGGTCTGCCGGGTCGGCGACGACCATCTGGTGCGCCTGCCCCGGCGCGCCGTGTCCGCCGGATTCGTCCTGAACGAGCAGCGCTGGCTTCCGGGCCTGGCCGGGCCCCTGCCTCTTTCCGTTCCCGCACCGGTGCGCGTCGGGCTGCCGGGCTGCGGGTATCCGTGGGCCTGGAGCGTGGTGCCGTTCCTGCCCGGGGAGATCGCGGCCCGCACGCAGCCGGCCGATCCGGGGGAGGCAGCGACCGCTCTGGGGGAGTTCCTGGCGGCCCTGCACCTGCCGGCACCGGCGGATGCCCCCGTCAGCCCATCGCGCGGGATCCCGCTCGTCGGCCGGGCGGCCGGAGTGATGTCCCGGCTGCCCCACCTGGACGACGCGTCCGAACGAGCCGTCGCGATGCGGGTATGGGAGACCGCCGTCACCGCGCCCGAGTGGGGCGGGCCCCCGGTGTGGCTGCACGGTGACCTGCACCCCGCGAACATCCTGGTCGACCGCGGCCGGGTCGGGGCCGTGATCGACTTCGGCGACATCACCGCGGGGGATCCCGCCACCGACCTGGCCGTGGCCTGGATGCTGCTGCCCACACGGCAGCGCACGCAGTTCCGGCGGATGTACGGCCGCGCCGACGACGGAACCTGGGCGCGGGCACGCGGGTGGGCGCTGGCCCCTGCCCTGGTCTTCCTGACCCACTCCGCCGACAACCCGCTGATGGCCGGGATCGGCCGCCGGACCCTGGACGCGGTACTGGAAGACGGCCGGGTATCGCGGTGAGGCGCTGAGGATTCCCGATCCTCCCGGACAGCCCAGGGGCCTGCGCGGCTCACCTGGTCCGGTCCGTCGCGAGCGAACAGGACCGGACCCGATGACCGCGACCAAGTCGTCGTCCCACCGCCGGCCGTGCCGGGGCCGCGGCGGGCCGGTCAGGGCAGTACGTCGCAGGTGTAGAACTGGGACTGGTCGACGAGTTTTGCTGGGGAGATCTCGGTGTCCCAGGGCACCGGGACGTTCAACTGGATGCACCGGGTCCACAAGTCCTGTGAGGAGAACGGCTTGTCGGGGGTGAACCTGCGGCCGTGGCGTGCCATCCAGCCTTCCCAGATCCGGTCGACGTTGCAGTGGTGGAGGTAGAAGACGGGGTCGTTGGGCGCGCCGAAGAGCTGACGCCTTATCTGACTCAGAGTCAGATCACCGCCGCTGGTGAATATCCGGGGTCAGTGCGGGTCAGAATCCGAGGCTCGGTCAGCGGTCGCTTCCCCTGCGTCGAGATACGTCTGGCTCAGGTGCTGTTGAAGCCGTGTGTGCCGGAACTGGTAGACGGCCCCCGCCTGCCGCAGCACCCCGCGCTGATGGGCGTCGTCCAGGTATGCGACCACCCGCCACGGCAGCCGCCCGGCCAGGGGCAGGCAGATGCGGGTGAACAGCACCCATTGCCCCCAGGCGGTGAAAGCCAGCGCGTAGGACGTCGCCCCGGCGATCCCGCCGATCGCTCCGATGACGAATCCGTCGGCGATAGGCCAGTTCAACGTTCCGAGGTGCCCGTGCAGGAGCTCGACCGTCGTCCACCCGACGACGGCGATGGCCACGGCGAGGGCCGGCGCGACGACCGCGACCTGGCGGAGCACCGTGGTGCGGTTGCTCAGCAGCAGGCTTGTCGGGGTGGCGGCCGAGCCGACGTCGACCGGTGTCCCCAACGCCACCACGCTTCCCAGTACGCATCCGGTGGCCAACCCGAAGACGACTCCGAACACCAGTACGTTGATCAGCGTCGCCTCGACCGCGTCACCGCCGTAGGCAGTCCGTCCGAACAGGATGCGCGCTTCAAGGGTGAGCGCGGGTCCGTACGCGATTCCGACCGCCATACCGCCGACGCATCCGATTCCGAACCAGGAGAGGAAGCGTCGGCGCATCGACGGGCCCTCGGCTCTGCGCCGTGGGCCGCCCAGCCGCAGTTGCGTGCGTGACGGCTCGAACGTGGCTTTGCCGAACGCGGTTACGAATCCGTAGATCAGTCCGAAGGCCAGGCCGACCGCGGGCCCGTACAGGAGGGCGTCGAGCAGGCTCGCCTGCGGTTCGAACGCGGTCCTGCCGGCGCCGAACACATCCAGGGGCCAGAAGACGAGCCAGTCCGCCAGCGCGGTGAGCATCGCGGAAGCCAGGATGACGGCCAGGATGCGGACGGCCGGACGTACCGCCCCCGCCAACTGCCACCAGGCCAAGTCCTGATGACCGTGCTCCTGGTCGCGGTCGAGGTGCGCGGCGAGGTGGCCCGCGTACCGCCGGGCCCGGTCCGGGTCCCAGGTGCGCTGCCGCCGGGACCGGGTGGCGGGCCCGCGCGGGGTCTGCGGCTGGGGCTGGTAGACGGTGGGCACGAAGCCGGCCAGTAAGTGTTCTTCGAGTGCTTCGGGCGTCGGAAACCTGTCGGTGTCCAGCAGGGCGGCTGGATCACGGCCGGGAACGTTGCTGTAGACGGTCCGGGCCAGGACGACCATCAACGGCGTACTGAGGACGGCGGTGAGGTGCCGGCAGGCGGGGCTGTCCGGCTGCCGGACCAGCCGATCCACGACCGGGTCCCAGACCGTCGCCGATCTTTCCCCCGGTCCGGCAGGCGCGGTCGGCCGGGCGGTGAGCGGCAGGTACTCGGCCAGGTCGGCGGTGGTCAGGTCGGTGAGCTCGACGCCGGCGGTCCTGGTGAGTACGTCGGTCGCGGTGGCCGCGTCGGCGAACTCCCTGGTACGGCTGGTCAGCAGGAACGGCAGCGTGCTCGCGTTGAGGGTGTCCAGCGCGGCGCCGTGCAGACCGCCGGCTATCTCGTCGAAGCCGTCGAGGACCGGCAGGATCCAGCCGGCCGCCAGCAGCGCCGCAGCCATCGTCGAGCCGTCGGGCGCGCGGGCATCGAGATCCGGGTTGTCGCGCAGCAGGCGCCCCACGAGCCACTCGCGCAGTCCGACGGCGGTTGGATCCCACGATCCCAGGCTGAACACAACCGGCACGGGCTCGCCCTCGACGCGGGTGCGCAGATAGTCCAGGACGAATCGCAGCGTCAGTACCGTCTTGCCGGACCCGGCGCGGCCGAGCACCACCAGTCGGCCGGACTCGATGCGCCGGTAGGTGTCCGCGATCTGCGACAGACCACCGGACAGGGAGGGCGGATCCGAGGCGGCCCCGGCGCCATGGACGTTGTCCGGATGGTCGACCCAGTTCGCTCGCGCCGAGCTCCACTTCACCGGCAGCGGGCGGGGATCGTGGACACGGCGCCGCTCCTCCTCGAAGGTCCATCGGCTGTGCTCGCTGTGGGCCAGGGTCTCCGCGACCTCGGTCAGCACGCCCCGGTAGGGCATCGCCACGCGCTTCGCCGGCCCGGGAGCCGGCCCGGGAGCCGAGCCGGGAGCCGAGCCGGGAGCCGAGCCGGGCTCCGGCACAGGAGCCGGCCCGGGAGCCGACACGAGGGACGCGGCACCGGGTTCGACGGCGGCCCCGGCGGTCTCCGGGACGACAGCGGTACCGGGACGCGCGGAGAGCAGTTCCTGCCAGACGGCGTCGCGGTCGCGCCCCAACGCGTCGGCGAGCGCATGGGCGGCCAGTTTCACCGTGCCCATCCGGGTGTCGTTCGGCGCTCCGGTCTCCAGCCGGTGGATGGTTCGCACGCCCAGCCCAGCCGCCTCGGCCAGTTGCTCCTGCGTCATCCCGGCCTCGCCACGCAGATCGCGCAGCAGCGTGCCGAACTGGCTCGCCACGTCGGTGCCTCCGCTCTGGTCATGCCCATTGTCAAAAGCCTGGTCACTGTATCCAAGCCCGGGCGGCCATATATGGCCGGTTCCCGGCAGCCTTCTGACCTGGGCCGACGGCCGGTGCGGACAGCACGATGACGGACATGTCGAACATGAAAGGCAGGAATGCATGTCGGCGAGTCGTAGGCACCGGTGCGGCGAGTGCGGATACCGGCCCCGTGGGGCGTCCGCAGCCGATGCTGCCGATCGGCTCGCCGAGCACTACGCCGCATGTCATCCCGGCGTCCCCGGTCTCGGCAGCGCGGGGGGCCGCCGAGCACGCCGCCGCGAGGTCATCGGGTGCCTGCTGATCGTGGCGATCCTGCTCCTGCTCCTCATCATCGCCGCCGCCGCGTACCACTAGCGGACACACGATCACGAAGAAGGGAGGACAGCCATGGTGGGCTTGCTCAAGGACAATCCACGCCGCGCCGGGCCGTGTGAGATCACCGGCGGCCCCAGTCGCCGCACGCGCTTGTGACCGGCGCCGACCCGGCCGACGTCCGACCGGCGACGCGACCATCGGCATGATCGCCACCGTCACCACCGGTCCGGGGGCCCTGGCCGCGCCTCGCGCACAGCAGGCCGGCCACCGATACCGTCCTGCCCCTCCCTCTACCAAGGACTCACGATGAGACCATCGCTGCCCGCCTGGCGTTCCCGAGCGAGAGCGGTCGTCGCCGCCGTCGCGATGATCGCCGCGACCGCGCTCGCCGCACCAGCCGCCCATGCGGACGCCTCGAACCCGTCCGGCCCGCCGACGCTGACCAACGGCTTCGGACTGACGCAGGTCACGGATCCGTCGCTGCAGAACAACCCGTACATCCCCGCCGCAACCGCCACCGACTTCACGATCACCGTGACGACACCCGACGTCGCCAACGCCCCCGGCACGGTCGGACACCACATCCGCATCATCCTGCCCCCCGATTACTACAGCGACCCGGCCGCGCGCTACCCGGTCCTGTACCTCCTCAACGGCTCCCCGGGCGACCCGTGCGACTACTTCTCGCCCGCGAACCTCCCCAAGTTCAACGCGCTGGCGCACACCATGGAGATGATCACCGTGATGCCGGACGGCGGCGCGCGCGGCTGGTACTCCAACTGGCTCGACCAGACCACTCCGGCCGGAGCCCAGGAGTGGGAGTCCTTCGAGACCGACCAGGTGATCCCGTTCATCGACGCGAATCTGCGCACCATCGCGGACAAGGCCGATCGGGCCATCGCCGGCATCTCCATGGGCGGCTTCGGCGCCCTGCACCTGGCCCAGGACAACCCGGGCCTGTTCAGCCAGGTGGCAAGCCTGTCGGGCGACGTCGACATGGGGGAGGACGCGATGGACCTGCGCCTGGCCACCGTCGCCTCGCTCACCGACGCGCTGGGGGCCCTTGACGACGCGAGCAACGAAAGCGGAATACCGGCCGGCAGCGGTCTGTGGAGCGCCTGCGAGCCGACGACCTTGGCTGAGTCCGACGCTCCGGCCGTCAGCAGCGACGCGCTGTTCGGCTCGCCGTACCCCGTCTCGACGACCCCGCCGTACAACGACTCCCTGTGGAACGCCGCCGACCCCGTCGAGCACGCCGCAGCGTTCGCCGGAACGAACGTATCCATCTACGTCGGCAACGGAGACGGCAACCCCATCAGCCTGGAGTTCTGGCTGGAAAGCGCATCCCAGCACCTCGACGCCGCCCTCACGGCTGATGGTCAGACCCCGTACTTCGTGGACTACGGCAACGGCGCCGGCTGGGCCGGATGCGACGGAAACCACGACGGCGGGTGCTGGGACCAGGACCTGGCCAGTCTCCTGCCCCGACTGAACACCGCCTTCCACAACACCGGCGGCACCGGGCCCGTCACCGGCTACCAGGGCCTGTGCCTGGACGTGCGCAACGCAGCAGTCGCACCCGGAACCGCGGTGCAGGTCTACGGATGCAACGGCGCCTCCCAGCAGTCCTGGACCGTAGGCAGCAGCAACACCGTGCAGGCCTACGGCGAATGCCTCGACGTGGTCGGCGGCGGCACCTGGGACGGCACCCAGGTCGACCTCTACACCTGCAACGGCACCGGCGCCCAGCAGTGGATCCCGCAGGCCGACGGCGCGCTGCTCAATCCGCAGTCCGGTAAGTGCCTGGACGACACCGGCTGGGGCGGGGCCGGGACCCAGGCCCAGATCTGGGACTGCACGGGCGCTGCCAACCAGCACTGGGACCTCCCCAGCCTGACGGCGTAGCACCACTCGGGGCGGTCCGAGATCATCGCCGGCCGGCCGCAGCAGACGTGCTGATCAGCGCACACCGGGTGCGCAGGCCCGCAGGGGAGGCCTGCGCACCCGGGCCGTCCGACCACTGAACCGAACCCTCGCAGCACACGCCATGGAACGGGGCACACCGAGATGACCGACACCAATCCCGGCTCGACCGAGACGGCTTCGAAGCCGCTCGACGGGCCCGTCCCGCCCGACGTCGACCGTGTTGCGGTCGAGCGCGGGTTCGGGGAACTCGTCGCCGTGCGCCTGGGGGTCACCTCCTCGCGTGCAATGGCCTCCGGCTCGGGGACGGCGGCCATCGCTCTTGCGGCGATGGTGCTACTGCACGGACCGCTGATGCAAGAGGACGAACTCTCGCCGTTCTACTCGCTGCTGCACGCCGCCTACCTGGCTTTCCTGCTCATGCTCATCGGCGGGCTCGGCCACGCGGTACGCGGGCTCGTCGTCGGCACCCGGGCGCACTACCTGTACAGCGGCGGCTTCGTCTCCACCCGCCGTTCCCGGTGCCGCACGCTGGCCTGGGAGGACGTGGCGCGGATGCGGGCCATCCACCGGCGCCGGGGCAACCACTCCCGGGTCGGCGAGGTGCAGGGCTACCGGCTGGAGGGCCGGGACGGGAACTCGTTCACCATCCCGCTGGTCCTCACCGACGGGCGCGACGCCTTCATCGACCACATCGCCGCAGCACTGCGCGAGCACAACCGACCGACGGTATAGGAGGGTTCACCATGGATACCGGTCCCGATCCCGCGCGCCAGAGTATTGGCCAGACCGTACAACAGCCCCCGTCCGAGCCCTCGCCCGACCTCTACCGGGCCGTCTCGCCCGAGCAGCGGCAGATCTGGGAGCGCAAGGGCAGGCGCGCCGTGATATTCGGCGTGCTGTGGGTCTCGGCCGGGTTGCTCATCACCCTCATCACCTACGCCCGGGCCCAGGGGGGCGGCGTCTACATCGTCGCCTGGGGCCCCATGCTGTACGGGGCCTACCGGTTCATCACCGGCGTCAGGCTCCTCAACAAGCGCCGGGAGCCACGGTGATGCGGGTGCGACGGCACACGGTCGCTGCCGCAGTGGTAGCCGCCGCCGTGGTCGCGCCGGCGTTCGCCGGCGCGACTGCGGCAGCCCCGGCTCCAGGCATTGCGCCGACGACAACGACGCTGGCAGCGGTTACAGTCGGCGGCGTACGCGAAGAACGCCAAGAAGGCGACGAAGTCCCAGCGCGACGGGCTGCGGATCACCGACTGGTACCACGACCCCATCGGCCGGATGGTCTTCGACTTTCGGCTCGCGCGGCGCCTCGACGGCGGGGACCAGATGCGGCGCAATGTCGCCATCGGGTTCGTGGACATCACGGGGCTGGACGATGTCGACACCAACGGGTACCGGGTGGTTGACACCGACACGTTGAAGCAGAGCAACCCGGCCCTCTATGACGAGCTCGGGCTCGCCGACAGGCCGGGGATCCAGCGGTTCGCTATCGTCCCCAAAGCCAACAACCCCTCCACGAATGACGCCGACGGGGCGCACTCCGAGATCCGGCTCCTCACGGAGGAGTTGATCTACATGGGCGTTTCGGACACGAACCGGGTCTTTGCGCTCTACTCCGACCGCAAGCCGTGCCCAGGCTGCGACCCCAGGATTCCCAAGAGCGCAAAGGTGTTCTATACGACCCCGGCCTCAGGGGGCAGCGCCGCACGCGACGCTATCTGGGAGGCGATCAATGCGGCCAAGGCTGCGGCCAGTGACGAGAGGGCGTCCCTGAAGGTACAGGTCGCCGAGCAGCAGGCGCTGGACGCCGAGCAGGCGAAGGACGAGCAGGTGCACGAGCAGTACATGTCCCAGCAAACGCAGACGCTCTTCCAGAACGGTCAGAACGCGGGCCCGTGCGCCGGGCAGGAGGAGACGGCCGGACAGGCCCTTCTGGCATCGGAAGTGACCGGTGCTCAGGGATCCATGCGCGCGGATCCGTGCGGCGGCGGCCGCCCGACGCAGACCGGAAGCGCCGGCATCACCACCGACAGCGGCCTGGCCAAAGCCCTGTCCCAGCCCGTCCCCCAAGCGCCCGGCGGGATCGACTTCTCCTCGCTCCAGCTGAGCTACCTCGCCGACCCTGGGGATGGCAGCGGACTGCAGTACTCCTTTCAGGCTTCGTCCGCAGCCGTCAGCAGCACCCCGGCCGATGGGGACGGTATGTCCGACGTCAAGTCGTTGGCGAACGGGCCCGCAGTGGTAGTACGCGTTCACGGTGACGCTCTCCAGGTTGACCCACTCGTCACGCGGCGCCGTAAGGAAGAACTCCGTCCCATGACCGTCGTGTTGCGTCGACTCCCAGCAGCCCGACGTCACGTACAGCCACCAGTCGCCCGGATGGGCGGGATGGATCCGGAAGATCCGGAACCCGGGCACGCGGTCCTCGATCGGCCCCTCCACCCCGGCGACCTCGTCGATCACACGACCGGGAAGAGTTCTGCGAAGGTGGTCGAGTAGAGCGGTGCGTGCTGCGGCGTTCGGCATCCGATCATGATGCCGCAGATCATCGGAGCTCATCAATGGCCAGTGCCATCCCAGGTGACGTAGTGGCGATCTCTGCTTTCAAGGCCGTCGTGTTGCGGACCTGGAAGCCTAGAGTGCTGAGCCTGCTATCAGGTGAGCCCTCTGGTCTGCGGTGGGACGCTTTGGAGGTAGCCGCCGCGGGCCGTTACTCGCCGCTGTGTTCCGGCCATCGTCAACCTGAGTGTGGGCTGGCAGCTGGCTGCCGCTATCCTCCTGCGACTGATCATTTACGGGAGGGGAACCCCATGTGCCGAATACGTCTTGGCCTGGCGGCTGCGGTATCAGCGGTCGCGCTGACCGCAGGCTGTGCATCCAGCAGTACCACCGCCGCCGCGCGGGCTCCGGTTGCCACAGCGGCGACGCCCACCGCAACCGCCGTGCCCACGCCCACGCCCACGCACGGCAGCAGCCCCGGCCCGATAGCGACATCGGCAACCGCTCAGGGTCTGCCTGACGGATACGACGCCACCCGAAACGCGAAGGCCGACATCCAGGACGCCCTCGCGACGGCGGTGAAAGAACACCGGGAAGTACTGATCGACTTCGGCGCCAACTGGTGTCCGGACTGCAGGGCACTGGACGTGATGTTCCACTCGGCCCAGGTCGAACCACTGCTGCAGAAGGACTATCTTGTGGTCGCCGTCGACGTGGGCCAGTGGAACCACAACATCGACCTCGCCGAACAGTACGTCAACCTGCAGACCAGCGGGATCCCGGCCCTGGTCGTCCTGACGTCCGACGGCACCCTGCGGACCGCCACCAGCGACGGGTCCTTCTCCAACGCCCGAACCATGGACCCCAGCGGGGTCAGTGCGTTCCTGACCCGCTGGGCGCCCAGCGGAAGCCAGTGACCATCGCGCGTTCGTGGGGCGCTGTCCTGGGTTCCACCGCGGTGGCGGTCGTCATCCTCGGCGGATGCGGTGAGAACCGGGCTCCTGATCCGACGGGCCACGCCACGGCCGACGGCGTCACGGTCACCGTCACGCTGTTGCCTTCCTCCGAGGGGCGGCGCGAGCTGCGGGCGACCTTCAGCCCGCAACGGCTCGGCTTCCACATCTACAGCATCGACCTCCCCGCACAAGGCATCGACGGACTGGGCATCCCGACCAGGCTGTCGGTTCAAGGCGGTCTCACCGCGGTCGGCAAGCCGACGGCGAACCTCGCGACCCGGCTCCTGCGACCGGCGGGTCTACCGACACAGATCCCGGTCTATCCGGACGGCTCTGTGACGTTCACTTTGCCCGTCCGGCAAACCAGCAGCCACCAGGCTGAGGTGATCGTCAGTTACGGGGCCTGCAGCGAAACCTCGTGCCTCATGCCCGTCCATGATGAAGTGATCCACCTGGGCCTCAACTGACTCGCGCCGGCCGTCGATGTCGGCGCCCGGCTCGACCGGCCGCAATCCGACTACGTGGTGTACCTCCGGATTCTCCGGCGGTTTGCCCTCGGCGGTCTCGCTGGTTTCCGACATGCCATCAGATTGGAGCGCTGTGTGGGTCGGTGCCGGGCGTGGGGGCAGCTGTCCCGTCTCATCGAGCGCGTACCGTCTGGGACACCACCGGATCCATTGCGACCGGACCGGATCAACTGAGACGCCGAGTGACTCGGACCAGATCATGTGAGACCGGGACCAGATCGGCTGAGACGGGACATGCTGGTACGCCGCAGGGCACAAGATCGCTGTCTGTGCCGAGACACGCTGGTGGTCACCCGGCCACGCTTTCCGTCACCGAGCGTGCTGTTGCTGGCGTTGATCTCCCTGTTGGCCAGGCCGGTGGGTCACAGCATGTGGGGCCAGGGATCCGCTCCCTGCGCCCTCAGTCGGCGCTCCTCTCGCCAATGGAGGAAGGTCGGGCGGTGGTCGAGGAACATGGTCATCGGTCCCTCTGGCTCGAGCGTCCCGGTAAGGGAACCGATGAGGAAGTCGACCATGCCGCAGTTGTAGTCGACCCATTCGCCGTGTCGTTCCAGCACCAGGACCGTCCACTGAGCTTGCTCCGCTTTGACGGACACCGTGGTTGTGGTGGTCAGGCCGCGAGGACGGTCTCGTACTCGGCGGGACTGCGGTAGCCAAGGCTGCTGTGCAGCCTGCGTATGTTGTACCAGCCTTCGAT